>Ga0137404_10003452_pt1 | contig 10547 bp, 7 predicted proteins | sample CZOMad2_1_16fung_FD_108285 | JGI IMG/M metagenome (GOLD analysis project Ga0137404, IMG submission 108285) | Vadose zone soil fungal communities from Angelo Coast Range Reserve, California, USA - CZOMad2_1_16fungal (Illumina Assembly) | ecosystem: Environmental > Terrestrial > Soil > Vadose zone... | reverse complement strand
CTCCTCCAGTCCGGACGTGCCGGCGAACGCACCTGTCAGCGTCCGCAACCGCTCGTCAGTCAGGAACTGACCGACTTCGACGCTCCTCGCCAGGATGCTGGAATGGAACGCGGCGCGGACCGCGATGAGGTGCTGGATGGCCGAGGCGCCGATCTGACCGCCGAATAACCGGATGGTCTGGAAAAACGCGGCGAAGGTCAGGATCCCCACGGGATTCGTGAACGCGCCGCTCTCGATCGCCTGCTGCGCCACCATTCCGATCTGCCCGACGAAGAAGAAGGCCAGGCTGCTGGCCAGCACGAGCTGCGGCAACCAGAACTGGTCCGCCGCCCAGGCGCTGGTGAGTTGAGCGTCCATGAGGCACGCCGCTGCGATGCCGGCGAGCGCGACGCCCGCGATCAGGCGTCCGTCGACCCACTTCATGAGCCGTGACGCGCAAATGCCCGTCACCAGCGCGGGCACCGCGAGCCAGAGGAGCACCCTACCGGTCTGCAGCGGCCGATAGCCCTGGACGGCACCGAGGTAACCTGGAACCAGGACGAGGATGGAGAGCAGAGCGAACCGAAGCGTGAAAATGCCGCCGCCGAGAATCAGCGTGTTCCGCTTCCCCAGGAACGAGAAGTCCACGAGCGGATTTGGCTGCCAAAGGCGACGCAGCGTCGCAGCCACCAGCAGGAACGCTCCGCCGCACAACATGGCGACGATCGTTCCGGATCCGAGCCAGTCGAGCCGCTCCCCCTGCTCCAGCGCCCCCTCGATGAGGCTCAGTCCCACGCTGGCGAAGAGAAAACCGCTCCAACTCACCGCCGGCTTGGGATCTTGCCGCGGCGCCGGCGGCGGGATCGCCAAGTAGATGCACAGCATCATCAGCGGTGTGAGCAGCGCGGCGGTCCAGAAGATCCAGTGCCACGACCAGTGATCCGCGTACCACGCCTGGAGCGGGGTCGCGATGCTCAGCGAGGAGAGCAGCTCCATCGAATAGGCGCCGATCCCGTAGATCGTGTAGCGCGGCGGGAGCGCGCGCAGCGCATAGCTGAGCGCCAGAGGATAAAACGTCCCCGACGCCAGTCCCGCGATGGTTTGCAGGACGAGCAAGGTGCCCAGGTCAGGCGCGAACGGCAGCGCGATCGAGGCCACCGTGAAGACCGCTCCCGCCCACAAGAGAACCCGCCGCACTCCCAGAAGACCGCCGAGATAGACCGAGAACGGGCCCATGAACATGAGCGCCATGTTGTAGGCGGTCGGGATCCACGCGGCTTCGTCGAAGCCCAGGCCCAGCGCCCCGCGAAGGTCGGGAAGCCCGACGCTCAGCAGGCGCTGATACAGCGAGACCATTCCGGCGCCGAGAAAGACGCCACACGTGCCGACGTAGACCTTCCAGGACGGGCCCGCGCCCTTGTCGCCGCTCATCGGCTGGTCTTGATGGTTGCGATGACCGACATGCCCGATCGGAGGCGATCGGCCTTCTGCTGGTCCGGATCGATGACGATCTTCACCGGGATCCGCTGCGCGATCTTGGTGAAGTTCCCCGAGGCATTGTCAGGTGGAAGAAGGCTGAACTGCGATCCGGTGCCGGGGGAGATCGTGTCGATGTGGCCCGTCCACACGACGTCCGGGACTCCGTCCACCCTCACCTCCGCGTCATCGCCCACGCGAACGTTCGCCAGTTGCGTTTCCTTGTAGTTGGCGATCACCCAGACCGTGTTGCCCACGAGCGACACGACCTGCGTGCCCGCGCTCACGAGCTGACCGGGACGGACCTTTCGCTCGCCCAGCACCCCGTCGGTAGGCGCCACGATCCTCGTATAATCGAGGTTGACCTGCGCGACCTTCAGAGCGGCCTCCTTCGCGCGCAGATCCGCCTTGAGCTGCGCTTCCTGGGTGTCGAGGACCGCCACCTGCTTCAGCTGACTGTCGATCTCGGCCTGACGGCCGGTGAGCGTCGCCCGGAATCGATCGTGATCGGCGATGGCGTGCTCCAGCCTCTGGGGCGTGCTCACGTCCTGTTTGACCAACCGCTCCTCGCGGATCCAGTCTTTTCTCGTCTTTTCGAGATCCGCGGCGGTCACGTCGAGATTGGCCCGGGCGAGCGCAATCCTGCTCTGCTGCAGATCCTTCTGCTTGCGCAGATTCTCGAGCGCCGCGCGAGCGGCATTCACGCCGGCCTCGGCCAGCTCGACTTGCGCCTGGAAGTCGTCGTCCCTGAGCTGGACCAACAGGTCCCCCGCCTTCACGGGAGCGAAGTCCCCAAAGGCGACGCGCGCGACGATCCCCGCGCTCTTGGTGCTCAACGGAGTCACGTCGGACCGCAGGTAAGCGTCGTCGGTGGTTTGCCGGGAACGGGCGCCGAACCACGCGTCCCACCGGCCGGCGATCGCCGCCACCATCGCGGCGGCCATTGCAATGATCGCGATCGGGATCGAAGCCTGGCGGAATTTGCTCCGGCTAGGGTCGCGGGAGCGGCTACACTGCTGGCGGAGGCGGGCGACGCGCTCGCGATCACGGGAGCGGTTGCTGATTTCGCAGCCGCCCCCGATTCATTTGACACGACGGGAGGAGTCACTACCGGTTTCACGGTGGCGGTCGGTTCGGACATGTCACCTGTCTCCATTGCGTCTCCACGGCAGCAAGACACGTGCCGCGCGTCAACAACCTCGGTGACCAGGGATCGTCCGCGTCCGCGCGCTGCGTTCGGGTTTCCGTGCGTCGAGGACGGCATGACGCTTGCAGTCCGCAGTGGACGCGATGCCCGAATCGACGACCTCATGGAAAGCGTTGGCGTTGCTCGTCCTCGGATCCACCGCGGCGCGCGCCCAGCCGGCGGCCTCCGTGTCGGAACGGCGCCCGGTGCCTTTGCGCGAGGCGCTCCAACTCACTGCCAGACAAGGGCCCGACGTCGCTGCGGTGCGCGCGAGGGCTGCAATCGCCCGCGTGGGGATCGAGCGCGCGTACGAAGCCTGGAAGCCGGACATCTCCGCGACCGGGACGTACGACCACACCAGCTCGTCCGCGGTCCTGAACACAGGCGACATCGCTCTCGGAGTGGCGCAGGTCATCGGACCCACCGCGGGATTCGATCCCAACGACCCGGGAATCCGCGCTCGCGCCGCCGCGGCGGGCACGATCAACATCACGGCCACGAACTCCCGCTACGGAACGCTGCAACTCAGTCAGCCGCTGCTCACGCCGGAAGGCCTTTTCCTCCCCGGCATCGCGAGCAGCGCCGCAGAGGCGGCGGACCGCGGCGCCGACGAGGCGCGCGAGCAGATCCTGCTCAGCGTGGCGCGCACGTACCTGAGCTTGCAGGGAATCGAAGGACTGCTCGCCGCCGCATACGACCTGGAAAAGGTCGCGCTGCGGCGCGAGCAAGATTCGCGCGCCAGGATCGCGGCTGGCGCGGCGGTGGAGCTCGACTTGCTGCGCGCGCAGAGCGATACGGCGGTGGCTCGCTCGCAGATCGCGAGCCTGCGCGGCCAACAGCGCTCCCTGCTCCCGCTGCTCGAAGCGTTCGTCGGCGAGCCGGTAGCGCCGGTCCCGGCGGCGCAGGGCAGCGGTGATTTGCTCAAGAGCGCGCCCGCCGACCAGGCGACGCAACCATGGGAGCATACCTTCTCGGTGCGGAGCGCGATCGCCCAGGTCCTGACGCTAAAGCGATCGGTCACCTACGACGAGTTCCTCTGGATGCCTTCCGTCTCGGCCATCGCGAGAGGGAACCACAACTCCAACGGCGGGTTTTCCGGCGTCGAGACGACTTACGACTTGATCCTCGCGATCAGCGTGCCGCTGTACGATCGTGGCGCGCGCTACACGCGAAAGCACGAGGACGAAGCCAGACTGCGGCAGTCGCTGGCAACCCTCGCCTCGGCTCGCGCTCAAGCGAAAGCCGCGTGGCAGGGGGCAGTGGAGAACCTCGTTGCGGCGCAGGCGGTGCTCGAACAGAGCGAGGCCCAGGTCCGGGTGGCCAAACGCGCCCAGCAACAGAGCGACGTTTCGTTCCGCGAGGGCGTCGCCACCTCCCTCGACCTCACCGATGCGGACAATCGGCTCTTCCAGGCCCAGAGCTCGGCGGCGCAGGCCCGCGCCAACCTCGACATCCGGCGCGCCGAGGTGGCAGCGGCCGAGGGACGGCTGTATGGCGACATCGCGATGTAGCTGCGATTGCGGGAGCGTGGCGAAGGCGCGGCCGACGGCACCGACATTGCACTGGTCGCGCTCCGAAACGCCATCCACCGAGCGATCACAAAATGGACCTTCACCGGAGGAGTTGCCTCGCTGTCACCGTTCTGGTCATCCTCGGCTGGACCTCCCCCGCCCACGCCGAGGAGGGGCCAGAGCCACCTGTCAGCGCACGCGCCCTGGCGGATACGCCGTTTCAACTCTTGCTGCCGCGCGCTCACTTGGTGGGAGACTGGTTTGGAGCACGCACCTGGCTGGAGGATCACGGTGTCAGCCCCACGTTGACTTTCGTCATTGACGCTCTCGGCAATCCGACCGGCGGTGCGCAGCTCGGCTTCACGGCAGCCAACAACCTGGGCGTCGACTTTCTTTTCGATCTTCACAAGCTCGTCGGGCTCGATGGCGGCTCGTTCGAGATCTCCTTCTCGGAGCGCTTCGGCTCCAGCCTCTCCAAAAACGACATCGGCAACGTCTTTACCGTGCAGCAGGTCTTCGGAGGCGAGACCTACCGAATCGTCGATGTGGCGTATCGGCAGCGGCTCTTCGGCGACCGCGTCGAATTCCGGGTCGGCCGCATCGCTGCCGGCGACGATTTCCTCGTTTCCCCCTACGACTACGTGTTCGTCCAGAACGGTTTCGACGGCAATCCCGTCGGCGTCTTCTTCAACGCTCCGGGCATGACGGCCTACCCCAATGCCAGTTGGGGCGGGCTCGTCAAAGTGAAACCGACCGAGCGGACCTACCTGATCGGTGGCGTGTACAACGGCGACCCCACCATCCGCGACAACGCGCATCACGGCGCGGACTGGTCGTTGAACGGTCCGCTCTTCGCGATTGCCGAGGTCGGGTACCAGGTCAACGGCCTGCCCGGGAATTCCGGTCTGGTCGGCAACTACAAGGCGGGTTTCTGGTACGACCATGGCCAGTACACCAACTTCAACACGGTGGCGCGTGGTCAGCCGCCGGGCGTCTCTCGAGGCAACTGGGGTATCTACGGGCTGTTCGACCAGGTGCTGGTGCGCTTCGGCGAACCCGGCAGCAGCCGCGGCTTCGGAGTCACTGGATCCCTCCTCGTCTCTCCGGACCAATCGGTGAGCAAGATGCCGTTCTTCGCCACCGCGGGCCTCCTCGCGCGCGGCCTGTTCCCCTCGCGTGCGACGGACGTGGCCGGCTTCGGCGTGGTTTACGGTCAGTTCAGCAATGACTTGCAGGACTCTCAGCGGCGCGCTCAGCAGTCGGATCCCACCGTCGGAGTGCAGCAACACGAGGTCGCGCTCGAGCTGACCTACCGGTTGCGGTTTTTCGGCGACGCGCTGTCCGTCCAACCCGACCTGCAGTACGTCATCCGGCCCGGTGGGACGGGCCAGATCGGCGACGCATTCGTGTGCGGACTCCAAGGCGGGATCAACTTTTGAGGAGCACTGCCCTTCTGAAAAAGGAGCTCGGCCGTGGATGAATTCGTACGAGGAATGGGGACGGATATGACCGGCGACGTGCAGCTCGCAGGTGCCACGGCGGTGGTGCAGGTCGGAACCGACCCCGATCGCTGGACTTACGTCATCGCGCTCAGCTCCGTGGCGGCCGTCGGCGGCTTTCTGTTCGGTTTCGACAGCGGCGTCATCAACGGGACCGTCGACGCGTTGGCGCATACCTTCGGCACCCGAGCCGCGACCACCGGCTTTGCCGTCGCCTCGGTGCTGGTCGGCTGCGCGGTGGGCGCTTTCGTCGCGGGGACGATCGCCGACCGTTACGGCCGGCGCCCGACGATGCTGCTGAATGCTGTCATCTTTCTCATCAGCGCGATCGGCACCGGCTTCTCCGACTCGCCGGGATTCTTCATCGCGTCGCGGCTTGTGGGTGGTCTGGCCATCGGCGCCGCCAGCGTGCTGGCCCCGATGTACATCTCGGAGGTGGCCCCGTCGCAAGTCCGCGGCCGGCTCGCTTCGCTACAGCAGATGGCCATCGTCCTGGGACTGTTCAGCGCCTTCTTGAGCAACGACGTCATCGCCAGGCTCGCCGGTGGAGCCGGCGCGACTCTCTGGCTCGGGCAACCGGCCTGGCGCTGGATGTTCTGGATGGAGGTAGTGCCGTCGCTCGCATTTCTCGTCGGCGTCTTGTTCATCCCCGAGTCGCCGCGCTTCCTCGTCGCCAACGGCAAACGGGACGACGCCCTCCGCATTTTCGCTCGAATCGGCGGGGATGCCGAGGCTCTGACTCATCAGGTCGAGCAGAGCCTGCGTGGCGAGCACCGGCGCCAGTTGTCGGACGTACTCGTTCCCGGCACGCGCCGCGTCGCCTCGGTCGTCTGGATTGGAATGGGGCTGGCCGCCTTCCAGCAGCTCGTGGGTATCAACATCATCTTCTATTACGGCGAGGTCCTGTGGAAGGCGGCCGGCGCGACGGAGCAGTGGGCCTTGCGCATCAATCTTCTCACCGGCCTGATCAACATCCTGGCGACGATTCCGGCCATCGCGCTCGTCGATCGCGCGGGCCGCAAACCGCTGCTGCTCGTGGGCTCGGCCGGCATGGCGGTGACCTTGGCCGCCATGGCCATCGTGTTCGGCGCGGCGGGACTCGGAGCGAACGGGAAGCCGCTGCTCACCCACGGGGCCGCGGTGATGGGCCTGGTCGCAGCCAACCTGTATGTCATCGCCTTCGCCATCTCGTGGGGGCCGGTGATGTGGGTACTGCTCGGCGAGATGTTTCCCAACCGGATGCGCGGCGCCGCCCTCGCGGTCTCTGGCGCGACCAACTGGGTGACCAATTTCGCGGTCACCGTCACCTTCCTGCCTCTGGTGAAGGTGGCTGGTCTCGCCAGCACGTACGGACTCTACGCTCTGGCCGCCTCGATCTCGCTGCCTTTCGTGTGGATTGCCGTCCGCGAGACCCGAGGCAAGACGCTCGAGCAGATGCAGGGCTGAGGGATCGTCGAGGGGCGTTGCCATCCGGCAACGCCCTGATCCGCTAGAAAGATGCTGCGACTCTGGCGGCGCCCAGAAGCGGCGCGTTCGGCTCGAGGGCGAGCCGCACCGGGATCGAGGCCATCAGTCCCGAGAAACGACCCTTGTCGCAGAATGCCTCGCGGAAGATGCGGCTGCAGAGCTTCTTGCGGATCTTGGGACCGATTCCGCCGCCGATGACGACGCCGGAGACCGCGAGAGACTTGAGTGCGAGGTTGCCCGCTTCGGCCCCGTAGATCGAGACGAACATGTCGAGGGCCTGGACACAGAGCGCGTGCTCGCCCAGAAGGCCGGCTTCGGAGATCACGGCGCTGGGATCGCCGTTCGCCAGCCGATCGCGAATCCATGCAGGCTCCGAAGCCCCGTCTCTGCTGCGAAGGAACCGGTAGACGTTGAACAATCCCGGCCCGGAGACCACGCGCTCGTAGCTCACGTGGCCGAACTCGTTTTGCAGGTACCGAAGCAGGTCGGCTTCCAGATCGGTCCGCGGCGCGAAATCCACGTGGCCGCCCTCCGAGCTGACGACGATATGCCGCTTCCCGTCCCAGAAGAGCACGGCTTCGCCGAGTCCCGTTCCCGCGGCGATGAGCGCCATGGTGCCGCCGCGCGGCTCGCCCGTCTGGATGGTCTGGAATGACGCAGGGAGCAGCGCGAGCATGCCCTCCCCCATCGCGACGAGATCGTTCAGGAGACGCACGCGCCCCGCGGGAATCGCCGCGGCGAGCCGCGCCTCGTCCATGTCCCAGGGCAGGTTCGTCGTCTTGACATGGCCGCCGACGACCGGGCCCGCGACGCCGAAGCACGCGCCGTCGATGCTCACCTTCGGTCCATCGTCCAGAAACCGCGCGACAGCCGCCTCGAAGGTCGCAAACTCAGTGCTGTGGAGAGTGCCCTGCCGCACCACCGTCAACACGTCTGCGCCGGGCTCGACGAGCGCCAGCACAGTCTTGGTCCCGCCCACGTCACCGGCCAGGAGCGTCATCTCGCGGCTCCCGCGACCACTGCTGTCTCGAGCCCGCTCGCGGCGGCCTCGTCGACCAGCCAGATCATCCGGCCGTTCTCCGGCTTGATGAGTTGGACGGGCATACGCTCCGGTTCATGCGGTCCCTGCAGGACTGCGCGGAGCGTGACCGACTTGTCCGCGCCGGCGACGAGCACCCGGATCTCGCGCGCGCGATTGAGGATGGGCAGTCCACGCGGTGCCGGAACGCCGGCCCCGCCAGGATTTCGTACATCCGCCGCGGCGTGCTGCCGCCGGCCAGCGCAACAGTGAACCGGCCGCGCGCGAGGACCGCAGCCTGCGCCAACTCCAGGAATTGCTCGGCCGCAACCCGGCCCAGTGCGCCCGCATCGGGCAATACCGAGATGATCATGGCGGCAGCTCGAGCAGGACGCATGCCAGCGGGAAATCTTCACGCGATCGCACGTCAAGATGGAGCCTGCAGGCCGCCGCCAGTTGCGCGCAGCCGGGCACGGCCGTTGCAGTGGAGCCCTTCGGGATCGTGAGCGAGCTCGTGAGGCGCGTCACCAGCCGCCGTAGCAGGGGTGTCATAAATGTCGATGTCATTGGCACAAGCCACCCCGTCGCCACTGAGTCCGACGAACATCTTCGCGCCGCTCTCCACGCCCGCCCAATCGATTTTCGATCTGTCGATGATGATCCTGGCGATCGTCGCCGTCATCTTCGTCATCGTCAGCGGCTTGCTCGTCTACGCGGTGGTGAAGTTCCGCAAGCGAAGGAACGACGACGGCCGCGAGCCCGCCCAGGTCTACGGCAGCACGCAGGTGGAACTGGCCTGGACGATCACTCCGGTCATCATCGTGCTCGTCCTGTTCCTCGCCACGGCGCGGGCGATCTTCGGCGTCCAGGAAGCTCCGCAGCCGAAAGGCGCGCTCGCGGTGACGGTCGTCGGCCACCAGTTCTGGTGGGAGTTCCGGTACCCGGGCCTGAACGTCGTCACGGCAAACGAGCTGCACGTACCGGTCGGCGAACCGACCTTCCTCACGCTCCTGTCCGCGGATACCGATCATAGCTTCTGGGTGCCTCGCCTGGCGGGCAAGACGGATCTCATTCCCAACCACCCCAACAAGATGTGGATCCAGCCGCTCGAAACCGGGGTCTATCTCGGCCAATGCGCGCAGTACTGCGGGACGCAGCACGCGTTGATGCTCCTGCGCGTCTACGCCCAGACCCGCCAGGACTTCGATCGCTGGATCAATGAACAGGCCGCGGGAGCGCGAGCGGACGAGTCGTTCGCGGAAGGGCGGAAGGTCTTCGAGCGTACCGCCTGCATCAACTGTCATGCGGTGGCAGGAACGGCGGCGAACGGGCGGTTCGGTCCCGACCTGACGCACTTGATGAGCCGCGACACCCTCGCTTCGGGAGTGGCCGCGAACACGTCCGAGAACCTGCGCCGCTGGATTCAGCGCCCCGACGATTTCAAGCCCGGCTCCCTGATGCCGCCGATGGGGTTGACCGATCAGCAGCTCAACGCGGTCACCGCGTACCTGGCGAGCCTCCGATGAGCACCGAGGAGAAATGCACGTGTCGACGACCGATACCTTGAGTTGGCCTTCTCCCCGGGTCACATCGCGGCCTCTTCTGGACAGGCTTCACGAGTGGGTGACGACCGTCGATCACAAGCGCATCGGCTCCCTCTACATCGTGTACGCGTTGATCTTCCTGGGGGTCGGCGGAGTCGAAGCCAGCCTCATGCGCATCCAGCTTAGCCGGCCGCTCAACGACTTCGTCTCGCCGCAGACCTTCAACCGGCTGTTCACCATGCACGGCACGACGATGATCTTCTTCGTCGCCATGCCGATCATGTTCGGGTTCACGAACTACCTCGTGCCGCTGATGATTGGCGCCCGGGACATGGCGTTCCCGCGCCTGAACGCGTTCAGCTTCTGGCTCACGGCGTGCGGCGGATTGCTCCTCCACTACAGTCTCGTCGGTGGCTACGGATTGTATGGCGCGGGAACCGCTCCAGACGTGGGGTGGTGGGCTTACGCGCCTCTGACCGCGAAGACGTTCTCCCCTGGTCACAGCACCGACTACTGGACGCTGTCCGTCCTGGTGTCGGGCTTCGGCAGCATCGGGACCGCGGTCAACCTCATCGCCACCATCATCAGCCTGCGCTGCCCGGGAATGACCCTCGCCAAGATGCCGCTGCTCGCCTGGCTGGGCCTGACGATGGCCAGCCTGGTGATCCTCGCGATCGGTCCGCTCACCGCCGCGCAAATCATGTTGCTCGTCGACCGCTACCTCGGGGGGCACTTCTTCGATACGCAAGCAGGAGGCTCGGCGGTGATCTGGATGCACTTCTTCTGGGTCTTCGGGCACCCGGAAGTCTACGTGCTGGTCCTCCCGGCGTTCGCGTTCATCTCCGAGATCGTTCCCGTCTTCTCGCG
>Ga0137404_10003450_pt1 | contig 10548 bp, 6 predicted proteins | sample CZOMad2_1_16fung_FD_108285 | JGI IMG/M metagenome (GOLD analysis project Ga0137404, IMG submission 108285) | Vadose zone soil fungal communities from Angelo Coast Range Reserve, California, USA - CZOMad2_1_16fungal (Illumina Assembly) | ecosystem: Environmental > Terrestrial > Soil > Vadose zone... | reverse complement strand
TCCAGTGCTTCCGCGAGATGCGCGCGGCCGGGATCACCAGCCTGGGGGAGTTCCATTACTTCCGCCACGGGAAGGAGCGAGAGGACTTCGCCTGCGACGAGCTGGTGCTCGAAGCCGCCCAGGAAGCCGGCCTGCGGCTCGTCCTCCTCGGCACCTACTATCGGACCGGCGGCATCGGCCAGCCGCTCGCCGGCGGCCAGCGCCGCTTCGCGACCCCGTCTCCCGCCGTCTACTGGGAGCAGATGGACCGCCTGGCCGGGCAGCTCCGCTCGCCTCTCCAGAGCCTGGGGGCGGTGGTCCACAGCATCCGCGCGGCAAGCCTCGACGACCTCGTGGCCGTTCACGAAGAGGCCGAGCGGCGGGGGCTCGTCTTTCACATGCACGTCGAGGAGCAGAGGAAGGAGATCGCGGACTGCCGGGCCGCCTACGGCCAGACCCCGCTCGCCCTGGTCAACGAGCGGCTGGCGGTCTCCGAGCGCTTCACCGCCATTCACTGCACCCACAGCGCGCCGCTCGACATGGACCGCTTCGGCGCGGCCGGCGGCAACGTCTGCCTCTGCCCGCTGACCGAGGCCAACCTGGGCGACGGGATCGCAGACGTGGCCCGGATGCGCGCCGCCGGGGCCGGCCTCTGCCTGGGGAGCGACTCGAACGTCCGCCTCTCCTGGCTGGAGGAGATGCGCTGGCTGGAGTTCGTCCAGCGCCTGGGCAACGAAAGCCGCGGCCTCCTCCGCGACGGCGAAGGCCAGGTCGCCCGCACCGCCTTCCGGGCGGCGACCGAGGGCGGCGCCCGCGCCCTCGGGCTCCCCGTCGGCCGGATCGCCGCCGGCGGCTGGGCCGACTTCGTGGCGATCGACCTCGAAGCCTCCTGCCTCCTCGGCTGGACCGACGAGACCCTCCTCGACGCGCTGGTCTTCGGCGGCGGGGACGAGGCGATCGCCGCGACCTCGGTGGGTGGGGAGTGGCAAGAGCGCGCCGAATAGCTCGGCCCCTACCCGTGTGTTCACCTCTACTGGCGCGACCCTGAGCGAGAGCGTCCCGGTCCTCCTCCAGATTCTTCGCTCTCGCTCAGGATAACTCGCCTGCGAGGCCAGCTTGATCCAGCGGCAGCGGCATTCGTCAGAACAGGCAGATCCCGCAAGCTCCTGGCTGGGAGAAGAAGCACTCCGCTCCGTCCGGACACTGCGAGTTGTTCCAACAGGCGCCGGCCTGGCACCTCGGCACGGGAGCGGGAGTGAAGAGATCGTTGCCAAAAAGCTTCTGCACCGATTTTCCCACCTCGGGAGTTGGAGCGGGAGGGATTGCGGGAGGGGCTGAGGCGGCGGGAGCCACGGCCGCGGACTCTCCAGCCCTCCCGAGGGTCGGGACCATCCCCATCACTAGAACCAGGAGCATCGCCACACTTGCCACCAGACGTCGCTGTGTCATCAGGGATCTCCTCTCAACCGGGTCGGCCACCATGGTCGGCGCGATGCACAATAGAATAACAGAATACTCAGTATTTGCAATCTAATTGATCTGGAAGTGGAGGCGATCGCCGCGACCTCGGTGGGTGGGAGGTGGCAGGAGCGGTAGATGGGGGGCGGCGCCGAGTGGACAGATTATGCGGCGCAGCATTATGCTGCTCTGCATAATGTTTTTCCTCAACCGCACGGCGGAGATGGAACGGCTCGACCGGCTGGCCTCCCGGGAGGGCGGCGGGCTCGCCGTCGTCTATGGCCGGCGGAGGATCGGCAAGACCCGCCTGTTGCTGGAGTGGTCCAAGCGCCACGGGGGACTCTATACCGTGGCCGACCAGTCGGCCGGCGAGGTCCAGCGCCGCTACTTCGCCCAGACCGTGGCCGAGCGGCTGCCCGGTTTTGGCGACGTCGACTATCCGGATTGGCGGGCGCTCCTCACCCGGCTGGCCCGGGATGCCCGGGCGGCCTCCTGGCGGGGTCCCCTGGTGCTCGACGAGCTGCCCTACCTGGTGACCGCCTCCCCCGAGCTGCCGAGCCTCCTGCAGCGCTGGCTCGATCACGAGGCGGAGGAGGCCCGGCTCGTCGTCGCCCTGGCCGGTTCAAGCCAGCGCATGATGCAGGGGCTCGTCCTCCCCGGCAACGCCCCCCTCTATGGCCGGGCTCGGGAGATCCTCGATCTTCGGCCGCTCGATCCGTCGTTCCTGATGGAGGCCTTTGCCGTCGCTCCCGGCCGGGAGCTGGTCGAGCTCTATGCGGCGTGGGGTGGGGTGCCGCGCTACTGGGAGCTCGCGGCCGAGCTGCGTGGCGGCGTCTTCGACCAGATCGAAACCCTCGTCCTCGATCCCTTGAGCCCTCTCCACCGGGAGCCGGATTGCGTGCTCCTGGAAGAGATCCCGCCCGCGCTCGAGCTGCGGCCGCTGCTCGACGCGATCGGCGCCGGGGCGCACCGGGTCTCGGAGATCGCCGGTCGCCTGGGGCGGCCCGCCACCTCGATCTCCCGGCCGCTCGACCGGCTCGTGGGGATGGGATTCGTCCGGCGGGAGACCCCTTTCGGGGAGACGGAGAAGGAGAGCCGCCGGAGTCTCTACAAGATCGACGATCCCTTCTTCCGGCTCTGGTTCCGGGTCGTGGCCCCCCACCGGGGACCGTTGGCCAGCGGCACTCCGCAGACGCGCCGGGACTGGCTGGCCCGGTTTTGGGAGGAGTTGGCGGCGCAGGCGTGGGAGGAGCTCTGCCGGAGCCGCATCGCCAGGCTCGCGACGGCCGACCTTCTGGGAATCGGCGGTCCCTGGAAACCCGCGGCGCGCTGGTGGAAGGGCAACGAACCGGAGTGGGACCTGGTGAGCGAATCCTTGGAAGGTCATCGTCTGCTGCTCGGCGAGGTCAAGTGGAGCGCCAAGCCGTTCGGAGCGCGGGCACTGGCCCGGGCTCGCGCCGAGCTCTCGGCCCGGCCGGCACCCACCCTGCCGACCCGGTTCGATCGCCATCACGTCGAGCGGGCGTTGTTCGTGCCCGAGATCGAACCGGGTTTGAAGCTCGATGACCGCGAGCCGTGGGTCGTCACCGCCCGCGATCTCCTGAAAGGAGGCGACGCTTGAGACACGCTCTAGCCTTGGTTGCGCTGCTGGCCCTCCCGCCGGCGATTTCGGCGGGTGGGGGCGGTCCCGCCCCGCGGGGTACCGCGGGGGCCGACCTCCCCATCACCGGTCTCGCCGTTCCGGGCATGGCGAGCTTCGACCGCATCATGACCGGTCTCCTGGCGAAATGGCCGGTCCCCGGCGCCGCGGTGGCGGTGGTCCAGGACGGGCGTTTGGTCTTTGCCCGGGGCTACGGCTGGGCCGATCGGGAGCAGCGGCAACCAGTCGAGCCGGACTCGCTTTTCCGCATCGCCAGCCTGTCGAAGTCGCTCACCGCCGCCGCCATCCTCAAGCTCGAAGAGGAGGGCCGGCTGAAGCTCGACGATCGCGCCTTCCAGATCCTCCGCGACCTCAAACCGCGCCCCGGGGCGAAGATCAACCCGCAGCTCGCGCAGATCACCCTCCGCCAGCTCCTCCAGCACACCGGCGGCTGGGACCGCGACCAGAGCTTCGATCCGATGTTCCGCTCGCGCGAGATTGCCCAGACCATGGGGGTGCCGTCGCCGGCCGATGCCACGACCATCGTCCGCTACATGCTCGACCAGCCACTGCAGTCGGCCCCCGGCACCCACTACGCCTACTCGAATTTCGGCTACTGCGTGCTCGGGAGGGTCATCGAGAAGGTGACCGGGGAACGCTACGAGGACTTCGTCAAGACCCAGATCCTGCGGCCCGCCGGCATCACCTGCCTGCGGCTCGGCCACACCCTGGAGAACGAACGGGCGCCGCGGGAGGTCCGCTACTACAGCTTCCCCGGGGCCGGCCTCGGCCCCTCGGTCTTCCCCGGCGGTCCGGCCCGGCTGCCCTGGCCCTATGGCGCCTGGTCCATCGAAGCGATGGATTCGCACGGCGGGTGGATCGCCTCGGCGGTCGACCTCGCCCGCTTCATCGATGGGCTGGAGGGCCGGGGCGGGGTGGCGCGCATCCTGCGGCCCGCGTCGCTCCAACAGATGCTCGCCCCTCCCGCCCCGCCGATCCCGGCGGCCCCCGACACCTGGTACGGCATGGGCTGGCAGGTGCGGCCGGCCAACGGCGACGCCAACTGGTGGCATGCCGGCTCGCTCGACGGCACCACCACCCTCATGGTGCGGGCCGCCAACGGCCTCACCTGGGTCGTGCTGTTCAACTCCCGGCCGAAGTCGGACAAATTCGGCGGCGAGGTCGACAGCGCCCTGTGGCGAGCGGTCGACGGCGTCAAACAGTGGCCGACCCACGACCTGTTCGCGAAATTCGGCGGCTGCCCGGCAGGCCGGTGATCCGGCCTTGCCCGCGACCTATGGACAGGTCGCGAAGGCGTTGACGTCGGTCACCGCGGGGGCCGGTGGACCCGGATAGTTGAAGAAGATCTTCTGTGCCCCGGCGTGGACGTCGTAGACGGTCAACCGGTAGAAGACGTTGGTCGTCGCGGCGGTGAAGATCCAGTGATGGCTGTTCAAGCCGCAGGCGTCCACCGTCTTGACCATGACCTCCCAGTTGTCGGAGCTGAAGAACCAGAAGAGGCCGGAATTCAAGTTGGCGCAGCCGACGGTGTGCGCTGCGCTCTCGGCCGAGCCCGGGGGGCCGGTGCGGTAGAGGGCGGAGATCGAGAAGCGGTTGTCCAGGCAGAGCGAGGTGCTGGTGCCGGAGCCGCAGTTGGGCGCGATCGGCAGGTCGAGGGCGGTGGCATGGCCGACGATCGAGCCGTTGTGGCCGCCCAGGTTGTCGGTCGGCCCGAAGCCCCAGGCCGCCACCAGCCCCGGCTGCGGCGTAGTGAGCTGGACGTTGATCGTCGAGCGGATCTGGTCCTGGGTGCGGGCGACGTTCCACAGGCGCACCTCGCTGAACGAGGCATCAGGCACGAAGTCGTAGTTGAAATCGCTGCCGATCCACAGGTTCTGGAGACTGATCGGGAGCAGCCCGGTCTCCGCCTTGGAGCCGACCAACTCGCCGTTGATGTAGTGCCGCCGGGTGGTGCCGTCGAAAGTGACCGCGATATGGGTGAGCTCGCCCACGGGAATGGCGCCGGCGTCGAAGAGCGAGCCCGGGTTCGAACCCTTGAGATACGAGCGCAGGACCCGGCCCGAGCCGCAGATGCCCACCCAGTAGGAGACCTGCCAGTTCTTGCCGACCAGGCTCCTGCAAGTGCTGGTGGCAGGGAGGGAGCCGACCGAGACCCAGAGCTCGATGGTGATCGCCCCCGTGGGGTTGAGCGCCGGGCTGTTCGGGATCTCGATGTGTCCGGGGTTCGAGGAGGAGAGGCTGAACGTCCCGCCGAACGGCTGCGCCACGGCCGGGCCGGCCAGGGCGGAAAGCGCCAGGAGAGTCAAGCAGAGCAGACTGAAACGGATCGCGCGGACACGGGAAAGCGCCATCACCGACCTCCTTGCCACATAGGGCCGAGCGGCGCGGTACCGATGCACCCCCGGATACCCAGAGGCTACCATAGCCGCTCTTCGATGGGTTAGGCGGCGGCAGCGAAGGTCCGTTACATCGCTCAGCCGTTCTGCACCATCTTGAACACCCCGTCCTTCGCGCAGCGGGGAATGACGATCTGGACGAAATGGGTGCGGTTGCGCTCGAGCCACCGCCCAGGGGCCTGGTTTTCGTCGAGCCGATGCACGGTGATCGTGCCCTTTGCCCCGACGACGAAGTTGTCGAAATAGCTGATGTTGTCTCCGGGCGGATTCGCCGAGATGCTCATGTTGAGCACCTTGTCGGCCGCCTTGCGGATCATCCCGTAGTAGTTGGTCATGAGGTCGTTGCGATCCGCGTAGAGACACCGATAGGCCGGGTTCGCGCCGTTGTTGTGCACATCCACCAGGACCTGGCGATGGAAGTAGACCGCCGCATCCGTGCTGCGATCGGAATCGGGGCTCATGAACTCGAGAAAATAGTCGAGGACGTCGGCTCCGTGATCGTCGATCACATGCGTGATCACCTGGAAAAATCGGTGGAACAGCTCCGGCGCCGTACCGTCCTCCACGAACACGCTCTTCCTCAAGGCGTCGTCATTCGCGAGCTTGGCCGTGTCGTCGGAGATCGCCTCCCAGTCGGACGCCAGGGTCCTGTAGGCATCGGGAGAATCGCAGCTCAGGGCTTTGAGGATCAATTCCCCGAGCTGCGCCTGGAGATTCGGTGAAGTTACGGCGATGTCCGATTTGCCCGCCGGATCGACAATCGAGCCGTGCGTGCGGTTGGGCAGCACGGCGAAGGGGATCGGCTCCTGGCTCCGCAAGGCCCACTGGGTCAAGACGGGGTCTTTCTCGTTGCGCGCGAAATCGACCGTGACCCCCTTGACGTTCAAGTTGGCAGCACAGACGCGCACCGTTCCGTCTGAACCGTTCTCGTTGACGATGCGGCGGAGGGCATCCGCATAGGGATGGGAGCCGACGATGACGAACGGCCAGACGCCCGTCGGGCCGTAGATCGAGGGAGCCGTTTCCTTCCCGAGCGGGATGAAGAGGTCGCGTTGGGCGAGGTCCCAAAGGTACGGGGAGGCGAGCTCCAAATGGCCGAGCATCGTCTTGCCGGTGTGGAACCAGTTTCCCCAGCCCTTGACGAGTCTTCCGAGCATGCTCTGGCCCAGTTGTGCGAGCCGTGAGCCGAAGTTCGCCGGCGCCAGCATGACGAGCCGTTTCACCGGGACGTTGCCGGCGGGAAGACAGTAGCTGCTCAGCCACTCCCGGGCGACGAGGCCCCCCGTGCTATGCACGATCATGTCGAAGGGGGCTTGCAGGCGCTGGCTCTGCAACTGCTCGCGGACCTCGGCGTCCAAACGTTTCGCGACGTCCTGCACCCCTACGTCGTCGTCCAGAGAGATGTAGTCGCCCAACCAGACTGGGACCGTGTCGTAGCCGTTTGCCGCGAGGAAACTCGCGAGAGGTCGAAAGGATTTCGACGTATCACTCCAACCGTGAAGAATGAGGACTTGTGGCTTCGCCATCTCGATCTCCTCCTGTAGGCCTCGGAACCTTCCCTCGGAGGGCTCCATCGTGGGGCCACCGAGAAGTTCTCGCGTGCAGAGGAAGGTTCAATCCTAAACATCCCACAGGCCGCTCGGCAAGGTCAAATGTATCTCGACGTATTGCTCTGTGAGTCAGCCGGAACGCGGCCATTCCTTCATAGGACCTGATACTGTACCGCCAGAGCGTGAATCCGGGCCGCGGAAGCCTTTCCCTTGCGATACCTACGCTTCCAACTCCTGATCTCGGCCGGCCCGGCAGGGGGCTATACGGTCCACGCGCTGACACCAAAGGGTGAGGGCCGGGCCCGTTTCAACCTTCCTGCTCCCCCTGCCGAGACAGGGGCGGCCTGGCGGCGGATCGCTCGGGCCGGGCGTCAGCTGAGCCCTCCTGACGCGCCTTCCGTGCCGTCGCCGGAGATGCTTGGAGAGCAGCTCTTCCGGGCTCTTTTCCAGGATGAGATCCTGCGGCTCTACGAACGGAGCCTCGATTTCCTGGAGTCGGACCCGAAGGTCGGGTTGCGCCTCGAGCTGATGCTCGATCAGCGCGATGCCGACCTCGCCGCCTTGCAGACGCTCCCGTGGGAGCTGCTTCGCCAACCCGATACTCCGGAATTCCTCGCTCTCCTCCGTCGTCGGCCCGTCGTCCGGTATCTCATGGTGGCGCGGCCGGTGTACGCGGCGCCGCGCCCCGCAACCCTCCGCATTCTCGCCGTGGCGCCAACCCGCGCGGACTGCCTTCGCTCGACCTGGAGCGCGAGCTTGCCAACCTGCGGCAGGCGGTGGGCTCGGCGACCGGCCTCGAGGTCGTCACGCCCGTGGCCCCCACCCTGGCGGCCCTGCGCCAGGCTCTCCGCCAGCAAGAGTGCCACGTGCTCCACTTCATGGGGCATGGCGGTTCGGCGACGGCTCCGGCGAAAAGAGTCCTCTACTTCGAGACCGAGGACGGCGAGGCTGCCCCGGTGCGCGGCGCGGACCTGGTGAACACGCTCGCCGATTTTCCTTCCTTGCGGCTCGTCGTCCTCAACGCTTGCGAATCGGCCACGCTCCCGCGGGCGGTCGACGAGGAGGAGACCGATGCTTTCGCAGGTGTCGCGAGCTCCCTGGTGCTCGGCGGCATGCCCACCGTGGTCGCCATGCAATTCCCCATCTCCGACCGGGCGGCAATCGCCTTCAGCCGCGCCTTCTACCCGCGGCTCGCGGCGGGCGATCCGGTGGATGCCGCCCTGGCCGAGGGACGGCAGGAGATGCACTCGGTGGACCCGGCCGGCAGCGAATGGGCCACTCCGGTCCTCTTCCTGCGGACCTGGACCGGCGAGCTGTTCCCGGCCAAGAATGTCTGGGACCGTGCCGCCTGGAAGGTGTGGATTCGCCGGTGGCTCCTCGTACTCCTGATCTCTCTCCTCCTGGGTGGCGCCGCGCTGGCGGCCCGTACCTGGTGGGTGGAGCGGCAGGTGACCGAGGGGGCGATGCTTTTCGAGTACCGGCAGTGGTCCGCGGCGCGCGAGCGTTTCCGGGCCGCCCTTGCGCTCGCTCCGGGCTCGGCGGAGGTGTTGTCGGATCTCGCCGGCAGCGAGGAGAAGCTCGGCGACGTTCGGGCTGCCGAGGAGCACTACCGCGAGGCCGCGAGGCGGCAGCCGGATTCCGCGGAACACCTGTACAACCTGGGGCATTTCCTCAACGGACGGCAGAGCTACGACGAGGCCTATCGGGTCCTTTTCCAGGCCCTGGCGAGAGATCCCCAGCGGGCCGACGCCTACGGCGAGTTGGCCGAGGCCGCGGAGGGCCGCGGCATGCTCGGGAAAGCGCGCACGTTCCTGCGAGTGGCCTTGCGCCTCGATCCCGAGCGCCCCGCCCTCCACCGCCGCTTGGGCGAGTTGGAGCTCGCCGCCGGGAATCCCCGAGCAGCGCTTCCGCCTCTGGAAGAGGCCCGCCGCCGGTATCCACTCGGTGATCTGGAACGGGTGGAGACGACCTGGCTATCGGCGCAGGCTTATGATCAGTTGGGAGACGTTGCCTCGGCCTGCCGCGAAATCCGCGAGATCCACCGCCTCGATCCGCCGGGGATCACTTCCTGGGCCATGAAGGCCGAGGAATTCGCCGCGCGGCGAGGCTGCCGGCCGTAGCCTTGAGGAGGAAGATCGATCCATGCTTCGCAGAGTGCGCATCGCTCCACTCCTGATCGGGTTGACGGTGGCGACCGCTGCCGCGGCTCAGGCCACGGAGCTGACGGGCATCCTCACCCAGGTCGACGGCGCCGTGCAGCTTGCCGGTTCCGGCGTACGCGAAGCTCCGCTGGCCGCTCCCTGGCAGGTGATCCGCTCCGGGGTTACGGTCCGTCTTCCGGAAGCCACCTCTGCCGGGATCGTCTGCTCGAACCGCCGCTTCATCCGCCTGCAGGGGCCGGTGTCGTGGTCCCTGACCGAGGCGACCTGTGCCGCTGGCAGGGAGCTGACACCCGGCGAGTACGCCCTCGTCGCTCCCCAGGCCGGGCGCTTCAAGGTTGTCGCCGGTCTACTGACGCTCGAGCGGGAGATCCGGGCTCCCTACGGAGACGATCCGCTCGCCCCGTTGCTGCTCTCCCCAAGGAATACCGTATTGCGGTCGCCGCGGCCGGCGGTCTCCTGGCACCGGATGCCGGCCGCGGTCGAGTACCGGGTGGAGTGGACCGGGCGCGGCATCGGCTACGACGATCGCGTCTCCGCGGGGGATGTCCCCTGCGCCCCGGCCTCCGACGGGAACGACATCTGCGTCCTGCCCTGGCCTGCGGATCGCCTCGACCTGACCCCGGATGAAACCTTTTTCCTCAAGGTTGCGGCTCGCGACGGAATCGTCGCGCCCTGGCATTGGAGCGACCCCGTGAAGGTACGCACCCAGAGGGTCTCTGCTACCCATGCTTTGGAAGACCGCCTCCGTGATCTCGAAAACCTCGGTTTCAGAGGACCCGCGCTATGCATAGCTCGGGCCGGCCTGCTCGCCCAGGGTGAGCTCTACGCCGATGCCGCCGAGGCCTACCGGCGCGCTCTCGCCGCCGCACCCACTCCCGAGCTGCACGTGACCCTCGGCGACGTCTATCTCGCCATGGGCCTCCTCCAACTTGCCGAGCCGCGCTACCGGGAGGCGAAGAGGGACGGTGGACCGGCCGTCCAGGCCGCTACGACTTTCGGCCTCGGCCGCATCGAGTATAGCCCGCGCCCGCTACCGCGAGGCGGCGGTGGACTTTCGGCAAGCGCGCGAGCTGTATGCCGGGCAGAAACTGGTGGAAGAGGAAGCGGCGGCGCGCCAGGCGGCGGAACGGGCGGCGGCGCGGACGTCTGTCAACGTCGGGGAGGCACCGCGCTTCGTCCGATCCGGATCCCCCACCCGCTCCGCCCGCCTGACCGAGGAGGCTCAGCATGTCCTCGAGTGAGGTACGGTCCTGGCGGTTGCCTTCGAAAACCTCATGGGCTTTGGGAAAGCCATCCCGATCGAGCACTAGGCCCACCACCACCTGCTTGCAGTCCGGACGCTG
>Ga0137404_10003447_pt1 | contig 10550 bp, 5 predicted proteins | sample CZOMad2_1_16fung_FD_108285 | JGI IMG/M metagenome (GOLD analysis project Ga0137404, IMG submission 108285) | Vadose zone soil fungal communities from Angelo Coast Range Reserve, California, USA - CZOMad2_1_16fungal (Illumina Assembly) | ecosystem: Environmental > Terrestrial > Soil > Vadose zone... | reverse complement strand
GCGCTTACTTCAAAAGCGCCGCTTGAGTTTACATGGGGCATCGGAACACAACCTGAAAGCGATCGATATTGAGTTTCCGCTCGACATGCTTGTTTGCGTCACCGGAGTCAGCGGCTCAGGCAAGTCAACTTTGATTCACGATTGCATTTACGCGGGGTTGAAAAAACAACGAGGCGATTGGCAAGGACACGTGGGCGCGTTTGCGAAATTAGAAGGCGGCCAGTTTGTCGATGACGTCATTCTGGTGGACCAGTCGCCGATTGGACGCACGCCGCGCTCGAATCCGGTCACTTATATTAAAGTTTACGATGGGATTCGCGAGGTTTTTGCGTCGACACGCGAGGCACAGGCGCGCGGGCTCGATCCTTCGCACTTCTCGTTCAATCTGCCGGGGGGACGCTGCGATGTTTGCCAGGGCGACGGTACGGTCACAGTCGAGATGCAGTTTCTCGCTGACGTTGAGTTGGTTTGCGAGGAATGTAAAGGGACGCGGTTCAAGCAGCAGATTCTGGACGTGCGTTATCGCGGCAAAAACGTGCACGAAGTTTTAAACATGACGGTGCGCGAAGCTATCGGTTTCTTCCGCGAAGTTGCAAAGATTACCAATAAGTTGAAGGTGCTGGATGAAGTTGGTCTGGGTTACTTGCGGCTGGGACAGTCGGCAACGACGCTATCGGGTGGTGAAGCCCAGCGCATCAAGCTGGCCGCTCAACTTTCAAAACGCACCGGCGCAAAAACACTTTACATTTTTGACGAACCGACTACTGGGTTGCACTTTGATGACATCAACAAACTGCTGGCAGCGTTTCGTGCGCTAATCGATGCCGGTGGATCGTTGTTGGTGATCGAACATAATCTCGACGTGATTAAGACCGCCGACTACATCGTCGACCTGGGACCGGAAGGTGGCGACGCGGGCGGACATGTCGTGGTCACCGGCACGCCAGAACAGATTATGGCCACGCGCACATCACACACCGGAAAATATCTGCGTCAGCACCTGGCAAAATCTAACGGGCATGCAAAAGTGCCGGCCTAGAGTCTGCAAAACAGGCGAGAGCAAAAGCCAAAAATCGTTCACGGCGATTTGAATATACCCACGCTAACGCCGTAGCTGGCGATGCTTTATATTGAGGGCGAAGGAAGCAATGACTTTAAGAGAACAAATAATTTCCGACATGACGGCGTCGATGAAAGCGCAGGATGCGCCGCGCACTTCGACGCTGCGAATGGTCAAGGCCGCCATGATGAACCGCCAGATCGAAAAAGGCGATGAGTTGAACGACGAAGACATGACGAAGCTTCTTAACTCATTAGTCAAGCAACGGCGCGATTCCGTAGAGCAATATGAAAAAGGCGGCCGTCAGGATCTTGCCGACAAGGAAAAAGCGGAAATTGAAGTGATCGAAGCGTACTTGCCACAGGCCGCTTCGCGCGAAGAGATTGAAGCAGCGGTGGCGGCAGCGATAGCTGAAACGGACGCCAGCTCAATGAAGGACATGGGCAGGGTAATGAAGGCGACACAAACCGCGCTCGCCGGTAAGAATGCCGACGGGCGTCTAGTAAGTGAGGCCGTGAAGTCTAAACTCAGCGGTTGACGTGCTCGACCTGCTAGCGAAACTTTGGTCTTATACAAGCACTGCAACTGAGCACAAGGCTATGTCGACGCCTTGCAGCGCTGACTTGCTTTTACTGACTGCTCCCCTAAGTTGCCTGCCCGTTTAGTCAAACCTGAAGTCTTATTTATATGTAACGGAGATCTGCGGCTTGCCATCGGGGAAGTTGTCGGTTCGCGTAAACGTTCCGTTCGGGAGTGGCTTGCCCGAGCTATCCATGACAACGATCTGCTCAATCTTTCCGCTGCCGTTTTTATGCTCGTATTTCTTGCTCGTGCTGTTGAACGGCATGCAGTTTTTGTTCGCATTGTCAGGACACTCAACTGTTAATGAGCCACCCTTTATTATGATCACGTCGCCGCTTCCCTGTGGTTTCGGCGCTCTCACAAACGCGAAGACACCAAGTGCCAAAACGCAGATCGCGGCTGTGGTGACGACTAGTAAACGTAGATGCTGCATTGTTTATCTCCTTTTGAGGTTGAAAGATTGTCCAACGAGGGACAGACAGCTATGTCTGTCCGGGGATCTCGATTACTTGGAACAAAAGCGAGAGTGCTTGTCTTACACAGGACCGTTAAGCTGGTCAAGTTGTTTTTCAAGTCGCTGAATATCAGGCCGGCCGAGGTAGCTTTTATAGTTACCGCTACCCCATTGCTGCTCGAGTTTGGAAAGCGAATCTCTGGCTCGCATAGCATACTCGCGCGCCTTGGCTTTGTCACCGAGGTTTTGGTTAGCCTGCGCGGCCACGGTTAGTGACCTCCACTCGGACTCCCCCTGGCCAAGGCGGGAATATACCTCGGCGGCCTTTAGCGCGTTGGCAGCCGCGCCCTGCGAGTCGCCGGAAAGAAGCAACGCTTCTGAAAGCGCCAACTGCGCGTCGGCCATCTCAGCTGGATCGTCTAGTTCCCCCGCCGCCTTGAACGCCTCGCTGACAAATGCCTTTCCGGCGGACGGCGCACCGCCATAACACTGGGCCAGTCCCATCAGCATCTTTGCGGAAGTGCTCAGGCTCTTGTATTCATCACTCGTTTTTTCCAAAGCTTTCGCGGCGTTAACCCTGGCATCGGCAAAATTGCCCCGACTGAACGCAATCTGTGCCGTAATTAGATCCACCTCGGCCGATAAACGCTTCAATTCACCGCCTGGCTTGTTCGCAATCGCCTCGGCCTGAGTCAGAAGACTTTGCGCCTCGTCGTAACGACCCAGCCGCCACAACACATCGCTGCGATTTGTCAGGTTGTAACACAGGCTGCGTTGTACTCCCTGAACGCTGTAGATAACGCCAGCCTGCTCCAGGTGGTTGAGTGCCTCAGTAAATTTCTGTTCGTTAATCAGTCCTGAACCACGTTCGGCGTGCGCCAGCGCCAGCAGCGATTGATCGTTGGCCGCCTGCGCAAGTTGCAGCAACTGCTCATGGCCTTTCTCTGCCGCGGGATAATCGCCCTTTTGCAGGTTTGCGCGGGCGATCAATACGAGACAGGAAAAGGTCTCCGATCGATAGTCACCTTGTTGATAGAAGGCGAGTGCCGGCTCGAGCATTTGAATTACTTCATCCGGTTTGTTCTGTTGCTGACGCAAACTGGCTAACGAGACGCGCGCCCGCGCTTCGTTGCGACGCGCTCTTGCTCGTTGTGCCGACTCGAGCGCTTGCGAAAGGTATTTTTCCGCTTCGACCGGATCGCCCCGCACCAGGAACGAATTACCAAGATCAACCAAAGCCTGCGCGCTTAAGTTCTCCATCCCGTTCTTTTGTGCCAGGTCAACGGCCTCCCGGGCGTAACCGGTAGCACGTTCTGTTTCGCCCGCATCAAATGAAACGCTACACAGTTGCAGGAGCGTCTTTATGATCTGCGATTTGTTGTCGTTTGCTTTCGCCAGCGCCAATGCTTGTTCCAATTGTGTCCTGGCTTCGGCAAGCTTGTTGCGTTTGTTGAATAAGGCACCGCGCTGAAAGATGACCTCAGTGCGGCCCTCGATGTTGCCCAGTGCCTGATAGATTGATTCAGCCGTTTCAAAGGAAGAAAGAGCTTTTGCAAGATCACCCTGTTGTCCAAACACAATGCCCAAGCGGAGGTACGCCGTCGCATACTGCGGATTTTGCGCGCTCGCTTGCGTATAACTTTGAATCGCGCCCTTGACGTCGTTGTTGTTTTCGTAGGCGCGTCCCAGATCGAGCAGTACGAACGGCTTTTCGGTGTCGCCAGTCTGCTTGGCAATGCGGCTGTAAAAATCGATCGATTTAGCAAAATCGTGCCGCGCGGTGGCGGTAATAGCGTCGAGGTAAAGAGAATCAAGACTGGGCAGCCTGGCGCGGTCGGCGCTGCTTACACGCAAAAGTTCGTCCTTGGCACGATCCACATAATCCAGTTCAACCAGTGCTTCGGCCAAGCGCGCATGGGCCAGCATATATCCGTCGTCTGCGTTGATTGCGCGCTCCAGCGCCTGGGTCGCCTGATAGTAACCTCCATCTCGCAATGCGGCAGTGCCGATGTCATACCAACGCTGCGCCTCGGCTGGCGGCACATGCGGAGCAGGACGAAAGAAACGGAGAGCGACTACCCCGGCAATTACTAGAACAACCATGCCAATCAGAATGTAAGAAATCGGTATGCGCGGCCGCTGCAGGATCTGGGATAAATTGCTTAGTGTCCTGCTGTGCGCGCTCATTGTCGAAGGAGCGCCCCGCTTGATTAGTGTCTGCCCTGAGTCTTCCTCCAACTGCTCCTTGACAGCGTTCAGATCAGCAATGAATTCCTTGGCAGTTTGATAACGCTTGATCGGCTTCTTGGCCAGCGCCTTCAGAGTGATAAAGTCGAGCTCTTTCGAAACATTCGGATTGATCTTCGATGGCTCGGGAGGTTGAACGTGAAGCACGTTTGCCGCAATCTCAATGAAGCTATTGCCGGCGAACGGCGTGCGACCGGTGATTGACTCATAAAGGAGGGTGCCAAGCGCAAACAGGTCGCTGCGGCCATCGACCGCGCCGCCGACTGCTTGTTCCGGAGAGAGGTAAGCAGGCGTTCCCAGCACCACACCACTACGTGTTTCCGTGGAGAGAAGCGTTTGCGCTTCCGGCTCGGAACTGAGCACGTGGTCTTTGTTTAGTTGTTTCGCGAGGCCGAAATCAAGCACCTTAACCTGGCCGGCATCGTCGATCATTATGTTCGACGGCTTGATGTCGCGATGGACCACGCCACGAGCGTGCGCCTCAACGAGCGCCAGTGCCACGTCCCGAACAATCGCCACGGCACGCGGCAGATTGAGCTCACCCTTCTGCATTAGTTCGCTCAGCGAGCGGCCGCGCGCGAGTTCCATCACCAGAAATGGGCGGCCCTCAGTCGTTTCGCCGTAATCAAAAAGCGTTGCAATACCGGGATGGCTCAGTTCGGAAACGGCGCGAGCCTCGCGCAGGAAGCGCGCGCGATAGTCGTGCGAGTCGGAGTTGACTGAAGGAAACTTGATGGCGACGCGGCGGCCGAGATGTGTGTCTTCCGCCAGGTAGACAGTTCCCATACCGCCCTCACCGAGGGGTTCAAGAATGCGGTAATGTGAAACCGTTTGCCCGATCATTGGTGTGTTTATCGCACAACCAACAGTTGCTTTGTCGCCTTTGTACCGACGGCGGGATTGACCACAAGGAAGCCCAAACGAAGAATCAATTGCAGTACGCGCGCATACTACGACAGTGCAAGAACCTTTTCAATAATTTCGTCAACAGCGCTTATTACCGGAGGGTGAGGTAATCTCTCGGAACTCAGCAAGATGGCCCGTCATGGCGCGTTGAAAACCGTGAAATTGTCCCAGCGGTTCACCAAACCAAGACCGGAAGTGTTGTTATATAGGCCGGCCCCGTTCGCTGCCGTCATGAGAAGGCTAGTGGTTGAATAAACAAGGGTAGCGTCAGCATAGATATTCAAACCGCCATTATTAGTGGTTATCACTCTTAGCGTAGTCCAGTTAGGCGGCATTGGAGCGCCAGTTTGAAGGTCAATCCGATTACCATTTTGGTAGTAACCAACCCTTAGTATCTGGCCGCCGGCTGTGCCGTCGGCATCACTGGTGTAGGCGAAGAAGAAGTTTTCGGCATCGACCACTCGAAAACTCAAACCAGTATGGATACCTCTGCCCCACCGACCCCGGCTACGGTCGACGCGAACATCAATATTTCCCGTGGAGCTTCCTGTCGGCACCCAGGCGAGCGCCGCGTCGTTACCAAGCAACACAGCAATGGAATTTAGAATACCGAAAGGCTGAGAACTCGCTGGTGCCCGGTCTGTTTGCCATGCCTGTGTTCCAGCCGTACCACCCTCCGTTGAACCCAGACCGCCATGGCCGCCGAAGATATAGGTTGAGTTTGCGCGTGAGAAGGAATCAAAAACCAATGCTCCGGCTGGCGGCACAGGAGGCGAAGATGTCGTTAACTGTGGCGACGGAGTACCGTTTGCGAAGTTTGGTGCAGTTGGATCAACAACGAACTTTGGCGGTGGGCAGGTCTCACAATAGAAGATTATCCCCGTCGTAGTTCCGCGCAGGAAGCCCTGATGCGAAACTCCGCCATACCCTTGCGAGAGGTCCGCTATCAATCGCGGCGAAGATCGAAAGTAATAACTAAGAAGATTCCCACCCACGCTGAATACGGTCTGCGGTGCAAAGGAGGCCTCAACCGAGCCTGTCGAACCTTCTCGAGGATTAGAGTCCTCATAACCTCGGACCTGCGCGATGCGACCATCCCAGTTACTGTGATCAGATCCACCGATCAGTAATCGGCCTCCTCCTCCTCCGGGACCAGGCGTCCGGCGCGGCCCATGAAAAGGGGTTTTGCCAACGGGGACACCATCGAAGTAAGTGATTATGTTTTGCCCGTCCCAGCCCACGGCGAAGTGTCCCCACTCACCTATAGCCGGACCCTGATCGCTGCCAAAGTAATTGTCAAACTTTACGCCATCAAAAATATTTCCCAGCAGTTCATAGCGATTTGGCTCGCTACTATTAAAGCTACCGACGCCGAATAAAAGTGCATGGGCGCCGCCATATCCATCCGATAACAGATAGGTTGCTCCCGCGTTACCACCCGGCATTGCCCAGAACTCCCAAAAGAAGTGGCCGAGATTGACATTCTCCGGCCAGAAGGCGCCATAGTCGACAGTCTTGGGAGAACCATCAAACTCGAGCACGTAGGAGGGATCAGGGACGGTTAAGAGCGTCGCCGTGAAATCCGTATTCTGCGATCCAGTCAAATTGTTGAGCTGCACAGTGGGAGGGGCAAACGTGTACCAGCCTTGTCCAATTGACGGCGTTATCGTGTAGTTTCCTCTAGCGGTGGCCGTTAGTGAGTAGCTCCCATCCGCAGCGGTTGTGGTTACACCGCTCTCTGACCCGCTTAAACTTACACTGATACCGAAAATCCCATCACCTGACTGATCGCGAACCTTGCCGCTGAGTGTCAGACGACGAAGGCCCATGAAATCAAACGTCTGATCGCTGTCCAAATCAAAAAAGTTCTCCGCCTTGAATACATAGGCGGCTGTCGATTCAGGCGTCACCGTAAAATCGTAAGCCGACACTAAGTTCGCAAACTCGTAATGACCGCTTTGGTCAGTCGTGGTGATCAACGGCGCGTTGAGGATCATGCTCGTCAAATGAACCGTCATCCCCGGCAGGCCGTTGCCGCTTTCATCGATGAGTTTTCCACTAATCCTGTAGGTCTGTCGCGTGCCAATGAAGATGCGGTTAATTTGGTCCGAAGTAAGATTGGTTATGACAACGATGAGCGGGCTGAAGCCGTAGTAGCGCAGCGATGGAGTAATCGTGTAATTGCCACCGGCCGGCAAGCTGATTGAATAACGCCCATCCGCATCCGTAATGAACGAAGTGTTCGTTGAGCCGCTGATAGGAACCACCAGAAAGCTTGCCCGGTCAGCATCCTTTGTTAACCATCCGCTCACGGTATAGTTCCGAAGTGTGCCCACGAAGTCGGCAGTTTCATTGAGGTTTAGATAGGTTAGGGTTTGCGGGACGAAGCTGTAATAGGGCGTTGGGGTCACTGTAATAATGTAATTGCCGCCGGCTGGTACGCTCGGAAATGTATAGTTGCCGTTGCTATCGCTATTTGTGGTAGCAACCTGAAAACCGCTTAGGTTCACCGTCGTTGCCTGATCGATTTTGTTGCCTGCTGGCGCTGTCAATTTGCCAGTGATGGCGTACGTTCTTCGCGTCCCCTTGAAGTCAAGCATTTGATCACTGGAAACTGCGATAACATTCTGAGCCTCGAAATCGAAGATGGCGGTTGCTGTAGGCGCCACAGCGAAGTCGTGACCGGGTGGAACATGAAAGGAGAATTCGCCTCCCTGGCTGGTAATAGTGTTGCTCGTTGTACCGCTTGTTCTATTCGTTAGTGTCACCTCAACGCCTTCAAGCCCCTGGTTGTTATCGTCTCGAACCTGTCCGCTTAATGTGAAAGGCTTAACCGGGGTTGGCAGCGCTCCCTGATCATCCTGCGGCCCACCACCTACATGTCCAATGCCCACGCGAACGCGATTGCTACTCACGCCACGATAAGAGATTCGAACTAACACATCGCCGACGTCGCCAAGATTATCATTGAGTTTCAGCACGACTTCAGTGAGCCACTCCTGGTGGGGAACCGGGGCGATGTATTCAACCGTTAGATCATAGTGGCGCTGCGTTGCATCCTCGGCGTCTGCTGTAACCGCTGAAGGGCTCTCACCGGGCTGAAGTCTAAGATCCATGGCAAACAGGATGACCCGAGTACGTCGATCAGAACCCCAGGAGCACGGCGAAGTTAGCGCAAAAGGTTCGGACGTGAGGCACAACGACTCGAGAGCGATTGCTCTGGTAGATGTCTCCTGACTGATCAGCAATGGTTGATTACCCGCTGCCCGGACCGGTCTGTTAGATAAAGTTCCGGGAACCAGACAGCCTAACAACAACGCTGAGACAAAAACTGGGTACTTCAGGAAACGCTTAAATGTGAATCGGTAGCATAAACGCCTGCGTCCATGAAAACGATCGGATTTGACCTTTTGTATTTCGATCATTTCTGAGCCTCTGTCCATAGGCGAGGATCCAACTCCGAGGGTAATGTAGATCAGCAGGAATTGTAACTGGCTTGCATGTCGAGAGACCGGAAAAGGCGTGAATACTATACAGACGTAAGTCGTCAATTCAAGCTTTATCCCTACGGGCCCAGCTTTGCTCAAGTCGTCTTGATGGTGATTTTCCGGCCTAAAATCGAGTTCCTGTCAGGTTGCTTCTGTAGTTCCCTTTCCGTATAATTCACGGCTTGCTCGGAGCGCGGCGGTCTCGTCCGGTGGGTTCGCGCCCACTTTTTATTTTGGGCGACAGGTTTTTTGGAGGTTGACAATGGGAGCGAGGTCGATTGAGGAGCGTGTTCAGGCAATCGCCGAGCAAGCGGCAATCGATCATGGAGTCGAGCTGGTACACGCCGAAGTGGCTGGGCCCGATAACAAACCCATTGTGCGAATCTTTATTGACAAGCCAAATGGTGTAACCCACGAAGATTGTGCCGAGGTTAGTTTCCACGTGGGCACCGTCCTCGACGTCGAAGATTTCATTCATGCTTCCTATACACTGGAAGTTTCTTCGCCGGGTCTGGAGCGAGGTCTCTACAAGCGGGAAGATTACGAACGCTTCGCGGGCAGTCTGGTAAAAGTAAAAACGCGTATCCCTATTGGCGGCCAAAGAAACTTTCGCGGCAGACTCCTGGGTATCGAAGGCGACGAAATATCGATCGAAGATCGCACCAGCGGCCGCGTGAAAGTTCCTTTCGATTCAGTTTTCAAAGCCAACCTGGAAATGGACTTTGAACAAGAGCTTCGCCGCGCAAAGGCGAATTGACACGGGAAGAATGGCGGCACGCGTTTTCGAAGACGAGTGCAACTTACAATTGAATAACAATTGAATAGGCTCAAACGGCGCAACGACTTTAGCGTCCGAGCCAGCGGAGAGAGTACAGGGCAATGAGTTCATCCATCGCACAAAACATCGAGGCGCTTTGCCAGGAACAGGGCATCGAGCGTGACCTGGTAATCGACGCAATGAAGGAGGCTGTGCGCGCGGCAGCGAAGAAACAGTTTCGCTCAGGCGAAGATATCCAAGTCGATTGGAACCCGGAAACCGGCATTGAGCTGTCGGCCTCGAAGGTAGTTGTGGGGGAAGTAGCGAATGCCGCCACCGAACTTTCGATCGACGAAGCGCGTGAACTTGCCGGCGATGAAGTGGAATTGGGCGACGCGTTGCTGTTGCCGCTGCCGATGGAAGAACTGGGACGTATTGCCGCGCAGACGGCCAAGCAAATTCTGTTTCAAAAAGTCAGGGACGCGGTTCGCAGCAATGTTTACGAGCAGTACGTTGACAAGATTGGCGACCTTGTAAATGGCTATGTCAAGCGGTTTGAGCGCGGGAATATCATCGTTGACCTCGGCAACCTCGAAGCCATTCTGCCTCGTTCACAACAATCGCGCGGCGAACAGTGGAATCAAGGGGAGCGCATTCGGGTAGTTATCAATAACGTTTCCAAAGAATCAAAAGGTCCCCAGGTGGAGGTTTCGCGCACCTCGCCGGAATTGCTGTTGCGATTGTTCGAAATGGAAGTGCCGGAAATTTATGACGGCACAGTAGTGATCAAATCGGCCGTTCGCGAGCCGGGCGAGCGTGCCAAGATTGCAGTTACATCTAACGAGCGTGACGTTGATCCCGTCGGCGCCTGCGTAGGCATGAAGGGTTCGCGCGTGCAGGCGATCATTCGCGAGCTGCGCGGCGAGAAAATTGACATCATCGAGTGGTCGGACGAGCCTTCGGTGTTTGCCGCTAACGCTTTGTCCCCCGCCAAGGTCAATCAGGTTCGCATTACCGACATCGAGAACCGGCAAATGGAAGTGATCGTCAATGAAG
>Ga0137404_10003446_pt1 | contig 10553 bp, 11 predicted proteins | sample CZOMad2_1_16fung_FD_108285 | JGI IMG/M metagenome (GOLD analysis project Ga0137404, IMG submission 108285) | Vadose zone soil fungal communities from Angelo Coast Range Reserve, California, USA - CZOMad2_1_16fungal (Illumina Assembly) | ecosystem: Environmental > Terrestrial > Soil > Vadose... | reverse complement strand
TGCCGTGTAAGCGCCGCGAGCTCGTCGAGCGTCACGGAGCCGCGCGCTGACCGAGCGGCTCGTCCCGACGGGCCGACACCCGGACTTCCTCGACGACCGCCGCCATCGCCACGCCGGCCTTTTCGCGGATCACGAGCTCGGCCTGCGCATCGAGCGGCGTGGGCTCGAGGTTCACGATCGCGAGCGTGGCGCCGGCGTGCCGGGCGTGGGCCGGCATGTACGCGGCGGGATAGACGACGAGCGAGGACCCGAGGACGACGAAGAGGTCGGCGGCCCGCGCCCGGCGCTCGGCTTCCTGAAGCGCGGGCGCCGGCATCGGCTCGCCGAACAGCACCGTGGTCGGCTTCACGACGCCCCCGCACTTGCGACACGCGGGGACTTCGTCGCGCGTCTCGAGCCACGCGTGCACTTCGTCGCGTGTGTAGGCGGCGCCGCACTCGAGGCAACGGGTCCGGGTCGCGTTGCCGTGAAGCTCGATCACCTTGTCCGGCGGGAGCCCGGCGCGCTGGTGCAGGTCGTCGATATTCTGCGTGATGCAGCAGTCGAGGCGATCGAGGCGGTGGAGCTCGGCCAGCGCCAGGTGTGCGGCGCTCGGCCGCGCGGCGCGAATCACGGGATACGTCACCCGTCCGAGCTCCCAGTATCTGCGCCGCCCGCCTTCGCTGCCGATGAAGTTCTGGTAGGTGAACTCGCGCGGATCGAACCGGTCCCAGAGACCGCCCGGGCTGCGAAAGTCCGGGATGCCCGACTCGGTGCTCACGCCGGCGCCCGTGAAGGCGACCGGGCGGCGGGCGATGAGAAACAGCTCCGCCAGTCGACGGAGGTCGTCGCTCACCGGCGAAGCCGTTTCCAGACCCGCAGCGCGACGCTCGTGAGCCAGGCGCTCTCGGGAGGCGCGGTCGGAGCCATCCGCAGGCACAGAACGGTTCCGACGAACACCACGGCGCCGGCCGCGCCCAGCGCGACGTTGATCTCGAACCCGCCGACCGTGCCCCACGAGGCGGTGAGTATCGTGAACAGCGCGTTGTTGATGACGTGACACACCACCGCGGGCAGCGCGCTGCCGGTCAACTCCGTGATCCACCCGAGGTAGAGGCCGAGGATCAGCGCCAGCAGCCCGTGGAGCCAGTCCAGATGGAAGACGCCGAAGCAGAGGCTCGTGACGAACACGGCCGCGCTCCGCGGCAGTCGCTGGACGAGCCGAGTCTGCATGTACCCCCGGAAGAAGATCTCCTCGGCCGTGCCAGCGAGAACACCCACGATCAGCACGGCGAGGAAGAGATCGGGGCCGACGGCCTGGGCGAGCGCCTGGCGGATCATCACCATGTTGCCCTGCTGCGCCAGTCCGGCGAGCACGGTCAGCGAGTCGAGCGTCTGGCCGAGCGCCAGCATCCCGATGACGACCAGCACGAGCGTGGCACCGCTCTCGCGGCCTGGTATCAGACGAAGCCCCGCCGGCGCTGCGCTTCCGCTGGCGATCAGCGCGGTCAGGACGAACGCCGCGGACGACGCGATGCTTCCGGCGAGGAGGCCCGGAAGGCCCTCGAGCGCGACGCGCTCCGGGAGATCCGGATAGAGCGAGCGAACGACCGCCACCGCCAGCAGCGAGAACGCGACGATCGTCACGAAGGCGGCGACGCACGACAGCCAGACCGGCCAGAGTCGTGGACGCTCGACCAGGCCCTTGCCCGCGTCCGTCAGAGCCGGGGACCCCCGACGTGCCACGAGGTCGCCTGCTGGTAGGCGTGGCCGAGGCGGAGGGTCGTCGCCTCGTCGAAGGCGCGTCCGACGATCTGCAGAGCCAGCGGCCGGCCGTCCGAAGAAAATCCGCACGGCACGGTGAGGGCCGGAAGTCCCAAGGTGTTGAACGGCCGCGTGAGCCTCGAGAATCGCCCCATCCGGGCGACGAACTCGTCGACCGAGCCGGACTTCACCGCCTCCAGCGCCGGCGCCGGCTCCGGGATCACGGGAACGACCAGCGCTTCGACCTCGGCGAACACTTCGGCGACGAACTCCCGCGTGAAGCGAGACCGCAGGCGGAGCGCCTGCAGATAGTCGTGTGCCGAGATGTGGAATCCGATCTCGAGCCGCGCCCGAACCGCTGGCTGAAGCTCGTGTGGCCGCTCGCGGGCCAGCCGCGCATGGAGCGCCGCGGCCTCTGAGCGCGAGATGACGTTACCGATGTCCGTGAGGGGTCGCGGATCGGGGATCCGGACCGGAGCGACGAGCGCGCCGAGGCCGGCGAGCACGTCCGCGGCCGCCCGGACCGCCGCGTCCATCTCGGGGTCGATGCCGTCGAAGTAGTAGTTCTCCGGCACGCCCACCCGCAGCCTGCCGACCGGGCTCTCGAGCAGGCGCTGGTAGTACGGAACGCCACGTCGGCTCGACGTCGCGTCGTGCGGATCATGTCCAGCGACGACTTCCAGGATCAGCGCCGCGTCGGCGGCCGTTCGCGTCAGCGGACCCAGGTGATCCATCGACCACGACAGCGGCATCGCCCCGGCGCGGCTCACGCGGCCGTACGTGGGCTTGAGCCCAACAACGCCGCAACAGGCGGCGGGCAGCCTGATGGAGCCGCCGGTGTCGCTGCCGAGCGTCGCCAGCGCGAACCCGGCAGCCACCGCGGCGGCCGAGCCGCTGCTCGAGCCCCCGGCGCAGTGGCCGAGCTTCCACGGGTTCTGTACGTCGCCGTGGTGGGCGTTGTCCCCGAACGGGCCCATCGCCAGCTCGGTCATGTTCAGCTTGCCCAGCGTGACGGCGCCGGCTTCCCGCAGGCGCGCCGCCGCGGTGCACTCGACCGGCGAGACGAAGTAGTCGCGGGTCTTCGTGCCGCACGAGGTCGGCAGGCCGGGCACGTGGCAGAGGTCCTTGTACGCCAGCGGCACGCCGTGCAGCGGGCCCCGGCTGCGTCCGGCCGCGAGCTCGGCTTCGAGGGCTCGCGCCGCCGCCAGCGCGCCGTCGGCGTCGAGCGTGATGAAAGCGTGGATCCGCCCATCGAGCCGCGCGATGCGATCGAGGCAGGTTTGTGTCGCCTCGACCGGCGAGATCTTGCGCGCGGCGATCGCCCGCGCCAGGGTTTGGATCGTCCAGTCAGTCACGAGGCTCGGCGGGGCTCGGCTCGCCCTCGAGCACCAGCACGAAGCCGGCCGGCTCCTCGGCGATTGCGAGGTCGGCCGCGGCACGCTCGACGGCGGCCGCGAGTCCCGCGGCGTCCGCGCTCACACGGTTCTCAGGGGCATTCATATTCGATAGGCGCGTTTGCCAGCGGATCATAGCACCGAGTCACGTGCGGCGGCCGAATGGGGGCGGCAACGGGCTGTCGAAGCTCAGGCGACCGCCGCGGGGATGCAGGAACGCGAGCCGCGTAGCGTGAAGCGCCAGTCGTCGCATCGGGTCCGTACGACCGCCGTACCGAGCGTCACCCGCGATCGGATGGCCTGCCGCGGCGAGCTGGGCTCGGATCTGAGCACGACGCCCGGTAACCAGCCGGAGCTCGAGCAAGGTCGCGCCCCGCCGGTGCTCGAGGACGCGATAACGCGTGATCGCCTCCTTGCCTCCCCCGCGCTCGGCGATCCGTACGCGCAGCGTTCGATCCTCGACGAGCCGCGAGATCAGCGAGCCCTCGGCCTGGCGCACCACGCCCTCGACGAGGGCGACGTAGACGCGCTCGGCCGTGCGCGCGGCGAATTGCGCCTGGAGGTGCTGCTTGGCCTGCACCGACTTGGCGAACACGATCAGGCCCGAGGTCTCTCGATCGAGCCGATGGACGATGAAGAGCGACGCGCGCGCGCTGCGAGTCGCGACCCAGTCACGGAGGAGCCGGTAGGCGGTGCGCTCGCGCTCGCGCTCGGTGGCGATGGTCAGGAGACCCGAGGGCTTGTCGATGACCAGGACGTCCTCGTCCTCGTGGACGAGTCGCAGGGGCGCCGGGCACGCGGGGGATGCGGACGACGCCAGCTCGACGCGGTCACCGACGTTTACCTCGGCGTCACCTCGGACGACGACGGCGCCGTTGACCCGAACGCGCGATCCGGTGAGCCACTGCTTGAGGCTGCGGCGCGAGGCCTCGGGGTAGAGCACCTGCAGCCGGTCGATGAGCCGCGTTGCGGTCAGAGCCGCACCTCCGGCGCGGCGTGACGAGGACGGTCACGTGTCATTCTCGCCCTTGCCAATCCGCCCGGTCGAGATCGCCCAAGACTCCAGTAGAATCGAACGCTTATCGCTGGCCCAAAGGATGCACCCGCCCCGTGCACGGGAGGTGCTCTCATGATGACGTGCCGATGCGGTGGCCCACTCACGCTGGACAAGTCTCACATTTCCGAGGCTCGACGGTTCGCCTGCCTCGCCACGACTCGGTTGTTGTGGAAGTGCTGTCTCTGCGGCCACTCCCTCTGGCTCGACCAGATGACGACTCCCGATGAGCTGCGCTCCCCTGTCGAGGCCGAGGCCAGGCCGGTCGCATAAGCCGCTGCCCGGTTTCGGCAGCCCTAAGCATCCGTGGATTCTACAGCTTCGGCTGTTCCCTCGAGCCACGCCCCGAGGCTCCGGACGCCCCGAGCAATCCCCTACGACGGCGGGGCCGCAAGAGGGATAATCGTAGGGAGATGCGCGACACTCGGACTTCGGGCCGCATTCTCGTGGTGGACGACGAGCCGGACCTCGTCACGATCCTGACGAAGTACTTCTCTGAAGCCGGCTATGCGGTCGATGCCGCGGCACACGGTGGTGACGCGCTCATCGCGGTCTCGCAGTACCGTCCGGACGTCGTGGTGCTGGACGTCATGATGGAAGGTCTTAATGGCGTCCAGGTGCTCGAGCGCATCCGCGCCCTCGATCCGGCCATCCGCGTCATCATGATCTCGGGCAGTCCCGACGCCACCCTCAAGCCGAAGGCCATGGAGATGGGCGCCTTCGCGTACGTGGCCAAGCCTGTCGGGCTCGGGAAGCTGCACCAGACGGTGGCCGCGGCGCTCGGGAGACCGGATCCGCTCGCCTCGCCCCACGCCTAGCCGTCACCCCGTCACCTCGGTGACGGTCGGCTCGATCCTCGTGGTGCCCGTGTGCGGCTTAAGTCCAACCAGCAAAGACTGCGGATCTCTGGCGCATCCGGTGCACGCTGCGCAGCCGTCGTAGACAGTCGAGCCTGTTACACTCGGGGTGAAATTGATCGAGAAATTCCGCCGCTGGCGACGACTGGTCCTGGGCGTGGCGATCGCCTCTGCGGTCTGCGCGCCGTTCGTCTACTCCGCGATCGAGCTCGCGAGATTCGAGCGCGCCGACGCGCGTCGCGCGACGTTCATCTACGCTTCCGGACAAGCGCTCGCCCCGGGCGTGCACGTCCAGCGCGTGGGCCTCTCGGCCACTCTCGCCCGCCTGGGTTACACGGAGACTCGCTCGACTCCCCCCTCGCCCGGACTCTTCCGGCGCTCGGGAGGCAACTGGGACATCTATGTTCGGGGCGGCGACGACGCCGGCGCCGGCGGGAGTGGACTCGTGGGGCTGCAGATCGTCGACGATCGAATCACGAAGGTGACGCGGGCGGGCCAGGACGTGGCCGGCGTCTCGCTCGAGCCCGAAGTGCTCGCGAGCGCGGCGGACCGGCCGGGCGAGGACCACAAGCCCGTCCGCCTCGACGAGATGCCGCGGGTGCTGATCGACGCCGTGCTGGCGGCCGAGGACCATCGGTTCTTCGAGCACGGCGGCGTCGACGTGCGGGCGCTGCTCCGCGCCGCGTGGGCGAACCTGCGGGCCGGCAGAGTCAAAGAAGGCGGCAGCACGATCACGCAGCAGCTGGTCAAGGTCCGGCTCCTCAGCCCGCAGCGCACGTTCTTTCGTAAGCTGCGCGAGGCGTGGCTGGCGGCGGTGGTCGAGTCGCGCTATTCGAAAGAACGGATCCTCGAGGCCTACCTGAACGAGATCTATCTGGGGCAGCGCGGGCCGATCGCGATCCGGGGCGTCGGCTCGGCGTCGCGCGCGTACTTCGGCAAGGAGGTCCACCAGCTGACGACGCCCGAGGCGGCGCTGATCGCCGCGATCATCCGCGGCCCGAACATCTACTCTCCCGCCGTCGACCCCGATCGCGCGCGCGACCACCGCAACATCGTGCTCGCCCAGATGCGCGACCTGAAAATGATCACGCCCGACGAATTCGAGCGCGCGCGCCGGGCACCCGTGCACGTGCGCTCCCTGGGGAGTCCGGGGCAGTCGGCTCCGTATTTCATCGACTACGTGCGCCAGGAGCTCGAGCAGCGCTTCGACACGGGGGTGTCGCGCGTGCGCGGCGTTCGCATCGCGACCACGCTCGACCTCGCCCTGCAGCGATTCGCGGAGGCGGCGGCCGCACGCGGTCTCGATCGGCTGGAATCGAGCCTTCCGAAGGGCTATCGCCGAGACCCCGGCCGGCGCCTCCAGGTCGCCATGCTCGTGGTCGAGCCGGCGACCGGCGAGGTGCGAGCGCTCGTCGGCGGTCGAGACTATCTCGCGAGCCAGTTCAATCGCGTCACCTCGGCACGCCGCCAGCCCGGCTCGGCCTTCAAGCCGATCGTGTATCTCGCCGCGCTCCGCGCGGGCGATGGCGCGCCGTTCTTCACGGCGGCTTCGCGCGTCGAGGACCTGCCGATCACGCTGGAGTCGAACGGAGAATCGTGGAGCCCCCGAAACGCTGACGACCGGTACGAAGGCATCGTGACCGTACGGCAGGCGCTGGAGCAGTCCCTCAACTCGGCGACTGTTCGCATCGCCCAGACGGTCGGTCTCGCCAAAGTGATCGAGATGGCGCGAGCCCTCGGTCTTCAGGGCCAGCTCGCGCCGGTCCCCGCGATGGCGCTCGGCGCGTTCGAGGTCACGCCGCTCGAGCTGGCTCGCGCGTATCTTCCCCTGGCGAACGGCGGCGCTCGGCCGGCCGCCGTGTCCGGGATCCGCACGGTCCAGTTCGGCGACGACGAGGTCAAGCCAGCCAGCACCGAGGAAGCGGCGCGTGTCGTCTCGCCCGCCGAAGCCTGGCTGGTGACGTCGTTGCTCAAGGGCGTCGTGACGTCGGGGACCGGGAGCGCGGTGCGCGCGAGCGGACTTCCCGACGTCGTCGCGGGCAAGACCGGCACGACCAACGACGGCCGCGACGCGTGGTTCGTCGGCTACACGCCACGACTCCTGGCCCTGGTCTGGGTGGGCTTCGACAGCGGCGAGCCGCACGGCATGAGCGGGGCCCGAGCAGCGCTCCCGATCTGGCTGGATTTCATGAAACAGGCGATCGACGCCTATCCGCAGTCGGATTTCGAAGTGCCCGCCGGTATCTCGTTCTCGGACATCGACGTGACGAATGGCAAGCGGGCCGCTCGAGCGTGCCCCGTGGTCGTTCGGGAAGCGTTCCTCACGGGCACCGAGCCCCCGCTGTGCGACGAGCACCGCGGCGTCATCGATCACGTCGTGAACGGGTGGAATCGCCTGACGGAATGGTTCCGGCGGCCAGCACGGGAGCCCAGGGAAAGTACGCCTCAGGGCGATCGCTGACCTGTTGCGATCCTGACGGGTCGCCGACATCCGTGTAAATCTTACAAAGTATTTCTTGCCTGAACCCGTGTCAATCTTGCCTGGTCGGCAGGCATCCGTGAGCTCTAAAAGACGTAGACTCGCATAGTTAGCCTCATGCGGCCGGGCCCTGGCACGACCGATGCTCACCCGGGCGACACCAGCGAAGACTTGGTTCGATCGGGGGGCATCGTGCGGATACTGGCCGGGCTCGTGGCTCTCGGAATGGCGACGATCGTTGCCGTCTCGCCGGCCTGGGCGCGTGTCGTCCGCATCCAGACCGTCGTGAGCCTGACCGATCGCTCCGATCCAGCAGTCAAGCAGGCGTTGAGGGAAGCGTTCGATACCTCTCTGCGCGGCGCTGTCGCCATGGGCTTCTCGCGCATTCGGGTGGACGCGATCCAGGTTCTCCAGGACACGGTGGTTCTTGCGACGGTTGCGACGGACGGGGACGACGATGACGAGGCTCCTGAGAACGCGAGGGACCAATGAACTCGACAAAGACGATGATGTGCGGACGCTGTCACGCGCTCCGGTGGGTGGAAGACTGGAGAGAGAATCGGGACGAGATGATGTCGATCAAGCTCGGTCCCTGCGGGCATCGGGTCGAGCTCCCGGCGCGGCTCGAATGGACGATCCCGTCGTGGCCGGAGCCGCAGGTACGGCTCGTTCACGCGAGGCCGGCGCGCGCCGGTATCGCGACATCATGAGCAAGAGTCCGCTGGAGTACACTGAGGCCTCGAGCGCCGCCCCGCCGGGTGGCTCGCGGCCCGACTCGAGCGCCTCGACCGCGCCGTCCGAAGCGGCGGGAGCTTCCGTCGCAACGGAGCGCTTTGGCCATGCGGACCGGATGAAGGATCACCGAATCCTGGTCGTGGACGACGAGCCCGCCTCGCGCAAGGGGCTTCAGGAGCTCCTGACGGTGTGGGGTTACGACGTGTCCGCGGCCGGCGATGGTCAGGAAGCGCTCGATCGCGCCGCCGTCCGTGCTCCCGATCTCGTGATCGCCGACCTGGTCATGCCCGGAATCGACGGGCTGGAGCTGCTCGCCCGGCTCAAGCGCGACTATCCGACGACGGCCGTGGTCTTCCTGACCGGCCAGGGAAGCATCGAGACCGCCGTGCAAGCGATCAAGGACGGCGCGTACGACTACCTCACCAAGCCGGTCGACCCAACGCGCCTTCAGGTGCTGCTCGACCGCGCTCTGGAGCGTTCCGAGACAGCCCGCGAAGTCCAGCTGCTGCGACGCCAGCTCCGGCAACGGGGCGCGTTCGGCCGGCTCCTGGGCAGCTCGCGCGGCATGATGGAAGTCATGCGGCAGGTGGAGGTGTCCGCGCCTACGGATGCGACGCTCTTCATCGCCGGCGAGAGCGGCACCGGCAAGGAGCTGGTCGCCCGGACGGTCCATGAGCTGTCGCCGCGTCGGCGGGGGCCGTTCGTCGCCGTCAACTGCGCGGCCATTCCGGAGACGCTGCTGGAGAGCGAGATCTTCGGTCACGAGCGGGGCTCGTTCACCGGCGCCGTCGAGCGACGTCAAGGCTGCTTCGAGCTCGCCGACGGAGGTACCCTGTTCCTGGACGAGGTTGCGGAGATGCAGCCGGGAACGCAGGCCAAGTTTCTCCGCGTGCTCCAGGAGGGCCAGTTCCGCCGGCTCGGTGCCAAAGCCGAGATCCGGGTCAACGTCCGTGTCGTCGCGGCGACCAACAAGGAGCCGGCGAAGGCGCTGGCCGACGGCACCCTGCGCGAAGACCTTTACTATCGGCTCAACGTCTTCGCCATCGCGCTGCCGCCGCTGCGCGACCGGCTGGAGGATCTCTCCGATCTCGCCCAGGCGTTCGTCGAGGAGTTCAACGACCGTCACGGCCGCAACGTTCGGGGCGTCGACGAGGAAGCGCTGGACGTCCTGCGGCGACATCGCTGGCCGGGCAACGTGCGCGAGCTTCGCAACGTGATCGAGCGAGCGGTCATCGTCTGCTCGGGCGACGTGGTCCGCGCCGAGCATCTCCCGCCGCTGGGCGTTATGAGCGAGCCCGTGACCACGGCGACCGAGGCCGACCTGGTGTTGCCGGTCGGCACGACCGTCGAGGATGCCGAGCGGGAGTTGATTCTTCGGACCCTCAAGCAGACGGGCGGCAACAAGACCCGCGCCGCCGAGATACTGGGCATCAGCCTCAAGACGCTCCACAACAAGCTCCACAAATACAACGCCTGAAGCGCATGCGTCTGACGCTTCGCGCGCGGCAGGTCCTGGCGCTCGCCATCGTGGTCCTGCTCGTCGTCGTGGCGTCGACGGTCGCGCATCTGGCGAACGTGGCCAGGCTTTCCCTCGCCGCCGCGGCGGACGAGGGCGAGCTGATGGCGCGCCAGCTCTATCACCAGAGCTCGCGCGTCGTCGCCGCCTCGCCGACGCCCTCATCGGCTCTCTTGTGGCAAGACCCCGGCATCCGCGCCCTGCTCGAGGGCATGATCGGCTACTCGCGCACGGTGGTCTATGCCGCCGTCGTTGATCCGGCCGATCGGATCCTCGCCCACAGCAATCCCAAGCTCGAGGGCGAGATCTTGCCGCCGCGGGAGAGCCTCGAGCGCCTGAAGTCGCGCTCGACCCTCGCGATCGTCGCCTCGCTCTTCGGGCAACCCGAGGTGTACGAGGCACAGGTGCCGATGCGTCTGGGCGAGCGCCCGTTCGGCACGGTGCGCGTGGGTGTGTCGACCAGCCTTCTCAAGCAGGAGCTGACCCAGGCTGGCCTCTATAGCCTGGCGGTCGCGCTCGCCGCGCTTGGCGTCGCCGTCGCGGTCGGGCTCGTCGTCGGCCGTCTCTTGCTGCAGTCGCTCCGTAAGATCGCCCAGGGGATGGAGCGGCTGGCCCGCGGCGAGTACGGCGCCACCGTCGAGCTGACGCGTGACGACGAGCTCGGAGAGCTCGCCGCGCGGGTGAACCAGCTGGGCGAGCGGGTCCACGCGGAGCAATCGCACTGGCAAAGCGACCGGGCGCGGATGGAAGGCATCCTCGACAGCCTCGAGGACGC
>Ga0137404_10003445_pt1 | contig 10555 bp, 10 predicted proteins | sample CZOMad2_1_16fung_FD_108285 | JGI IMG/M metagenome (GOLD analysis project Ga0137404, IMG submission 108285) | Vadose zone soil fungal communities from Angelo Coast Range Reserve, California, USA - CZOMad2_1_16fungal (Illumina Assembly) | ecosystem: Environmental > Terrestrial > Soil > Vadose... | reverse complement strand
GTTCGAGGTTCAGGACCATGCCCACGACGTCGCCGGGGAACGCGAGCAGCTCGCCCGCCATCGCCTTCTCGAGCCCGTGGACGCGCGCGATGCCGTCGCCGACTTCGATGACGCGCCCGACCTCCTGGAGGTCGACCTCCGCCTCGTAGCCCGCCAGCTGGCGCTTGATGATTTCGCTGATTTCTCCGGCCTTGATCATCGCTCTCTCCTGTCCCCTACCCCTGCGCGAGGCGTCGGTGCAGCCGCGCGAGCTGACCGTCCAGGCTCCCGTCGACGAGCAGGCTGCCGACCTCGGCCACGAAGCCGCCGAGCAGCTCCCGGTCGGTGACGTCCTCGAGCATCACGTGCTTGCCGCCCAGGGCGCGACTCAGGCGCCCCGCCAGCGCCGCGAGCTCGGCTTCGCTCAGCGGCACCGCGCTGCGCACACGGGCCCGGACACGCCCTTCGGCCTCGTCATGGAGCTCACGGTAGGCGGCGGCGATCGTCTCCAGATGGTCGGCGCGACCCTGCGCCGCGACCAACGCGAGAAAGTCCCGCGCGAGGGTCGACACCTGGAGCCGGCTCGCGATCTCGGCCGCGGCGCCGCGCTTGGTCGAGGCCGTGACCCAGGGGCGCGCGAAAAACGCGCGAAGCTCGGGCTCGCGCGCGAATTGCTCCGCGACGGCGTCGAGCTCGCGCGCGATGACGTCCACCTGGTTGCGCTCTCGGGCGAGCTCGAAGAGCGCCTTCGCGTACGAGCGGCCGACTCCGGGCGAGGCCTTCACCTAGTTGCCGACCTTGCCGATCGCGTCGGCGACGATGCGCCGATGATCCTCATCGCGCAGGCTCCGGCGGACGAGCTTCTCGGCGATCGAGGTCGCGAGGTCGGCGACTTCGCGACGGAGCTCGTCGCGCGCCCGCCGGACGTCGGCGTCCATTTGCGCCTTCGCGGTCTCCACGAGTCGCTGCGATTCGGCGCGGGCGGCGTCGACGAGACGCCTCTGCTCGTCGGCGGCGTCCTTCAGCGCCTGGGTCCGAATCGCCGCGGCCTCGGCGTACGCCGCGCGGAGCCGCACCTCGTTCTCCGCCTGCTGGCGCGCCGCTGCCTCGCGCGCAGCCTGCGCCTCGTCGAGCGACTTCTGGATCGCCTGGGTCCGCTCCTCCATCTTCGCGAGGAACGGCCGGTAGAGCAGCCGCTGGAGGATAAATAACAAGATGAGGAAATTAATGGCCTGGACGATCAGCGACTTGTCGAGGCTGATGAGGCCGCCGCCCTCGTGGCCGCCTTCACTGGCTGCCCCCGCGACGGCCGGTGCCAGCAGCACCAGAAGGACGACGATGCGCGCGACGGTGCGGACCCAGTCCCGTTCACGCTGACACATTTCGGAGGTCTCCTCGATCTCGAGATGCCCGACGAAGGTTTGTGAAAACTATCACGCGATCGCGTCCGGTGTCAATCGTCCGCGCGCTCAGCCGGCGGCGGTCCGCGCGATGACTCCACCCCCGACCACGACGTCACCGCTGTAGAAGACCACGGACTGACCCGGGCTGACGGCGCGCTGCGGGGCGTCGAAGATGACCTCCGCCGTGTCGCCTTCCAGCGCGCGCACAGACGCGGCGGCGGGCTGGTGACTGTGGCGAATCTTGGCCTCGACCCGCAGAGGCGACCGCGGCGGCTCGCACGCGATGAAATTCACCGCGGTCGCGACGAGCCGGCCGCGCTCGAGGTCCGCCGCCTCGCCCACGCTGACCGTGTTGCGCTCGGGGTCGAGGTCGACGACGTAGAGCGGGCGTCCCGTCGCGAGGCCGAGCCCGCGCTTCTGGCCGACGGTGAAGGCCGCGAGCCCGCCGTGAGCTCCGAGCCTGTTCCCGCGCCGGTCGACGATCGCACCGGGCTGGAACACCTCGGGGGCGCGCCGGCGCAGGAAGCCGCGGTAGTCGTCGTCCGGCACGAAGCAGATGTCCTGGCTCTCGGGCTTGTCGGCGGTGACCAGCCCAAGGCGTCGCGCCTGCTCCCGCACCTCCTCCTTCCTCAGCTCGCCAACGGGAAACCGCGCGGCGCCCAACTGCTCCTGCGTGAGCGGCCACAGGAAATCGGTCTGGTCCTTGCGCGCGTCCTTCGCCCGGAGAAGCAGATAGCGCCCGGTCGCGCGGTCGCGCTCGACACGCGCGTAGTGCCCGGTGGCGACGGCCACCGCGTCCCAGGCACGCGCCCGGCCGAGAAGAGATCCGAACTTTAGGTTACTGTTACACGACACGCACGGGACGGGTGTCCGGCCATTGCCGTATTCGGCGACGAAACGTCCGATCACCTTTTGGTTAAATTCGTCCTCAAGGTTCAAGAGGTAGTACGGGATCCCGAGGGCGCGGGCGACCTGACGCGCGTCTTCCACGGCCTCGGTGCCGCAGCAGCTCCCGAATCGCCGGGTCGGCTCAGCCGCTTCCTGCCATGGCCAGACCCGCATGGTGACCCCGACGACGTCGCAGCCCTGACCCACCAGCAGGGCCGCAGCGACCGACGAGTCGACCCCTCCGCTCATGCCGACGACGATGCGTTCCGCCATTGGATCGAATCGCTAGTGTCGCGCGCCGAGCAACTCGGCCAGCCGTTCGAGCTCGTCCGGCGTCGCGTAGGTCACCTCGATCTTACCCTTTCGCTCGTTGCCGATGATCCGCACCCTCGTCATCAATCCGCGCTGGAGCGCGTCCTCGAGCGCCGTCAGCTCCGCCGACCTCCGCCGACCCTTCTTTGGCGCCAGCCCGTGCGCCTCCGCAAGGGACTCCTTCGCGCGGATGGAGTCCTCCGTCGTCCGCACGGACCAGTCATGCGCGAGAATCTCGTCCCGCAGCCGGAGCTGCTCGGCGACACTCGTCAGCGCGAGCAGCGCGCGCGCGTGGCCCATCGTGAGTCGCCCACTGCGAAGGTCGACCTGGATCTCCTCCGGGAGCCGCAGCAGCCGTAAACAGTTCGCGATCGAGGTGCGGTCCTTTCCGATTCGCTGGGCGAGCTCTTCCTGCGTCCACGCGAACTCGGCCAGCAGCTTCTGATACGCCTGTGCCGCCTCGATCGGGTTCAAGTCCTCGCGCAGCAGGTTCTCGACGAGCGCGAGCTCGATGCTCTGCGCGTCGGTGGCCTCGCGCACGATGGCGGGAATCCGATCGAGGCCCGCCTGCCTGGCGGCCCGCCAGCGCCGCTCGCCGGCGATGAGCTGATAGGCGCCGGCGAACCGCCGGACAATGATCGGCTGGATCACCCCTGAAGATTTTATCGAGGCGGCAAGCTCGTCCAGCGCGGTGAAATCAAAAACTTTCCTTGGCTGGTGCGGGTTCACCTCGATCTGATCGATGGGCACCTCGACGAGCGATTCGACTTCCGCGGGCTCCGAGGACAGCAGCGCTCCAAGCCCACGGCCGAGGCCGCGCTTAGTAAGCATGGTTCAACACCTCCCGAGTCAGTTCGAGGTATGCGGCAGAGCCACTGGACTTGAGATCGTGCAGCATGATCGGCTTGCCGTGGCTTGGCGCCTCCGTAAGGCGAACGTTGCGCGGAATGACGGTATCGAACACCTGTCCGGGAAAGTACCGGTTCACCTCGTCGCGAATCTGGAGCGCCAGACTCGTTCTGCCGTCGAACATCGTGAGCACGATCCCCAGAACGTCGAGGCCCGGGTTCAGCTTCTCTCGCACGAGCCTGACGGTTTTCTTGAGGAGATGGGCCAACCCTTCGAGCGCGTAGAACTCACACTGGAGCGGGACGAGGACCCGGTCGGCGGCCACCAGAGCGTTGATCGTCAAGAGACCCAACGACGGTGGGCAATCGATGACGATAAAGTCGTAGGAGGCAGCGACCGGCTCAAGCGCCTCGCGTAGCTGGTGCTCGCGTCGGTCGACTCCAACCAGCTCGATCTCGGCGCCGACGAGATCGATGTCGGCCGGCAGCAGCTTCAGTCCAGGCAGGCAGGTATCGCGAATCGCCTTCTCGATTGCCTCGCCCCCCAGGAGCACGTGATAGATCGTGGGATGGAGCCCTGTCTTCTGGACTCCAAGGCCTGTGGTCGCGTTGCCTTGAGGATCGAGGTCGACCAGGAGGGTGGGGCGCTCGGCCAGAGCCAGACCTGCGGCAAGGTTCACGGCGGTCGTGGTCTTCCCGACGCCGCCCTTTTGATTCACGACCGCAAGGACCTTTGCCACCCTATCTGCCGTCAGTCGTGGGCAAGTGTTCCACGACGCACACTATAACGTCGACTCATGTTGAGCTTTACGCCAGTGTTCCACGGCCAACACTCTCTATGAGTCGGCCGTCCACAGTCAATATTTCCGTAAATGGCAGTTCGGTCCGCGGCACGAACTCCGGGCGGTTGCCCGGACGAGCCGGGCCTACCCGGCCACGGTGCTTGGTTAAACGCGTGGGGCTTGAAGGGCCCGCGCCGCTAGGCCCTGCGGTAGACCGCGAACCGGCGCGTCGTTCCCCGCTTCAGGCCCGGAACCGTTACCCATTCACCAAGGGCCAACGGCCTCGGCTGTGGCGGGCCCGCCGCGATGACCACCCCGCGCGGAGACACTAATTGAGCGGCCAACGGGATCAACTCGCTGACATCACCGGCGCAGCGCATGACCGCGCCGTCGAAGCGCCCCGAGAACTCGCCGAGCAAGCTCTCGATACGGCCCTCGACGACGTATGCTCGATCGAGTTTGAGCTCACGCACCGCGCTCGAGAGAAACGTCGCTCGGCGGCGGCGAGACTCGACGAGCGTGATCTCGAGTTCGCGCCTGACGATCCTGATCGGCAGTCCCGGTAGGCCAGCGCCCGAGCCCAGGTCGACCAGCGTTCGGAGCGAAGGCGGAAGGAGCTTCAGGAAGAGGAGACTGTCGAGGAAGAGATGTTCCACGATCCACATCGGATCGCCAGAGCCGACGATCCGGTGAGCCTTTTGCCACTTGATCAATAGATCCAAATATTTGCTGAATTCGGCCGACTCGCCAGGGTCCAGGGGCCGGCCGAGTATGGGAGCGGCCCCTTTGGCCAGGGCCTCGAGCGGACGCGTCACTTGCCCAGGCAAAACGTTGCGAAGATACGATCGAGAACCGCATCACCAACATCGACGCCCAGCAGGGCCCCGGTATGACTGAGCGCGTCTTTCAGGTCGACGAGGGCCGCCTCGAGCGGCGCCGCCTCGAGCGCGGATTCGCCCGCAGCGAGTGATTTGGAGAGGGCGTCGAGGAGCTCGATCTGGCGTAACGACGCGACGATCCCGCCTTCGTCGCCCGCCGCCGCAGCACGGCCTTCCACCTCGTGCGCCAGACGCTCGAGCAACGCCTCGATGCCCTCGCCGGTGACGGCCGACGCCGGCATGGCGTCATGTCGAGCCGCCGCTGCCGGGTGCGCGGGGAGATCGCACTTCGCTCTCACGATGATGCGCGCGTGGTCAGCCGTCTCCTCCAGGACGCGCTGATCCGGCAGAGCGCTCCCGTCGATCACGACGAGCAGCAGATCGCTTTCCTCCATCGCTCGGCGACTGCGTCGGATACCTTCCGCCTCGATCGCGTCTCTCGGGACGTCGAGGCCCGCGGTGTCGAGCAACCGAACCGGCACCCCAGCGAGCGCGATCGTGCCTTCGACCACGTCGCGCGTCGTGCCCGGGACCGGCGAAACGATTGCGCGGTCCCGGCCGAGCAGCACGTTCAGCAGGCTCGACTTGCCGGCGTTCGGCGGACCGACGAGAGCCACCGCAATCCCGTCGTGGACAACCCGGCCGTGGCGGGCGGCCGCGAGCCAGCGCTCGACGTCGGCACGGAGTAGGGTCACCGCGGCCCGGGCGTCGCCGACGTCGTGGCCGACGCCCTCCTCCGGGAAGTCGAGGGCCACCTCGAGGCCGGCGATGACATCGACGAGCGCGTCCCGCAGGACTCGGACTCGATCGGAAAGTCCGCCCGCCAGCGCACGCGCCGCGAGCGCGACCGCGCGATCGGTCCGCGCGCCGATCATCAGCGCGACGGCCTCGGCCTGGGCGAGGTCGAGCCGACCGTTGAGAAACGCCCGCCGGGTGAACTCGCCGGGCGCCGCCAGCCGCGCGCCACCGGCGACAATCCACAGCGTCACCATCCGGAGCAGCGCCGGAGAGCCGTGACACGAGAGCTCGACGACGTCCTCGCCGGTATACGAACGCGGCGCGCGCATGACGACGCAGAGTGCCTCGTCGACTCGCTCGCCGCTCTTCGCGTCGATGAGGCCGACCCGGCGAAGCCGGTGGGACGGGAACGCCGCGAGGGGGATCGAGGTCCGGAGCAGGGGGGCGACGATCGTAATCGCCTCCCGACCGCTCACACGAATCACCCCGATGGCGCTCTCGCCGATCGCCGTCGCGACGGCGACGATCGTGTCGGCGGCGCGCGGGGGCTCAGGCCCGGCCGGCGTCCTTGGCCTCGCGCGTCGCGCGCGTGCGCGCCGGTCGATCCATGAGCTTCTGCTGCAGGATCTGGAGCACGTTGGACACGGTCCAGTAAAGCACGAGGCCCGAGGGCAGATTCAAGAACATGAAGGTGAAGATGACCGGCATGAACAGCATCATCTTCGCCTGGCGCGGATCGCCCATCGTGGGCGTCATTCTCTGTTGCATGAACATCGTGACGCCCATGAGCACGGGCAGCACGTACGTCGGATCATGGGCCGCCAGATCGCAGATCCAGAGATCGGTGTCGAAGAGCCGCCCGAAACACAGTAACGGCGAATTCTGCAGCTCGACCGACACCGACAGCGCCAGGTAGAGCGCGTAGAAGATCGGGACCTGCGCGACCATCGGCAGGCAGCCGCCCATCGGGTTCACCCTGTGCTTCTTGTAGAGCGCGAGCGTCTCGCGCTGGAGCGCCTGCGGGTCCTTCTGGAACTTGCTGCGGAGCGCGTTCACTTGCGGCTGGAGCGCCTGCATCGCCTTCATCGACCGCATGCTTTTGACGGTCAAGGGATAGAACAGGACCTTCGAGACGACCGTGAGCAGGATGATCGCGACGCCGTAGTTGCCGACGTATTTGTAGGTCCAGTTCATCAGCAACAGAATCGGCACTCCGAGCCACTCCATCGGCAGGCCGCCGTACTTCCGGGGCAGGGGGAACCCGCCGAAGTTGATCGTTTCCTGCAGGCCGAGCGCCTTCAGCCGCTCGTATTCCTTCGGTCCGGCATAGAGGGCGACGGTGCCTTCCCACGCCTGCCCGGGCGCAATCGTGGGCGTCGCCCTCACGGCGACTCGCGCGCGTCCCACGGGCGCCTTGTCGCCGTTCTTCGCCTCGGGCACCTTGCCGTCGCTCGTGATCACGAGCTTGAAGCCCGGGCTCTTCGGGACCAGCGCCGCCAGATACCACACGCTGCCCATGGCGACCCATTCGCCGTCCGTCACCTGGTCGTTCACCGCCCCGAGGTCCTCGATGCGCTCGATGGCGCCGTGCGAGGACCAGACGATCTCCGTCGGATGCTGGCCCTGGAACTTCTCGGGCATGCCGCGCCACGCCTGCCGGGTGACCCAGGGCAGGCTGAGCCCGATCGTGCGCGGAGCCCCGCTCGCGTTCTCGACGCGCACGATCGTGTCGATCGCATAGGAGTCGGGATAGAACTTGAGTGTCGCGCGGATCTTGAGGCCGCCGGACTCGCCCGTCAGCACGAGGTCGGCCGGCTTGTCCCCGATCACGGTGACGGTCTCCTTGTCGAGGCTCATCGCGACGATCTCGCCGGGCCCGTCGCCCGCGGGCGACACGTGGAGTCCGGCCGGCCCGAGGTCGCCGACGATGACCATCGGCTTCTCGCCGCGATACTTGAGGATCAGCTCTTGGAGTTTCCCGCCTTCGCTGCTCACGACGTCGCGATAGAGCGGCGCCTCCACCGTGGCCAGGCGCTGCGGGGGCCTGGGCATCTGGGGGAGGCGCGGCACCGGGGCAGACGGCGTGGGAACCGGCGGTGCGGACGGGTTCGGAGCGGGCGGCGCCGCCGGCGCCGGTGACGCGGTCTGTTGGGGCGGCTTCGGCGGGGCCGGGGTCTCCGGGAAGAAGAACATCTGATAGACAATGAAGACCGCCGCCATCAGAACCGCCGCGAGAATCGCTCGCTTTTCCATCGTCAGGCGCGCCGCGCTCGGGCCGGCGGCGGATCATATCCCCCGGGGTGGAATGGATGGCAGCGCAGCAGGCGCCTTGCCGCGAGCCCAACACCGCGCACGAGGCCGTGCGCCTCGAGCGCCAGCCGCGCGTACTCCGAGCACGTCGGCGCGAATCGGCACGCGCTCGGCAGGAGGGGCGAGACCAGCCATTGGTAGGTCTTCACGGCTCCGACCGCGACGCGTGTCGGGCGGGTCACGATCGCGGACCCGGAATCGCGGCGAGGGCGTCGTGCAGCTCGCCGGCCAGCGCCGCGAACGGCTCCCGGAGCGCGGCCGGGCGGCCGATGATCACGAGTGCCGTGTGCGTGGGCGCCGCGTTCCGCATCGCGCGGTACGCCTCGCGCAGCCGGCGGCGCGCGCGGTTGCGCTGCACGGCCCCGCGGATCTGCCGACTCACGGCGAACCCGGCGCGCCGCGGCTCGGCGGTCACACGCCAGAGCACGACCATGGACGGCCGGTCAATTCGCTTGCCCCGCTGGAAGAGCGCCTGAAATTCAGCGCTGGTGGTCAACCGTTCGCGTCGAGGAAATCGGCCCGTCAGACGGTCAGCCGTTTCCGACCCTTCGCGCGCCGACGCTTGAGAACCTTCCGCCCGCCTTTGGTCTTCATCCGCTCGCGGAAGCCGTGAGTTTTTTTCCGTCGTCGCACATTCGGCTGAAACGTCCGCTTCATGAACCGTATTCCCCCCGGAGATCGTCGAACCGACACAGTGTAGACATCGGCTCGAGACGAGTCAACTCACTGTCGGGTTGCGAAGAGGCTTGCGACGCGATTCGCCATCGTGCTAAAGTCCGCCATCCATCGTGCGAGGATCGGCGTGAGGAGTTGTGTCCCGATGTGCGCGCGTGGCGGCGCAAAACTCCGGTCGTGCAAGATGCCCCGAGCTATCCACAGTTGTGGATAACTCTGTGTGTAAGTGAGGGCGACTGACGTGTTGGATGACCTTTGGGCTCGACTCCTCGATTCCCTGGCTCGAACGCTCCCCACACCGGTCCTCGACAACTGGGTCCGCCCATGCCGACTCGTTGCGGTCGAGGGCGACCACCTGCGCATCGGCGCACCGAACAAGTTCTCGCGGGATTGGCTGGCCCAGAACTACCTCGATGCGATCCAGCAAGCGACCCGCGAGTGCCTCGGCGGCCATCCACGCATCACGCTCGTCGTCGACGAGGCCGCCCCCGCCGAGCCGGCGTCGACTCAACGCGTGGATCGCGCGCCCGTTGGCCACGCGACGGTCGAAGGACTGAACCCCCGCTACACCTTCGACGCGTTCGTCGTGGGCTCGTCGAACCAGTTCGCTCAGGCGGCGTGCCAGGCCGTCGCCGAGCTTCCGTCGCGGGCGTACAACCCGCTCTTCATCTACGGCGGCGTTGGGCTCGGGAAGACACACCTCTTGCACGCCGTCGGGCACCAGAGCGTGCGCCTCTTCCCCGGCATGTCCGTCGCGTATCTCTCGTCCGAGCGATTCACGAACGAGCTCATCAACGCGATCCGTTACGATCGGACCGCCGAGTTCCGAGCCCGCTATCGGACGATCGACCTCCTCCTCATCGACGACATCCAGTTCATCTCGGGTAAGGAGCGGACGCAGGAGGAGTTCTTCCACACGTTCAACGATCTATACGAGTCGCGGAAGCAGATCATCGTCTCGAGCGACTCCTCGCCGAAGGACATCCCCGAGATCGAGGAGCGGCTGCGCTCGCGCTTCGAGTGGGGTCTGATCGCGGACATTCAGCCGCCGGATTTCGAGACGCGCGTGGCCATCATCAAGAAGAAGGCCGCGCTCGAACGCATCCGGCTCGGCGACGACGTCGCCTATCTCATCGCGAGCCGGATCAAGTCGAACATCCGCGAGCTCGAGGGGTCGCTCACCCGGATGATCGCCTTTTGCGCCCTCACCGGCCGCGAGATGACCGTCGACCTGGCCCAGGAGATCCTCGGTGAGCTCTGGGGCGAGGAAGAAAAAATCATCACGATCGACCAGATCCAGCGGCGGGTCTGCGACTTCTTCGGCCTGAAGATGTCAGACCTCAAGGCCAAGAACCGGACCAAGGCTATCGCCTTCCCGCGGCAGGTCGCCATGTACCTCGCCCGCCAGATGACCCACTCGTCGCTCTCCGAGATCGGGCGCGCGTTCGGCGGCAAGGACCACACGACCGTCCTGCACGCGGTGGACAAGATCCAGACGCTCTTGCAAGAAGACCCCAAACTACGCAAGACGATCGACGGGCTTGTCCAGAGCATCAGCCTGTGATCCACACATCCCGCCACGATCTCCACACGCTTATCCCCGTCCCGAGCGTCGAAGAACTCACCGTATCGCCACCAGTTCTCGCTGATCCTCCCCGTCCACACCGCTGGACTACGACTATGACTACGCAGTTCTTTCTCTCTTCTTCCCAACAACACTGGAGAACCTCATGGAAGTAGTG
>Ga0137404_10003444_pt1 | contig 10555 bp, 9 predicted proteins | sample CZOMad2_1_16fung_FD_108285 | JGI IMG/M metagenome (GOLD analysis project Ga0137404, IMG submission 108285) | Vadose zone soil fungal communities from Angelo Coast Range Reserve, California, USA - CZOMad2_1_16fungal (Illumina Assembly) | ecosystem: Environmental > Terrestrial > Soil > Vadose zone... | reverse complement strand
TCGTAGCCTAAATCGATCCAAAGTTCCTCCCTGCATCTCACCTAAATACTCCCTCGCCTTACGGATCATATTTAAGAGTTCGAAATCGGCTTTCTTGCCAGCTATCGCTGCTACAAGCCGAGTGCTATAACTTGGTTCGTCACGCCTGAATTCGAATACGTTCAGCATTTCGATTAACTCATCTTCAGAGGGACTAACAACTGACTCCTCGGGAGTCGCATCCGTCATACCGAAGGTCATGTTCAGTTCGTCCATCACTCCGTCGAACTGTATAGATTCAACATATGCAATCGGATTTGGCTCCGATACTGCTTCATTGAGATTCATTACTCCGACCAGCGTCGCAAGTCCTTCTTCATCCTGACTTTCTAAACAGTAATCGATTACTTCATCGTCGGACGCAGAGGCCACGAAGGATTCAAAAGCTGGAAGTTCTGGATCGCTTGGGTTTGACGTGCGATGGTCCTCCGCGATTTCCTTCAAGAGACGACGCGCGTCCATCTCTCCGCCCTTCATCCACTTTCGCAGCGCCGCTTTCTGCTTTGAGGGATCTTTCGCCAAACCCCTCCCGGAAATATTCTCGATCACTCTCGCAAACGCGTTCTGTGGCAGTCGGGCGATGAACTCTATTTGCGCCTCGTCGTCCAATGCGTTGATTGCTTCAATCGATTTCTGATGTCTGGTTGGGTCGGAGCCTCGCAACAAAAAGCCTTTGATGGTCATCCCGGCATTTGCCAATGTCTCTTTGATAAATTCTTTTCGAAGCTCAATGATTTCGGCGACCTTTTCTTTTAGCATAAATGCACCTCTTGACGACTTTCGTTGAATCTGCAATGAATTAAGGTCCGCATAACCTCCTTGTTGCGGCTTCCACAGAGGGCATGGAGTCCACAACTCCGACCACAAAGGAGGTCTACATGCCACAGAACATCGGCTTTGACTACTTCGGACGGATAGCATGGTTCGATCGAACGCAATACGCCGTCGTAGAAGCGCTCTCAAAGGATTTCAGCCGGCTTTTCTTCGAGAACATTCACCTCGGAATTGAAAACGACAAACTGAAAGCGCAACTGCGCGAAAACAACGAAGAACTAGCAGAGCTTCAACGCGTCGTTGATGTTTCGATTTCCGGCCTCGATCCGACTTGCGGCTAGAGCCGCACAGAGGAGCGTCAGACTTATGAGTCTGACGCTTTTCTCTTACTTAGAGTCGGGCAATTATCCTGATTCCAGCGAAACACCGCAATAGCTTTGCGACCCAATTCCAACCGTCTCTGTTAGAAAAAGTCACGTGGCCTTCGCTGCGGCAGCCGTCAAGGGTCTGCGCTTCGCTTCGATGAACTTCGTGAACTCCGCCCGTTGACTGTCTGTCCTCGCTTCGGCCATGGGGTAGTTAGAGCCGCAAGCGTTCTTTTGAAATTTATTTCAATGGCCGAATTCTGCAAACCAGGCATGTTAGTTCAGACCGTAAGGTCAGGTAGTCCTCCCCGCTGCCGTAGCGTTCAGCGCAGGCTACCCTGCTTGCGGGTCGAAGCTGCGGTTAGCAGCGAAGCACCCGGAACGTCCAGAGCGAGAGAGGCGTTCAGCCCTCGCGGTCTGGCGATGAAGCGCCCATTAGCTTCATCGAGTCGGAGCCGCCCGATAAGGAACGCATCGGTCGGCGCAAGCAGGGTAGCCTGCGGTGAGCAGGCAGCGGGGAGGTAGTAAAAATGGGCCGCTCGGCCCTGTTAGTTGTAGATACCTAGTATCTAGGTAGGTATCCACAGAATTCTCAACGGTCGCGCTAAGAAAAAGCGGCCAAAGAGAAGCTAGTGAGAGTAAGCCATGAGCCAAAGGATCGTTGAGCAAGTTAAGAAGGCACACTTTCAGGCAACCCGGCTAATGACGCCTGAAGAATGTGCCCTGTTCCTTCAAATCGAGGTCAACACGCTTTATGTGATGACGTCACAGGGGCGTATCCCCTATCGCAAAGTAGGCCATCTGTTGCGCTTCGATCTGAATGAAATTACTGAGTGGACCAAACCGAAAGACAGATGATTGTGGCAACCAGACAACTCCGCTACTATGCAGACGAAACCTCTGCTGTGGCTGCAACCGCAAAAGGAGGTGATGCTCTTTGACAGTCAGAAAAAGGGGCAAAGTCTGGTGGTACGACTTCGGCAATCACAAATATCGCGGCCGGATTCCCGAAGCTCGTACCAAATACGAAGCGGAGCAAGCTGAAATCAAGCTCAAGCGCGACGTATTTGAAGGCAAGTACGGCAAGCAGTTCGGCACGATGCCGTTCGCCGATTTTGTCGGCGATCCCGAGGCGAAGGATAACCAATTCGGCGAAGGAACGTTTCTCGAATGGTCTAAGAATAATAAGCGCTCATGGAAACATGATCGTTTTCGGGCGAGACCTTTGCTTGCTGCGTTCAAGGGCAAGACACTCGGTGAAATTGCGCCGGTGGCAATCGAACGGTTTAAGAACGTCCGTCGCCAGTCTTCGACGAAACGTAAGACACTGCGCAGCCCGGCGTCCGTGAACCTCGAACTACAATTGCTTTCGAGGATCTTCAGTCTCGCCATACGGCTCGGCTTGGCCGACTCCAATCCTTGCTGTCGCGTTGGGAAGTTCAAGTTGCAAAACCAGCGGCACAGATACTTGTTGCCGGATGAGGAGCCGCTGTTGCTCGCTCAATGCACCGGCAATCGAAAGCATCTGGCAACGATGATTCCGTTTGCAATCGCAACCGGCGCGCGTAAGAGCGAGCAATTGAACTTGAAGGTCCGACATGTTGACTTCTTCCGCAACCTAGTCCTGTTCGACAAGACAAAGAGCGGCAGAGATCGCATGGTCGAATTGAACTCTGAGATTCGGCAGATGCTGTTGGAACTGTGCAGAGGCAAACAGCCTAATGATTATGTGTGGGCCAATCCGGCAACAGGTGGGCCATACACTGACGTTAAGCATTCTTTTCCCAGCGCATGTGCAGACGCAAAGATCGAAGGGCTCGTCTGGCATGATCTGCGGGCAACGTATGGGACTCGATTGGGCGAGGCTGGCTTTAACGCTTACGACATCGCAAAGCTAATGGGCCATGCCAACATTTCAACCAGTCAGCGCTATGTACGAAATCTTCCGGTGGGTGCCGGTGACGCGGTGATGCTAAAAAATCAGCGCCGTCACAATACCGTCACAATCGGCGATTCCGAGCCACTGGCGCTTATGGTAAAGTCTTGAAAAATAAGATGTGGCGGGGTAGCTCAGATGGTTAGAGCGTGGGATTCATAACCCCAAGGTCGGCGGTTCGATCCCGCCCCCCGCTACCAATCCTATCAATCAATTACAGCGATCGAATCGGCGACGTCTTTCATTCGTCAGGGGAAATCATTTGCCGAACGAGAGTTCATTACCACCAAGGACTGAAGGGGTGTTGCGGATGGTTTTGAGGGCGCTACGATTGCTTTGGCGGCGGCCACGAAGAGCCTGGCTAATGGCGCGCATGGCGGTTTGGGTGCTCATTCTTTCTGCGGTAGTCAGGATTTGGTCACTGCCTCGGGCGTTGCGGCTAATTTCAATCCAAGGCACGTCGGCTGGTCCGATTACGGATGACCAGGAACTTCCGACCGCGATCGATGCGATTCTGGGCGCGAATGTTTCCGTTTTCAAACCCATCTGCTGGAAGCGCGCCGCCGTCCTCCACCGCTACATTGGCTTACGCGGTCTCGAGAGCACGATAGTTTTCGGAGTGCGAAAAGAAGCCGCAGGGGAACTGCAGGGGCATGCGTGGCTGGAACATGAAGGGCAGCCAATTTTCGAACCGGCTCCGCCGGCCTATACGGTTACCTACACCTTTCCATCAAATACCAGGCACATGATCTGGGCCATCCCTGCTGAAAACAAACAGGACCACTAACAATCCTTAGTCCCAAAAAAAGCGGGGCGCCTTGGCTGCGCCCCGCAATCTGCTACCTCACTCGAAACGCTGTTACGGTAGTGCCTCAACATTCACGTAGATCTTGAAATTACCAGTCTGTTGGATACCCAGCAGAAATTGAATATCAATACTCGCTCCGTTCGTCAGTGGCGTGCCGAGGGTAACTGTGCCGGCACTGAGACTACCGTTGAAGCCGCTACCATTTGGTTGCGACGGAGGTTGCTCGAGCGTCGTGCCTTGAACAGTAACAGTGCAAGGGGTGGCCTGACCGGCTGCGGTACACGTCACAGAGTCATTGATACCAGCAACCAGGACCGAACTGGAAGTGCGTGGCCTCAGGTCCGCGAAACCGCTTGGAGCGGGAAAAGTAGTGACATCGATGATGCGGAATCGCAATCGAGTGACGTTGGCGCCCGTATTGTTGACCCATCTTCGGCGAATCGACAGCGTGCCGAAGGTAGAGTTATTCGCTGGGTCCATGGTGAAGTCGCGCACGCGATTTGGCGCATTAGTTTGAGACACGGTGTTATCGAGAAAGGCCGCCGTGATCGTGCTGTTGCGCTGAATCGGAGAGGCGAGATTCTGCGGCCCCGGAGCGCCCAGTCTTTGTCCGGCGCCGGAAGACGTTCCGTTGGTATCTACAAAGAAAAAATCTGCCGCATTGTTGTCAGTGTCTTTGGGTGTACTAATCGTGCATGGACCAAGTGTGGTTATCGAGCCGCCTTTGCCACACTCATCACGAACGAATGCAAAATCGGTCGAGTTAGGCACCAGAGGAAGATAGCCGGTACCTTCCTTGTAAAGAGGATTCGCTTCCGAGGTTGAGCCAACCGCGTCAAAGCGATTTGCCAGCGTAAAGCTGCCGCCGCCAGTGTTGTTGTTGAAGAGCGCTATTCCCGCGTTATCCGGAATGTCCGTCAGGTAAGTGGCGTCACCCGCAGCATAGACCCCGAGTGAGTAGGCAACGGAGTTGGTGCAAAGAAAGTGACCAAACGCAGGAATGACTGTGCCGTTCGGGATCGTGCACCGTACCACGCCATCAGAAGCCGCCACCGCGTAACCCGTGCCCGATATCGCGGTCACGGTATGGTCAGCACCGCTGTTATTGTAGATCTCAATAAACTCGTCGTTGGCGCCAGCGGCACCACGCAACCGAAACTCACTGATCAGGAGCGTGCCGGCCGCCGGTACGACGGGACCGGGCGCCGCCGCCTCATCTGCGAGGAACTGAGCGTTTGTTGACGAAGTGACGGGCGCAACTATAGAAGCGCCGCTATCGTTCATCGCCCCCATCACGGGCTGACTCGGGCTCGCTATCTGGCTTGTGCGCGCCATTGCCATTTGGTACAAAGCAGCTATTCGAGCTTGTGACTCACGCTTCAGGCGTTCGGCCTTCTCAGCCGCGGCCTTTCGCTTCTTAGGTTTCTTGGCGAACGCCGGCGCAGCGGTCACTACTAAAATGCACAAGACCAAAAGGGAGAGAATTACTGAAAAATGGAGCGAACGTTGACGCATCTAGATTCTCCTCAACTAATATAGGAAGTATTGCTGACTTATGAATGAACGCGGAAACTGGTCGACCTTCATCGCCTGGTTCAAACTCATGGAAAGACTTCAAAGTGCGCACAATGGTACTTTACCCCCTTTGACCCGTCAATCAGTTTCTATTTTGGAGCCAGCGTCCAAGCGACGCGTCTGATTAGGATCGAACCAATCATTTCACGAAGCGACGTCCTACGAGAAGTTGGCGAAGTGCTTGCAGTGAGGACTGCTGAGCAAATAAAAAGCGAGGCGCTTTGTTTGCGCCTCGCTGAGTTTGATTCAGTGGAAAGCTGTACTACGGCAGTGCCTCGACATTCACATAAATTCGGAAATTGCCGGTCTGTTGGATACCGAGCAGAAATTGCAGGTTGATGCTGGCGCCGTTGGCCAGCGGCGTGCCGAGGGTAATTGTACCGGCGCTGAGACTGCTGTTGAAGCCGCCACCATTGGGCTGTCCCGTACTTGGCGCGGAGTTGTCCTGCTCAAGCGTTGTGCCTTGCACTGTAGCTATGCAGGGCGGCGCCAAGGGAGCCCCCGTAGTCGCGCAGGTAACGGCATCATTAATGCCTGCCACCACGACCAAAGACGAAGTGCGTGGCCTCAGATCCGCGAAACCGGACGCCGCAGGAAAAGTATCAAGATCGATTATCCGGAAGCGCAAAATAGTAACGTTGGCGCCCGTATTGTTAACCCATCTTCGCCGAATTGAGATAGTGCCGAAGGTAGAGTTATTCGCCGAGTCACTCGTAAAGTCACGCACGCGATTTGGCGCCGAAGACATAGACACAGTGGAGTCGAGAAAAGCCGCCGGGATCGTGCTGTTGCGCTGAATCGGAGCCGACAGGTTCTGCGGGCCGGGCGCGCCCAGACGCTGCCCACCGCCTAATGAGGTGCCGTTAGTATCTACAAAGTAAAAATCGGCGGCGTTATTGTCGGTGTCCCTGGGCGTACTGATTGTGCAAGCTCCCAGAAGGTTTACGGCGCCGCCCTTGCCGCACTCATCACGAACCCAGGAATACTCAGTAAAACTAGAAGTACTCAAAGGTGCAAGGCCGGTACCTTCCTTGTAAAGAGTATTCGCTTCCGAGGTTGAGCCAACCGCGTCGAAACGATTTGCCAGCGTAAAGTTGGCAAGGATGTTGTTGTTGAAGAGCGCTATCCCGGCGTTGTCCGGAATATCTACCGCGTAAGTGGCGTCACCGGTGGCCGTCGTGCCGTTTCCCTCCGGATAAGTGGAATATGAGTAGCCGACCGAGTTGGTGCAGAGAAAGTGACCGCCGGCGGGAATGACTGTGCCATTCGGAATCGTGCACCGTAACACTCCATCGGAGGCCGCCACTCCATAGCCGGTCCCGGAACCCGCAGTGACGGTATGATCGGCACCGCTGTTATTGTAGATCTCAACGAATTCGTCGTTGACGCCTCCGGGACCGCGATACCGAAACTCACTGATCAGGAGAGTGCCAGCCAACGGCGCAAGTGCGGGTGGCGCAGCATCATCCGCGAGGAACTGAGCGTTCGTGGCCGAAGTGACGGGCGCAACTATCGAACCGCCACCGTCGTTCATGGCCCCAATCACTGGCTGGCTCGGGCTCGCAATCTCGTTGGTCCGGGCCATGGCCATTTGGTACAGAGCGGCTATCCGCGCTTCTGATTCACGCTTCAAGCGCTCGGCTTTTTCGGCCGCGGCCTTTCGCTTCTTCGGTTTCTTAGCGAATGCCGGCGCTGCGGTAACCACTAAGAAGCTCAAGACCAAAAGGGAAAGAATTACTGTAAAACGAAGCGAACGTTGACGCATCTGAATGTCTCCTCGACTTATGTAGGGCTCTTGCTCTCAAATCAAAGTGCAAGGCTTCTAACGAATCTGTGCGTGCTCGAACCCACGCACGTGACTGAAAGTGGTGATGATAGCACTTTACGAGTTTCGAACTTCAATTACTTGTGATCACCGGAAATGGTCGTCTATCGGATCATGAATCAACCAGTCTATAGGAAATCAGACTCCGCAGCAGGGTCTCAACACTCTGCCTGGCGTGCCCGGGTTCGACCGCGTATTGCGCTGAGACTTCGTTGACGATTTCTTCCAGGGTGCGGCCGTTCTCGAGAGCTTTCCAGATCAGCAGGGCTGTTTCATTAAGTTGATAGTACCGTTTTGTGTTTAGATCAACTAGGATGCCCTCGCCACCTTCAAATTCGGTGCAAACAACATGGTCACGAGACTGCGTGCTGGTTTCAATCACTATTTTGATCGTTAATGGCTTATCAGTTTTCCGGTCGCCTTTTATGCGCAACCTGGCTCACGAATCTTACGCCGAACCATAAAATCGGACGGCATGCGGCAGTGTCAAGGAAGGACGCCAGCATTGTTCTGCCTGAGCCTTCGAGCACGTCTATTAATGCGGTGCTTCCTCCTGATACCTCGCCTTGTTCACTAATCCAATATGCCTGACATTTGGACCATCGCGTCACCGGTTGAGGCAGTGTCGCGACGATTGTTTGGTAAGGACTTTCAGCAAATGGCTTCCTGGCGATACGCTTTAATCCGCTTACGACGCAAGCACAGAAACGGCACTCTCTGTCCCAGAGTAACATGCCTTTTTTCTCAAAACCAACAACCCGAATTCCAGGAAAGTTTTCGGGCACCATTCGGAACCGCCGCCAGCCGCTGCTCAAACCCTTGAACACGCGTCGCCGGCGGCACCACCTGATTATCGCCGGCCAATCAAAGAACACTACGTACATTGCCAGCTGGTAAGCAAAGAAAAAATTCATTAGCAAAAGAGTGACGAGGTGAAATACGACTCCGAAACCGAGAATCCACCACCGAGCGCGTTTCCAGAACACTGCCAGCGGAAACAACAGTTCCCAAACCAGAACCAGGCCAACCGCAAACGGCAGGTATTGCCGAATTGTCGGCAACCAAAAAGCCAAACGAAAATGAGTGTCGTGCAGGTTATCCAACGAGTGATAGATCGCGAGGATTGGGAGGTTGTCCGGACTGAAATAAGCAAACCCGGCAACCCTAAGTTTGATCAGCGCCGAACTAAAATAGGACCAGGCCAGCAGGAGTTGCATTAATAGAATCGGGTAACCGTAGACAAATAACGGTCGCTTTTCGATCCGATTCGATGGCCAGCTGTCGACCGAGAAGGCATCGCCGCAAGGCGAGAACGCCAGCACGATCAGAAAATAAATTCCAATGATTTCGTCGTGATTGAAATGGCCAAAACTTCGCAGCAGTCCCTGATAGAAAATAACCAACAGGGCCGACAGCTTTGTCGAAAACGGGGTTAGGTAACCCACCGTGCTCATGAACAGAGAAAGCAGCAGGGCCCATTTCAAAGTTGCCATGCCTCGCGAGGTCATCAGCCGGTCATAGAAACTCCACGAGAAAAGTTGAAGAACGCCAACCGGTCGTAGCAGTGTGACAGGCAGCCGGCCGAGATTGTCGAAGGATGTGGCGGCGATCGAAATAAGGAACACGCCGTTGATCACGACGCGCAAGATACCAAGCGCGGCCGGGGTAGATCTGGTGAACCTCCCTAAAGTTCCTGGCGCCACGATTGAACGAATTCGGAGTAGTTGGAGTATTGGCCTCCCGGCCATCGGTAACAATCGATCTGTAGTGCTCGCAGGTGATCAGGAGAGGATGGCGGGTGTCTCTCATTGAAGATCTCTCCCCAGCTCTTCAGTAGCTCTTTCATTAAGACTCCATCGGGAAGGCTCTCCACGTTTCCGCCGGCGGCCAGCAACGCAACATTCTTGGGATGAGGCGAACGCAGCTTCAGACTGTCATTATTGGCAGTGGCCGCAACCAGTCCCCAGGTCCTGGACCGCATAGCATCCGTCAGCTTAACTGCCGGCAGATCGATCAGATCACCCGAAACACTTTCGCCGCGCAAAACAAAGTAAGTGTAGCCCTTTCCGAACTCGCCTCCACGTGTCATCACGTTCCAACTTGTAACTGGATAGACGTTTCGTACTTTCGCAAACGACCAAATCAGCGGCAGAAAGAAAGCCAAAGTAAGTATGGTGTATTTGATCCGGAACCGGCTGGTGAGGTGAATCTGGCTCATCGAATTTTGCTGGGCGGTTGAATCGAGTGTCACATGAAAACGTCCGGAGAGAGCTTATGAGCGAGCCACGGGCAAAGGGCGTCCGGGGTTTATGTTCGTGTCGTGCGCGGCGTGCCACGGGATTTTGCCAAAACTCTGAAGGCAAAACAAACAAGGCGAGCCAATATAGAGATCAAGTCTCGGGCCGTTGTTCGCTAAAGAAACCAGCGCCGCCCGTCTTCGCTCGAGTTGGAGCTCCCGCAGCTGCGCGAGCCTTTCATAGGCGTCCCCAAAGCCCTCCTCGTTTAGATCGGCAACGATATCTTGCTGCTGCACAGCGCCACGAAAGCCCGAGAGGTTACAACAGAGCGTGAGACGTCCTTTGTAATCGATGTTGCAACTAACCCCCGCCAGAGGCGAACAGGGCGCGGCCGGGTCGACGTTGTAGTAGCCGACGTCGATGCCGACTTTCATTTTGAAAATGCGAGCCAGCAGCGTGATTTCCTCCTCGGCGTGTCGGCGCTCTTCGGCATTCAGAGACGAGTCTGATTCGACGCCTTCAGAGGTTGGCAGAACATGAGAGAAATTCAATCCTGCTGCTCCCATGCGGGCCGCGAACAGAGCAATTTCTTCGAGGTGCTCGATCGTATCGCGACGAATCCCCGTCTTAATCATGAAGGGCAGGCTGGCCTTATGACATCGCGAAAACGCCCGGATCAACCTGACAAAAGATCCCTGGCCTCGCCAATGATCGTGCGTTTCGCGCGTAGCGCCATCGATACTGAATGAGATATGGCTGAGACCGTCGCGCTGGTCCACAAGTGTGGGCCATAGTTTCTCAAAATGCCATCCATTGGTGACAAAGTTACTTTTGATACCAGCTGTCGCGCAGGTCTCAATCAATTCTGAAAAGTTTGGGTAGAGTGTCGGCTCGCCGCCAGTGAATCCTACCTGCGTGATGCCGGCCACTGTCACAGCCTCTGCCAGCACGCGTTTGAGAAGATCCAAAGACATGAACTCGGCCCGGTCGTGATAG
>Ga0137404_10003442_pt1 | contig 10558 bp, 7 predicted proteins | sample CZOMad2_1_16fung_FD_108285 | JGI IMG/M metagenome (GOLD analysis project Ga0137404, IMG submission 108285) | Vadose zone soil fungal communities from Angelo Coast Range Reserve, California, USA - CZOMad2_1_16fungal (Illumina Assembly) | ecosystem: Environmental > Terrestrial > Soil > Vadose zone... | reverse complement strand
TACCAGATGATGCGCGACGCCGCGTTTGCGGTAATTCGTGAGATCGGCGTCGAGACCGGTGGGTCTAACATTCAGTTTGCGGTTCATCCCGACAACGGCCGGATGGTCGTGATCGAGATGAATCCGCGCGTGTCGCGTTCCAGCGCGCTCGCGTCGAAGGCCACGGGTTTTCCGATTGCTAAGATCGCCGCAAAACTCGCGGTCGGCTACACGCTGGATGAAATCAAAAACGATATCACGCGCGAAACGCCGGCCTGCTTCGAGCCGACCATCGATTACTGCGTGGTAAAGGTGCCGCGGTTCACGTTCGAAAAATTTCCGCAAGCGGATGCGACGCTTACGACGCGCATGAAAAGTGTCGGCGAAGCGATGGCGATTGGTCGCACGTTCAAGGAAGCGTTGCAAAAAGCACTGCGCAGTCTGGAGATCAAGCGTTTCGGCTTATTGGGCGACGGGGCAGACAAAGATGTCAACCTTGAAACGCTGCGACTGAAGCTAGCGATCCCGAATGCGGAACGAATTTTTTACCTCGCACAGGCATTCCAAAAAGGCGCGTCGATTGATGAGGTTTACGACCTGACAAGAATCGATAAGTGGTTTCTGAGAAACATCGCTGACCTCGTTGCTGAAACGCGATGTTTGAAGACGAAAATATTCTCGCGCGCGAAGAAGCTCGGTTTCTCGGACCGACAGTTGGCAGTTGCGCGAGGCGCTTCGGAAGAAACAATTCGAGCAAAGAGAAAAGCTGAACGTGTCGTACCGACGTACCGCCTGGTCGATACATGCGCAGCAGAGTTCGAAGCTTACACACCTTATTACTACTCGACTTACGGCGACGAGAACGAGCGGCGGGAGAGCGGCAAGCGCAAAATCATGATTCTGGGCGGTGGCCCCAACCGGATCGGCCAGGGAATTGAGTTTGATTACTGCTGTGTGCACGCCGCGTTCGCGCTGCGCGAGCTGGGATTCGAAACGATCATGGTCAACTCCAATCCGGAGACGGTTTCCACCGATTACGACACGAGCGACAAACTTTATTTTGAGCCGCTCACGCTTGAGGACGTGCTCAACATTTACGATCAGGAGAAACCGGAAGGGGTGTTCGTCCAGTTTGGCGGGCAAACACCGTTAAATCTGGCAAGCGGATTGAAGGCGGCGGGCGTGCCGATTCTTGGGACGCAGCCTGAAAGCATCGAGACGGCGGAAGACCGGCAACTGTTCGCCGCCATGCTCGACAGACTTGGTTTGCGCCAAACTCCCAACGGATCGGCGACAAGTACAAAAGAGGCGGTCGCAATAGCCAAGAAGATCGGATACCCGGTGCTCGTCAGGCCTTCGTTCGTGCTCGGTGGTCGCGCCATGGAGCTCGTATATAACGAGGAAGACCTCAGGCGTTACATGACAAGCGCAATTGAAGTAACGCCTGATCGTCCGGTTCTAATCGATCGTTTTCTAGAAGATGCGATCGAAGTTGATGTCGATTGCATCTCAGATGGTGAGATGACCGTGATCGGCGCCATCATGGAGCACATTGAGGAAGCGGGAATTCACAGCGGCGACAGCGCCTGTGTAATTCCGACATTCTCATTGTCGCAAAGAATCCTCGATGAAATCTCCGCAGCGACGAAGGCGATGGCGCGTGAGTTGAATGTGCGCGGCCTGATGAACGTGCAATTCGCCGTCAAAGGCGACGACGTTTATGTCCTGGAAGTGAATCCCCGCGCGTCGCGCACTATTCCCTTCGTCAGCAAGGCGATCGGCATCCCTCTGGCAAAACTGGCCGCCAACGTGATGACTGGAAAATCATTGAGGGATCTCGGGTTCACGAAAGAAATTGTGCCGAAACATTTCTCGGTGAAAGAAGCGGTGTTCCCGTTTCTGCGTTATGAGGGACTCGATATTTCGCTGGGTCCGGAGATGAAATCGACAGGAGAAGTGATGGGCATGGATATCGATCTCGGCCTTGCCTACGCGAAGTCGCAGATGGCTGCGCCGCCGCCGCTGCCGAAAAAAGGAAAGGTCTTTATCAGCGTCAAGGACACGGACAAGGAAGCGGTGATCCCAGTCGCGCGCGAGTTTGTGAAACTCGGCTTTGAAATCATTTCCACAAGCGGAACCGCAAAGGCGCTTTCGAAAGCAAAAATCAAAGTGACAAAGGTCTTCAAGATTCACGAGGGACGCCCAAACGTTCTCGACCGCATCAAGAATGGGGACATCAACTTCATCATCAACACGCCGAGCGGAAAAATTCCCCGCGAGCATGAAGTGGTCATTCGGAATGCCGCGCTTGCCGCGAAGATCCCGATCATGACAACGGTGCGCGCCGCGCTGGCCAGCGCGAACGGAATCCGGTCGTTACAAAAACGAAAAGTTCAGGTGCGCAGTTTGCAGGAATACAATTCAAGCGTCATCCCGAGCGGAGCGAGGGGCCTCGCAAAGACTCGCTGATCACGCTGGGCACATTGGGTGATTAATCAGTTGATGTGAGATCCTTCACTTCGATCAGGACGACCCACGGGTTTATGTAATGTTGAAGGTTAATCGTTGAGTATTACCATTGGCCGACATGAGATCTTTATTTTGTTGCTTAATTGCGTCCGCGTTGGTTGCAACGACAGTCGCGGAAGACAAGAAAGAAACTCCTTCAATGAACACATCAAACGAAGTTGCCGTGATCAAAACCAGCGAAGGCGAAATGGTGGTGCAGTTTTGGACTGATGCTGCGCCAAACACGATCGAGAATTTCAAAAAACTGGCGCGCCAGGGTTTCTACGACGGCACCATTTTCCACCGGATCGTCAAAGAGTTCATGATCCAAGGAGGCGATCCAAATTCGAAAGATCCGGCGAAAGAGAACAGTTACGGACAAGGCGGTCCGGGTTACCAGATCAAGGCTGAGTTTAACGATCATCCGCACGATCGCGGCGTGCTCTCAATGGCGCGCAGCTCCGATCCGGATTCGGCCGGTTCGCAATTCTTCATCTGTCTTGCACCCGTGCACCGGCTCGATCATCAATACACGACTTTCGGCAAGCTAATTAAAGGCGACGATGTGCTCGAAAAAATCGGCAACACGCCGGTCGAGCGAAATGCACAGGGCGAAACGAGCAAGCCGACAAAGCGCGTCGTAATCGAAAGCGTGAAGATCGTGCCAGCTGAATCGGTGAAATAGCCGCGCGAAAATTTTGTTAACACCTGGCTTCAGCCAGGTGTTTTGCTCGCCAGTTATGCCGAGCCGTTTTAACGACTTTCGCGATCCTACAAAAATAAGCCCTTAAAACGGCTTATGATCCTTGCACTGGCAGCAACACCGGTCTAAAGCCCGGTGTTACTGAGAATCGGAAATGAATTCAGGACGGACAAAAATCGGACTCATTCAGATGCGCTGTGGCATCGACCCGGAGAAGAATTTCTCGCATGCAATTGAATTCATCCGCGAGGCAGCAGGAAAAGGCGCTCAAATCGTTTGTTTACCGGAGCTTTTTCGGTCGCAATACTTTTGTCAGACAGAAGATCACGAAAACTTTGAGCTGGCTGAGGAAATGCCGGGCAGATCGACATCGGCATTAGGAGATGTCGCGCGCGAAACCGGCACGGTGATTATTGCGTCACTCTTCGAGAAACGCAGCGCCGGCGTTTATCACAACACGGCGGCAATCATCGACACAGATGGAAAGTTGCTAGGCAAATATCGCAAGATGCATATTCCGGACGACCCGCTTTATCACGAAAAATTTTATTTTGCGCCCGGGGACCTGGGATTTCAGGCGTGGCAGACGCGACGCGGCAAGATCGGCGTCTGTGTTTGCTGGGATCAGTGGTATCCAGAAGCAGCACGTCTGACGGCGTTGCGTGGCGCCGAGATTATTTTTTATCCAACGGCAATCGGGTGGCACCCATCGGAAAAGAAAGACTTCGGCGCAGCGCAACATTCCGCGTGGGAAACGATCCAGCGCAGCCACGCGATCGCGAATGGCTGCTATGTCGCTGCGGCAAATCGTGTCGGTCAAGAAGCGCCTGCCGGCGGGGACGGAATCGAATTTTGGGGGCAAAGTTTTGTTTGCGGACCAGACGGCGAAATCATTGCAAAAGGTTCCGTCGATAAAGAAGAGATTGTAATGGCGGATGTAGAATGGGACAGCGTAAACGAGCATCGGACGCACTGGCCATTTTTGCGCGACAGAAGAATCGATGCCTACGCGGGCATCGATGAGCGCATGATTGATTAAAGCGTATCGGTTCCTTCATCAACCAGGCGAGACGCCCGGTTGTCCCACAGGCAGGATGCCTGCGTTGCAAGCACGAGCTGAAACGCACTGTTTTGGATTTCCGCTTTGTGTTAATGGCAATGGCGATGACCAAGACAGTTTCTCAACGGATGCGCCGGCCATGGTATCGGCCCTCTTTGACGGTACAGATCATGATCGGGTTGGTTGTAGGCGGTGTGATTGGCTGGCTAAGGCCCGATTGGGGGAACGCAGTTTATTTTCTGCGCGACATCTTCATTAACCTGATCAAATCCATCATCGCACCACTCGTCTTCTCGACGATTGTGGTCGGTGTCGCCGGCGCGGGCGCGCTTCGGAAAGTGGGGCGCATGGGCGTGAAAGCGCTCGTCTATTTCGAAATTGTCACTACGGCTGCGCTGTTCATTGGGCTGGCAGTAGTCAATTTCACGAAGCCCGGCGTAGGCGTAACGCTCGCGGCTACCAACACCGAGATCATTAAGACAATCGGCGAAAGCCATCCGAAGACTCTGGTCGAAACAATCGTGCACGCTTTCCCATCCAGTGTGATCGAAGCAATGGTGCGCGGCGATGTTTTGCAGATCGTTGCGTTCAGTGTGCTCTTCGCGCTCGCGGTCTCGGCGGTTGGCGAGAAAGGACAGCCAATTGTTCGTGCGATGGAGAGTCTCTCCCAGATCATGTTCAAGTTTACAAATTACGTGATGTTGTTCGCGCCGATTGGGGTCGGGGCAGCGATGGCGCACACGATCGGCACGCAGGGTCTGGGTGTGCTGGTAAATCTCGCCAAGTTGATTGGATCGCTTTATCTGGCACTCGTGATTTTCATCCTGTCGGTCTTCGGATTAGTGATTTGGGTCGCGAGGATTCCGGTGCGGCAATTCGTCAGAGCAGTGCGCGAGCCGGCGGCGCTCGCATTCGCGACCACGAGCAGTGAATCGGCGTTGCCGAAAGCGATGGAATCGATGGAGCGTTTCGGTGTGCCGCGACACATCGTGGGATTTGTGATGCCGACGGGATATTCATTCAACCTCGATGGGTCGACGCTTTATCTCGCGCTCGCCTCGGTGTTCGTCGCGCAAGCCGCCGAGACGAACACGGGCTGGCACATGAGCTTCGGTCAACAAATTGTGATGATGCTCACGCTCATGCTTACGTCCAAAGGTGTGGCTGCCGTCCCGCGTGCTTCGCTCGTCATATTACTCGCGACGCTGAACAGTTTTTTGCCATCAGGTCTCGGTCCGATCGGCGTGGCGATAATTTTCGGCGTGGATGAATTGATGGACATGGGGCGCACCTGCGTGAACGTGATTGGCAATTGTCTGGCAACGGTAGTCGTCGCGCGCTGGGAAAAAGAATTCGATGAAAAACGGGCACACGTTTTCGGGACACCGGCCGAAGCGGAGTTGGATCTAAAATCTGGCGACGTCGCCTTTGCCGATGCAGTCGCGCAAGGCGACTAGAATGGAATTAACGGTCGATGTAACCGTTGGACGCGGCGGCCGCGTCCCTTTTTTGCGCTGACAGGACGACGCGCTGCGCCGTCCTGGACATCGGAGCGCGATGTTCTTACCACGGAAACATCGACAAAACTTGATTGTTCCAGCTAAGATGTGTTCGTCATGCCAGCTTTGCACACGTCGGCCGAAGCAACTTATCTGATGCAGCTTTTCACGGCGGCTTTTCTGGCGATTCTTTTTCTTCAATCGGGAATTGATAAAATCGTCGATCGGCGCGGAAACCTCGAATGGCTGAAAGGACATTTAGCGAAAAGCCCGTTAGCGCGAATGGTTCCCACTCTGGTAACCGTAATCACCATCCTCGAACTTGCAGCAGGAGCATTGAGCGCGATCGGGTGCCTGGTGCTCATCGCTTCGCGCGATTCGACAGTTGCCTTCTACGGAGCGGCCATTTCCGCGGTTGCGATCCTTGCGCTATTTTTTGGGCAGCGAATGGCTAAGGATTACGCCGGAGCGGCGGTGCTTGTTCCGTATTTTCTGCTCACGTTGGTCGCAATGTATCTGCTCGCGCTACAGTAAATTGGCAAGACGTCAGAAGTCGAAGCAGCCGGACTGCAGCGCACCACGGACTTGTTTCTCATGAAGTATACCAACTACAGTTGCCGCTAGCCGAACTTCGGTGGTTCCCCTAAGCTGATGACGCACGAGCAATCCCTTCCCAGTCGGGCTCCGGAGATCTTTGCTGTTGTTGCACTAGTTGTTACCTTCGCCCTTCGTTACGTTCAATTTGTAACATCACACCTCCTGTTTGGGCCATTCCTGGACAATGTCCATGTGTATGGGCCCATATTCGCCGAGGTGTCGCGGTTGTCGTTATCTGGAGCCGTTCCGTACTATTTGCCCGACATTGGGACGGGCTTTCCAGTATTCGAGAGCCCCCATTTTTCCATTCTCTATCCATTTTATTTTTTTGGGCTGATCAACTACGGCGGGCCACTGAACTCGCTCTACACGCTCACGCATCTGACAATGCTCCACATCTTCGTTTTCTACATCAACCTCTATGTCTTGTTGCGTTGCGCTACAATTAGGCCTTGGGCCTCTTACATTGGGGCAACTGTGGGACTGCTGGCTCGGAATACAGAACTCTACGCAAGTTGGATCACAGTCACGGCCAGCTACGCGTGGTTACCCTTGGTGCTTGCAGGCGCCGTGCTCATGTTGCGCACTCCTGGGACGGTGTCTGGAATTCTCGTTTTTTCCGTCGCGGCGGGCCTGCTGACCCTGGCAAGCCCTTCCCAGGCGGTAATTCACGCTGCCCTGACGTGTTTGATACTTTTTACAACGGGCGTTGTGTCGATGTGCCTTCAGAGGCGCTTTTCACCAATCTGGCCCGTGGCCAGGGGCGTGGTGGTGTGCAGTGCCATTACATTCGGCCTGGCAGCAGTTGCGGCGCTCCCGATGTACCTCGCTAAGGGCGGAATGATCCGGCATATCGGCGCCGGCGCTGCTGTGATTGGAAATGCGCACATTCCATGGGAAAATTTCAACCTGCATCAGCTCTCACTGAGCCAGGCACTCGGTATTGTAATAAGGCCAACGTTGATTTCCATTGTCGGCAGTCCTTACATAGGGCCGCTTGGTGTGGTCGGAACCCTGCTGGCAGTCGTTTACTTTCGCCGGCTTGACTCTTTTTTTCGTGTGCTGGGTGTGGCATTTGTAATCATCAGCTTGTATGGCCTGCTTTCCGGCTTTGGGACCAATCTTGGATTTGCCTATGTCAATTTTCGCCTCCCATTTATTAATCAAATTCGAGAGGCGGGGCGGCATCTCGTTCTCTTCGTGATTGGCGTTTCCTTCCTAAGCGGACTTGGCTATAGTCTGCTGGCGCGGAGCTTTAAGCGATACAAAGAACACCGAAATCCGCGCCCGCTTATTCCGGCTGCAGCATTGATCCTAATTTTCGCTGGAATCATTCTCTGGGAGCTTTTTCAGAACGCGGGACCCCTCCGAACGCAGACTGGATTTTGGATTCTGGCAGTGGCACCGATTCTGTTCGTGCTCGGCTATGTCTGTAGAGTACCTCGCCGCAATAAGCTGGTCCCAGCGGCAGCACTGGTTTCGGTGGCCGCCGTGGTTGTTCCGACAAGGGGAATTTCGATTTCGCAATCGGATTTCAACAAGCCAATGAACTTGCTTAGTCACAGGATTATCCAGGACATCGTGAACAAGATTGATGCTATAGGTTACCGGGTAGATTTCCGTGACAAGGCGTTTTCGAACCGGTTTTGGGCAATGAACGCAAGTTACTATGGAATCAAAAGCTTCTACAATCAGCTACCTCCGCAGCCGTATGATCAGTTTCGTTTCAGCAATTTGACCAACGTTCCTGATTTAGATGAGATGATGGGCGCGCGTTACGTTTTATGCGGACCCAGTTATTCTCCTACAGACGCGGGCGCCAAGCAGATACTGGAGATAGAAGGCTACCGGTTGTACGAAAATAGGAATCCCATGGCGCGACTCACCCTGGTGCACCGGGTTGCAGGGTTCTGCAAGAACGAGAACGAGTTCCTAAAAAGGATTAGGACAGGCTTTGATTATCTCTCGGAAGCTTATGTGACCCCGCGCGACCTCAAAAGGATTCAGACCCTGTTGCGCGATTCGTTGCAGCCTTCTCAAGCCCGCATCGTCAAGATTGTCGACCAACCGAATCGAAGTTATTCGGCGGTCGAATGTGATTCGGTTTCACTGCTGGTTTTGAACGAATGGTTCACGCCGGCCTGGAAGGTCCGGGTCAACGGTAAAAAGCAACCGGTTTTGCGCGTAAACCAGTGGCAGACCGGAGTTCTCCTCCCCGCCGGAAAGAATCGTGTCGAGTTTGAATACTCTCCCACACTATTTCGGGTCTTGGCCGCATTAAATCGAATCACGATCTTATTGCTGCTGGCTTTTGCGATTCTCGTGATTATGCGCAAACGCGTTGGGAAACATCAACAACGGCCGATTCTTTGACCGGCTTTACAAGTGACCATTTAGTGGCATGCAATGTAAGATGTGGCTGTCGAGATGACGAGTTTCGTTGCTCGCAATCCTTGCCATTAAGGTAGAAGATTCCCTTCGTAACAGCGATGAGCCCACTGGAATTGAGCATCGTGATTCCTTTCCTAAACGAGGAGCAGGTTCTGCCATTGTTGCGCGAGCGATTGCAAAAGATACGAAATCGGCCAGCTACCTGGGAACTGCTTTTTGTGAGCGATGGATCGATTGACGGGAGTGCAAGACTCATTGAAACCTGGGCCAGCGAGGATCCATCCGTTAAGTTGATTGTGCTAACGCGGAACTTCGGTCACCAAAGTGCGGTCTCGGCCGGCCTGTCTTTCGCATCGGGAAATCATGTCGGAATCATGGACGCAGATTTGCAGGACGAGCCCGAAGTCCTTCTCGAAATGTATCGAATCTTAACGAAGGAGAAAGTTGATGTGGTCTACGGCGTACGAACGAGTCGGCGCGAGACGAAACTCAAACGGTTTTTCTATTTCGTGTTTTACCGGCTTTATCTTTACTTGGCTGATAGCCCGGTCCAGGCCGACAGCGGCGACTTTTGCGTGATGAGCCGCCGAGCGGTTCGTCTGCTGCTAAGTCTCCCAGAAAAGCTGCGTTTCGTACGGGGATTACGTGCATGGGTCGGATTGCCGTCGAAGCCGTTTCCCATTTCGCGACCAATTCGGGCAGCGGGCTCTCCTCAATATTCGTTGCCAAAACTCACCAAGCTTGCCTTCTCGGGGCTGACATCCTTCTCAACAAGACCATTGAGGGTCGGACTCATCTGCGGCGGCCTTCTCTCCCTCAGCGCGGTGATAAGTGCGCTCATTTATCTTGGGGTTGCATTGTTTACCGACATTCACATTGCAGCCCCCGGGTTCTCGACACTGGTGATCCTTCTGCTCCTCTCTAATGGATTGATCTTCCTATACCTGGGGATTCTTGGTGAGTACATCGGCCAGATGTTCATGGAAGTGAAAGCACGCCCATCTTTCATCGTTGAGCGCACAATCAACCTCGAAAAGTCCGATGAGCGCGATTAAAACTCTCTCTGCACCTCAAGCAGTTTCCATGGCCGACGAGTGGTTCCAGTTCGCGACCGCGGACCATTTTTGGATGCAATGGCGACACTGTCGACTCATGCGGGCACTTAAGCGTGCGGGCGGCCAGGTGCGAAACGCTTTGGAAATCGGATGCGGCCATGGAGTCGCCCGCGACATGTTAGAGCATGACCTTGGCATTCCGATAGACGGATGCGATTTAAACCGGGCGGCGCTGGAGATGGCAAAGCCGGGCAAAGGCCACCTTTTCGTTTACAACATACTGGATCAGGAACCATCACTGTTAGGCCGCTACGATGCTGTTTTCCTGTTGGATGTGATTGAACACATCGATGATGACGTCACATTTCTCCGTGCTGCATTACGACATCTGCGCTCAGGCGGATTAGTCGCCGTCAATGTGCCAGCCAGCATGCTCCTTTTCAGTGATTACGATAGAGCAGCGGGTCACCTGAGGCGTTATACGTTGGGCGGTTTGAGAAAGTTATTGGACAGTTGCGGCGTGGAAGCCGAGGCCGTCGAGCCATGGGGAATGCTCATGGCCCCGTTGCTGCTTGCACGCAAAGCTCTCTTGCGCCGAGCAAAGCGACGCGACACGATTCGAACCGGTTTCGTCCCGCCAAACACCGTATCGCGGCTGCTGCTGCACGGCATGAAGAACGTCGAGACTGCATTGCCATTCCGGGTCCCGTTCGGCACGTCCCTCCTCGCTTGCGGACGACTGCGCACTTCCGTCAATGCGTAGCAC
>Ga0137404_10003440_pt1 | contig 10561 bp, 12 predicted proteins | sample CZOMad2_1_16fung_FD_108285 | JGI IMG/M metagenome (GOLD analysis project Ga0137404, IMG submission 108285) | Vadose zone soil fungal communities from Angelo Coast Range Reserve, California, USA - CZOMad2_1_16fungal (Illumina Assembly) | ecosystem: Environmental > Terrestrial > Soil > Vadose... | reverse complement strand
AGGAAGGCGCGGTTGTTGTTGCTGTCGTCCCAGGCCAGCCCGCCCTCGTCGAAGCACTCCTTCCACAGCACGTTGTTGAACTTCACCGCGTCCACGGTGGCCTTCCGGTTGAGGACGACGGTGCGGCCGTCCTTGTCCACCTCCATGCCGCCCCACATCCAGACCAGGGGATAGCACCAGTTGTTCGGGTCGTTGATACTGTGGCCGAAGGCCTGGCCGAAGGGCTTGCCCTTGGCCTTCATCCGCTTGCCGGCGGCGCGGAACTCGTCCCAGGTCTGCGGATAGCGGAGGCCCTCCGCCTGGAGCCAGTCCTCCCGGTAGGTGACGGCCCACGAGATGATGAAGTGCGGCACCGCCACCCAGCGGTTCCCGGCCATGCAGTTCACCCGCGCGTAGTCGTACCAGCCGCCCTGCCGGCCGCCGACCTCCTCGGCCACGTCCGACACGTCCACCAGCGAGTTCTCGTAGAGCAGCGGGTGATTGTTGGCGATGATGATGATGTCGGCGCCGGCTCCGCTCTGCACCGCCGCGGTGACCCGGGCCTGGATGTCGTTCTGGTTGATCCGCTCGATGCGGATCTCCGCCCCCGCTTGCTTGCCGAACTCCCGAGCCTGCGCGTCGAAGAGGGTGTCGGCGGCGGGGATGAAGTGCGACCACTGGAGGAGGTGGAGCGTAGTGCCCTGAGCGTGAGCCGGAGCGTGACGGGCGGCGAGGATGCCCGCGATCCCGGCAGTGGCGATGAACTCTCGGCGGCTCGGTCGGCGGCTGCTCATCCGGTGTCCTCCTTGACAGCGGGCGCGACGCCGGCACACGAGCGCGGCGTACCCGCTACCTATCACGGGGCGTGCGGCCAGGCAAGGGCCCACGGGCCACCGCGTCGCGGGCGAAGGCGGCCACCGCGTCCAGGAGGTCGGGAGAGGCCAGGGCGTCATTGTGATGGGCGCCGGCGATCCGGTAAAAACGCTTCGGTTCTGACGCGGCGGCAAACAGCGCCTCCCCCAGCTCGAAGGGCACGATCTCGTCCCGGTCGCCATGCGCGACGAGGAGCGGCACGGCCTGGCGGCCGACGCGGGCCCGCGAGTCGAAGCGGTTCCCGGCCAGCAGGCCCAGGGGGCCGTAGTGCCGGCGTGCGACGTCGGCCAGACGGGTGAACGTCGAGACCACGGCGACCCCGCCACAGGGCCGCCGCTCCGCGAGCGCGATCGACACCGCTCCGCCGAGAGATTCACCGAAGCAGATGATGCTTGCCGGCGCGGTCCCTCGGCCGACTTCGTGGTCGAACGCACCAACCGCGTCCAGATAGACGCCGGCCTCGCTGGGAGCGCCCGGGCTGCGCCCGTAGCCGCGGTAGTCATAGGCCAGGACGCGCAGCCCGCGGCGGGCGAGAGCCACGAGGACGTCGGCGCGCCCGCCGATATTGCCGGCATTGCCGTGCGACCAGATCAGGGTCGGCGCCGGAGCGGGCCCCCCCGCGTACCAGGCGTGAATGCGCTGCCCGTCCGCTGTCGTGATCCAGCGCTCCTCGACGTCGGGGGGCGGCGGCCCGAGGCTCCGGTCGGGAAAGAACGTGTAGGCGTCGATCATCGAGCACCCAGACAACCACAGTGCCGCCGCCACGACCGCCACGACCAGGCCGGCGGCACGCCGGTTCATGAGCGCCGGTGGGGGCGCCGCGCGAAGGCTACTGGGCGCGCAGGGCGTTGTCGACGAACATCTTGGCGTCGAACTCGTCGGCCACCTTGGCGTCGTTCTCGAGGATGGAGAGCGCGTCCACCTGGGCGAACTCCATCACGCCCATGTCCTCGTAGGCCTTGCGCACCCGCGGGCCCCAGAGGCCGATGTCCTTGACGGTGGGGACGATTCTCGAGAAGAGCCGCGTCCGGAACAGCTTCATGTACTCGGACTTCTCGACCGCCTCCACGCACTCCTTCACCGGCAGCCCCAGATTCTCCCACACCTCGCCCTGGTTGAACCGGTCGCGCATGTGGTAGCAGGCCTCCACCACGAACTCCTCGCGCTCGTCCCGCTCGGCGTCGGTGAGCTGCGGGTAGTATTCGCGGAGGGCGAGGCGGCCGAAGGCGACGTGGCGCGCCTCGTCCTGCATGACGTAGGCGTTCACGCCGGCGGCGAGCGTGTTCGACGAGGTGTCGCGGATGCGTTGGAAGGCGGCGAGCGCCAAGCCCTCGATCAGCACCTGCATCCCGAGATAGGTCATGTCCCAGCGCTTGTCGGTGATGGTGCTCTCCAGGAGCAGCGCGAGGGTGCGGGTGATGGGATAGGCGAGCTTGACCTTCTCGTGTAGCAGCCGCGCGTATGCCTCGACGTGGCGGGCCTCGTCCATGACCTGGGTGGCGGCGTAGAACTTCGCCTGGATGCTGGGCACGGTCTGGACGATCTTGGCCGTCGCGATCAGCGCGCCCTGCTCGCCGTGCATGAACTGCGAGAGGGTGTGCGCCTGGAGGTTGCGCCGCACATGGGCGCGCTCCTTGGCGTCGAGCCGGTTCCAGAGGTCGGTCCCGTAGATGGCGATGGTGCGGTCGTCGAGCCCCATGGGGTTGTCCGGATCCACCGGCAGCGACCAGTCGAGCCGCTCGGCGGCGTCCCACTGCTGCTTCTTGCCCTTGCCGTAGAGCTTCAGCAGATCCGCGCTGCCGTCCTCGTATTCCCAGGTGAAGCTGGTGGTGGTCTGGCCCTCGACCTTCCACTGCGTCTGCTCGACGGGCAGGCGGTACAGGAACTGGCTCGACATCGAGGTGTGACCTCCAATCCAGGGTTCGAATCGAGGCCCGTGGCCCTTCGCCCCGGACCAACTGTCGGAAAATCATATCATTCACGCGCACCGGGCACCAGACGTCTGGCGGCCATTGCCAGGGCGCGGGGGCCAGGCTAAGGTACCCGTCATGCCCAACCCCAATTCGGGCTTGTCCCTTGGCGGGCGTATCGTGCTCATCACCGGCGCCGCCGGTGGCATCGGCGCCGCCACCGCCCGCCGGCTCGCCGGCGCGGGGGCCCGGCTCGTGCTCGCCGACCTCGACGGCGGCGCAGTCGAGAAGCTCGCCGCGGAGCTGGACGCCGCCGCCGTGGCCGCCGACGTCACCCGCCCTTCCGACATCGCTCGAATGGTCGAGGAGCCCTTCCGGCGCTGGGGCCGGCTCGACGTGCTGTTCAACAACGCGGGCGTCATCCGCGTACAGCCCATGCTGGAGGTCACCGAGGCGGAGTGGGATCGCGTGCTCGACGTGAACCTCCGCGCCGTATTCTTCGTCCTGCAGGCGGCGGCGCGTCGCATGGTGGATCAGGCGCCGATGGCCGGCTCGGAGCTGCGCGGCAAGCTCATCCAGACTGCCTCCATCGCCGCCTACCGGGGCGCCAACCCCATGGTCGGCCCCTATGCCGCCTCCAAGGCCGGCGTGGTCAGCCTGACACGCACCGCCGCCCAGGCCCTCGCGCGCCGGCACATCACCTCGAATTGCATCTGCCCGGGCGCCGTGGACACCGCGATGTGGCATCAGATCGATCGCGAGTGGGGCGCGCTGGAAGGCATCGCGCCGGGCGAGACCTGGAAGCGCCGTACCGCCGGGATTCCACTCGGCCGTCCTGAAACCGCCGACGACGTGGCGGGGCTCGTGGCGTTTCTCGCTGGCCCCGACTCCGACTACATGACGGGCCAGGCCATCAACGTGGACGGCGGCCTCGTCATGGGCAGCTAGTCGCGCACGTTCTCGCCTCACCTTTCGCGGACGATCGGAATCTCGGCGCCGAGCAAGAGTTACACGCCCTTACTCGGTTGTTCTGACCAGCCCGCGCTCTTCGCGGCGGGCGATCCTCGCACGCGACGCGTGCGGGCGGGTGCTTGCGGGACACTCGCCGCTGGCACGGTGGATGCTTCTATCCCCGATACATGACGCGCGGGAAGAGGTGCGTCGTCGGCTCCGTGACGGTCTTGCCCATCTCGGGCGCCTCCTCGAGCGCGCACCTCGCCGCCACCACTGGGTGAGGATGGTGCGGGAGCCGGGGACCACGGTGGTCGGCGCGCAGTCGAAAAGGAGGACGTCATGAGCGAAGACCGAATCACTTTCGTCGCGATGGTAGCGTTCGGCATCGTGATCCTGCTCGCCATCGGGGCCATCGGGCGCCTGCTGGATCTCCGGCGCCGCCGCGAGGACGAGGCGCTCGGCCTGCAGTCACGCGTGTCTGACGCTCTGATGCTCGAGCCCGGGCTCTCGGGCCTCGCGGTGACAGCCAGCATGCACGTGCCGCTGTGGCCGCGGAAGCCTCCGACGCTCGAGATCGTGGGCCGGGTGCCCACGCCCGACCAGCACGAGCTGGCCGCGCGGGTCGCCATGCGGACCCTCGCCGACCGTGCCGCGCAGGTGCGGATCGAGGACAAGGTGTGGGTGGATCCCGTGATGCGCGAGCACGCGGCGTGAAGTGGACGGGTCTTCGGGCCGTGACCAGCGCGGTCACGGCCCTCCTGGTCCTCGCCGCCGGTTACTCCGTCACGCGGGCGCTCGTCGCGGTTGACTCGCCCCCGCGAGCCGACGAGCCGCGCGACTCGCGCGGCTTCCACTTCGAGGTGGAGGATGCGACGGTGCGGAAGGTGGATCTGAAGGACTCCCGGGTCGAGCTGGTGTCCGATCTCCTGGGGATCTTCGGGGCGCGGCTCCTGGTGACGGATCGCACGGAGATCCTTCTGGACGGCACGCAAATCCGCCTGGCCGATCTTCCCGAGGGGGCGCAGGTCCGAGCAAGCTACGAGTTACAGGACGGCCTTAAGGTCGCCCGGACCATCCGCGCGGAAAAGCCCGAGCCGGAGCCGCCGCTGCCCACCAAGCGCTGAGCGGGGGGCCCCCCGGGCGGTCGGCTAGGGACGCCGGGGCGGGGCGGCTCTCTGCAGCGCGGCCAGGAACTCACGCGCGGCCGGCGGCGCGGCGAACTTCCCGCCGAGGAGTACCGCGCGCGCGTCCGCGCTGGGGCCATAGACGGCCCGGATGGCGTCACGGTCCGGCTGCAGGCTCGATCCCTGGAACGACACCCCCGCGAAGAGACCTGCGGCGCGCGCGTACGAGAAGATCTCGGCCTTGAAGCCGCCGTCCGTGCCGGCGCCCTCGTGCAGGCTCTTCGGGCCGGCGGCGAGGGTCGCGTCGCCACCGAGCGTGGTCTTGCTCTTCAGCAGGCTCTCGATTCCCTTCTCCGTCATCACGACGAGGACGAGGTCCACGACCTCCCCGCCGATCTGGAGCCCCACGCTCCCTCCGCCGATATGGTAAAAGGCCGGCGGGCTCCAGGGCGCCTCGCCCGAGCGACGGACGCTGACGACACCCTCACCGCGATGGCCTCCCACGATGACCGCGCCCTTGGCCACTCCCGGGAACACTGCCACTCCCCGCGCCTGGGCCAGTACGTCGCGAGGCACGATCGAGTCCTTGCCCGTGACCATCTCGTTGAAGGTCGTGGTGGCCTTGCGCAGGCGCGTGGCCACCTCGGCCCCGCTCTCGGCTGGCGCCGGGCCGGCCGCGGCGAGGTCCAGGCCGGCGGCAAGGACGGCGGCGAGCGTCACCGCGGCCCGCGAGGCCCGCATCGCGGGCGCTCTCAGCGACTCGCCGTGAGACTGGTCGGGCAGGCGACGCCGGTGCCACCGATGCCGCAATAGCCCGAGGGATTCTTGGCGAGGTATTGCTGGTGATAGTCCTCCGCATAGTAGAAGGGCGGCGCCGGCAGTATCTCGGTGGTGATGCGCCCGTAGCGCGCCTTGGCGAGCTCCTTCTGGTACCGGTCGCGCGATGCCTCCGCCGCGCGCTGCTGCTCCGGGCCATGGGTGTAGATCGCGGAGCGATACTGGGTGCCCGCGTCATTGCCCTGGCGCATGCCCTGGGTGGGATCGTGGCCTTCCCAGAACACGCGCAGCAGCGCGTCATAGGACACCACCTTGGGATCGAAGACCACCAGCACCACCTCGGCGTGGCCGGTCATGCCGGAGCACACTTCCTCGTAGGTGGGGTTCGGAGTGTGGCCGCCCGCGTAACCCACCGCGGTGGTGTACACGCCCGGCGTCTTCCAGAAGATGCGCTCGGCACCCCAGAAGCAGCCCAGCCCGACCACCATCTGCTCGGTGCCAGCGGGGAAGGGCGGCTCGAGCCGCGCGCCGCTGACGAAGTGCGCGTCGGGCACCGGCATCTTCGCGGCGCGCCCCGGCAGCGCCTCGTCCGGCTTGACCAGCGAGAGCAGCTTCTTGAAACCCAGCATGATACTCCTCCTCGGCGCCCCAGGGCGCCGCTAGACGACGACCTTCTTGTCCCGCAGCACCTGAATGCGCGCGGGCGTGTAGCCGTGCTCGGCCAGGATCTCGTCGGTGTGCTCCCCCCGCAGCGGCGCGGCCCGCCGCACCCCCGGGCTCATGCGCGAAAAGCGGAGCGGAGTGCCAACCACCGGGATCTCGCCCAGCTTGGGGTGGCGCACCCGCTGGACGATGCCGCGCTCGGCCGTCTGCGGATCGTTCATGACCTGGTCCACGGTATTGACGGGGGTCGCCGGCACATCGGCCTCCTCGAGGATCTTGAGGAGGGGCTCCCGGTCCCGCTGCGCGATCGTCCGCTCCAGGATGCCTTCCAGCTCCGCGCGGTTCTTCACCCGCTCCTGATTCTTGGCGAAGCGCGGATCCTCGGCCATGTCGGGGAGCTCGATGGCGCGGGCGAGCTTGCCCCAGAAGCGGTCATTGGCGGCGGCGATGAAGATCCACTGGCCGTCGCGGCACTTGAAGTTCCGGTAGGGGGACAGCGAAGGATGTCCGGAGCCCAGCGCCGTCGGGACGGCTCCCGTCAGGAGATAGCCCTCGGCGTGGAAGGCGAGCAGGCTCACCGCGGTCTCGAGCAGCGAGGCGTCCACCCGCTGGCCGAGCCCGGTGCGCTGGCGCTGGAGCAACGCGGCGGAGACACCCAGCGCGCAGAGAATGCCGGTGGAGAGATCCAGGAAGGAGACGCCCGCGCGCACCGGCTGTCCTCCCGGCTCACCGGTGATGGACATGATGCCGCTGAAGGCCTGCATGAGCGCCTCGTACCCCGGCGCGTCCTTGCGGGGTCCGGTGCGCCCGAAGGCGGAGACCGAGCAGTAGATGAGCTTGGGGTTGAGCCCGGAGAGGACCTCGTAGCCGAGCCCGAAGCTCTCCATGGTGCCGGTGCGAAAGTTCTCGATGACGACGTCCGCCCCCTTCACGAGGGTCTTCACCACCTCCCCGCCCTCGGGCGCCTTGAGGTCCAGCGTCATGGCGCGCTTGTTGCGGTTGAAGAGGAGGTAGGCGGCGGCCTCCCCGTCCTTGTAAGGCGGCCAGGTGCGCGACTCGTCGCCGGTCCCGGTGTCCTCGACCTTGATGACGTCGGCGCCGAGGTCGGACAGGAGCGCGCCGCACCACGGGCCGGCGATGACGCGCGAGAGATCCACCACACGGATACCGTCGAGGGCGAGAGGGAAGGGGGTCATGGCGGCTATGATACCGCGTCCCGGCTCAGATTTGCCGGGCGAGGAAGGCGGCCTTGTCCATACGATTCAGGATGCTCACCACTCGGCGCTGATACGCGGGCGACGTCGCGCCGGGATGCCAGGAGCGCGGCTTGGGCAGGCCGGCGGCCAGCGCGGCCGCCTCGCGCGGCTCCAGATCGGCGGCGGCCTTGCCGAAGTAACGCTGGCTCGCCGCGCCCGCGCCATAGACGCCGGGGCCGAACTCCGCCACGTTGAGGTAGAGCTCGAGGATGCGCCGTTTGGGCAGCGCGCGCTCGAGCTGCCGCGTGAGCACGGCCTCCCGGATCTTCCGCAGCGGACTGCGCGACGATGAGAGCCACAGGTTCTTGGCGAGCTGCTGGGTGATGGTGGAGGCGCCCCGGGGCATGCCGCCCTCGCGGAAGGCCTCCTCCATCGCGTTCCGCATCTCCTTGAGCTCGAAGCCATGATGCGCGAAGAAGCTGATGTCCTCGGCCACGAGCACGGCGCGCTTGAGGTGAGGGGAGATGGCCGCGTAGGGCGTCCACCGCCAGGCTACCGTCTCGGCCTTGCCCTCCGCGCGCAAGCGCGCCCGGTACTCCTCGATGAAGGCGGTGGTGACGGGGCGCTCGCGGGCGAGGCGCGCCACGTCGGGCCAGGTCCAGTACTCCCAGCCCGCCCAGCCGACCATGGCCAGCAGGACGAGGGCCAGGACTCGAAGTCCCCAGCGGGGGCGCGGCTTGCTCCGGGCCGCCATTTCCTCTATGTTCACCCGGGACCCGCGTCTCACACCCTCAGAATAAGGAGACCCCGCGATGCCGCCCGTCGACCCCAATGAGCCCATGATGACCGGTGAGAACTCCTTCATCCGGCTGAGCCCGGATGGCGGCAAGAACATGTCGGACCGCGCCAGCCACTGGCGCGTGCTCTGGTGCCCCATGGGCGCCGGCCACACGCTGTTCCTCCAGAGCACGCTCACCGACAACAAAGTCCGCATCTACTCGGACAATATCGCGGTGGCCCGCTGGCTCCAGAAGAACATCGAGTCGCTGCTCTTCCCCACCTTCGCGGACACCGCGCTGCCGGTGAGCTCCGCGGAGTTCGCGCGCGCGGGGGGGCCGCGCTCGGCGGCGACGGAGACCGTCGTCTCCTCCGACTCGCGGATCACCATGTCCTGGTACGACTGCATCGACCCCTTCGTGCTCCACGCGCCGCCCGGATTCAACAACCGCCCCATCGGGGTCTTCAGCACGTTCTTCCCCGCGCGGTCGGCCCAGCTCGAGATCAACGGCAAGGTGGCGACCGGTAGCGTGTGGCCCGAGATGCGGGGCGACCGGCAGGGCTCCAGCGCCTGCCTCGCGTGGTCGGAAACCTGGGTGAAGCCGCGCGCGTAGCCCCACCCGAACCGCCGGCCGGGCACCGCCCCCGTGAGGCGAGCGATGCCCGGCCGGGGTTCAGGCGCGAGGCCTAGGCGTTGAGCGCCTCGTGGACCTTGCCGACCATCTTGGCGCCCGGGTCCACGAGGGTCTTGTCGCCCTCGTCCTTCCACTTCGACGGGCAGACCTCGTTGGTCTTCTTGCCCATGTAGATATCGGCCTTGAACTTCCGCATCATCGTGAAGTCGGCGGGGTAGAAGAAGAGGATGGACCAGCGCTTCTTGGCGATCTGATCCTTGAGGCTGAACTTGCCGAAATCTCCCGGACGCGCGACGCGGTTGCGACTAGTCGCGAGGCGCCGCCGGCGGCGCGAGCGCGGGGCAGCAGCCCGCGGAGCACTCGTCGGGTGCGGGACCGCGGCGTCCCAGGGTCAGGCGCGGCCCGCCCGCGGTCCGCTCGAGCACAAGGTCCCGGATCATGGCCACGAAGCCCGGATGCGTGCCGACGGTGGCGGCGCGACTGGGACGCATGCCGAGCTCGCGGGCGCGCGCGGCCGCCTCGTGGTCGAGGTCCCACTGGACCTCGAGGTGATCGGACACGAAGCCGATGGGCACGAGGACCACCTCGGTGACGCCCTGCGCCCGGAGCGCGGCCAGGTGATCGCGGATGTCCGGCTCGAGCCAGGGCTGAGACGGGTTCCCGCTGCGGCTCTGGAAGACGAGCGCCCACGGGTGCCGGCTCCGCAGCCGCGCCGCCACCAGACCGCTGGCCTCCTCGAGCTGGGCCACATAGTCGCTCGTATCCGCCATGACCCGTGGCACGCTGTGCGCGGTGAAGGCCAGATGCGCTCCCCCCCGCGCATCGTCGGGGAGCGCGGCCAGCGCCGCCTCGGCGTGCTCCACCATCGGCTCGATGAAGCCCGGGTGATCCCAGTACAGTCGCAGCTTGTCGATGACGGGCGCGCGGGCGCCCACCTCCGCGCGGGCGCGCGCGATGTCGTCCAGATACTGCCGGCACGACGAGTACGAGGCGAAGGCGGAGGTGACAAAGGCGAGCGCGCGGCGGATGCCGTCGTCTGCCATCCGCGCCACGGTCTCGGTGAGCAATGGCCGCCAGTTGCGGTTGCCCCAGTACAGCGGCAGGGCGGGGCCGCGGGCGTCCAGGAGCGCCCGCAGCGCCGTCAGCAGCGCGCGATTCTGCGCGTTGAGGGGGCTGACGCCGTCGAAGTGGTAATAGTGCTCCGCCACCTCGAGCAGGCGCTCGCGGGGAACGCCGCGGCCGCGCGTGACGTTCTCGAGGAATGGCATCACGTCGTCGCGGTTCTTGGGACCGCCGAAGGACACGAGCAGAATCGCGTCGTAGGGAATGGTCGAGCCCATGCCGAACAAGTGTAAGGCTTACACTCCGGCTGTGTAATTCCTCCATTTTTGTTCCCCACTAAGAATTCTCTCGCGGCGCGCGTAAAGCAGAAGGCCCTTGCTGCGCGCCACTTTACAACGTATGCTCCGCAGTCTCTCCCGGCAGAGGGGCTGCTGGTGAACTCTTCCGTCGGCAGGGCGGTTAGGACTAGCGAAGGGATCGATAGCGGCGACGGGCGGCCGAACGATCGTCGCGCCCTCGTCGAACCACTCAACCAGGAGGAACATTCGATGAGCAGGATTCGCATCGTAGCGATGTTCGTGGCCGCCGCGTTCTCGGTATGGACCGTGGGT
>Ga0137404_10003439_pt1 | contig 10561 bp, 9 predicted proteins | sample CZOMad2_1_16fung_FD_108285 | JGI IMG/M metagenome (GOLD analysis project Ga0137404, IMG submission 108285) | Vadose zone soil fungal communities from Angelo Coast Range Reserve, California, USA - CZOMad2_1_16fungal (Illumina Assembly) | ecosystem: Environmental > Terrestrial > Soil > Vadose zone... | reverse complement strand
GGCGCTCGGCATCTCCGGCGCCGAGCGGCGGCGGCGCGCGGTCGACGCGATCGACGTGATCGGCCTCGACGGGTTCGAGACCGCCTATCCGAAAGAGCTCTCGGGCGGTATGCGGCAACGCGTCGGCTTTGCCCGGGCGCTCGTTGTCAACCCGGACATCCTGCTCCTCGACGAGCCGTTCTCACAGCTCGACGTGCTGACAGCGGAAACCTTACGCGGCGATCTGCTCGATCTTTGGGACGCCAGCCGCATCCCAACCAAGGGGATCGTGATGGTGTCCCACAATATCGAGGAAGCTGTCGAAGTTGCCGACCGCATTTTGATCTTCAGCAGCGACCCCGGGCGCATCCGCGCCGACATCCCGGTGGCACTGCCAAGGCCGCGGACCTCCGAAAGCGCCGGGTTCCGCCAGATCGTCGACCAGGTCTACACGTTGTTGACGACAATGCCCGGCCGCGACGGGCGGCGCGGGTCGCGACCCGAGCCGATCGGGATCGGCTACCGCCTACCCGATGCCTCGGTGCAGCAGCTCTCCGGGCTGATCGATTCGCTGGCCGAGGCGCCCTATCACGGCCGCGCCGACCTGCCGCAGCTCGCCGACGAGGAAAACCTCGTGATGGACGAGCTCTTCCCGCTGATCGAGACGTTGCAGCTGCTCGGTTTGGCCAATGTCAGCGCCGGCGACATCGAGCTGACTGCACTCGGCCGGGCCTATGCCGAGGCCGACATGCTCGCGCGCAAGCAGCTGTTCGCCGAAGCGGTGCTCAAGCACGTCCCGCTCGCCGCTCACATCCGCCGCGTTCTCGACGAGCGCCCGGGCCACCGCGCCCCCGCCGCGCGCTTTCTGCGCGAGCTCGAGGATCACCTGTCTGAATCCGAGGCGCAGCGGGTGCTGGACACCGTCATCAATTGGGGCCGGCACGCCGAGATCTTCTCCTACGATTCCGACACCGAGGTCCTGAGCCTGGAGAACTTCTGACCCGCCGCTCAGCCGCCGCCATAGAACGCGCTGCGGGCCACATCCGCGCGGGCGATCTCAGACGGGATCAACCAGACATAGAAGGTGTCACGCTCATAGTCGCCACCGCCCCCCATGTCGCCTCCGCCGCCTCCGCCGGTGATCCAGTTGCGCAACGACACGATCTTGACAAACAACTCCTGCCCGGCGGCAAGCTGGACATTCTTTTCCTGGTTGAAGTCTTTGCCGTAGCTGTCGACGGTAATGTGGTAGGGACCCGCCGGGACGTCCCGATAGGAAGCACCGCCCGGTTCGGAGACTCCGACTATCGCCTCATTCATCCGCAGATAGGGGGTTCCGACGCCGTCGTAGGGTCCCCCGTTACGATAAAACCAAACCCGGGCCTCACCCGGCGGGATCGGCGGAACTGTAACGGAGGCGGTCTGCGGGAGCTGGGTGCAGGCTGCCGCGGCCAGCAACAGGACGCCAACGACGATGGGCCGGATCGACACCCGCTTTCTCATTTCGGCTCCCGTATGCTGCTAGCCACCGCCATAAAATTGGCTGCGCGCGACATCGCCCTGGGCGATCTCGGGCGGTATTTCCCAGACATAGAAGGTGTCGCGCTGGCAGTCGTTTCGAACACCACCGCACGCGGCCCAGTTGCGCAACGACACGATCTTGAAATAGGCCTGTTGCCCGGGGAAGAGGTAGACCCATCGCGACTGATTAAAGTCACGCCCGTAGCTGTCTACCGTGACGTGGTACTGGCCGGGCGCCACATCGCGGTAGAGGGCGCCGCTAGGCTCCGACACCCCGACGATCGCCTCGTTCATCCGCAGGTACGGAGTCCCTACGCCGTCGTAGGGTCCCCCGTTGCGGTAAAACCAGACTCGCGCCTCGCCGGCTGGGATCGGAGGAATTGCGATAGAGGCTGTTGGCGCAAGCGGAGCGCAGCTCGCCGCTGCAAGCAACAGCAACGCTGCAGCGAGCACGCGGCGGAGCAGGCGGGTTGAGCAAAACGGCATACGGTTCCTCCCGTCTGACCGCCATATGGGAGGCCCGCCGGGCGTTGTCGATCCCGCGGTCAGCCGGGTTGCAGCGGGGCTGAGATGCGTGAGTGTCGAGCCTGCTACCGGAATATTTCCGGCTCCGGGGAGTCTCTCACCGCGGCCGCAAGGTGGGAAAGGTGATGACGTCGCGGATCGAGGGGCTGTCGGTCAGCAGCATGACCAGCCGATCGATGCCGATGCCGAGCCCGCCGCAAGGGGGCAGCCCGTATTCGAGGGCGGTCACGTAATCCTCGTCAAGCGGCTGCGCCTCCTCGTCGCCCGCCGCCCGAGCCCGCATTTGCGCCTCGAAGCGGGCCCGCTGGTCCTGCGGATCGGTGAGCTCCGAAAAGGCGTTGGCAATTTCCCAACCATAGATATAGGTCTCGAAGCGCTCGGCGAGCCGCGGATCGGCACGATCAGTCTTGGCTAAGGGTGAAATGTCCCGGGGAAAGCCGGTGACGTGCATCGGTTGGATCAACGTGTCTTCGACGCGCGCGGCGAAGGCCGCTTCGAGCGCCTGTCCCCAATTCTCGCTGCCCGTTAATGCGGCGCCGAGTGCTGCGGCGGACCGGCGGGCCGTCTCTGCATCGTCGATCGCGAGAAAATCGACGCCGGTCGCCGCATGGACCAGCTCGGCCATGCCGCGCCGCTGCCAAGGCGGAGACAGATCGATGAGGGTCCCGCCATAATTGATCCGGAGGGTCCCGAGCACGGTTTCGGCGACAGACGTAACGAGCTCCTCGGTCAGCCGCATCATTGCCGTGTAATCGACATAGGCCTCGTAAAGCTCGAGCATGGTGAACTCGGGATTGTGGCGCGGCGAAATGCCCTCGTTGCGAAAGTTCCGGTTGATCTCGAACAGCTTATCGGCGAGCCCGCCGACCAAGAGCCGCTTCAGGTGCAGCTCGGGCGCGATCCGCAGGTACAGATCCATGTCGAGCGTGTTGTGATGGGTGATGAAGGGCTTCGCCGAGGCCCCCCCCGGGATCGTGTGCAGCATCGGCGTCTCGACCTCGAGATAGCCGCGCTCCACGAGATGACTGCGCATCGCTGCGACGATCCTGCTGCGCCGGCGCAGCGTCTCGCGGCTCTCTTGATTCATGATCAGGTCGAGATAACGCTGCCGGTAGCGCAGCTCGACATCTGCGAGACCATGGTATTTCTCGGGGAGCGGACGTAGCGTTTTGGCCAGAATTGCCATCGCGGTAGCGTTGACGGTGAGCTCGCCGCGCGATGTCCGCCGTACCAATCCTTCCACGCCGATTAGATCGCCAATGTCCAGGAAGCGCACGACGGGCAGCATCTCTGGCGATAGGTTGTCCCGGTGGCAGAAGATTTGGACTTTTCCGGTGGCGTCGTGCAGATCGATGAACATGCCATTGTTGCGGACCGCCCGGATGCGACCCGCCACACACACCCGCTCGCCGGTTTCCGCGCCGGCGGCCAGCCCGGAATAGAGGCGCTCCAGTTCGGCCGCATCGTGCGTGCGGTCAAAGCCATAGGGATAGGGATCGATACCCTCAGCCTTGAGGCTCTCGAGCTTGCTGATCCTGACGGCACGTAACGGATCCTCAGGGTGGCTCATTTGGATCTCCGTCGCGACCCGACCGGCCCACACTCGGTCATCCGACGGCCGCCCGAGAAACCGGCTGGCGGCCAAGATCGATGACCGTGTCGTGTAGGCGCTGCAAGGTTCCATGATGACCGACGCTGACGATTGTCGGTCGCCAGGGAGCCTCACGCAACAGCCGGTAGAGCGACATTTCCGCCGCCTCGTCCAGTGCCGAAGTCGCCTCGTCGAGAAAGACGATTTCGGGGCGAGCGAGGAGCACCCGGGCAAAAGCGAGGCGCTGCTGCTCGCCAATCGATAGGCGCTGCGCCCAGTTCCCCTCCTCGTCGAGGCGGTCGGCGAGTTGCGGCAGGCCAACGGCGCGCAACGCCTCGACGAGGCGGTCGCGGGGGAACTCGGCGGCGGCGCGGGGATATACGAGCGCATCCGCCAGTGTGCCGAGCGGCAGGTAGGGCCGCTGCGGCAGAAAAAGGGCGCGGCTGTCAGCCATCCGGATGCGACCACGCCCGAACGGCCACAGCCCGGCGATCGCACGCAGCAGCGTGCTCTTGCCCACTCCGGAAGGGCCGGTGATCAAAAGCGGCTTGCCTGGGCTCGCCGATAGCGAGATGCCTTGCCGCAGCGGCCGCCCGTCCGGCAGCTCGAGGTCGAGCGCTTCGACCGCTACCCCGGCGCCGCCGCGCTCGATAGTGATCGGCTGAGCGGCGGCACGATCGACCGCGATTTCGTCAATCCGGGCGCGGAACCCGGCGAGCCGCTGTACCACTGCCTGGAATTCGGCGATCTCATTGTACGAATTGATGATAAAGGACAGCGACTCCTGCACCTGCCGGAAAGCCGAAGAAATCTGCATCAAGCCGCCGAGCTGGATCGCTTTGTCGAAATAACGCGGGGCGGCAACGAGAAAAGGGAAAACGATCGCGACTTGGCCGTAACCATAGGTGAACCAGGTTAGTTTCTTGCGGCGCTTGATGATTCCCCACCAATTTTCGACAACCCGCGCAAGGCGGTTCTGGAAGGTGTCGAGCTCGCGAGCTTCGCCGCGGTAGAAGGCCACATTCTCGGCATTCTCGCGCAGCCGGACGAGACTGAAGCGAAAATCGGCCTCGTAGCGCTGCTGATCGAAACGAAGCCGGATCAGCGGCAGACCGATCCATCGCGTCACCAGCGTCCCGCCTATTGCATAAATCAACGCCGCGAAGACCATATACCCCGGGATAGCGATCTCGATATCCCCACCCAGCGGTATCGTCAGAGCTCCTGACAGGGTCCACAGGATCGAGAGGAAGGAAAGTAGGGTCACGACGGCATTGAAGAGACCGAGCGACAAGTCGAGGCTTTGGGTGGTGAAACGATTGAGGTCGTCCGCGATGCGCTGATCGGGGTTGTCGGTCGTGGTCTGGTCCAGCTGCATACGGTAATAGGCCTGGTCCTCCAGCCAGTTCCCCAAGAAGCGCTCGGTCAACCACCGCCGCCAGCGGATATGCAGTATTCCCTGCAGGTAATTGGAGTAGACCCCAACGACGATAAACGACAGGGCGAGCATTCCAAAGATGGCGAATTGCCACCAGAACTTCGACCACTGGTATTGCTGAAGTGCGTCATAGAAATCGTTATACCAATAATTGAAGCGAACATTGAGCCACACCATGATCAGGGTCAGGGCGACGATGGCCGCGAGCAACCCGACAGCCGACCCTTTCTCTTCCGACTTCCAATACGGCCAAGCAAGATCCCAGGCCTGCCGCAGGAAGCTACGCTCCGTCGCTACCGCCATCTCGTACTCCGTCGATCTCGCCCAGGTGACCTAATCCAATTATGATGCGCTATCGGCCATGTCTGCTCCGGTCGTCGTCGAAGCTTTAGCGACCGCCGCGCTACTCGCGCGGGGTGTCTGTCGCGCGTTCGGCCAGCTCGGCTACGCTGTCCTCGTCGAGTTTCCGCTCGTCAACGGACGCCGCGCGGATCTCCTCTGCCTCGGCAAGGCAGGTGACTTCGTGATCGTCGAGATCAAGAGTTCGGTCGCCGACTTCCGTGCCGATCGTAAGTGGGTAACTTACCGCGATTTTGCAGATCGTCTCTATTTCGCGGTTCCAGACCACTTTCCGCAGGTGTTGATCCCCGAGGAATGTGGCCTAATGGTGGCGGATTCGTTCGGTGCGGCCCTGCTGCGAGAGGGTCGCACAACCCCGCTCAGCCCTGGCCGCCGCCGCGCCCTCACCCTGCGGTTCGCCCGTCTCGCCGCAGCACGGCTGCACCGCCATCTCGACCCGGAGGCCCATCATCTCGACGGGCTATGAAGAGGCTGTGCGAGGTTACCGAGCGAGCCGCGCGATTGTCGCGGTAGTGCTGTAGCCTGGTATCACCTCGGCGAGAAGCACCTCGCCCCCGATGCGCTTGACGAATTCGGCTCCGACGACCTCGTCGACTCGATAGTCAGCGCCCTTGACGAGAAGCTGTGGCCGGACTGCCTCGATCAGATCGATCGGCGTGTCCTCCTCGAATATGATAATCAGATCTACTGCCGCCAACGACGCCAGCACCTCGGCCCGCGCCGTCTCGGTTTGGGCGGGACGGCGCGGACCTTTCAGCCGCGCCGTCGACGCATCGCTGTTGAGACCGACAACCAACCGATCGCAAGCCGCCTTGGCCTGTCCGAGCAATGCGACATGTCCCGGGTGAAGCAGGTCGAAACAACCGTTTGTGAAGCCGATCTTGAGCCCTTGGCGGTGCCACCGCTCAACGAGATCAAGCGCATTTGCCCGAGGCAATACCTTGTCCGAATTATAGAGGTCGTGCCCGGTGAGGTAGGCGGTCAGCTCTCGGCTATACACAACCGCCGTTCCGACCTTGCTGACGACGATTCCGGCCGCCGTGTTCGCCAGGCGAGCGGCATCGGTCAGACTGAGGCCAGCTGCGAGCGACGCCGCCACCGCGGCCACCGCTGTGTCTCCAGCTCCCGAGACGTCGTAGACCTCGCGCACTTCGGCCCGTTGGATATGGACTGCGCCATCGGCGGCGACCAGAACCATCCCCTCGGCACCGAGCGAGGCCAGGACGGCGGTGAAGCCGCAGCGCTCGATCAGTACGCGCGCGGCCTCGACAACCTCGGTATCGGTGGCGACAGCCATGCCGGTTGCTTCGGCGAGTTCGCGCCGGTTGGGTTTCAGCAGATCAGCGCCGCGATAGCGGATAGGATCGCCGCCCTTTGGATCGACGACCGTGCGTGCGCCGGCTTCCCGCGCCGCTTTGATGATTTCCAGAGCTACCCCTTCAGTAAGCACCCCCTTGGCATAGTCGGAGATGATGACTACCGAATGGTGGTCCACGAGTTCACGTACCAGCCGAAGAAGATCCTCGCGAATATGAGGGTCGAGGGGAACCGCACTCTCTCGGTCGGCCCGCAACAGTTGCTGGTTGGCCGCGATGTAGCGCGTCTTCACGGTAGTCCTGCGTTGGGGTTGTACCAGGACGTGCAGCTCAGCACCGTTCTGCGCCTCCAGCAGCCGCCCAACCTCGTGCCCAGCCTCGTCGTTCCCGACAACCGACACAAAGGAGGCCGTCACTCCCAACGCTCGTAGGTTGCGCAGGACGTTGCCGGCACCGCCCAACGTCTTCATTTCGCGCTCGACACACAGCACCGGTATCGGCGCTTCGGGCGAGACCCGGGTGACGTCGCCATAGACGTAATGATCCAGCATCACGTCGCCGATGCACAGGACACGAGCCGATCTCAGGCGGTCGATATGGGGGAGTAGATCCTTGTTTCTGGCCATCGACATCGCATGGTTACGAGAAAACTAGCGGTTTTTTGGCTGCCGCCGGGAATATGTGCAAGAAAAATGCCGGCCGCTCGCCGGCGCTGCCTCCCCCGCCCGCAGCCGGGGGTCGATGCGGCTCAGGGTCGGGGTTCACGCCGATGCCTGCGCAGCAGCAGGTAAAGCGCGCCCGCGCCTCCATCCCGCGGTTGCGCCGGCGCGACGGCCAGTATCTGGCGCCGCAGCCCCGCCTCTTCGAGCCACCGCGGTACTGCTAGCTTGAGGATCCCCGGCCCGGTCGGACCGAAGCCCCGTCCGGTGATGACGAGAACGCAGCGCCTGCCGGCATCGCGCGACTTATGAATAAATCCGGCGAGCGCGCGATGAGCCTCGGCCTGGGTCATTCCATGCAGATCAAGCCGGCCTTCGATCGGGTGGAGACCGCGCTTCAGCCGCTCGGCACCGGCCCGGTCTATCCCGGCGAAGCGGTCGAGGGCCGGTGGCTGATCCGGCTTTGCCACGCACCCCGTCTCGGCCGGCGCCGGGAGGGGCGGAGGCAAGATTGAGGGCTCGCGCCCGCGCAACGGCTTCACGTCCCGGGTGGCCTCGCGCCACAGCGGTCGTTCGCCGCCGGCCGGCACCATGTCACCCGTCTTCGGCATTGCCCGTTCCCTGCCGATCGTCGACGAGGATGATGTGGAGGCGCCGAGGGCCGTGGGCGCCGAGCTCGATGCGCTGCTCGATGTCCCCCGTCCGCGACGGACCGGTGATGAAGTTGATCGCACGCGGCATTCCACCGCCCTCTCGCAGCCGATCCCAACCATCCTCGTAGGCGGCGACCACCTGATCGCCCCGCACTACTACGATATGGGTGTCGGGCAAGAAATTCAGCGTCGTCGGGGTCTGGGCTCCGGAGATCAGCATCAGCGTCCCGGTCTCGGCGATCGCCGCGAAGCACGGTGTCAGGCTGACCGCATCGCCCGCCTCTGCCCGGCCGCGACGGATGCGCAGCAGCGGTCGAGCACTCCAGGGGATCTCATCGAGGCTCGGATCGGGCGCCAGCACCAGCTCGGCGGGAAGGTTCTCGGCAGCGAGATAGTGGGCGACCGCCTCGGGCACCGCAGCCAGCGAGCCGACCCGCATGGTCGTCGCCTGCACCTCCTCGGCCATCGAGATAAACAGATCGATCCGGCTTCGAGCGTCGAGCCCCGCTGCGCGCGCGGGAACCAGATTGCGCGGATGCGCTGCAACCCGGTCGCGCAGCTCCATTTCGCGTGCGGAGCCGAGCCGGCCGCGCTTGAAGGAGCCGCGGATGCGGGCGAGGATTTGGTCGCGCGCTTCGCTCATCTCCCGATGCCGCCTCTGCGCTGCTTGGCCCAGCGGCTATGAAAGCTGCGGCCCTCAGGCGCCGGCATATCGCGCGCTGCGGTCCAGCCTGCGGCCATCGGCATTGCGCGAAACCGCCCGCGGCCGCGGCCGGCCCACCCGACCGCGCGGCTGGCGAGCTCGACAAGCGCATGGTAGAGAGCCGGCCGGCGCGCCGCCCAGGCCCACAAACCCAGGCCGGCCCGGTAGACCGGCGGGTTCAGCTTCTCGGCAAATTCCCGCTCCCGCCAATGCCGCATCAATTTCGGCAGCGGGATCTTGACAGGGCACACAGCCTCGCATCGCCCGCAAAAGGTCGAGGCGTTCGGCAGATGGCCGGCCTCTTCGACGCCGATTAGGCTCGGCGTCAGCACCGCTCCCATCGGGCCGGAATAGACCCAGCCATAGGCGTGCCCGCCGACCGCGGCATAGACCGGGCAATGGTTCATGCAGGCCGAGCAGCGAATGCAGCGGAGCATGTCCTGAAACTCGCCGCCGAGGAGTGCGCTGCGGCCGTTGTCGAGCAGCACGACATGATATTGCTCCGGCCCGTCGAGATCCTCCGGCCGCCGCGGGCCGGTCGATACCGTCGTATAGGAAGAGAACTCCTGGCCAGTGGCCGAGCGCGCCAAGAGGCGCAGCAAGGTTGCCGCGTCCTCTAAGGTCGGCACGAGCTTTTCGAGGCTCGCCACCACGATGTGGACCCGAGGCAGGGTCTGCGTCAGATCACCGTTGCCCTCGTTGGTCACGATGATGCTCGACCCGGTCTCGGCGACCAGGAAGTTGGCCCCGGTGATGCCGACATCGGCGGCGAGGAACCGCGGCCGCAGCACGGCACGCGCCTCGTCGCAGAGCTGGCGCGCCTCGGCGAGCGACCGCCGCGGGTCGAGCGCCCGATGCTCGGCGCGAAAGGTTTCGGCGACCTGTTCCTTCATCAGATGGATCGCCGGGGCGATCAGGTGGCTCGGTGGCTCGTGACGCAGCTGGATGATGTATTCGCCGAGATCGGTTTCGACCGGGGTGATGCCGTTCTGTTCGAGATACTCGTTGAGCCCGACCTCCTCGGCGATCATCGACTTGCCCTTGGTGACGATCTTGGCGTCGACCGAGCGGCAGATCTCCAATACCGCGGCGCGAGCTTCGTCCGGCGTTCGCGCCCAATGGACCCGGCCGCCCGAGGCGAGGACATTCGCTTCGTAGAGCTCGAGATAGAAGTCGAGATGCTCGAGGGTGTGATCCTTGATCGACTTGCCGATGTCGCCCAACGCCTCGAACTCGGGGAGCCGTTCGACGGCGAGGCTGCGGCGCTGGGGAAAACCGGTGCGCATCAGCGCCAGCGCACGCTGCAGATTGTCGTTCGCGAGGCCGGCGCGGGCGTTCGCCTCGAAGGTGCGGCTGGTAACGAGCATGGCTCTTATCGCGCAGCGCCGATCGGCGGGACGTCCCCGGTCATGCCGGCCAGCACTTCGGCAACATGGCGGACCTCGACCCGTCGACCTCGGCGATGGAGCTTGCCCGCGATGTTCAGCAGGCAGCCGAGATCCCCGGCCAGCACCGCCTCGGCGCCGGTCCCAGCAATGTCGGCCTCCTTGTCGCTGACCATCTTGTCGGAGATGTCAGGGTATTTGATGCAGAAGGTGCCCCCAAAGCCGCAGCAGACCTCGGCTCCAGGCAGCTCCCTCAGGCTCAGCCCGTCGACCGACGCGAGCAGCTGGCGCGGCTGGTCCTTGACCCCGAGCTCGCGCAGCCCCGAGCACCCATCGTGATAGGTAACCCGGCGTTCCCACCGTGCCGCAACGGCGTGCATCCCGCAGATGTCGACAAGGAAGGAGACGAGCTCCCAGCTGCGCTCGGCGAG
>Ga0137404_10003437_pt1 | contig 10568 bp, 10 predicted proteins | sample CZOMad2_1_16fung_FD_108285 | JGI IMG/M metagenome (GOLD analysis project Ga0137404, IMG submission 108285) | Vadose zone soil fungal communities from Angelo Coast Range Reserve, California, USA - CZOMad2_1_16fungal (Illumina Assembly) | ecosystem: Environmental > Terrestrial > Soil > Vadose... | reverse complement strand
CTATCTGCGATATCGAGCTGTTCGACGTCGAGCTGTTCAGACATAACGCCCTCCCAAGCAAAGTATAGCGCGAGACAGGAGGTAAAAGAGATTCAGGAAGAAAAGGAGGCAGAGGAGAAATGGCCGCGCGAGTGAGATAATCACAGGAGAGGCTTACGGTTCGAACCAAGACGGCTATGGAATTACTGGGAAAATCGCGAGAGGAGTTGCGGGCGCTCTGCGTGGCGATGGGCGAGCCTGCCTATCGTGGCGACCAGTTGTATCGCGCGCTGTATGCCGATCGAATTTTCGATTTGTCCCGGGTGACAAATCTTCCTGCGACGTTTCGGGAGAAAATCGCTTCGGAAACTACGCTGACGGTGCCGACGGTGCGGCAGAGATATGCGTCAAGAGATGGATCGGTGCGGTATTTGTTTGGGCTCGGAGAAAAGCAGGATTTCACCACGAAGAACACCGAGAAGAAAAAGAAGCCCGCTTCGGTGGAAGCGGTGTTTATGCCCAGCGAGGCGCGGCAGACGATTTGTATTTCTACACAGGCGGGCTGCGCGGTGGATTGCCAGTTTTGCATGACGGCGCAGCTGGGATTGATTCGCAATTTGACTGCTGGAGAAATTCTGGCCCAGGTTTTGTTGCCACTGCAAGAACACAAGGAAACTTTGACGCCGCAGACAAATGTTGTGTTGATGGGGCAAGGCGAGCCGTTGCTGAATTATGAAAATGTTATGGCGGCGATGGGGATATTGCTGGATCAATCGGGAATCGGTCTGGCACCAAAGCACGTAACCCTTTCCACAAGCGGCATTGTGCCAGGGATCGAGCGGCTGGCTAAGGAGACTCGACGGCCGAAGCTGGCGATTTCGTTGAATGCTTCGAGTGATGCGCAGCGCGATGCCTTGATGCCGATCAACAAGAAGTATCCTTTGGGCAAATTGCTCGCAGCGTGCCGGGATTTTCCGCGTGGCTCGCGCGAGTACATTACGTTTGAGTATGTTTTGCTCGGGGGCATGAACGACACTGTGGACGACGCGAAGCGTGTGGCTCGCTTGATGGCCGATCTGGGCCGCGTGAAAGTTAACTTAATTCCGTGGAATCCCGGTTCCCTGCCCTACAAAGAGCCGAGCGAAGAAGCCATCGAGCGATTCCACAAAATTTTGTTGGAGAAAGGCATTCCGGCATTCACGCGCTATTCGCGAGGGCGAGATGTGATGGCGGCCTGCGGGCAATTGTCGTTGAACGAAGTAAACGGTAATCAGTTCACGGTGCTCAGTTGAAACGCCCGTATCAAGAAGGGTCCATACTCGCCGCCATGGGCCAACGCCGAAACGACATGATTTTCCTAACCGCGATCCCTATTGTGGTGATTGCTATCGTTTTTCTAGTTTCGAGGCGTTCGACTAGTTCGCTTTTGGATCGAAGGAGCGACCACATCGAGGTCATCGCTCAGGGACACAACGATGCAGTTCTGGACGTACGGCTTGTTGCGCGATTGCAGCAAAACGGCGCAGATATTACCAAGCCCCGCGAAATTCTGCACTATTTGTATTTCCCAAGCGAGGATGTTGCGCGTAATGCGGTCGAAGATTGAGCAAATCGGGTTACGAAACTAGCGAAAAACTATCAAAGCAGTCGACGGCCGACGCGGCAAAGCCGTGGGTGGTTATTGGCTGCAAGGAAACTGTCGTCAACGAAAAGGCAATCGCAGACATGCGAATGCAATTCACTGAAATTGCGCACCGCTGTCACGGCGGTTAGGACGGATGGGAAGCAGCCGTCACACCATGAAATGCAAATGAGCGAATTCTAACCCGGTGCGACGATCGAGCCTGGCGACAATCTTATTAAGACATTGCTACGCGCGAATGGCGACGGCGGCGAGCAGGCGACCGGAATTGGCTCCTTCTTTGCGATAGCTGAAGAAAAGATCGGTGTGGCAGGCGGTGCAGAGATCGCTGACAAAAATGTTGGCTTCGTTGAGGCCTGCTCGGAGAAGCTGCGAACGGTTGGCTTTATGCAAATCCAGGCGAACATTCTTGGGTGGTGGCTGGTGACCGGGGGGCATCATGTTGAGCCATTGCAGGGGATTGGGTTCTTCGCCGGTGCGCAGTTCGTCGAAGTATTCCGCCGCGTCGGCGAATTGCGATGTGAATTCGGTGACCAGCTCGGTGCCTACTTGGTAGCAGCAGCCGCCGATGGCTGGTCCGAGAGCGGCGAAAATGTCGGCAGGATTTGAGCCGAAGTGCATGCGCATTTCGCCGATGGTTTTTTCGGCAATGCGAGCGAGAGTGCCGCGCCAGCCTGCATGGACGGCGGAAACAGCTCGCTTCTTTGCATCGACCAGCAGAATCGGAACGCAATCGGCGGTTTGGATGCCGAGAAGTAAGCCGGGTACATTCGTGAGAGACGCGTCGCCTGCCTGCGCAGGCGGGCCTGCTGTGACAGGTAGGTCGCGGCGAGGCTCGTCTGACGGCATTGCAATCCGTCGGACCACCGACGAGTGAATCTGTTTCAGTGGGACGAGCGCGTGATCGCTGGCGCCAAGCGCCGATTGAAACGTTTGGCGATTCTTGAGGACAATTGCGCGGTCGTCCCACTCCGTGAAGCCGAGGTTGAAAACCTGCTCGCCGGAATTGAGCTTGCTGGCTCCGCCCGTTCTGGTGCTGAAACCGTGGATCAGCCAGGGGATTCGTTTGAGCGGAGCAAGTTCGAGTATCTGCACGCTGCGCACGTTGCGGACCAACCAGGGGGCGGCGATTTTCGGACGTACCACCGTGCGTGGAGCGGGTTTCCCTGGAATCCGGCTGACACGCGAACTTTTAGCGGCTCTTGGCATCATGTCAGTATAATCGGAAATCTAGATCCAGCATTTGGCGCGGCGAGCATTGATGGGAGCTGCATGATAATCGGGATGGGAATCGACGTGGAAGAAGTGCAGCGGGTACAGGGCGCGATGGAGCGACAGGGCGAACGGTTTTTGAAGCGCATTTTTACGGAAAAAGAGCGCGCGTATTGCGAGCAGTTCAAGGATAAGTACGAGCGATACGCAGGGCGTTTTGCTGTAAAGGAAGCGGCGATGAAAGCGCTGGGAACTGGCTGGAGCCGTGGTGTCCGCTGGGTCGATATTGAAGTGCTGCGACTGCGGGGTGGACGGCCGACCCTGGAGTTGAAGGGCGAGGCGCGGAAAATCGCAGATCGATTGGGCGTGAAGAATATTGCGATCAGCATTACTCATACGTCGAAACAAGCCATGGCGCAAGTGATTTTCGAGAGCTAACCAGGACATGCCGGCGCTCGATAGTTCGGGAACGGCAAGAAAGGGCGGCATTACGATTTTCTGGGCGTTTGCGGGTTTGCTTACAATCTTGTTTTTGACTGCTGCAGGCATGCCGATTTTGGACTACGCGCGGCGCGAGGCACTTGTCTACATGAAGGAACCGACACAGCAGAACTTCGACAGGCTCCACGCCAAGCACAACGAGGAAGCGAGAAAGCGTTGGCTATATGCCTCCCCGCTGGGACTAGCCGCCGTAGCGTTTGCGGTTCCGCTCTACCTCGCCTATCGGAGAAAAACAAAAGCGCAGAGCTAACGTCCTGCACTACGAAATCTATTTCAACGCGTGGCTTCTACTTGACTACGAGAAAGGGGCCGATGGCCAGGACATCTGTGCCGGAACAGTAAAAGCTGCGGACGGCGGAACGCGGGTCGGTGACCAGAGGCTCGCCAAAAAGATTGAATGAAGTGTTGACGAGTATGGGCGCGGGAGCGGATTCGCCGAATTTGTGGAGAAGTTTCCAGAACAGCGGACTAGCTTGTTTTTCAACGGTGTGAACGCGGATAGCGGCGCCATTAAAGGTAAAACGCTCCAGCCCTGCTATGGGGTTTTTCAGATCGCCGAGAGACGCCATGAAGCGGCAGTTGGGGCCACAATCGAACCATTCATGGGCGCGCTCGGCGGGAACAGAAAGAGCGAAGGGATGAAACTCTTCGCGATGTTTGATGAATTGATTCACGTTGTCGAGAACGTATTCGTTGAATGGTGAAGCCAGCAGGCTGCGACTGCCGAGAGCGCGGTGGCCAAATTCGCTGCGGCCCTGGCACCAGGCGACGATTTTCCCTCGCTCGAGATGATGAGCGGTTTCCGCAAGAAGCTGGTCTTCGCCGGATGGATATCTGTAAACAATTTTGCAGTTGTCGAGAACCGATTTGATTTCCTGGGACGTCGGCTCGGGACCCAGTGCCAGAGAATCCAGAGGAGCGCGACCGGAACGGCCGGACGCTTTTTTGCGCGCGAGAAACGCCGCGCCGAGCGACGTACCGGCGTTGCCGGCGACCGGCTGGACGTAGACATTGCGAAAGCTGCTGCGCTGTTCAATCGCGCGCACCAGCAAAACGTTTTGAAATACTCCGCCGGCCAGGCAAAGCGAATCGGCGCCGGTCGTTTCGCGGAAGTGTTCGGCAATCTTGAGAACCATCTCTTCCAGAACATCCTGTGCACTGCGCGCCAGCGCGGCACGAACGGAGTGATCGGTGGGAGTTGCGGACCGTGACAAGCCCAGTTCCCGGAAAAAGCGCGGCGAAAAAACACCGGCGCCATCAGCACCCGCGGAAAAATACTTGCGGTCCAAGACCGGCAAACCTTTTGCATTCCAGGCGAAGAGTTTTCTGAAGGACTCGCTGTATTCAGATTGACCATCCTTGCTGAGCCATTGCAGTTTGTGTTCATCGCGATGAGGACGGAGGCCAACAATTTGCGTGACGCGGGAATAGAACCAGCCGAGCGAATTTGGAAAAGAAAGCGAATGCAGACTCCTGATCTGGTCGTCTTCGCCGAATGCGACCAGTCCTGCGCTGCCGTTGGCTCCGTGATCGAGCGTGAGAATGAGGGAACGGGAAAAATCCGAGGTGTAAAAAGCGCCAGCGGCGTGGCAGAGATGATGATCGAAACTGGAAAAGCGGCGTCCGGCGAAAAGTTGACGAAGATGAACCAGCGTGGATTGGCGCTCGGAATTTTTGCCGCGATTCTTTCTTGCCGCGGCGCCGCGATCCGCGAGCGCTATTGCGCCGATATCGGACAGTCGCAGGCCGGACGAAGCGAGAACGCTTGCCAGGGCGAGTTGTGGAAGGGCGCGCGGATCGTTGCTGCGACTGAGCTTTTCTTCTTCGCTCGCGGCAACGATATTGTGGTTATCGAAGAGCGCAACGGATGTTCCGGGACCCGGAGTGGCGATGCCGAGAGTATTCACGCTGAGGTTTTCCGTTGCCCGCGAAGTCGCTGGGGTCTCATGGCCGCGCTTCAAACACCAGGTTAAACGGCGTCTCGGTGGCTCTGCGGAATCGTGTGAAGCCGCCCGACGTCACAACGTCGCGAATTTTCTTTTCTCCCGCTTGCGCGCCCAATGCTAAGCCCACTTCCTGCGAGAGTGAAGCCGGAGTACACAATAGCGTGGACGCTCCATAGAACGCGCGCCCGACCGGATTCAGGTTGTCTTCGATTTTGTCTCCCGCGAAGGGCTCGACGATCATCCATGTGCCGTCTTTTTTCAAGCTGCCGTGCACATGCGCGGAAGCGCCGGCTGGATCGCCCATGTCGTGCAGGCAATCGAAAAATGTAACGAAGTCGTAGTCTCTGCCCGGATACGTTTTTGCCATCGCCACTTCAAAAATAATGCGATCCGCGACGCCAGCATCCTTTGCGCGTTGTTTGGCGGTTTCGATGGACTTATCGTGATAATCGAATCCGGCAAATTGCGATTTCGGATAGTGCTTGGCCATCAGAATCGTGGAAGCGCCCAAGCCGCAGCCGACATCGGCCACGCGTGCGCCCGCTTTCAACTTGGCGTCCACCTCGTGCAGCGAAGGAATCCAGGCGCTGACAAGATTTGCCGCGTACCCTGGCCGGAAAAATCTTTCGGTGCCCACGAACACATTGGCATGATGTTCGTGCCAGCCCAGTCCATTGCCGGTCTTGAAGCGCTCTTCCACTTGATCCTTGGCCTGTACCGCTCCGAGCGCCGCCTGAAAGGCCCCCGGCAAAAATGCCGGGCTATTGTCATCGGCAAGTACGAACGCCTGCTCTTCACTCAAATAAAATTTTCCGCTTGGCGGGTCGTAACTCACGTACCCGCCGGCCGCCTGGCTGCACAACCATTCCCGCACGTAACGTTCCGAGGTGCTGGTGCGCTTCGCCAGGTCGGCAGGCGTTTGGTGGCCACCGGCAGCCAAACCTTTGTACAAACCAAGCTTGTCGCCAATCGCGATCAACGCCGCATGGAACGTTGCGCCAAAGTCCACGATGCCCTTACCCAATAATTCGTGAAGCTTTTGCTCGTTAATAGCCACAGTCGTGCCTCCGTCACAGAAAAATCGGATCCACGCTGGGGAGCGGACCGGTTTGCACCGAATGCATTGAAGTCTACGGAACGACGCGACGCGAAACAAGCCCCTTGGAGAGCACTCTTTGTCTATGAACGCTTAGAGACGCACCGCTACTTAGGCAAATGCCATGCGGTGCTGAAAGGCTGGCGCAACGCCGGGAATTGTGCTGGTCGCTTTAGTTGCCCGCAGGAGCCGCGTTCGCTTGCCCGGAGAAATGAATCGTGATCAGAAAACCGTTGCTGCCGTCGTAAGAAAATTTGTGGTCCTTACCTTCAAATTCTTCGTGTTTGCTCTTCCACATGCGAAATCCGTCGTTAGACTGCGCCGTCCAATACTTCAAGTTCTGAACGACGATCTCGCGGTTCGGATCGTCACCCTTGTACTTCTCCAGAACCACTTCGCCTTTTCCGTTGTTCATCTTCGCGCGGGCCACTCCGGTCTTTTCGTCCACGTTCCAGGTGAAGCCCTGCGTATCCACGTCAAACTTTTGCCATTTGAATGGGTACAGCTGTCCGATGATGTCGTTCAAAGCCGTCTTCTGCTCGGGGGTGACGCTCGGATCGTAGTTCAGGACCGCCCAGGAATCTTTTCCCGTGCTCCAGTCACTGCCCAAGTCGGTGGCGATCCAGACTTTCGCGCCATCCAGCTTGGTATTTTTGTAATGGCCCTGGTCGACTTTCAAAACCAAATTGGCGCGGCAGAAGTGTTCCTTACCGTGATGCGTGGAATGAGTGTTGAAGTAGCAGGGACAAAACATGTCGCAACTGCACGCTTCAATGTAGGAAGCAGTAATGTCAAAGTCTGGCTTTGCCGCGCCGGACGCTTTCTCCTGCGCAGCCGCAACTGCGAACGCTAGAAACACCATGACCGTCACTGAGATCAAAATGAGGTACAAAGAATTACGCCGCATGGCACCCTCCCTTCGGCGTTTGATTTTGGGGGAACCCACCTTGGGGCAAATATGCCTGATTCTATTCCTAGGATTGGCTGGAAAACAAGATGATTTAAGTCAAGCGGCTGGCGCGACGATGGCTGCTAGCAGCAGCGGCTGACGCGAGAATATTTTTTCTGCAGTTGCGACAGATAAAATTCCTCGCGCGTCAAGGCAGCGCCGGCGCACAAATGTTTCGCATACGATTCCAGGTAGCGATCATACGCCGCGTCGCCACACCACTCGCGAATCCCACGCCAGAATCGCAGCAGGATTACTGCCGCGCGAATATTTGCTTTACCGGAAATCGCCATCAATCGCCGCCTGCGGCCGCGGTCCACGCGGTCGGAACGTATGGGCTTTCATGTAGGACAGGTTCACGCTTCCCAATTAAGAGCCCGGCCCATTGGGTCACTGCTTCCACCAACAAAACCAAAATCATGATCGCGAGTATTGCAGTCACTACCGCATCGAGCCGTTGATTGAAGATCAGCCGCTGCGTTTCCAGAATCTTTGCGGCAGGAATTTTTCCGGCGGCAATTTGCGCTGCCATCGCGTTCGCCGCGGAAAGGAAGCCGATGCGCGGATTGGCAGCGAAGATTTTCTGCCAGCTTGCGGTCATGGTGATGATCACCAGCCAGGTCATCGGCAACAGCGTCACCCAGATCCAGCGCAATTTTCCCATCTTCAATAAAATCGTGGTCGCCACCACCAGCGCGACCGCAGCTAACAATTGATTCGAGATTCCGAACAGCGGCCACAATGAATTGATTCCACCGAGCGGATCGATCACGCCTTGATAAAGAAAATATCCCCACGCTCCTACGATCAGCGCGCTCGAAAGCAAGACTCCAGGCAGCCAGCTGGTTCTCCCGAACGGTTTCCACACGCGGCTCCCCAGTTCCTGAATCATGAATCGGCCGACGCGCGTGCCTGCATCCAGCACCGTCAAAATAAACAGCGCCTCGAACATGATTGCGAAGTGATACCAGATGCTGAGCAAACGTTCGCCGCCGATGGTGCTGGAAAAAATCTGCGCCATGCCTACGGCAAGCGACGGAGCGCCGCCGGTACGATTAAATAGGGTTTGTTCGCCGACGGCGTGCGCAAGACCAGCCATCGTCGCAGGGTCAACGTGATAGCCCCAACTGGAAATTGTGGCCGTGGCCGCCTCGGCGGTCGAACCAACTATCGCGGGTGGCGAATTAATCGCAAAATAAACTCCCGGCGGCATGGCGCAAGCCGCGACCATGGCCATGACGCCAACAAATGATTCCAACAGCATAGCTCCGTAGCCGATGAAGCGCGCATGGCTTTCGCGCTGAATCATTTTCGGCGTGGTGCCGCTGGAAATCAGCGAATGGAAACCGCTGATCGCGCCGCACGCGATGGTGATAAAACAAAACGGAAAGATCTTTCCAGCGAAGACGGGTCCGGTGCCGTCCACGAATTTCGTCAAAGCCGGCATGTGTACTTCCGGCCGTACGATCAAAATTCCCGCCGCTAGCGAGAAAATCGCTCCGGCCTTGATGAAAGCGCTTAGGTAATCACGCGGCGCAAGCAGCAGCCAGACCGGCAGAGCCGAAGCGGCGAATCCGTAAGCCATCAAAATAAAAGCCAGCGCCACCCCGCCAAACGTAAATGCCAGCGCCCAGCTTGGCGATTCGGCCACCCACTGCCCAGCCACCACCGCGAACATGACCAACGCCACGCCGATCAGCGACGCTTCCAGCACCCGTCCGGGGCGCAAGTAGCGCAAATAAAGTCCCAGCAGCAGCGCGATAGGAATGGTCATAGCCAAGGTGAACGTGGCCCACGGTGAAGATTTCAGCGCGTTGACAATGACCAATGCCACCACGCCGAGCAGAATTACCATGATTGCCAGCACCGCGATCTGCGCGATGATGCCCCCGCGCTTGCTGACTTCATCGCGCGCCATTTCGCCCAGCGTTTTTCCGTCACGTCGGATCGAACAGAACAAAATAATAAAATCCTGCACGCAGCCCGCGAACGCGCAGCCTGCAATCAACCAAAGCGTCCCCGGCAAATAGCCAAATTGTGCGGCGAGTGTTGGCCCAACCAGCGGACCGGGGCCGGCGATTGCCGCAAAGTGGTGCCCGAACAATACCCATTTGTTGGTCGGCACAAAATCGCGGCCGTCGTCGAGTCGTTCCGCGGGTGTAGCGCGGGTATCATCGAGAGCGAGCAGCTTCGCGGAGATAAATGCCGAATACAGACGATAGGCAACCAGGTAGCAGCAAACCGCAGCAACCACAAACCACGTTGCGCTGATGGCTTCGCCTCGATACAGCGCGATTTTGCCGAGAGCAATCGCGCCGCCAATCGCGATCACCACCCAGGCTGCAATCGCCAGCAGCCGTTTCACTTTACCGAACCTTTCTGTGTGGCAACCTGCTGATCCACGCTGGCGCGAATGAATTGGGCCAGGTCCTGCTTGAGTTTTGCGAGCGAGGGCTGGTGCACGTACATCATGTGGCCGGCTTCGTAGTAGCCGCCGGAAAGATGCGCGCGCAGCGATTCATCAAGACTTAAATGATCGAAAGTATATTCGGCGGCGAAAAACGGTGTCGCCAAATCGTAATATCCCTTTCCGACAAACACGTGCAGAAAAGGATTTTGCGTCATCGCGCTGCGCAGCGTCTCCGCCACATTCACATATTTATTCTGGTACGACTCGTAGCTCCACGGCTGTACGCGACCGGTCAAGTACTCGTAAAAAAGATCGCTCTCGAATTTCAGGTCGCCACGCACGTAGTCGTGAAAGGTCGCTGTATAAGGTCCGACAATTGCGGCCAGGCTGGGATCGTAATCCGGCCGCGCCCCGGCCGCGTTTTCGTCGATACCGGTGAAGCGGCCATCGAGGCGACCCACGGTGCGGCGCTGCTCGCGCAACAGTTCCTTGTCGAAGCGCTGAATTTCAATGCGCAGATTGCTGCGTTCGATGTACTCCGCGGAAAGTCCGGTAAGCCGGGAAAGTTTTTGCGCGATTTCCGCACGCCGCACACCGGGTAAACTGTCTCCGCCCATCAGCGCGTCAGCGTATTCATGCGCAGCGAAGCTTCTCGATTCAACAAGCCCTTTCTGCAAATCACTTTGCAGATCCGCGGACAATTTTTTGTGATACCAGGCAATCGCCGTATACGTTGGGAGATACAAGATGTAGGGAAGATCGTTGCCGGTATCGAACTCCGCCGTCTGGAAATTCAGGATCGAGGAAATCAAAATAATTCCGTTCAGGTACAT
>Ga0137404_10003433_pt1 | contig 10574 bp, 9 predicted proteins | sample CZOMad2_1_16fung_FD_108285 | JGI IMG/M metagenome (GOLD analysis project Ga0137404, IMG submission 108285) | Vadose zone soil fungal communities from Angelo Coast Range Reserve, California, USA - CZOMad2_1_16fungal (Illumina Assembly) | ecosystem: Environmental > Terrestrial > Soil > Vadose zone... | reverse complement strand
TCGGCCACCGAAACCCGATATTTCCCGACGCTGTCCGCGGAAATCTTGATGTCTTCCGCAAACGAACCGAATTCGGAAAGCGTCACGGTCTTGCTGAAGAACTGGCGGTCCTTCGCGTCGTTAACTTTGATCGTGACGGTTTTGCCAGCTGGCAACGTCGATTGATTTTCGTTCAAGTTTCGCGCGATTCCCTTGAGGTGAACGATGTCGCCCGGCTTGTAGACGCCGCGCTCGGTGAAAAGAAAAATCGCGCTCGGATCGACTTCGTCGCCGTAATCGTCCGTCACGCCGAGGCGATAAAGTGGAACCGACGCATCACCGGAATTGATCGAGATCAGATGGCCGTCATCTTCGCGTTGCGCGAAGACCCAGCGCGATTCGCTGAAGTACGGAAGATGCGCGCCGCCCTCCGCGTCCGTCACCGCTTCGGCGAGCTCCTTCTCTTCCGTATCGAGCAGGCGAAGATGCGTGTTCGCCAGCGAGTCGCCGGCGGTGAGCGAAAACAAATGCAGCGTGATCCCAGTCGAGTCGCGCTTCCAGACCGACCCGATATCGGTCAACTGAATGACGGCCTGCGTCCCGACACGTTTCTTCTCAGCTGTCACCGGATCGATTGATTCCGCCGTCAGCAAGACCGTGCCGGTTTTGTTCGCGCCGAGGATTTCGTCCCAACTCAGCGGCAGCGTCTCCGGTTTATCGACACTCGCGTTGGGCTTTAATTCGCGCTCCCAAATCACCTGGCCGGGCAGCTTCTCGACATCGACCCGCGAATACATTTCCTCCGGCGCGCGATCGTCCGTGAACTCCTCGTATTTGTCGTAGGCCTTGATCGCAACCGGCGTGGTATCACCCGTGAAAAGTCGCGCCGTTACCTTGATCCGCGGGACGTTGACCGAGAGGAGACGGAATTTTCGCGTGCCGGCCCGATGTTGATGGGTCGCAAACTCTTCGAAGTAAAGGCGCGGCGCAATTTGTGTGAAAACGAGATCGTTCGTCTGCGCGCGAGCGAGCTGGAACGGCTCCTTCGACGGCAATCCGGCCTTCGTCGTGACGCGATACTTCGGACCGAGCGCGAAATCGCCCTTCAGCGTAACCGTGTCGCCTTCGACTTCCGCTTTGAATTTTTCCGGGACCGGCGCCACCGAAATCCAGCGCGAAATATTGTCGGCGGAAATCTCTTCGGCGAGCTGTTTCGAAAATTGAATGACGATTCGCCGCCCGGCGACGCGGTTGCTTTCGGCGGCGATGCTTGCGATCGCAAAAGGCTTCACGACGCCGATCAGAATTTCCTTCCGCACCGGCAGGGCCGACTTCCATTCCTTCGCCGGAAGACCTGCATCGACAATCAGTTTCCAGTCGTTCCCGGGTGGCAGTGGTTTGGTTGCGGTTACGAAAAGAACGTTGTTCCTGAACGGATGCGGTTTCTCCCTGTCCGGATCGAATTCTTCCTCCGGACCGACCGGGGCCAGCATTTCGCCCCAGGCAGAGAGATTACGATCGTCACTCTGGTAACTTGGGAACTTGCGGTCGTGATTTTTCGGATCGTCGCCTTCGACGCGTGCGTCGATCTTCACGCCGGCGCCGTTCACGAACCGAATGTATTTCGCCGACGCCGCCGGATCGACGTTCGCATTAAAGAGCAGCAGGTAACGCGGCGTGGCCGGCGCGTTCTCCGGATCGGCGCCGCCCAGCGCGTCTACGCCTTTCACCCGCATCGGCGGTGTCTCTACGTTTTCCCGCAGCGACGATTTTACCTCGCGGCCCGCCGCGTCTTTCAATCCGCCGCGCAACGAGATCTGATACTTCGTGCCGAGCGGCAGAATTCCTTTCGGCGCGAAAGTTCCGCTCCGCGTGCTTAGCCAGATGAACTGGCCATCGATCGCGGGCGAAAACACGAGCGGCAAAACGGCGGCCGCTTTGCCGATCTCGCTGGCCGGCACCATTTCTGTCGCGAAACGCAGCTCGAAGGTGCTGGTCGGATCGAGCCGGCGCGAGGGAAGCAGGAGTTGAACGGCGCGGTCTTCCGCAAAACTCGAGACGGCGAGAGAAAAAATCAGCGCAAGCCAAAATGATCGCATCATCTTGGGACGCGAGATTAGCATCGCGTTGCGCAGTCAGTTCAACTTAATTCGCGGCTCACTTTGAGCGTGATCCTCCTCTTCTGTAGCCGCCGTCCTGTGGGCGGCGCGAGAGGACTTCACGGGATCCAGATCCGCGCTTCGCAGAGCGAAGCGGCTACAGAAGAGCAGTGCAATTTCACTTGCACGCCTGGCATCCGGTGCGAAACGGTTAGCTCCACCGCGCCGGCGTGGCGGAACTGGCAGACGCGCTGGACTCAAAATCCAGTGATCGCAAGATCGTGTGGGTTCGAGCCCCTCCGCCGGCAGCTCTCCCCGGGGTCTGACCTAATCCGCGCCGCTTACTGCGGACTGGCTCCCTGGTTCTGCCTATCCTGAAGATTCTTCATGCTGTAACTGATCTGCGTCTCAGCCTCTTTCGCTTCGGGGGAATCCTCCGACGCCCAATGCGGGGGCAGGTTACTGCCGAGTTTCCTCGGGATCCACACCAGCTTCTTCCCGTCCTTGTCCACCATCGTCTTTAATCCAGTGGTGATCTGGCCGGCGATATTCAATCCATCGCCGACGCTTATCCTCATCGCAACGCCGCCCGCGGTAAACTTCTCCCCGGCGACCGAATCCGCTGTGACTTTTTTGCTCCCGGCTGAAACTACCAGCGCAAAATTGTTGCCCTTTACATCGGCGCTTCTTCTCGAGTTGAATTGAACAACGTAATTGCCGGGCTTAAGCGTCCCGGTCGCGAAGGTCCCTTTGGCGTCGGTCGCCCCTTTGTATGCCGCTTTCCCACTGGAATCGGAAACAACCACGGTCATTTGCGGCAGCGAGCCATAAGCGAAGGAGGCCGTTGCAATGAATAAGGCGATGAAACTACGAACGATGATTCTCATGCGAGAAAGATACCGAGCCCGGTCGTCCGGCCAAATCGAAATTGAATTTCACTCCGGCCGCGGCTCAAAAACGAAACGAGGCGGCGAATTACGGCCCGGTTGCGCCGCCGCAATGCCGACGATTGCGTGTTTTATGTTTTTAAAAACCGGGTTTGCTTATGCCGTCACCACTTTGTTGCGGGGACTTTCCCTGATTGTACTTGTCCTGAATATTCTTGGCGCTGTAGCTGCCCGAAGTCATCACTTCCTTGGCTTCGGCTGAATCGGATTCAGCCCAATGCGCAGGGAGATTACTCCCGACCTTTCTCGGGATCCAGACCATCAATTGCCCGTTCTTGCCGATGCGGGTGGCCGTGTCTTCCGCTGACACCTGTCCCTGAATGCTGGCATTCGCCTTCACCTCGATCTTCATCGCGACGCCGCCGGCGGCCAACTTTTCCGCCGTGACTGCGCTCGCCGAAGTCTTTTTCGTGCCGGCAACAACGACCAAAGTGTAATGGCTGCCCTTTGGCGCGTTATTTGAACGGAACTGCACGGCGTAACTGCCCGGCTGCATTTTCGGGCTCGCGAAAATTCCTCTCGAATCTGTCGCGCCTTTGTAAGCAGTTTTCCCGCTTGAGTCAGAAACCGTCACGTTAAGTGTTGGAACTGCCGCGGAGGCCACCGCCGTCAATGCCAGCGAGAGCGCCGCGACAATACTACAGTTTGTTTTCATTTGGTTATGCTTTTCTTGATCAGGAATCACCTCGGCGAGATTCCCTGGTTTTGTTTATCCTGAATAGTCTTCGTACTGTAGCTTCCAGAAGTCATCGCTTCCTTGGCTTCAGCAGAGTCCGATTCCGCCCAATGCGCGGGGATGTTGCTGCCCACCTTTTTCGGAATCCACACCATCAGTTGTCCGTTCTTGCCGATGCGAGTGGCATTCTCTTCCGCCGACACCTGTCCCTGGATGCTGGCGTTCGCCTTGACCTCGACCTTCATGGCAACGCCCCCAGCCGCTAACTTCTCCGCGGTGATGGCGCTCGCCGAAGTCTTTTTCGTGCCGGCAACAACGACCAAGGTATAATGGCTGCCCTTGGGCGCGTTGTTTGAGCTAAACTGTACGGCATAATTGCCCGGCTGCATTTTGGGACTGGCGAATAGGCCACGCGAATCCGTTGTTCCCTTGTAGGCCGTCTTACCGCTCGAGTCGGCGACGGTGACGTTCATTTGCGGCAGCGCACCGTAGGCCGCGCAGGCTGATGCTCCAATAATCAAAGCGATAAAACCCCGGGCAATAATTCTCATGCCCGAAGCATAACTGGTCGCCTCAGGCCGAGCCAAGCAAAATACGCGAGGCCGGTATTCTCAGTTTCCGGGCCGGGTCATCTTGTCCTGAGTGTTGCTCAGGGAAGAATGGAAGCCCTCCTGATGCTGGTCCTGGGCGCGATCCTGCATCTTCCCAACACTGTCCTTTTGCGTCGCATTGGTCGCAAGCGGTCCGGCCGAGACATGGCCGATAATGTCTGATCCGGCTCCGACCTGGACCTTCATGGCAACACCGCCACCGAGAAACTTGTCTCCGGCAATAGAATTCGCCACGACCTTTTTCTGTCCGGCCGCGACGATGATCGAATATTGGCCACCCTTCAGAGCGGCGTTTTTCGAGCTGAATTGCACGACGTAATTTCCGGGCTGCAATTTTCCGGTGGCGAATCCGCCGTCGTTTTTGGTTGCGCCCTTGAACGCCAGTTTACCGCCGGCATCAGAGACCGTAACGTTCAACGACGGAGTGCCGGCGCTTGCCATTGACGCGACCGCCAGAAACAGACCCAACAGAATGGGGAATAACGTTTTCATCCGGCAAAGTGACGCCGGTTTTGTCATTGAGCAAAGTGAAAAACTAGCCGGCTCTCGGATTTAAACCCCTTTGTCCGGCGCCCCGGTTGCGCACCTGAGCGCGAATCGGCACCAACTACCTGCCGGGGGAGTTAATCCCAGATAATTTCGAATCGTCGGCTCCCTTGAAACCCTCTTGGTGCGGATCAGGAGCCATCTGCAAATTATTCCGAAAATCGTCGCCACTGACTCGCGCGCTGTTATGAGCGGCCGCTTCCTTGGAATCCGCATCCACCCAATGCCCCGGGAAGTGGCTGCCGACCTCGGGGGCTATCCAAACCATTTTCTTGAGCCCTCCTGCCAGGACTTGTCCGCGAACCTTCGCGCCCGCTCCCACCTCCACCGGGACATCCACTCCGGCCAGAAGTTTATCGCTCGTTAAGCCAGATTGAGTGATCGGGCGTTTCACTCCTTCGACTTTGATCGAATATGAGGTGGCGACGATGGCTTTGGTCGTCGAAGCCGTCTTCGTGTCGTTCGCTTTCTGCGGGCGGATGGTCAAAGTGTAGGAGCCTGCCGGCAGACCTTCGAGAGAAAAGTTGCCGCGCGAATCGGTCACGGTGCGCTTGGTCGGAGTCTGTTTTACCACGATACTAACTCCGGCCACACCTTTCGGCGCTTCCGCGTAAACAATCGACATTGCAGAAAGGACGAAAAACAACAGGATACCGCGGATCATGCGCTTCATGACTTCGCAGAATAACGACCGCAATTCTTCAAGCCAAGCTTAAGCGGCGCTCTTTATTGGCTTGACGCCTTCTCCGCACCCAGCCCGGTATTCGCGCGAACGCTTAGCTCGGCGAAGCGGGCTTCCGCGTGCGACTCACGACTGAATAGCGTTCCGAGAATCGCCGCCAAAAATCCCAGCGGGATGCTCAGAATCCCCGGATTCTCCAATGGAAAAATCGGAGCGTGCTGGATCAAATGCCGCGCCGACGCTGCCACACCGGGCGGATCCACTTTCATGATGCTTGGACCGACGATGATCAACGCCAGCGACGCGATCAGACCGACCGCCAATCCCAGCACGGCGCCCGTCGTGTTGAATCGCTTCCAGAAAAGCGACAGAACGATGACCGGCAGATTCGCCGAAGCCGCGACCGCAAACGCCAGTGCGACGAGAAAAGCGACGTTCGCGTCCTTGCCTAACAGGATAGCGATCGCAATCGCCACCGCTCCCACGACGAATGCTGTTACTCGCGCCACTCGCACTTCTTCGCCCGGCTTACGCTCGGTTCCCTTATGAATCACCGCCGTGTAGAAATCGTGCGCAAACGAAGTCGAAGCACTAATCGTTAAACCGGCGACGACCGCGAGAATGGTCGCGAACGCGATCGCGGCGATGAACGCAAAGAAAATGTCGCCCCCCAAGGCCTGGGCTAGTAACGGCGCGCTCATGTTGTTACCACCATGGCCGGCAATGAAATCGCGACCGACGATCGTCGCCGCGCCGAACCCGAGGAATGTCGTCATGATGTAGAAGCTGCCAATGAGAACCATCGCCCAGACCACACTCACCCGCGCTGTCTTGGCGTCAGGCACGGTATAGAAGCGGACAAGAATGTGCGGCAACCCCGCCGTGCCGAAGACCAGCGCCATACCTAACGAGATGAGATCGAGGGCGCCGTGGTTCGTCGCATTGTAACGCAGGCCAGGCTCCAGGAAGTTCTTCGTAACCAGCACACCTTTGTCGTGATAACTCACGCGTGTTACCGCTTCGAAGAAGCCGCCGAGGCTCCAGCCGAAATGCGCCAGGACTAACAAGCTGAGGAGAATAGTTCCGCCCATGAGCAGGATTGCCTTGATGATTTGCACCCACGTTGTTGCCAGCATTCCCCCAAACACGACGTAGATAATCATCAGCACACCCACGCCGATGACTGCCGCTTCATAGCTCACGTGCGAGCTGCCGAGCAGCAACGTCACCAGCGCGCCAGCTCCTACCATCTGCGCGATCATGTAGAATGTGCTGACGGTAATCGTACTCAGCGCCGCCGTCGCGCGAACCGGCCGCGGATTTAGCCGGTAAGCCAGCACGTCTGCCATCGTGTACTTGCCCGCGTTCCGCAGCGGCTCGGCCACAACCAGTAACACCGTAAGATAGGCGACCAGCCAGCCGACCGAGAACATAAACCCATCGTAGCCAAAAAACGCGATTAGCCCCGCGATCCCGAGGAACGACGCCGCGCTCATGTAATCACCCGCGACCGCGACGCCGTTTTGCCAGCCGGTGATTCGCCGGCTCGCCGTGAAAAATGCCGCCGCGCCGTGGGAACGCCGCGCCGCCCAGTAGGTGATCCCCAGCGTGATCAACACGAAGAGCAGGAACATTCCGAGTGCGGCTGTCATAAATTTTTACTCTTACTCTTGCTCTTACTCTTACTCTTGTTCTCGAGGCCGAGTCACAACATCCTTCGCCATCCGATCGAACCGCGCGGCCGCACGCACATAAAGCCACGCAATGATCCACGCCATGAAGAATTGCGAGAGCGCGAACAGATACGCCAGGTTTACCGGCCCCAGCACCCGCTTCTCCATGAAAGGTCGCGCATAACCGATCAACACCGGCAGCGCAAAATAGTAAGCGACGAAGAAGATCATTGCCGGAACGACGAACCGCTTCTTCGCTTTCAGAAGGTCCCGGAACCGCTCGCTCGCCGCCAGTTTTTCCCAATCGATTACGCCCGCTTCCTCGTCCGCGGTTCGCTCGTGGGCCGGTTTCGGCGCCTGATGAGTCAGCGGGACGACATCCGTGGGCGCGGCCACGAAGGGCGTAGGGTCTTCGGGTCGGTTCGGGTTGTCCGTCGCCATCGCATGATGGATATAAGGTGGCCGATTTGAAAACGCCAAGAAAAAGTCTGGCCTGTCGCGAGCCGTGAGACACGATAGCAAATGATGCATCAGCGCTCCGCACGGCCGAAACGTCGCGCCCTGGTCGGGATGGGAATGCTCGTCGTTTGTATTTTCGCCCCTTCTCTCTGGATGATCGCAAAAGTTCCGCCGTTATGGCGCGACGCGGACGCCTACAACCAGCTTACCCGTGATCCGTTGATCTCTACCTTTTGGGGTTGGCAAACAGCCTACGGTTACCTGTCCAAAGTCCCGCTCTTGCTGACCGAGCAAATCGAGCTGTCCAGCGGCCACGCCCAACTGCATTCCCACCCTCCTTCCGAGGTCCTCGCGCTATCCGATTCGGGAATCGCCTCCCTGATCATCGCCCAACACCTGGCTCTCGGTATCAGCGCGCTCGGTTTCATCCGGGCCATTACCAGCGTGTTTTGGCTTCGCTTGGTTTTATCGCTGGGATGGGCGAGTAACGCGCTCTTCTACACCTTCGCCCATTGTGTGGGCTCCGAGAGTCTGAGCCTGATCCTGATCGTTTTCCTGGTTACGCGCGGGGTGCGACTAGTCCAAAGCGACGGCGAGCCCGGTTGGAGTAAATGGTATCTCTTCGCGATTACGTTGTGGCTCTGTCTGCTTTCGCGCCAGATCAACGGCTTGCTTATCTTCCTTTTGCCCGCAGCGTTTGTGCTTGTCTCGATACAACTTCGGATTGCGAAATTCTTCAACGCCAGTCCGACTCAGAAAACGTTGAGAGCGGAAAGCCCGAGCCTGCGTCATGCTATCGTTGCGATGGCAATCGGCTTGGCCTGCGTATTCCTCGGTGGCTCCCTGGCTAAGAACCTTGCCTCCAAGACCAAGCTCCATCCCCATTCACGACTGGGCTATACCTTTCTTTGGCGCCTGCAATTCCTGAACACTCTCCCACCCGAGGCACGCAAATCCTTGCTTAATAAGCTGACCGACCGCACCCGCTCTCCGGAGACACGACAGCTTCTGACTCTGTTGTCGCAAGTCCAAGACGAAGGCTCATTTTCTCCCGCGCTGTTTTCGGCCCGGGCCGCCCCTCTTCTCTTCCCCGGAGAAACGACCGTTCCCTGGGAAAAAGTCGACCTTGCCCTTAACGGGATGGCGTTTGCCTTTCTCGTTCCGCCCTCGCCCGAGCTTCTCCAGGCCGCCCGGATCGATTTCGGACTAGCCCGGACTATCTCCGCCACCGAAATAACCGATCACTTGTTTGAAATGACGACTTACTTTTTCGAACACCCCGATGGGATGCCTTCCTGTGCCAGTCTCGTTACATTCCGTGATTATGACACCGAGAAGATAATGCGAATGCCATCGCAGTTTCCCTATTTTCATCTTTGGAAGGGGTTAACCTACAACCGCGCCCTCCTGATCTGGCTTGTGAGTCTGGCTGGGTTAATAATTGTTGGCTTCAAGAGGAAAGTGAACGTCGCCCCAATTGCCGGCTTCGGTATTGCGCTCGTCGCCGTGGGAACGCTGATGGTTGCCATCACCTGTCTGCTCAGCGAATCGCTGCCGCGCTATGCCTTGCCTATGTGGCAAATGCTTCTCCTTTCCTTTTGGCTGTTTGTCGGCCAAGCCGGTGACCGTCTCGTAAAACGGCGATCTTCCCAAACGTCGGTCGCGACCTAAAAAACGGAAGCATGGGAAGTCCGCCGGGCAGCTGTTTTGCCCCGAGCCATAGGGGCTGCCGAAAGCCGGGTTAAGACCCCGGCGGACTTCCTAGTTCGCTGGGATACGTTCCCGAATCGCTTTGGCGACAGGCATCAAGGCTGGCGGATCTGTATTCATCAACTCCACCGCCGTGTAACCCGATTCTGGGAACATCTCGAAATTCGCCGCAATCCCAGGAAAACCGCCGTTGTGTCCTACACTATGCTTCCCGCCGGCGTTGTTATCGCCAAAGCCATAACCGTATTTTCCCATTCCGCGCGGGCCGTCCACCTTGCCGGTTGTGACTAGCTCGGTGTGCTTTTTGTCCAGTAGCTTGTAGCTGAACAGGGCCTGCTGAAATTTTACGAGGTCGGGTGCGGTAGAGAATCCTCCGCCGGCTGGACCCCCTCTTACGTCCCGCATGTTGGTGTTATCCCGAATCTTTGCCTGCGGCTGGCCGTCGGGCGACATCTTTGTATAACCAACCGCCAGGTTGGTAGTCTCTTTGGTTGCGTCGTAGAAGCCGGTATCATTCATCCCCGCCGGCTTGTAGATATGTTCCTGAACATAGCTGTAGTAATCCTGGCCGGAAACCTTCTCGATAATCGCGCCGAGCAGCATGTAGCCTGCGTTACTGTATTGGAACTTTTCGCCGGGAGGGAACGCCAGAGGATCGGCCGCGAACAACGGCAAATGAGCGGCGACCGTAACCAGCTTCTCGCGCTGTTCCTTAAACTTCTCGCCCCAGTACATTCCCATACCGGAAGTGTGCGTTAGCAACTGATGAATAGTTACCTTGTCGGCTACTTCCTTGTTCGGATAATCGGGCAGATGCTTGCCGACAGTATCGGTGAACGAAAGCTTACCCGCTTGCGCTAATTGCGCGATAGCTATCGCGGTAAACATCTTGTTCATCGACCCGAGATTAAACTTCGTGTTCAGGTCGATCGGCGCATTGGTTGCCTTGTTCGCAATCCCTGCTGCCTTGCTCGCGACAGCTACTCCGTCCTTGGCGACGAGGACGACGCCTGAAAGCTTGTTCTCAGCGACGAGAGTATTGAGATAACCATCCAGTTCCTTCGCCGGCTCAGGCGCCAATTCGGCCGAACTTGCCGCCGCCAGGATGCAGTTCGCCGCCGCAACCAAAATAATCGCTTTCATTTTCGGCGTTCGCTGTGGCGAAAACGAACGATTAAACCGAAAGCAGATT
>Ga0137404_10003431_pt1 | contig 10580 bp, 5 predicted proteins | sample CZOMad2_1_16fung_FD_108285 | JGI IMG/M metagenome (GOLD analysis project Ga0137404, IMG submission 108285) | Vadose zone soil fungal communities from Angelo Coast Range Reserve, California, USA - CZOMad2_1_16fungal (Illumina Assembly) | ecosystem: Environmental > Terrestrial > Soil > Vadose zone... | reverse complement strand
TGTTGCGTCGGATTCCAACGGCCTTTTCCACGGCCTGGGCGACCACGCAGAGAATTCCTTTTCTGTTGATGGGCAGCCGATCACCGACCAGCAAAGTAAAGTTTTTTCCAATCAGATTCCTGTCGAAGCAGTTCAATCCATGGAAGTCATCTCCGGCGCGCCGCCCGCCAACTACGGCGGTAAGACCAGCCTCGTAATCGACGTGACGACGCGTTCGGGTATGGGCGTCACCGCACCTCACGGTGATGTAACAGCTTCGTATGGTTCTTTCGGCACTCCCTCCGCCGGATTCGATTTTCTCTTTGGCGGTGCGAAGTGGGGGAACTTTATTTCGGTGAGTGGACTTGACAGCGGCAGGTTCCTTGACGGACCCGAATTCACCGTGATGCACGATAAAGGGAACCTACAAAACCTATTTGATCGTGTAGACTTTCAATTGACGAAGGCCGACACCCTCCACCTGAACCTGGGCTACACTCGCTCATGGTTTCAAACGCCGAACTCGTTCGACAACCTCAACACTGGCGTCACCGTCTCGATCGGCAGTGTTTTCGCGGGCCAGACGGTCGGCCCGACGGACCAGCGTTCACGAATTGGAACCTTCAACATCGCGCCCGTCTGGACACACATCATAAATGACAATGCAGTATTTACTCTCGGCGCTTTCGCGCGACGCGACCAATTCAATTACTATCCCAGCAAAAATCCGTTCGCCGATCTCGGGCCGCCCAGCTTGCAACGAGAGACCATTGGTCAAATCCGTTTCCTGACCAACGTCGGCGTTCGCTCGGATCTTGCCTATGTGAAAGGTATTCACAATATTAAGATCGGCGCGACGTACCAGCACACTTTTCTGACTGAGAACGACAAGCTCGGAATCGTTGATGCCACACTCAACGCTCCGTGTTTGGACGACAGCGGGGCCGCGGTCGCTGGCTTTACCAATCCAAATCAGTGCGCGGCGGCCGAATTGCAACCGAACGTTGAGGAAAACCCGAACGCTCCCAATTCGGCGCAGTTCCCTCTGTTCAACTCCGTCCTGCTGCCGTTCGATCTCACACGTGGCGGCGGTCTTTTCACGTTTCGAGGGCACACCGACGTCAAAGAACTCGGGCTCTACGCGATGGACATTATTTCCGTCCGCAACTGGACGTTCAACATCGGACTTCGCGGAGATCTCTACAACGGACTGACTGTCGCCCGTCAAGTGGAACCCCGCGCGGGAATCGCTTACAACATCAAACACACCAATACCATCCTGCGCGTTTCCTACGCACGCATCATGGAGACTCCGTTTAACGAAAACCTCGTCGTTTCCAATACCGGTTGCAACGATCCAACGGGAGTGATTCCCGCATTGATCGCGTGCGTTCCGGCGGTGTTTAATCCCGGCTATCGAAACGAATTCCATGCCGGATTCGAGCAGGCCTTTAGCAAGTATTTAGTAATCGGAGGCGAGTACATCTGGAAGTACACGCGCAACGCCTACGATTTCAGCATTCTAGGCAACACCCCGATTACCTTCCCGATTGAATGGCACAATTCTAAGATCCCTGGGTACGCAATCCGCGCCAGTGTGCCTAACATTCATGGGTTCACGGCGCTGGTGGTGATGTCGAGTGTCGCTGCACGATTCTTCACTCCGCAAATCGGCGGGCTGGGCACCACTGTCAACACCGGAGGTACGTTTCAACCGTTCAGAATCGACCACGACGAGCTTTTCAACATGACCGCTCACATTCAATACCAACCGTGGAAACGCGGCCCGTGGTTTGGCTTTAATTGGCGGTATGACAGCGGACTGGTTGCCGGTGCGGTTCCGTGTTCCGGCGGGAATTGCGCGCAGACGGATACACTCGGCGGACAGCCTGCCGTGGACATGACTGACGCGAATGGCATTCCCCTTACCGCTGATCAGGAGTTTCAAGCCGGGCTGTTCTGCGGGACACAACACGCAACGCCGACTGTGGCTCTGCCGTTCACGTGTCTCGCCTCAAAGTTCGGCTCGACGCTTATCAAGATACCGGGAACTGGGACAGAGGATGACGACAAGAATCCTCCGCGCATCGCTCCTCGACATCTGTTTGACTTCTCGATTGGCGATGACAACATCTTCCACGGCGACGCGCGCAAATGGAGTGCTCGCTTTACGGTCATCAATTTGACTAACAAGTTCGCGCTCTACAACTTCCTGTCCACGTTCAGCGGCACGCATTACGTAACGCCGCGCACGTTCACAGGGGAAATCGGCTTCCACTTCTAACAAGTTGCTCGAAGAATCCGCGTGAGCCTGTACCCCCCTCCTCCCAGGCTCACGCGGATTTTATGATTTCTTCGCGCGCTTAGATGAAGAAGCTGACCATTTACGTGATGGCTTCACTCGCCAGCGAGAGGGGCGGGCGGTGCATTTCTACGCTTTACGTTAATTCGGTAACACCGTTGTCATGGAAATGCGGCGTTGGGCATAAGTGGAAAGCAGTTCCGGCGAGCATCCGCAAAGGTAGTTGGTGCCCCGCCTGTGCTGGCGTAAAGCGCGGAACAATTCAGGAGATGCGAAGAATTGCCGAAGCTCGCGGCGGGATTTGCCTTTCGGAGCGGTATATAAACACAGCGACGAAACTAGCTTGGCGGTGCCGCGAAAGCCACGAATGGAATGCTGCGCCGCTGCACATTAGAAGGGGCCATTGGTGTCCGGTGTGCGCGCGGGTGGCGCGGCTTACGCTGCAACAAATGAACCGCATCGCCGGTGCAAAATCAGGTAAGTGCTTGTCGCCTGAATATTTGGGTTCGGCCAAGCTTCTCCGGTGGCGATGTGCTGTTGGCCACGAATGGAACGCGCGGCCAACATCTGTGAAGTCAGGCAACTGGTGTCCGTACTGCGCGCGCAATCGGGAATTGGAACTTGAACAAATGCGCGAGATCGCAAAACAGCGCGGTGGTCGGTGTCTTTCGACCGCGTACAAGAATGGCCGCACGCCTATTCTCTGGGAATGCAGCCAGCACCATCGATGGAAAGCCCGGCCGGCGAACGTCAAAGGCGGCACGCGAAAGAAAGGATCCTGGTGTCCGGAGTGTTACAACTCTCGGCGCGTTTTTCGTGAAAAGCTCAGCATTCAGGCGATGTGTGAACTGGCTTCTTCTCGCGGCGGCAAATGTTTATCCGTGGAGTACTCCGGAAGCAAAATCAAACTCATCTGGCAATGCTCGCACGAGCACACTTGGAAAGCCCCGCCTGTATCCATCGGTGAGGGAACTTGGTGTCCGGTGTGCGCCCGCAACCAACGCTTGGTGTTGGCTGAAATGCAGAGGATTGCGGCGAACAGGGGTGGCGACTGTCTCTCGCGGGAGTACGTGAACGAGCGAACAGCCCTTGCGTGGTACTGTGCAGCGGGGCATCGCTGGAGCGCGACACCGGCCAAAGTGAAACGCGGTTCGTGGTGTCCGAAATGTGCGCACTTGCGCAGAAGAAGCGAATGGCTCGGTCGTAGCAAAGTCGAATCAATTCGTGATGAATCGGCTGTCGATGCCCTCAGCACTCGGTCGGTTCGGCTGGTCACGAACACCAATATCACTTTTCCGGGGATTTCGCGTCTCATGAAACGGCGCTCAGTCGATTCAATTTCCAATCGCGCGAATGTCCCGAAGGCCGAAATCTCCCCAGAAGTTGCAGTAGCCTGGCGCAGAACATGAAATGTACTTATTTCGCTTTGTCGATTTGCTTCTGGCTGCTCGCGGCGAGTTCCTGCGTCGTGTCCGCCGATGCCCATGATTCAAACGTCTCTTCGGACGATGTGCCACTGCGTCTTGTCGGCGGGAAAAATCCCCTGATCGTCGTACCCGTATACATCAACGGGAAAGGTCCCTATGAATTTATTCTTGACACCGGCGCATTCCGATGTTTGCTGTCGCCCGAGCTTTCCAGGACTCTTGGGATTGAACCCGAAGCACGCCAATCCGCAACCGGAATCGGCGGACAGGTGGAAATGGCGTCGGCTCGCGTCTCGTCCTTCGCGATTGGTTCGATTCGCCAAGAAAATGTTGACGTAGCCATTACCTCGGAGCTTTCGCGATTCGGCGACGCGGTGCAAAGCAAAGTGGGTGGTGTTGTTGGATTCAATTTTTTGCAAGGTCTTCGTTTCACGGTCAATTATCCACGCAAACTTCTTCGTCTTACGCGCTCATCGCCGGCATCTCAAGAAGAAACAGGGAATCAATTGACGGATTCCGCTTCGTTCAAGCTGGCTGACCCATCGAAACCTCTGATCCTGTTGTCAGCTTTCGTGAACGGCCGCGGCCCTTTTATATTCGTTCTTGATACAGGAGCTTCAAAATCCATAGTGTCATTCAATCTTGCTCGAAAGCTTGGCATCGTCGCCATTGGAGGCCGCACCGGGACCGCGACTGGAGGCGAGGTTCAGATCTTGTCGGGTCAGGTTGACACTCTCGCGGTAGGCAACGCCGTCGTACGCGATCTGTCGATCAGCGTCGGTGAGTTTTTTCACGATTTCAGCGCGGCTTCTGGAATCAAGTTCGATGGGATCATTGGTGAAAACTTTCTGAACAATTTTGAATTCACAGTCGATTATCCGCGTGGCACCCTGGAATTAAAACCGGCCGGCGCGCGGTAGTTCGCCCGTCCTCCGAGCAATCTTTCGCGAAATCTTGGGCTCGCTTACATAGCGTTGCCTTCTTTTCCTTCCAAGCGGAAACGCACAAACAAATAATACGCCGCCGGATGCTCTCCGTAAAACGGCCGAATCGCGTCTGGAACTTTGTAGAGCGTCACATTCCCGCCGATTCCCGTGATCACGTGCGGCACAAGATGCACATCGCGCGTGTAGCCGCCGGTGAAGGCACCGACACGGAACACCGTTCCCACGGTAGCCGCCAATTGCTGCTCGATCGCGAGTTGATTCACGAACAATTCGTCGCGATCGACCAACTCAGCGCGGCCCGTGAAGTAATTCTTGTTGCGAAATCGCACCACGGATTCAACCAGATAGGAATTCAAGTTTTGTTTCGTATCGGTTTTGTGGTCACGCCCCCAGATCACGCTGCTCGCCCAATTTCCGTCCGTGAACGGACGGTTGTATGTCACCGATGCCGTCGAGCGAAGTTGATCGCCGGGCTCGAGCGCTTCGGGCTTATGCAAACGTCCGGCGGAGACTTGCGCGCTCCAGTTTGCAGTCGGGGTCCAGCTTAGCCGCGCCGACCATGAATCGAGCGCTCCTGCGTCAATATTCCAGCGGTTTTCATTCGGCTCTGCGCCATGGAATCCGGAAATTTCCACGCCCCAACGCGGCCGGTGAAGCGCAATTGTCGCAACTTCATTGGCGATATGCGTTGAATCCTGTAAATGATGGCCCAGCGGAGCCTGCGGCAACTCGCTCGCTGAAATCCGGTGCGGAAACGCGACGGGACCTATGGCGGGATCGCCGGCCGGCGCAAAGTAAATTTCTACATTTGTTTTTTCTCCGAGAGTTCGCGCATATGCAACGCTCAATTCCATGAATAGATCGTGGGGATGCTGCCCATCCGCAATCGCTTTGCCGAATGCCGTCTCACCTGTTTGGAATAATTCCGGATACATGCGGCCCGTCACGGTAGCCGGCTCTGCGCTTAACATTGCGCGAATTGTAAACGCTCCGCGGCCCAGATCATGTTCCGCCATTCCCATGAACCAGTTGGTGGAAACAAATTTATCGGCGCCGCGCGGGCCCGTCTGTTGAACGTCGCTGATGAATCCCTGCCCGTGCAACATCAAGTTCCACTTGCTCACGCGTTTAGAGAACATCTTCATCGCCGCGGATTCCGGATTCGCGCCGGTACCGGATGTTCGCTGCATCAGAAACATTGCCGCGCCGTTCATGTCCGGCATTAACGACGGTGTTTGCGCTGCGGGCATGTCCATTCCCGGCATCGGATTCTGCGCCGGCGGTTTTTGCGGCGGATTCCCTTGCGCGAGCGTCGCGTATCCACTGATTAACAGCAGTCCTGCCATCACCCTGATTTTTCGCCGCCGCATATAGTCTCCTGTTACTACCGATGCTTCCGTGTTCGTTTTGGTTCCTAAGCGTGAAATCCGCAGATTTGACGTTCAACCCCGGCGCCGTTCCAAGGTCAAGCAGATTCCGGCGAATAGCACTTGATCTGAGCTGCCTCAGATTTCTGGAGAGAATGTCGGAAAGTCAGAAAGAAGGCTCTAGATACGAAGCACGCCTGAAGCAAATGGAGAAGAGAGGTTTATTGGAGGTGAGTTGAGATAGTTCCGCGAAAACTCAGCCGCTGGCATCGGCAATACGAGTCTCGATTGAAGATTATTTGCGACGGAAATCGTTATCGTCCGAACGGCGGTTATTTTCGCGGTAGCTGTGGCGACAATTCTTGCATGCAGATGTTCGCCCGAATGACCTGTGTCCCCGCGTGATTGTCCGTGAGGCAAAGACGCGCTGTGTTGTGTTGTGCCGTTTTCTCCGCCATGGCAGGGCATCACGTCGCTACTGCTGACGGCATCAGCCGAGGCGACGGTTGTGTCGGCGCGCCCGCCGGCTGCGCAATCCATTTCGCACAAAGTCGTTCCGGCGCTCGCAACAGCGAGCATCAATGCAAGAACGACAATGGCGCCACGCATCATCTGTCTATTCTACCCTTTATTTCTTTGGCGGGTGATTGAACATTACGAAATACCGTACATCGGTGAAGAACATCTGCTGCGCACGCAGTTTGCCCGCGTTTCCTGCACGGGCTACAATACTCGCGGAGCCGGCCTGCCGGGCCCGTGATTGACGCGAAAGCTTTTTGAACCAATGTGAATCTCATGGGAGCTCCGTTCAACCTGCGGTGTGCATGCCCCGCGCCCCTCACGGGGTCCGGGGAAGCCTGAAGCGGGGGAGGAGAGCCCAGCCTTAGCTAGAGGTTCATCGGCCTAGCGTCTAACGACTTTCGCGGACCGCTCCACTTTTCTTTTTTCAGGCATATTTCTGCGAGAACGCCGCGAAGAAATAGTTCCAACACTTTATGCGCATACTTTTCATCGGAGATATTGTCGGCTCGCCCGGCCGCGAGATGGTCAGCAAACATCTCGCCGATATTGTCGCGCGTGAACGCGCGGATCTGGTCATCATTAACGGTGAAAACTCCGCGGCGGGATTCGGGATCACGCCAAAAATCGCTGAAGAACTGCTCGCGCTCGGCGCGGACGTAATCACCGGCGGCAATCACAGTTGGGACCGCAAAGAAATCCTGGAATACATTCAGAACGAGCCGCGTCTGCTTCGGCCCGCGAATTTTCCGAAAAGTCCCGGTCGTGGACTCTACGTTGGCACGTCGCGCGGCGGCGTTCGTTACGCAGTGCTGAATCTGCAAGGGCGCGTTTTCATGGCGCAGCTCGATTGTCCGTTTCGGACGGCTGATTCTGAGCTTGCGCGAATTCCTTCGGACGTAAAAGTAATTTTCGTGGACATGCACGCAGAAGCTACCAGTGAAAAACAGGCGATGGGCTGGTATCTGGATGGCCGCGTCTCTGTTGTGGTGGGAACGCACACGCACGTGGCCACCGCCGACGAACGCGTGCTTCCAAACGGAACCGCGCACATCACCGACGTCGGCATGACCGGCCCGCACGAATCGGTAATCGGGATGGATCGTGCAGCAATGGTGAAACGTTTTCTGGACTCAATGCCAACGAAATTCGAAGTGGCGATCGGCGACGTGCGCATTAATGGCGTGCTTGCCGACGTGGACGAATCCACCGGCCGCGCGCACTCCATTACCCGTGTGCGCGTTCCTTGAACAATTCCTGAGCAATACCGGCGTGGCATCCCCGCGGCCGATTTCATCATCTCTAGCTATGTATAATTGCTCGACCATGCAAGCACGGATTCCACTTTATCGTTGGCTCGCTGCGGCGCTCTTGTGCGCGCTCGCGTCTGCTGGCGCATGCGCGCAGGTCGTCGAACAGGACATCACCGCCACGAAGCGGCTATATCCGGAAATTGGCGCGGGCGTGTGGAGCGTGAAGCGGGGGCCCGCGAACCACTATTACGTCCTCGTCGGCCGCAGCGTGCTTGTTTTTGGAGACGACCAGCAGAAAATCGCGGAAATTCCCCCGCCTGCTGCAAAAGGAAGCCGCGGCGCGCCGCAACTTGTTTACGGTGTCGCGTTTGATGTGGACGCTGCCGGTTGCGTCTACGTTGCGGATCGCGCGGCAAACATTCTGCGAATATTTGCGGCGGACGGTTCGACGCTTCTGAACATTTCATTTCAAAGTCCGACGGGAATTGCCGTGCTGCCCGGTGGAGAAATCGCCGCCTCAAGCGCTTCGACGGAACATTTGATTACGATTTTCGACGCCAGGGGAAGAGAGCTGCGATCCATCGGCGATCAGGTAGACTTCAGCGAAAATCGCACGTTCAATCGTTTTTTGAACGTTGGCCACCTTGCGGCGGATAACTCCAACAATATTTATTTCGCGTTCAATTATTTTCCAGAACCTACATTCCGCAAGTACGATCGCGTCGGCTACGCTTCGCTGGACATTGCGCTGACGACCATCGAGTTCGCGCCCGCCGCTCAAGCCGCTCGGCGGGAAATAAAGCGCGAAACACAAACTGGGAATGTGCCGGAGCTGAAACCCACCGTTTCCTGCATCGCCGTGGACCCTGCAACCGAACGCGTGTGGATCGCATTTGGAAATGAAATCATGATGTTTGAAAAAGATGGATTCCCGCGCGCTGAATACCGCGTGTATACGCCGGACGGCGCGCGCCTGATCCTGAATTCAATTCTGGTTGAGCCAGATCGCTTGATTCTGACGTCGGATCCTCTCGGCGTTTACGAATTTCCTCGGCCGGACAAATAATTTTCCGCACGAAACGTCCTCGAAACTAGTTTTAGCCGCTGATTATGCGGGAAAGTTGCGCTGTGGAAATCTTGTGCAAAGCCTGTGGGAGTCGCCCTGACCTGATTTTTATTTTCGCTTGCTCCGATACACTTATTTGTGGACAATCACGCACACGCTTCTCACCAGCCAGTTGCTTTTGGTTAGTTGCAAGGCGCAAAAAATTTTGAACGGTAAGTGAGATTCGGGCCGCCAGCGTTTCAGAACGCGCGCTGGAAGCAAAGGGAGCCTCTCAGGGATCGGAATAGAATCCGGTACGAGGCTCACGAGTTTAGCGGGTAGTGGCAGCGTTTTTTTCGACGGGGAATCACTTAAAGAACTGGGTTTTGCGGTTTCCACAGGATATCCACAGCGGTGGATTAACCCGTGGCTGGAATTCTCGTCTCTACGGAAGGTTTGGGCGACTCATTGGCTAGCGCAGCAGCACTATCGAGTTCCTGGGACAAAATCCTGCAACACATGGAGCGGCGGGTAAATCCGCACAGCTTCCAGACGTGGTTCAGGCCTACGCGCCAGCAGGGCACGGAAAACGGCAAACTTCTTATAAAAGTGCCGAACCGGATGTTCCGCAAGAAATTATCGGAAACATATGGGTCACTGTTGGAAGCGGTTCTGACGGAAGTCGGAATGGCTGAGACGCGCGTGGAATTTTTGTGCGACGAGCCAGAAGCTCCGCCTCCACCGTCTCCGCTGGTGCGCCAATCGCGGTTGGATTTTGACGCTGTGGATCACCAGCTGAATCCGCGCTACACGTTCGATACGTTCGTTGTCGGCAATTCCAATCAATTTGCGCACGCGGCGTCACTGGCGGTTGCAGAGCAGCCTTCCAAGTCCTACAACCCGCTGTACCTTTACGGCGGAGTGGGAATGGGCAAGACGCATTTGATGCACGCCATCGGGCACACCATCAAGAGGCGTAATCCGGCGCTGCGGCTCACCTATGTGAGCGCGGAAAAATTCACGAATGAAGTGATCACCTCACTGCGCTTCGACCGCATGATCAGTTTCCGCGATCGTTACCGGAATGTGGACGTGCTGCTGGTAGACGACATCCAATTTATCGCCGGCAAGGAACGCACGGTCGAGGAATTCTTTCACACGTTTAACGCGTTGTATGAATTGCGGAAGCAGATTGTGCTTTCTTCCGATTGCCCGCCGAAAGAGATTTCCGCCATTGAAGAACGATTGCGCTCGCGTTTTGAATGGGGATTGATTGCTGATATTCAAGCGCCGGATCTGGAAACCAAAATTGCAATTCTGCAGAAAAAGGCGGAATCCGAACACGTGCAGGTTCCCGACGACGTTGCCGAGTTTATCGCGCGCAGCATCAAGTCCAACGTGCGCGAGCTGGAAGGCGCGCTGACGCGCTTGTTGGCGTACGCTTCCCTGACCAGCGCTGCGTTGAATCTTTCGACGGCGCAACAGGTTTTGCGGAACATCATCGCCACACAGGAAAAGAAAGTAACCATCGAGCTGATTCAGAAGCGCGTTGGCGAGCAATACGGCCTGCGCGACGCCGACTTGAAAGTCCGCAGCAACACGAAAGCGATCGCTTTTCCGCGCCAGGTGGCGATGTATCTGGTGAAACAGCTTACGTCTGCATCGCTGCCGGAAATTGGACGCCAGTTCGGCGGCAAACATCACACAACGGTGCTTCATTCCATCAATAAGATTGACGCCT
>Ga0137404_10003430_pt1 | contig 10580 bp, 8 predicted proteins | sample CZOMad2_1_16fung_FD_108285 | JGI IMG/M metagenome (GOLD analysis project Ga0137404, IMG submission 108285) | Vadose zone soil fungal communities from Angelo Coast Range Reserve, California, USA - CZOMad2_1_16fungal (Illumina Assembly) | ecosystem: Environmental > Terrestrial > Soil > Vadose zone... | reverse complement strand
TCGGATCGGCGGCGGCATCAAACGCTTCCAATTCCAGCCTAGCAGTCGCCTGATGATGACCGTGGTCGTTGTTGGTGACAGAGTGATTAGTGATGATCACGTCCGGACGGAGCTTTCTGATCTCCAGGACCATTCGGCGCAAAGCTTCTTCTGCATACACCGTTTCGCGAATCGGATCGCGTTCGTTGGGATCGATGGTTACGACGGGCCTGGTTTCGTTGGGTGCCGGATTGGATGACCTGCCGGCGCGCACAAAGAGCCTTTGCACTTGCCAGACAGTCACGCCGTCTTTTAGTTGTTCGGGAAAGCGTTTGGGATCCGCAGCGGCGTCGAATGCTTCCACGGTCAGGCGCGCGGTCGCCTGATGATGACCGTGGTCGTTGTTGGTAACTGAGTGGTTGGTGATGATTACATCGGGCCGCAGCTTTCTAATCTGCAAAACCATTCGGCGCAGAGCCTCTTCGTGACCCCAAATCTTGAAGGTTTCATCGGCGGACTTCGAAAAACCGAAGTCTTTCAGCCCGAGAAAGTAGGGCGCTGACCCTTGAATCTCAGCCGCGGCCATCGTCTCGCGCGCGCGGATCGCGCCCAGCTCTTCATAAAGCTCGGGACCGATTGCGTTCTGTCCGCCTTCGCCGAAAGTTGAGAAGAGGCTGACAGTATGCGCGCCGTATTTGCGCCGCATGACAATCAGCGACGTGCCGTCTTCATCGTCGGGGTGCGCCGCAATGCACATCACCGTCCACGGATTAGTTAGATCGAGCAGCGCCTGGTAAAGCGCGACGCGATCCTCGGGCGATTGTTTTGTGTTGGCTGTTTGTTGCGCGCGCGGCGCAGTGATTAAGAGCGAGACAAAGAGAAGCGCCAGTGTGGCGCGGACAATTTTCTGGTTCATTTTGAGTTTCGTGCTGCAGCGACAGTTTAACCGCAAAGGACGGAGAGGGTCACGCAGAGCGGGGCTACTGCCCCGGCGCTATGACCCGGTCGCTACCGCTCCCGGTACCGACCTCATCACTTTCCCCACTCTCTATCCCGCGCGGTTTTCCAACCTTCCCGCCACAATCATCGCAATCGCAATCATCATGATCAGGATCACTCCATAAGCCGCCGCTGTTCCCAAATTAAAATCGCGCATCGCCGAGGCGATGGCGATCGAAACCGGCCGGTTATTCGGCGTGAATACCAAAACCGACGCGACATATTCTCCCAAGCCGATCACGAACGCCAACAACGTTCCTGCGAGCGCGCCCGGTGCTATTAATGGCAGACGCACTCGCCAAAAACGTCGCCACCAACCGGCGCCCAACACACTTGCGGCTTCTTCCAGAGCGCGATCCAGTTGTTCCATGCTGGCTTGCACGGCGCGTACTACCAGCGGCATGAAGCGGAGGAAGTAGATAACGGGGAGGATCCAAAAGGTGCCCACCAGAATGAAAGAGCCGGTCATTGGGTTCGTTTGTCCGTAAGCCTCGGCTATGGAAAGCGCGACGACGGTGCCCGGCAGCGCCCAGGGGATCAGCACCAAGAGATTAACCAGACGCTTCCATCTTTTTGATTTTCCGGTCGCAGTCACGGCGGTGACGCAAAGGCTCCAGACCAAGGCAGCGAGTGCAGCGATGCCCGCCATCAGCATGCTGTTCACGAAAACTGAACGAGCATTAGCGTCCCCAGCCAGGCGGGCAAAGTTCGACACCGAGTAACTGGGAGGCAGTGTTTGCGTAGTCCAGGAACCATCGCGAGAAAAACTTACCAGCACCAGCGTGACGATCGGCAGCGCCAGAATGACGCTGAAAATGATTCCGCAAACGGCCGCCAGCAAGCGTGCTTTACCGGTCTTCAAGGGCGCGTGTCGTCGCATCGCTCCTTTCATCGCGGCGGCGACAAAGCGGCGCGTGCCTTCGTATCTCTGAAAGAAAATCAAAGCAGCCAGCGAGATGACCGCCAGCAGTACTGTTTGCGTGAGCGCAACGCCGGAATCGCCACGCTGCCGAGCGCTGAAAATTTCCAGCGTCAGCACCCGCACGTTGCCGCCAAACAGCAGCGGGGCGCTAAAGCTGGCCATTGAAGTCATGAAAGTCAGCAGGGCCGCAGCGATTAGCGACGGCGTAAGTTGTGGCAACGTTACTCGGGACAGGACTCGCAAACGTGATGCGCCCAGACTGCGCGCAGCCTCTGATAATCCCGCGTCGATTCGCTGCAATCCGGCCCCAGTCAGAACGTAGAAGAACGGATACATGGTATAGGTGTGAAACAGAAGCAGTGCGCCCCAGCCTCGCAGCGTCCAGGGTGCGGTAGATAGGTGAAAAGTATTCTGGACTACTCGCGCAAGAATTCCTGATTCGCCGCAAAGAAAGATGAAGGCCACGGTGCCCACCAGCGGCGGCAAAACGAGGGGCAGCGCCGCGAGCGTGGCAAACAAGCGACGCCCGGGAAATGAATAGCGTTCGAAGAGAAACGCCAACGGCACGCCGGCCAAACCGCAGAACACAACGGTCAAAATTGAAACCGCGATGCTGGTCAGTGCTGACTCAATAACGGACCGCTGGGAAAGCAGCTTAATGAAGTTCGCGAGTGACCAGTGTCCGTCAATTTGCAATGCGCCTATGAACACACGCGCGTTGGGGTAGATCACTCCGTAAACAAGAACGACTGCAACGATCAGCAAAAGGAAGAGCTTGGAGTGCGCCGGCAGAGCGAAGCGGCGACGGCGCTTAGAATTTGGCCTTTTCATGTTTGAGTTACCCAGAGCGGGGCAGTAGCCCGACCGTCAGGTAGGGCGCCTTGTGATCGATCCCACGCCCTCCCTGACGGTCGGGCTACTGCCCCGCGCCCTCGGCGCACAGCGAACAATTCAAACCCAAATCGCACACCAACTCTATGCGGGTCAGACTTCCGGCAACAGTCTGATTTGATCCGGCGCCAACGTCACCACGCATTCATCCCCAATTTCAAAATCGTCGGCACGCAAGACCAAAGCTTCCAACTTCAAACCGTTAGCGTCGAGTTCTACAGCAGTTGTCGCGCCACTAAATTCAATCTGCGCAATGCGCGCGGATAGGTGGTTCTCACCGATAGGTTGGCCTTTCGAAATTGTAATCGCCTCCGGTCTAATTGCCAGCATGATGGGCTTGCTTACCGGCAGGTGAATTAGCTGTTCGTGAGCAGCATGAACGACCAGAGTGTGACCTCCTTCCAGAGTCTTGAACCTGGTCAAAGGATCATTACTTGAAGTCAGGCGCATGGCGCGAATCAGATTATTGCGCCCCAGAAACTTCGCCACCACAACACTCGTTGGCTGGTCATAAAGTTCGCGCGGCGGACCGATTTGCAGCACCCGCCCCTCGCTCATCACCGCGATGCGATCGCAAAGCGCGAACGCCTCTTCCTGATCGTGAGTAACGTAGACGGCGGTCAAATTCAAACGCTTGACCAGGGCGCGCAGCTCGCCACGAGTTTCGTCGCGTAGCGCTACATCAAGATTAGAGAGCGGCTCGTCAAACAGTAAAAGCGCCGGTTCAATCGCAATCGCCCGCGCGATGGCAACGCGTTGCTGCTGGCCTCCGGATAGTTCATCCACGCGACGGGCATCAAAGCCTGGTAACTGGACCAGCTCGAGAGCGTGCTTAACTTTCTTATTGAGGCTCTCGGTAGAGGAGCCCTCCCTGACGGTCGGGCTTCTGACACGACCGCTTCGAGCGCGCAGACCGAATGCCACGTTTTCAAACACGTTCAGATGGGGGAAGAGCGCGTAGTTCTGAAAGACCATGCCGAATCCGCGATGCTCCGCCGGAAAATTGGTAATGTCGCGACCTTCAAATTCAACCGATCCCGCCTCGGGTGATTCCAGTCCGGCGATGATGCGCATAGTTGTGGTCTTGCCACTGCCGGACGCCCCGAGCAAGCCAAAGAACTCGCCACGCTCCACCGTGATTGAAACGTCATCGACGGCCGCCGTGGCGCCGAAACGTTTGGAGATCCTTTTGAGAGAAAGGAGTGACATGCGATTGGAGTCAGAACCGCCTGCGGTAGCGGGCGGTTAATCGTTACCCAGACAATTGCTTTCGAGGTCGAAGATCAACCGCCCGCTACCGCAACCGGTTCTGTCTGCTTCCAACTTCCAGGTCAGCCACAACCGGAACGTGATCAGAAGCCTGCGTTTCGACAATCCAGGCACGTTTGGCGCGCACGCGATCGGTTGTGCGAAAAAAGATGTAGTCGATTCTTTTTGTGGGTTTGTCCGTCGGATAGCTAAACCCTTCATCGCCCGCGCGCGCCTGACTCCACGCGTCGTCAAACTGATAGCGCATGAGTTGATAAGCCCGACCGGCCGGAATGTCGTTAAAATCGCCGACGACAATCAGAGGGCCCTTAACATCCTTCAGCGCCGTCAGCAGCTGTTGAGTTTCGAACAACCGCCCGTCTTCGTACTGATAGTCCAGATGCGTGGTTACAAAGTTCACCGTGCGGCCGCCAATGCGTACTTCACCACGGATGAACCCTCGGACGCTCAGCTTCGCGCGTGTTTTGATAGAGCCGGTGATCGATCGCCATGATCGGAAAGCGCGACAGAATTGCGACACCGTATTGCCCGCCCTGATAACGCAGATTAAAGGCAAAGTCGTAATCCATCCGCGTTAGCTTCGCCAGTTCGGCAATCTCGTCTATGCGCTGGGTTCGCAGAACACCGCGATCCGCTTCCTGCAAGCCAACCAGGTCCGGGTGCTGCGCGTTGATGACGCCGGCGATGCGGGCCAGGTCGAGCTTCTTATCCATCCCGATGCCGACATGTATGTTGTAGGTCATCACCCGTAGAGTTTGGATCGAGGCCGGCGGCTTAAGAGAGATTCGCGCTGCCGGCTGCCGATAAAAGCTGACGACTGACAGCACTAGAAAACCGACCCTAACTATTAAACGGGGACGCATCAACAACTATCGACCTACTGAACGACTTCCTTTCCCCTTGAGAGGGGGATGGGGAGAGGGACTTAGCGGCAGTAGCTGGTCTGATTGAAGTAGCGTGTGCTTCGGTTGCGCTCTACGCCCCTGGCCCTCTCCCAGAGAGAGAGGAAAAAATCCTACTCTAGGCTGACTGAGGTTCGGCGCTTTCAGGGTTGATGGTTTCAGCCGCCTGAAATCCTATCTTGCTGTGCGTGCCATCACAGAAAGGCTTGTTTGATGAAGCGCCACACCGGCACAGAGCGATCTTCGGTCGATCATCGGTGGCGATCTTATTTCCCGCGGTGTCGTAAATGTCTACCGGACCCTCGACCAGATAAGGCCCGTTTGGTTTCGGACGAATGGATACGTCTGCCATTTTTCACTCCTATTAGATTGTTTTAATTGCCCGGCCATTCTAACACGGGCACGCGATTCGCGGGGGCAAGCCCGCCTTCCCGACCTTGAGGTTGTCAATTTGACGTCGTACTTGATGATTGAAAGCCGCCCAAGCTTTTGATCCCATTTCATCTCAAGAAATCTCTCTCAGGTCAGGAAGGGGGGCTTGGCCCCCGCTTTCTTTGAATGCTGCGTCCTTCAGACTTTTCCTTTAGACTAGGCGCGCATGCCCTTCATCCACGCTGCCGCGATGTTCATCGCCGCTTTTCTCGCGGGCATAGTGAACTCGATCGCCGGTGGCGGCACGTTGCTGACATTTCCCCTGCTGATCTGGTTAGGACTTGATCCCAAAATCGCAAATGCTACCAGCACGGTGGCCTTGTGGCCCGGCTTGTTCAGTGGAACCTTCGGCTATCGACGCGAGATGAACGACAGTTCGCTGATCCTGATGCGACTGGGAGCGATTAGCGTGATTGGGGGCGGCGTGGGTGCCTGGCTCCTGATTATCACTCCGTCACTCACGTTTGCGCGGCTGGTTCCGTTTTTGATTCTGTTCGCGACCATTTTATTCATGATTCAGGGGCCGGTGAATCGCTGGCTGCGCCTGCCCACCGAAGGCGGCGAATCAATGAAGGCCTGGTGGAGCTTTGCGATCGTGGTCCAGTTTTTCTCGGCCGTGTACGGCGGTTATTTCGGGGCCGGGAACGGCATTTGGATGCTGGCGGCGATGGGCCTGCTGGGCATGCACAACATCCATCGAGCCAACGGCATCAAGAATTTTCTAGGCGTTTGCATTAACAGCGTGGCCGTAGTCAGTTTTTCTATAGCCCACATGGTGGACTGGCCAAAGGCTCTGTTGATGGCCGTGGCGGCCCTGGTGGGCGGCTATGTCGGATCCCGCACAGCGCAACGTGTCGGCCGCGTATTCATTCGCCGTGCGATTGTGGTGATTGGCTTCTTGATTGCAATCGTGATGCTGTGGCGCATGAAATGATCTAATCCGCAGATTACGCAGATTACACAGACAAGAAATAGCAGCCACAAAAAGGCTCAGAAAACACAAACAGGAACCAAAAGCACGAAAGCATGTCGAGCAGCGAGTATTCTTCTTTTGAGCTTCTTGTGCCTTTTTGTGGCTGTATTTTTTGAATCTGCGCAATCTGTGTAATCTGCGGATTCAAGGAATTAGACGAATGAAAAAACTTCCGCGCGAGTTCTACACCCGCTCAGACGTTCTGGAAGTCGCCCGCGATCTGCTCGGCAAGAAGCTGGTTGTTCCCGGCAAGAACGGGGCGCGCGTCGCGGGACTCATAGTCGAGACCGAAGCCTATCGCGGTCCGGAAGACCGCGCGTCTCACGCCTACAACGGTCGTCGTACTAACCGCACAGAGACAATGTACAGTCGGGGCGGCACGGCGTATGTCTATTTCGTCTATGGCATGTACAACCAGTTCAATGTGGTGACGAACGTCGAGAGCATTCCGCATGCGATCCTGGTGCGCGCGGTCGAACCCTCTGAAGGGCTGGATATCATGCGTCGTCGCCGGCAGGGCCGATCAGAATATGAATTGACCAGCGGGCCTGGCCGGTTGTGTCTGGCGCTGGGAATTGATCGAACATTGGATAAGGCCGATTTGCTTGGCGACCGCGTTTGGATTGAGGAAGGTATCTCGATCTCTCCGCGTCAAATCTCGCGCGGGCCGCGAATCGGAATTGACTATGCCGAAGAATGGATCAAGAAGCCCTGGCGGTTTTGGATCAAGGATAATCCGTTTGTGAGCCGGCCGAACCGTTAGTCCAGCAACCTTTGCGGAGGCTTTACTTAGATAGAATGGTTTGAACTCGAGGGTTCAGGATGTTCTCGAGTTCGCCGTAGGGAATTGTTACTGAGCGTTGGCCATCGCCGCAAGAGGAGATAGCACAGCGGTCGAAATTGATAACTAAGCCCTCCCGAGTGACATTCCACTCGATATTTCGATGCAAATCCGTCAAGATCGCATCTGCATGGACATAGAGTCCTTCAGCAGTCAGTTGTTTCTCACAAAGACGCGCAATCGTATTTTTATATCTCGTATTTCGCTTGAACACAGAGCTAATTAGCAACACACGTCCATTCTTGAGTTCAAAGTTTACCGTGAAGAAATCTTCGAGTGGGTGAGCAGCGGGGTACGTATAGTTAATATCTTGGAATCGAACGCTTAAGAAGTCTTTGTTTGTTGTAAGCACTTGGTAACTAAATTCTGCGGTTTGTAATGGGTTTTGTTCTGGGATAGTTTGAATCAGGTCCCGTAACCATCTGCGCTTCGGAGCGGTCATATAAACATAATGCTTCCTGATTTTGCGATTTACCTCGTTATTAAACCGACGAGCGCGCCGATCTGTAATTGGAATGATTCGAGGATATTCACCTTGAATGTCATACCTAACTTGGCGCCTTACGGTTCGGAACTTTTCTGACTCCAACTTTAATCCTCGACCCAGAATCCTATCTTCGACCGGTGTCAGTGAAGGTGACGGACTCTGCGTGAGAGTTTGCGAGGTAGTTTGTATGATTGGAGTGGGCGAAGGAGCAATGCCAGCGTTCTGCGGACGCTGACAACTAGCTGTAATGAACATAAGAAAGATGAACCACCAACCGTGAGTATGCGGGTTTACTCTCATGGAAATCAGCTCGATCACTTATTGCTTGTCGAGTAGCGCCCAAATGCGTGCCTCACCTTCCCTTTGAATCAATTGTCTCACTTCGCCATAAGCCGCCGCATAAAGCATGCGCATCTCTTGCTGCGAGCCTGGTCGCCGCAATCGCTCCTCAATTTCCTCAGGTGTTAACTTAGTCTTAGTGGCGTAGCGCGAAATCGTCGCGCCCTCACCAGCGAGGTAAAGCGCGAAGCCTTCTTCCAGCCAGCGCGGCGCACGATTCCGGCTGACCGCATCGATTACTGTGTGCGCCAATTCGTGACGAAGGGTATTTGAAAGCACTCCGCGGCGCTTTAACAAGCCGACTGGCTGCAGCTCAATCCGATTGCCTTTTGTGGCCGCCGCCGCCCACCAGGGTTGACCGGTGCGAGAGGTAAAGTCACCCGTGCTTTCGTTAAGACGAATTTCAAGCAGTGGTATGTTCGCCGAAACTGAGGCGGCTGAAGCTCGGTGCAGAAAATCGCCGCGAGCTGCTTCCAAAGTGTTCAAGACTTGATCGGCATCGCGGCGATCGACGTTGGCGGGATAGGTGACGCGAAAGTGTTCACTGGACAAAACCAGGACGCGGGGATGGGGGGACGCGTAGACGCGGAGATTTGTTTGTGCGAACAAGAGGACATCCGCATACCAACGGCTGGTTGGATTCAGGCTCACCCTGTCTCCGCGTTCCCGTGTCTCCGCATCCTTTCTTAAACTCGTGCCCGGAAAATACTTCTCCAGAATGCGCTGATAACTTGCCCCACGCGCTGCCATTACATGCGCGCCTTCCTGACAAAGGCCAAGCCCGTGACCAAACCCGCTGCCGCGAAAGACGAAATTCGCACCGGCGTGAACGACTTCGAAACGCGAACTCTTCAAGACGTTCCATCCCAGCACGCGACCCACGATGATCTTGAAATCCCAGCCACGCACAGTCTTGCGGTGTTCGCCTTCGAGCGTGATGAATTCCGCGCGTCCGGTCTCGTCGCGCTTGTTGACGATTACTTGATCCAATCGCGCGCCGACATCCGTACGGGCATCGCTTTGCAGCGCCCGCAGCAAATTCGAGTGCGTAATCACATCAGTCCAGGTGGCGTGCGGGCCGGATAAGCAGTACTCGTCACGCACTCCGCGCAGATATTCGGGCGGACTTGTTCCCCAAAGGGTCCCGATGTTTGCAGTCTCTCCCCCACACGACGCCCCAAAGTACACATCGGCAGGTTGGCCACGATCGTCTAACAATACCTGACCCTCCGTTGCTTTGACCGCGGCGATCATCGTGTCAGAAGCCCGCGCGTCAGCAAGGGCTCCGTTGGTCATCAAGCCCTCCCTAACGGTCGGGCTTCTGACACCCCCAGGAGAGAATCGCTGGCAGTGAGTAGTAGAGCAAAAATCGTAACCATCTTTTGCGTGACGTCCGCGATTTTTCACGGCATAAGTGCGAATGGCAATTGCCAAAGCTTTAAGTGCTTCCGGCTCTGTCTCCATGCTGCCCTCCGCGCGCAGCACGCCAAGCACGTAATCTTCCAGCGACAATTCCTGCGTGATGTTGTCATGCACGAGATGCACGCGCAGTGTGGCGGTCGAGGTCGGTGCCGGAGAATTAACGGTGCTCGTCTCATTCGTTTCGACTCTCCTCTGCGACTCCGGGCCTCTGCGGCTAATTGCGTTCGCGTAAGCCTCGAAGATTGATTTCGACAGGTTCGCCGCTTCTGAACCGTGTGAGCGCCCCAGCAGAACTATTACGGCAATTTTAGCTTCATCCGGTTTCAGCTCGTTGACTGAGACTGAGTTCGCACTCGATCCGGCAAAGCCGACAAACCAACCATTCGGACGAAAGCCTTTCGCCGGCAGAGCTGTTCCGGTCTTGCCGATAATGTAAAGCGGAAGGGAATCAAGTTTCGCACTCCTCGCGGTGCCATAACGAACAGCGCCGCGCATGCCTTCAGCAATAATCGTGCGGTGCTGCTCAGAAATGTCAATGCGTGCGCGCTCCACAGTCTGAAAGTCGTTCGCGCCGGCGACGCGCACTTGAAACAGATGTCCACCGTTCACCAGCGCGGCATAAGCGGCAAGTAACTGTACGGGCGTGACCAGGATTTGATCGCTTTCCCCGATGGCTTCGCGCGCGTCGCAATCGCTTTGCTCAGACGCGTGATTGCTTTCCTGAGTGCGAATCCGTGCGCTGTTTCCCGTCTGGCAGGGCCGCAGTGTTCCCGCGACTTCCTGGTTTTCGCCGGCGCCGGCAGGCTGCCCAAAACCGAAACTTCGCATGGTTTCGATTAGACGGTCTCGACCCAGGCGCTGGCCGAGCGAGGCGAAGTAATAGTTGCAGGAGTAGGCAATTGCCTGTGATGGAGTGAATGGTGGCAAGTGATCGTCATGCACGCAGGGAAGGGAAAACCCAAGACCGGTGAATCGGCCCGGACACACCGTGCGTGAATCCTGATTAATCAATCCGGCGCGCAACGCGGCCAGCGCTGTGAACGGCTTCATCGTTGAGCCGGGCATCAGCGCCTGCGTGAGCGCGAGTTGCGGGTTTACTACAGCGCGCACGCGTCCGCTTTGCG
>Ga0137404_10003425_pt1 | contig 10586 bp, 12 predicted proteins | sample CZOMad2_1_16fung_FD_108285 | JGI IMG/M metagenome (GOLD analysis project Ga0137404, IMG submission 108285) | Vadose zone soil fungal communities from Angelo Coast Range Reserve, California, USA - CZOMad2_1_16fungal (Illumina Assembly) | ecosystem: Environmental > Terrestrial > Soil > Vadose... | reverse complement strand
TGGCGAAGGGACTATCCATGCTCACACCCACGACCTGGGTGTCGGCCGCTTCCAGCGTTTTCAGGTTCTGCTGGAAGTTTTTCATCTGCTGGGTTCAACCACCGGTGAAGGCAAAAATATAGAAGCCAACCATCACATTCTTCTTTCCGCGGAAGTCGTGCAGAGACATCTTCTTGAGGTCGTTGCCGTCGAAGTATTGCAGCGTAAAGTCCGGGGCGACGTCGCCGACTTTCAGCGCGGGCCTGGCGGGCTTGGCCGGAGTATCCCCAAGGACCGCTGAGCTTGCCAGCAGGAGCAGGAGGGTTAGTGCTTGTTTGCGCATCGTTCACCTTTAGCTTTGGGCTTGGAGCTCGGCGGTCCCCTTCCTCTACGCTACGCCGGGCTCTCGTAGACGGTCAACGCATCGCTAGGCGGTGTCGAGCGCTACATTGCGCGCGGCTTTCGTTCTCAGTACATTGCTAGGAATGACTCGGACGGTCAATGAGCTGTTCTACCGCGTTGTAGGCCAAGAGCAAGACAGGAAGGCGGAGCGCGTGATGCTGCACCGCGGTGCCACCGACTGGATCGGGATTTCTTCGCACGAACTCTATCGCAATACTGCAGGGGTGGCGCGAGCGCTGCGGGAGTGGAAGATCGCCAAGGGCGACCGGGTTGCGATTCTAAGCGAGAACCGCCCGGAGTGGGCAACCGCGGATTTTGCCGCCATGTTGCTGGGGGCGGTCGTGGTTCCGATTTACCCGACCCTTACCCAGGATCAGGTTGAGCATCTGCTGCGGGATTCCGGGTCGCGGGTGGCTTTTGTTTCGACGCAAGCGCAACTGGCCAAGGTGCTGGGGATTCAGGCTCACACAGGTCTGGAGCGAGTTGTAGTGATGGACCCGATTGAGAATCCGCGGGCGTCGCGGATGGATCACCTGATGCAAGCGGGACCGGAACGCAGAGATCCAGTATTGGATGCAACGGCGAACGCCATAATGCCCGAGGACTTGGCGACTCTGCTTTACACTTCTGGAACAACTGGAGTTCCGAAGGGCGTGATGCTGACGCACGGAAACCTGGCGTGCAATTTCTCGTGTTCGCTTGGCGAATTCGGCCTCGCTCCCGGGTCGTCGAGCGTGTCGTTTCTTCCGCTCTCGCACATCACGGCGCGGCATGTGGACTATGCCCTTTTGCATGGCGGTGTGACTTTGGCTTATTGCCCTTTTCTCGAGGAACTTCCACGGGCGCTGCGAGAAGTCCGGCCCGCGATTTTTGTCGCGGTCCCTCGCGTCTACGAAAAAATCCGCTTACAGGCAGAGCAAACGGCGCGCAGTTTCGCGAAGCGAAACATTTTGGAGTGGGCCTTAGCGGTCGGTCATGAACACCGGTCAGAAATTCTCGCAGGAGAAATACCAACCGCCTGGTCGTGGCGTATGGCCGACCGCATCGTGTTTTCGCAGATTCGGCAAGGCATGGGTGGACAGGTCCAAATTTACATTTCCGGAGGGGCTCCCCTGGGCCGCGAGCTTGCGGAGTGGTACGCGGACGCGGGGATTCGCATTCACGAGGGTTATGGCTTGACCGAGACCTCGCCCGTTATCGCCGTGAACAGCCCGAAGGCGCATCGGCTGGGAACTGTGGGCAAGCCGCTGTCGAATGTAGAAGTGCGGATTGCGGAAGATGGCGAGATTCTGGTGCGGGGCCCTTCGGTGTTTGGTGGGTATTGGAACATGCCAAAAGAATCGGCCGAGGCTTTCGCCGACGGACTCTTCAAGACCGGCGACATCGGAAATCTGGACACGGATGGCTTTCTGTCGGTAACCGACCGGAAGAAAGACTTGATCAAGACCTCGGGCGGGAAGTTTATTGCGCCGCAGCCGATCGAGGCCTCGCTCAAAGACAATGCCCTGGTGGCCGAGGCCGTCGTGATCGGCGATAAGCGGAAGTTTCCCGCCGCGATGATTCTTCCCTGCTTCCCTTTGCTCGAGGATTGGGCGCACGACAACCAGGTCACGTTCTTGTCTCGCGAAGAACTGGTCCGGCAGCCCCGCGTGCAGGCGTTGTATGAAGGCGTTGTCGAGGGCGTGAATGAAAAGTTGGCGCGGTTTGAGAAGCTGAAGAAAACGATTGTGCTGGCAGAGGAGTTTTCGGTGGCGAGTGGGACGTTGACTCCAACCTTGAAGATGAAGCGGCGCGCAGTGGAAGCCAGACACCGTGAAGAAATCGATGCGCTCTACGCGGCCGCAGACCGCGCCCCCGCAGAATAGCCCCGGCACGATTCACGTGGGACGGCCGCCGTCCGGCGGAGGCAACCGCTTCAGTCATCCCCAACCCGCGCTTGATTCCGCGGATACAATACAAGAATGGACACACTGCAGATTGCCGGACGAAAACTCCAATCCCGCCTGATCGTCGGCACAGGCAAGTACAAGTCTTTCCAGGAAAACGCGCGGGCGCTCGAAGCCAGCGGCGCCGAAATGGTGACTGTCGCCGTGCGGCGGGTAAATCTGGACCGCAGCAAAGAATCGCTGCTCGATTTCATCGATCCAAAAAAATACGTTCTGCTGCCGAATACGGCGGGCTGCTACACGGCGGATGAGGCAATTCGGACCGCACATTTGGGACGCGAAGTCGGGCTTTCCAGTTGGGTGAAGCTGGAAGTAATCGGAGACCAGGCAACGCTCTACCCCGACATCCACGCAACGCTGGAAGCGACGCGAACTTTGGTAAAGGACGGCTTTATAGTATTGGCGTATACCTCTGATGATATTGTCTTTGCCAAGCGCCTAGTCGATGCCGGCGCATCGGCCGTGATGCCCTTAGGCGCGCCGATTGGCAGCGGCCTCGGAATTCAGAATGAGGCGAATTTGCGAATTCTGCGGGAGATGATCACCGGCGTGCCACTCATTCTCGACGCCGGCGTAGGAACGGCTTCCGATGCTGCAACTGCCATGGAGCTAGGGTACGATGCCGTTCTAATGAACACCGGGATCGCGGCAGCGCAAGAGCCAGTGCTGATGGCGGAAGCGATGAAGCATGCCGTGCTCGCAGGACGGATGGCATATCTAGCAGGCCGAATGCCAAGAAAACTCTACGCGACCGCGAGCTCCCCGCTAGAAGGTGTCGTGAGGTAGGCTCTACCGCTTGGCCGAATGATTTTTCGGCATGGGCGGCGGAGGCGGCGCTGGGGCGACGTAGACAATCTCGCCAGGTTTGGCATAATGCAGTTGCTCACGAGCCTCGCGCTCGATGGCCGCCGGGTCGCCTTTCAGCGCTTCGATGTGCTTGCGGAGCTGTTCGTTCTGTTCCTGCAATTGATCGACGTCTCTTGCGAGAGTCTTGTATTCGTTGCGCTTGTTTCCGTACGCCAGGGCACCATTCGCACCCAGAGCTACATGGAAGAAGAGCCAAACGGCGAGCGCCGCGGCCAGAATCGTTCCTATCTTCCGGCGCAAGCTGAACGCCCGGTGAACAACAGGCTGATAGTCCTCAGCGGCCTGAAGAACAAACTGGCCGGCACGACGAACGTGCTCTCGCGCCTCGGGAAGACGAATGGTGCGATAGGCCCGGTTGAAGCTTTCTTCTTGAGATCGGTCTTCTTGCAATCGGTCTTCCCTCAATCGCTTCCCGTCTGACTACTCAAAAATCCACTGCTTCGCCAATGCGCTCAGCTTGTCCGAGTCCGCCTGCGTGCGGGCTTCCGTATAGGCACGAACCACCGGCTCGGTGCCGGAGAGACGGTAACAAATCCAGCCCCCGTCGCCGAAGACCAGTTTGAGACCGTCCTTGCGCACCACTTCCTGAATGGTGCGGCCAAAGAACTCCTTCGGATCGGACCCCAACTTCTTAGTGAAGCGGGCTTTGACATCTTCCGTCAAGCGGAAGTTTTCGCGGCGCGGGTAGAAGGAACCTACTTTGACAAACAGCTCTTGCAATTGCGTGCCGAGAGATTTGCCTCGACGCGCAACCATCTCGCAGCAAAGTAGTCCCGCGATTACGCCATCTTTCTCCGGCGTGTGGTGGCGAATCGAAAGCCCAGCGCTCTCCTCTCCGCCAATCGCGATCTTGTCCTGCTTGATCAACTCGCCGATGTATTTGAAACCCACGGGCGTCTCAAACAGCTCCACCTTGTGGTGAGCGGCCACCGCGTTGATCAAATTCGTCGTCGCAACGGACTTGCAGACGCCGTTGCGCCAGCCGCGAGACTCAACGAGGTAGTCGAAAAGCAAAGCGATGATGTAATTGGGTTGCAGAAAAGTTCCGTCCTCGTCGACGATGCCGAAGCGATCAGCATCCCCGTCGGTAGCGATGCCGATGTGCGCCTTGATGCGGCGCATCTCCACGCGCAAATCTTCCAGGAGTTCGTCGTCGGGCTCAGGCGCGTGGTTGCCGAAGAGCACATCGCGGTAGTCGTGGACGGTCGCCGTTTCGACGCCAGCTTCCCTGAGAATCGTATCGGAGTACCCGCGGGCTGCACCCCACATGGGATCGAAGGCAACACGAAACCCGGCTTTGCGAATCGCGTCAAGATCAATCGCTTCTCGGAGGCGGGCCATGTAAGCGGGCTTGGGATCGAGCGCCTGCGCGGTGGCCTTCGGTCCGCTGGGCGTCGCGGCTCCGGCATCGATTGCAGCAATTTCGGCCTCGATCTTCTTGGTAGCTTCCGGCAGCGCGGGAGCACCGTCAGGCGTGGAGAACTTAATCCCGTTGTATTCCGGAGGATTATGCGAAGCCGTAAAGTTAATCGCGCCGTCGGCCTTGTTATTGGTGACCGCATGTGAAATCGCCGGCGTGGGCGCGGCCTCGGCGATTATCAACGGCGTGATGCCGTGGCTGCTGAGAATATCGGAAGCCATGGCGCAGAATGTCTCGCCCAAGAATCGCGGGTCGCGACCAACGATCACGCGCGCGCCACTGGACTTCTGCGAGACCACATAGCGGGCGATGCCGCCAACCGCCCTGCGCACGTTCGCGAACGTGAATTCCTCGCCGATCACCGCACGCCATCCCGATGTGCCAAACTTGATGGTTGTCATGACTCTGCCCCGAACCTCAAACTCGACTATTGATGCGAGCGGCCAGCCCTTGGTTACACTCAGCCTTTAAACTCAGCCTTTAAACTCGAAACGAAGAGCCCGCTAGCCTGCCGATTCTATATGACCGACAAACGCCTTGTACTGAGCACCGCCGGATCGCAAGAAGAAGCCCGAAAGATCGCCCACGCGCTGGTGGAGCGGCGGCTCGCGGCCTGCGTCAACATTGTGGCCGGAGTGGAGTCCGTGTACCGATGGCAGGGAAAAGTGGAAACCGCAACGGAATGGCTGCTGGTGATGAAGACCACAGCGGCGGCGTTCCCCGCTTTAAACAAGGCGCTCCGCGAGTTGCACTCGTATGAGGTGCCGGAATGCCTGATGCTGACGGTGGAAGACGGCGACGCCACGTACTTAGAGTGGATTGGAGAATCGGTTCAGTAGGGCGAAGTCGGGCTCAACAGTTCGATCGGATCTCGGCGGCCGAGTACGCCCTCAGGCTCCCCCTATTCTTGCCATTCCGGTGAGCCGAAGGCGAGGAGGAACCCGCTCTTAGGCTTTAAGCCTACTTCTTCTTCGGTTCGTGCTGCCGCAGAACTTTGTAGGTAATGTCCTCGATGCGCGAAAGCGTACTTTCCTCGCGGCGGCGGGCACGTCTTTCGTCGGCGTCTGATTGACTCTTGGCTTGGGAGTGAGTGTTATCGGCGGTTCGTTGGGGTTGGTGCATACGGGGATGAGGGTGTTTCTTGTCCTTTCTCTTAGCCACGCGTTTTACCGGATTGATCGGCCATATCTGCCAGGTTTGCGCCGCTTGTAGCGCATAACCCGGCTGAACCTGTCATACATTATCCCGATGACATTCCGCTATGGCAAATTCGGGGGATATGTCGAATTGGTAACTAGTTCTGAGGTTCTGGAGCCGGAATCGAAAGCAAGTGCCCGCGATAGAGGGCCATCCCCACAATGGCATCCACTCCAAGAACATCAAGCGCAGCCACTTCCTCGTCACTGCGTATTCCTCCGGCCACGAAAAGGCGGCGTTTTGTGGCGGCACGGAGCTCTTTCACAGGCTCCAGGGGCATGCCGCCCATCAGACCTTCCCCGTCCACGCGAGTGTAGAGGAACGCGCCGCACCAGGGTTCGAGAGCCTGCATTAGACTGACCGGAGTCAGTGCCGTAGTGCTGCGCCAGGCGTCGGTGGTGACTTTGCCCTGCTTGGAATCCACCGCAAAGATCAGGTGCTCAGCGCCTACTTCCTGCGCAAGTTCTTGCGCGAGTCGCGTGTTGGGCACCCCGTCACGCACCAATGCGGAGCCGATGATCACGGCCCGGGCGCCCGCGGCCAAAAGTTCGCGCGCGGTTTCGGTAGTACGCACACCGCCACCCACTTGGCAAGGAAGATGCTGAACCATCTTCTGAACCAAAGGGCGGTTGTCGCCATTCTGCATGGCGGCATCGAGATCAATGAGGTGGACGAGCGGAAAGGACTGAAAGCGTTCAATCCAAGGCTGGGGATCGTCGTACTCAAGTACTTTCTTCTTCCCCTGTTCCAATTGAACAACCTTGCCGTCCATTAAATCCATCGCGGGGATTAGCATGGCCACCTCACGGGCACGCCGTTCTGCTGCAAATGCCGCTTGAGGTCGGACATGCGAATCAGGCCAAAGTGGAAGATGGAAGCAGCGAGCGCAGCGTCGGCGGCGCCCGTTTGGAAGACCTCGTCAAAATGCTCGATAGCGCCTGCGCCACCGGAGGCGATGACGGGGATGTGCGCGACCGCGGCAATCGCGCGGGTGAGTTCCATATCGAATCCGTCTTGCGTGCCGTCGCGGTCCATGGAAGTGACGAGAAATTCGCCGGCACCAGCTTCCTGCGCTTCGCGAGCCCAAGTGACGGCGTCGCGCCCGGTGGCGTCGCGCCCGCCTGTCTTTTTTACTTCGAAGTGCGATCGGTCGGCTGATGCGCGAGCATCAATCGCCACAACCGCGGCTTGCGAGCCAAATTTGGCTGCGATTTGCGTAATCAACGTCGGATCGGCGAGCGCCGCAGAGTTGACTGCGACTTTATCGGCTCCAGCGTCGAACACGGCACTGGCATCATCGACCGACCGGATACCGCCGCCGACGGTGAAAGGCACCATGAGTTCACGCGCCGTGCGCCGCACGGTTTCCAGCAGCGTGGCCCGTTTTTCGTGCGTGGCGGTAATGTCGAGCAGCACAATCTCATCGGCACCCGCCGCGGCGTGGGCGGCGGCTAGCTCCGTCGGATCTCCGGCATCGCGCAGCTTCGTAAACTGCACGCCTTTCACCACCCGTCCAGCATCCACATCCAAGCACACGATGATGCGGCGAGTCAGCATGGCAGCTCGCAAAAATTGCGCAGAATCGTCAGGCCGATTTCCCCGGACTTCTCGGGATGGAACTGCACTCCAAACACGCGGCCGCGTTCTACGGCGGCGGAGAATGTTCCGCCATATTCGCACTGCGCCACGGAACCGGGGCCAACGGGAGCGCGATAGGTGTGCGTGAAATAAACGAAGCTGCTCTGCGGCACGCCGGCCAGCAGCAGAGAAGGCCTTTCGCGAGTAAGGTCGTTCCAGCCCACGTGCGGCGATTTCACCGCGAGAGGAAAGTGTTCGCATTGGCCGGGGAAGAGCCCGAGACCGCGGGTTTCGGGCGACTCCTCGCTCGTCTCGAACAACCACTGCATCCCCACGCAAATGCCGAGAAACGGGACTTCCCTGCGGATGGCGTCGCCGATGGCGCTGCTCATCCCGCTGGAGCGAAGAACTTCCGTCGCCGCGAAATGGCCAACGCCCGGCAGAACAATCTTCTCGGCGCTGGCAATGGCAGCCGGATCAGAGGTGACGAAGGACTCCGCCCCAACACGGTCGAGAGCCTTCTTCACCGAGGTCAAGTTTCCCGCGCGATAGTCAACGATGGCGATCACAAAAGTCCTTTGGTGCTCGGCAGCATTTTGGCCAGCCTGCGATCCCGCCAGCAGGCCGCTCGCAGAGCGCGGGCAAAAGCTTTAAACAGAGCCTCGATCTTGTGGTGATTCGAACGGCCCTGCAAAACGCGAGCGTGAACGTTGGCGCGGGCACCGCGCGCAAAGCCTTCGAAGAAATCGTAGACGAGTTCCGTTTGGAGATCGCCAACAAGGCGCTGGCGGACCTTGGTATCGACAACCGCGACGGCCCTGCCGCCGAAGTCGACGGCGGCCAAGCCCAGAGTCTCGTCCATGGGCATGACGAAATAGCCGGCGCGGAGGATTCCAAGCTTGTTTCCAAGCGCTCGGTCGAAAGCCTCGCCCAAGGCGATGCCAACATCTTCCACCGTATGGTGCTGATCCACGTCCAGATCGCCGTTGGCTTTGAGACGAAGGTCAAAGCCACCGTGCCGGGCAAAGAGTTCCAGCATGTGATCGAAGAATCGAATGCCGGTGGAAACCTGGTACTGTCCGCGGCCATCGATGTTCAGCGTGAGGTCGATGCGGGTCTCGTTGGTGTTGCGCTGGATGCGAGCCTTCCTCATGCGATGACCTCAGGATTAATCTTGAGTTCAGCCAGGACTTGGCGCAGCGCTGTGAGCAGCTGCTCCGTGTGCGCTTCGGAGCCGAGGGTAATGCGTACCCAACCGTCGCAGCCCGGATCGGAGGAGCGATCGCGCACCAGGATTCCGCGCTCCTTCATGGCGGCCACGAACGCGGCATGCTTCGAGCCAATCTGGGCCAGTACGAAATTGGCCTGGCTGGGACAATACGCGATTCCGCGAGATTGGAACTCCCGCTCAAGAAGAACCCGTCCACGCTGGACTTGGCCCACATATTGACAGACGTACTCCCTGTCTTTCAGCGCCTCCGGCAACGCAATCAGCGCCGCAATGTTGACGTTATAAGGCGAAGCCACGCGACGCACCATCCGCATTTGAGCAACTGGACCAGCCAACACTCCAACCCGTAATCCGGCCATCCCATAAGCTTTAGAAAACGTGCGAGCTACAAAAATATTGGCATTATCGCGAATCGACAGCAGCAGCGTCTGACCGCAAAACTCGTAGTAGGCTTCGTCAAGTAAGACGGCCGCGTGCGGAGCAGCGTTCGCAATCTGGAGCAGGCCCTCCGAAGTGACTACCGTACCGGTAGGGTTGTTGGGATTGGCGACGGCGATCAGACGGGTCTCCGAAGTGATGGCAGCCAGCACCGCTTCCGACGGAAAACTGAAATCCTCCCTCGCCGGCACGCGCACCACACGCGCCCCAGTGGCAGCAGCGTTAATCTCGTACATCGCAAAAGTCGGAACAACGATGATGGCTTCATCGCCGGACTCAAGATAAGTCTCGCAGAGAAGATGAATCGCCTCGTCGACCCCGTTGGTAAGAAGAACTTCGTCTTTTTCTAGTCCGAGCGAAGCAGCCACCAAGGCTTCTACGGGCTCACGCTCGGGATAACGCGATAAGTCTTCCAGAGTTAGTTGCTGCAATCTATGCAACACACGCGGCGATGCCCCCACCGTGTTTTCATTGAAGTCGAGCCGCAGCCCCGTGCGGCCTCCCAAGGGAGGGTGATACTCCTTCAGCGACTGAATCGCCTCCCGAGCCCTAAGCATGGTTCACCCTCAGGCGGAGAGATTCAGCATGCGCAGCAAGCCCTTCCGCCTCCGCCAACCGGATGGCCGCCGGCCCGACTCGACGGATACCTTGCCGCGTCATCTGTTGCACTGTGATGACCTTCACGAAATCGAGCACCGTAAGGCCGCCCCGGGACCGCGCGATTCCCGCTGTCGGCAGCACGTGATTGGGACCAACAATGTAGTCTCCAGCAGCTTGTGCGGAGTAAGCGCTGGCGAACACCGAGCCGGCATTTCGCACTAAAGGCAAGTCGCGTTCTTCGACAGTCAGGTGTTCAGATGCAATCTGGTTGGCCCACTGCATCGCCTGCTTACGGGAGGACGCGACCAAGATCACGCCGTTCTCTTGCAGAGACGCCAGAGCGATGGGGTTGCTCTCCGCTTGCAGCGCGACTTCCTTTTCGACCTTCTTCGCCAAAGTAGCCGACGATGTGATGAAGACGCAAACCGCTTCGGGATCGTGCTCCGCTTGAGCAACAAGATCACCGGCAATGAAGTCGGCGCGACCGCTGTGCCGGACGACCAGCGCCTCGGTAGGGCCAGCCAGAAAATCGATGGCGCAGTCGAAGGCAACCAGTTTTTTCGCGGCGGTGACATAGAGATTGCCCGGTCCCACGATTTTGTTCACCGGCGCGATCGACTTAGTACCATACGCCAGAGCCGCCACCGCCTGTGCGCCGCCGATCCGGTAAAACTCCTTCACCCCTAGCAACGCAGCAGCGGCCAGCGTCTCGGGGCGCGGCTGCGGAGAGACGACGACGATCCGTTCGACACCCGCCACCTGCGCCGGGATCACCGTCATCAGCAGCGTCGATGGCAGCGGATAGCGGCCTCCCGGAACATAGCAGCCCACGGATTGCAGCGGGCGAATAATCTGCCCAGCCCGAACACCGCCCTGCCCACGCATCCAGCCTTTCGGCATTTGCCACTCCGCAAATCGCCGAATGTTA
>Ga0137404_10003424_pt1 | contig 10587 bp, 8 predicted proteins | sample CZOMad2_1_16fung_FD_108285 | JGI IMG/M metagenome (GOLD analysis project Ga0137404, IMG submission 108285) | Vadose zone soil fungal communities from Angelo Coast Range Reserve, California, USA - CZOMad2_1_16fungal (Illumina Assembly) | ecosystem: Environmental > Terrestrial > Soil > Vadose zone... | reverse complement strand
TCGCGGAAAACGGTACAGCTTCGGGTACCCGGCCTGCCCGAATCTCGAAGATCAAGCTGGACTTTGGAAACTGCTGAAGCCGGAGGAAATTGGCGTGCAGCTCACGGAGGGTATGATGATGGATCCTGAGGCCAGCGTGAGCGCGCTGGTGTTTCATCACCCGGATTGCACGTATTTCTCGGCAGGCGACACTACCGAATCGTAGCCGCCAACCACGGCCGCCGCCGATCGCGAAAAGGTGGATTTCATCAGTTCACAAACTATAGCTGGAAGGTGGAGCTTGGCTGGGTTCCCGTGCAAGGTCCAGGCCCGGACAAAGCCGGATGCCGGGATAGCAATAGGCGCAAGTGTCCCTCGCGTGTCCTACAAACAAGGATTTTCGGACTTCTAAAGAGCGAAAGACGGATCAGGAGCCTGGCCGGCCTACTGAGTAATATTCAAAGCCGAGTGCCCTCATTTGGGGCGGGGACAACAGGTTGCGGCCATCAAACACGGCCGGGCGCGCCATGACATCACGAATGCGTTTCCAATCGAGTTTGAGGAACTCGTCCCAATCCGTCGCAACCACCAGGGCATCGGCGTGCCCGGCGACGTCATAAGCATCCGCGCCGCAAGCGAGATCCGGAAGCACAGAACGGGCTTGATTCATGGCGCGAGGATCGTAAGCACGAACCTGGGCACCGGCTGCCGTAAGACGCTTGAGAAGTTCGATTGCCGGTGACCCACGGACATCGTCGGTATCGGCTTTGTGTGCGAGACCAAGGAAGCCGATTCGCTTGTCCTTGAGCACCCACAAAGAGCGCTGAACTTTCTCAAAGAAGTGATCGATCCGCCCGCGATTCACCCCCTGGGCAGCGTGATGAATTCCGGCTTCCACACCCGTTCGGTCCGCCAAGCGGCAAAAAGCCGCAAGGTCTTTGGGCAACCTGGGGCCGCCAAAGCCGATCCCTGGCTCGAGAAACCTGGGACCGATCCGTTGATCAAGGCCAACTGCTCGGGTCACCTCCTGCACATCCGCACCAAGCCGTTCGCACAAGTCAGCGAGCACGTTGGCATATGAGATTTTCACAGCCAGGAAAGCGTTGGATGCATGCTTGATCAGTTCAGCGCTTTCCACGCCGGTGATAAGTAACTCGGGAGGCTTGCGCGGCGGGCATTTTTCAAGATGGATGGGACAGCGGAAATTCTGGTCGAGAACGGGTGCGTAGATGTGGCGGAGGGTTTTTTCTGAGGCAGAGTCTTCGACCCCAAGAAGAATTCGATCGGGGTGCAGAAAGCCCTCGACGGCAGTGCCTTCTCGGAGAAACTGAGGATTCGAAGCAACGCAAAAGCGAGCTTGTGGGTTGGCAGCGTAGACGGTAAGGAGATGCTTGAGCTGATTACCAGTCTGAACGGGCACGGTGCTCAACACAACGACGAGTTTCGGTGATTGGACGGACCGGGCAATTTGCCGAGCGGCAGAGTCCAGCGCCGAGAAGTCAGAAGTGCCGTTCTCGAGCTGGGGGACTCCGACGCACAGAAAAACGACGTCGACATTACTCGCAGCATTGCCCGTATCGCCGCTGAAAGCAAGCTCACCGGCAGAACGACTGTGCAAAAACAGTTCGTCGAGGTGAGGCTCATAGATGGGAAGAGAGCTTTCCTGGAGCAGACGGATCCGTTCCAGGTCGCGATCAACGCAGAGCACGTGTTGTCCAAGGGAAGCCAGACAGACACCAGTGACCAACCCCACGTGACCGCATCCGACGACGGCAATTCGCAAGGGAATCCGCTCCTAGGGGGCAATAGTACACTCTATCTCCTTCCTACGTGAGCCGGCACCAAATCATTGCGTCAAGCAACGGTCGCTTGCGGAGCCGCTGGTTTTCGCAGTTCGGCAGGATTGACCGCAGCGTAATCGTTTTTGCATTGGAGCATTGATGCCTACAGGACGGCGGAGTTAGCAGTCAGTCTCAGACACGAGGTATCATGAACTAGCAGAGGTGGTCAGAGTGTTAGTAGTTGTAAAAACTCGGATACAGTTGTGTCTTTTGGCACTGCTTCTTACTTCGTCTCTTCAGGCACGACCCTATGGCGGCGACGATGCGACGGGCGGGAGCGACTCGACTCAGAAAGACGCAGGCGGCCCTAAAGCCGCTGCTCCCTTCCTGCACGGAGGCCAAGGTTGGCATGAAATGCCCAACACAAAATTGCAAACGTCGAATGGCGTGAACACCGATCCGGCGATCTGCCCGCCGAATAATTTTGGTAATTCAGGTTATGGATTCAGCGACAGTTGCCGTTGGGTCTGGGAAGCTTGGAACGGCGGAACCATTGATGATGACCAAGAACGTCTGCTGATCTGGGGCGGTGGACACTCGGACTATTCCGGAAATGAACTTTACGCATTGCGCTACGGTAAAACGATTCCCGATCTCGTGCGGCTGACGAACCCGACCGTTCCGATTTCGGTGAAGGGCCGGGGCTTTATTCCGGACAATTGTGCGAATGAAGGATTTGGCGCGGACTGCCGTCCGAATTCACGCCACACTTACGGGGGGATCGCTTACTTGCCGGATGGCTCGCACAAGATGTACGTCCATGGCGGATCAGTCGCTCCAACTGGGTACCGCGTAAAAGACCTATGGTCGCTGGATGCGTCGAGCTGCATCAATCCTGTCAAGGGCGCCATCCAAGTGGACCCCTGCAACTGGACGCGACTAGATACATGCGGTACGGGGCAGCATGACGCGACGTGCAGACAAAATCCCTATCCCGACACGGGCAGTGACCAAATGTATTGGGCGTGGGACAGGCAGACGCTGAGCTATTACGCCTACACGCCGAACGGATGCGCGTTTTGGAACTACAATCCAAAGAGCAACACCTGGAAGCCGCTTGATTCGGGCGTTTGTACCGGCGTCGCGGACACTGCTGCGGAGATTGATCCCGTCAACCGCTATTTTGTTTTCGTGGGTCATGGGCATCTTTATGCCTACTCGCTCTCCTCGCCGCACAAGTTAGCTGATCACAAGAACGGGACGGGGTGTGCTGCGCCGGCGAATACTTACTATGGAGGCGTGGCCTTCGACCCTGTGGACAACCTGCTGATCGTTTTTCCAGAAACGCTCGGGAACTTCGTCTACACCATCAACACGGCAACATGGACGTGCAATTCCGAAACCTACAGCGGCGGGCCTGCACCCAATCCACATATCACCGATCCGAACAACTACCACGGCATTATGGGGCGCGTGCGCTATTCCGCAAAGGAGGACGCCTTCATCATGCATCCGTATCCGACGATGAATGCATGGTTCTTACGGCGTCGCGGAGAGCCCAGTTCCGCGACGAGCGACTTCCTGAAGCGGTGCAACGCAGCGGGGGTGATCGTTTGTCAGGGTTTCGACACGGCGGCGATAGCAACCTGCCATAAACATAGTTACAACGCTTCAGGGTTTTATGCCGGAACGGACGACGATGTGACGTGTCCCAAACTGGATTCCTCGACGTACCGATCAGGATTTTCCTCTGCGCTATACACGATTCCCAGCCAGGCGGGTTCCGATCCGACGGGAAGCTGGCGACAGTTTTTCCAAGGAGACCTTGACGGTACAGCGAACACGTCCCACACGTTCGGTCCGCCCGGCCAACCCGGAACCGATGGCAATCATTTCTACATTCAGTATTCCCAGAAAGGGGACCACGCATTCTTCACGAACAAGTGGCCGTATGCGGGCGGAGGACTGAGCTACTGGAAACAACAAATCATCGCGAGGGGTGACGGCAGTTGCGGCGGCGAAGAGCTGACGACAGTCAATGCGTATAACGGCGGGTTCCCTCAGATGTACAGCAATTGCGGAAGCGAATTGCTACAGGTTCCTTTGGCAGGCGGTGACGCGCTTTTACAGCAGGGCGACTACAACTGCCACTATCAGAACCCTCCCCACCGGGCCTGCTTCTATTATCGCGAAAGTGAGTGGATGACGTTTTATTACGACGTGGAGTTAAACTCGTTTGGAGGCGCAAACAGCGTAGTGAAGGCGTACGTTTCAGTGAACGGTCAATCCTACAAGCAGTGGATCAACATCCCAAATTTTGTGCAATACCAAGATGGCGCAGAACCGGGCTATAACATGATCTATCTGTTCCCGTACATGACGGGACGGGACAAGACCAAGTCCGCCGGCCCCGTTGCGCACACCTGGTACGACGAATTAATCGTTTCGACGCGCCCGATCGCGGCGCCAGCAGTTCCCCCGCTAATTAGAAATCAACGGAGATAAGACCCGCCTCACAAGAGGCCGGCGACGACCGTACGCGGATTGGGGCATTCTTCGGGCGAATAGGTCGCAAAACCAATCGTGTGGGAGCTTTTTTGACCGAACCAATTCTATCGTCTCCTCCAAGGAACGGCGTTTCTTATAGTACTCGTCCAGTACGGAGATGCTTGCGAAACCGGCTTCCTGAAGCCACCGGGGCAGTTCCAAAGGATCTTTCCCGACCTCGGCGAGCAAGGGCGGCGCCCACTCGACGATGACGGCGGCATCCGGACTCTCTGACAGAATACGTTTCATTCCCTTCAACACTTCCAGATCGACCCCTTCGGCATCAATTTTCACAAGATTCACAGGCGAGTGGATGATGTCGTCCAAGGGTACGGCGGGCACATTGATGGTCGTGCCGCTTCCCTGGACGGTGGGCCACTGTGGGCCTGGCTTAAACCAAGAAAGTCCAATCGCAGTAACATTCAGGGCCAGGGTGCCCGCCTCGCTCGTCGCTGCGACTGGGTGAATATCAACATTGCTCAAATTGTTCCTGGCGACATTGTTCGCAAGCAAGGCCAAAGTATCCGGGGAGCACTCCACGGCATGAACGCGGCCCTTGGGGCCCACTGCGCGAGAGGCAAGCAGCGTGTAAGTTCCGATGTTTGCACCGACATCAACAACCACACTCCCACTTTTCAACAGGCTCAAAAACACCTTGCTGGTCAAAGGTTCGTGCCCCAGCATGTCAAAATATCCCAAATAGATTGAATGCAAGTCTCGCGGTATAAACAGCTTATGGGGGCCGTGGCGCATGGGGAAGCCAGTGCCCTCAAACAAATCAGAGGCAAGTGAACGAAACATCCAGTGATTATGGATGGCGGGCAAGAACCCGCGAATTGACAAAGTCAAAATCAGGCGGGATAAAGAGGGGAATTTCTTTGCGATGCGGACAAACCTTTCGCTGCGGTTCATGGTCTATCGCTCCTGAAAGTTGTAGTGTTCCGCGCCCGGGGACCTGCAAGCAGCAAACGCCAGCAAAAGTCGTGAACGCCGAAGAGACTGATGTCCTAGCGACGAGTAGGCTAAATTGGTATCTGCCAAGAGAATCTTAGGCCAATTTGAAAATCTTGTAAATCCCGGGCCTCGAAGTAAGCTGACTACCTAGTATTTCGACGATGCGGTGCACGGCAGAACCTCCTTGAGAATCTTGCGCTGCTCAGAAGCGTTACGAAATGGACAAGCAAAAGCTGCTCGGCCGGCCGACGGGCACGCTAGCCAGCGAGTGTGGGCAGGCGACCGATTTGCGAGCTATGTCCTAGCAGAAGAAAGATTTATGGAATATTCCGGACGATCCAAGGACCGCACCGATTAGTGACGTAAAGGGGAAGCATTCTCCAGACCCGGGTGGCCCACAGGTACTTCGGGCTCTGCGGACTATGATCTGGGAGCTGGCTAGCGTCCTTTCCAGGGTACACCCAATAGGTCTCGTGAGGCACGGCACCCCACTGCTCTTTAAAGGTGAACGTCCCGCTGTCGCGGGTAGAACGCCCAAAATCAAAACACTGAAATCCAAGGGAGATCGAGTATTTCAGCATGTGCCAGTAGAGGAGCATGTTCGGAGAAAGATGATTGAAGCGCCGCAGAGAGCTAGCCCAAGGAACTTCTATTTTGTTGCTGTAAGAGGTCAGAAAACCCGCAGCAATGCTCTCGGAACCACGACGCACCACAACAATATGAGCGTTATCAGGAAACGTATCGAGAATGGTACGAAAGAATCGACTCGGATAGACCGGCGTCCCGAGGTCTCGCATGTTCTGCGCAAACACGTTGTAGAAGTCATTGAGCAACCCGTGCTTACCGGCGTGGAGCGTGAAACCTTCCTTCTCGGCACGGCGAACCCGAGTCCTGAGCTTGGTCTTGAAGCCACTCCAAAGGGCGTCCGCAGTGGGAGGGAGAGGAAGCAGCATGATGACTTTATGGGATCTTACGGGCCAGCTGCCTGGGGCCGGCTTGTTCTGTCTTAATTCGATATAATCTGCGCCAAGCTCCTTCTGGAGAGCCAAAGAGGCAGAAATTAACCGCTCGGACGTAGCCTGATCGTCTGCGAGCAATCCGCCGTAGTTGAAGTAGGGCATTGAAACCAGGGCCTTCCCAAAGATCCTACTTCTCAGATAGACAAGTGGGAGTATCCCGTTCAGCCTGATGCCGTCTTTGGACGTCAAAAAATAGGTCTTGTGATGGAAACAACCCCGGACCAATTCCGCCCAGCGTGAATCGTGATACAGACTGGCTTGGGGATGACGGGCCACATAGTCATCCCACCCCTGAGGAGGGCTCTCATGGCATGCCACCAGTGCCTCCGACATTTTCGCTTCTACACTCAATGGCTTTCGAGCCTCGCTTTCAATCAGAAACAATCCCAATCGGAAGCCCCTCGAAAAATACGGATTCCGCGCAGCGACTGAATTTTATATCAGGGGACCAGGCAGAGATAGCCGCAATCATCCAAGCGTGTGCTGGGTCCAGTAGAGAAATGGATGGCACCGCTTGGTGGCCGGGCGTAATGGAAGAGGAAAAGTCCTCGGACGCGGGAAAGCGGACAAAGTCCATCCATACTGGGAACGGCGTTCAGGAACCCGCAACCGCGTATGAGAACCCACACCTTGCGGAACCCAACCGGCAAGAGGAGAAAGAACAGGGCACCCGTGGACTCCCAGGTTCCAAGCTTTGGATGATGGCAAGCGCCGAAGGCGATCTGAAAGATACGGCCTACTTCGCTGCCACATCCACTTTCGATGGCGCGGTTAGCGCGGGGTGATGCGGCAGCAAGATCCTTCGGAGGAGGAGAGCCCCCGCAATAAGGCTGACTCCCACAAGAGCCCATCTCCCGGCCTCGGGAAGTGTGTTCAAGAATGCTAGCATTATTTGCACGCGAAATAAGAGAGCAGCCTGCGTTCCAAACCAAATGGCCAGTTAACCGTTCTAAAATGAACATCTTACAGGAAGGCGGGCCCATGGGGGCCACGCGGAGTGGAAAAACAATGGAATAGTCGTGCATGGTTCTTCCTTCATGCTTCGTTCACAGGATTGCGCAGTATTGAGAAGAGCGGTGGAAACTGGGGGACCACCAGCCCACAGATCCAAGATTGAGCCTTGGGGGAGGTTGAGGAGAGACCACGGGCCCTGCTGCGATATGCGCGCTGAAGCCCATTCCAGGCTGAAAACGGAGCCAGAAACGGCGATCTATCGGTGTATGACCTTCCGAGCGGCGTAGTCGACAGCGCCGGTGAGCTCCCCAACAAATTCCTTCCGTCCCCAGATGATGCGCCGACCTTCGAAACCATAGATGCGAAGTTTTTCTCCGAGCGGAATAGGCGCTCGAGCAACAGATTTCAGGTTGGCACCCAAGTGAGTCCAGTTATAGAGAAAGAGCTTTTGCCGTTTTTGGGGATCGAAAAAAGCCATGACGGCCGTGCTGGTCTTCATGGCGCTGGAAGCACCCTCATGCATACGCCGGTAGAAAAACGCATCGGGAATCTCGAAAAACTTCCCGTAGAGGGCCATCTCGGCGATGAGGGGGAAATCGCCGCCGATGTAGTTCCGCAGCGAGCCGGTCTTACGGAACTTGTCAGCGCGGTACAAACCATAGTGAAGATTGCCCATGCGAAGATTCTTCAGTACACCTTTCCAGCGCACGCTGGGCCGGTCGTCCATTTGATGCAGGCCCTCCTCAAAGTCGCCGATGGGATTCCCCTCGCCATCCATGAGCTTGGTTCGAGCGTAAGCAACGAAGATGGAAGGATCATGATCGAGGATATCCACGGCGCGCTGAAGCAGGTTGGAACTAACAAGATCGTCGGATGGATGCCAGCGAAAGAATTCACCAGTGCACAGCTCGAACGCGCGCCGGAAATTTCCGGTAGCACCGAGATTCTGCGAATTGCGGTAATACTTCACGCGGGGATCTTTCGCAGCGTAGGCCTGGCAAATCTCGCCGCCGCGATCGGTCGAGGCGTTGTCCGTAATTATCAGCTCGAAATCGCCATAGGTCTGGTTGAGGTGGGCCTCAATGGCTGCGGCCACATACTTTTCGCGATTGTAAAGCGGCATCCCGATGCTGATACGGGGTTTATTCCCAGAACTGCTCATAGCTCTCCTTCAGAGTGCTCCTTCATGGGCTGACGGTCACGCCCCGAGGATTAACTTCCTCGAATAAAACGCCTCGGCAAACCTACCAGGGGAATTGGCTTCGATTCCCCGGATCCGCATCAAACCCTGGAATGTATCCTTGGTGAACCACTGCTTATCGCGCTGAGTCTTAAAGCAGGTCATAAGATACTTGATCTTGCGGTCGCAGATCTTCCGGTCGAAAGGCACGAAGAAATTCGGCGCACCGAGGTCGCCGTCGTACTTGGGGATTTCGTATTCGAGAATGAGGTGATTCCGCCAGGTGTTCCAAGTCAATTGGTTGATGATGCGGTGATCTTGATGCAGATCATCGCGACTGTGCGTGAGAATCAAGTCTGGTGAGCACTTGTTCTTCAAGCCCTCGAAGAATTCCTTGATTTCAACTCCCTGGAACGGGAAGAAGCTGTTGCGAAAATTCAGAATGGAGACATCTTTCCTGGCTGCGCTTTTCAGAAAGAATTCGGCGCTACGGCGGGCTTCGCGTTCGCGTTCCGGCTCCGAGCTAAAAACAACCCAGTGAAACTCCAGATTGCGATGCGTTCGCAGGAGCTCCAGAACGGTGCCCCCGCAACCAATCTCAATGTCGTCGGAGTGAGCGCCGAGAGACAGAATGCGATAAGGGCCACGGCCGGTTTTTTCAAAGCTCAATCGAAGCATTCTTGAGCGCTCAGTGGCCGTTCCACACTTGCCAGGGCGCTTTGCCTTTGGCGTAGAGGTCGTCGAGATGCTGTTTGTCCTTGAATGTATCCATGCATGCCCAGAAGCCGTCGTATTGATGAGCGACCAACTGCTGCTCGGCAACCAGGCGGCGGAACGGTTCGTGGACCAGTTCCTCACCATCCTTCATGTATTTGAAGATATCGTTTTTGAAGATGAAATACCCGCCATTAATGCGGATGTTGCTCTTAGTCATCTCCTGGATATCCGAAACCAGGTCTCCGCCGTTGAGCGACACCAGCGCGTAGCTCAGGTTCGGGCGGACACAGAGGAAACTGGCAATTTTGTCGTGCTTTTTGAAGTGCTCGATCTGCTGCGGCAAAGGAAGGTCCGTGAGACCGTCACTATAGTTGGCCAGGAACGTCTCCTCACCTTCAAGATATTTCTCAACCGCCTTTAGACGCTGGCCGATATTGGACACAATGCCGGTGTCCGCGAAAGTGATTTTCCAGTCGTGGATGTCCCTGTTGATCAGGTCGATGTTCTTCCCACCAGCAGACAGAACGAAATCGTTGGACACATACTCGTCGTACTTGACGAAATAGTCTTTGATGGAATCGGCGCGATGCCCCAGACAGAGAATGAAATCTTTGTGACCGTAGTGGGCGTAATATTTCATCACGTGCCAAAGGATCGGGCGGTAGCCGATGGTCGCAAGGGGCTTGGGAATGTTTTCCGCGTACTCCCTCAAGCGGAGTCCCATTCCACCGCAAAACAAAACGACTTTCATAATAGCTCACCTCTTTTCTTCATGGAGGCCAGGGACGCCGACAGGCTCCCGAGAGGGCATCCCAGTGCAGCGATCACGACGCAGCCTCGAAAAACTTCTTGTACCAATCAATCGTATTTTTCAGGCCATCGTCCAAACTGAACAGCGGATGCCAGTCCAGTGACTGTCGAGCCTTGCTGGCGCTGAGGTACTGATGCCGGATTTCGTGCTTGGCTCGATCTTGAATGATCGGTTCCAAGGCAGAGCCCAAGAGAGCTTGAATGCGCTCGACGAGTTTGAGAACGCTCAGGGGATTTTCATTCGAAAAATTGAACGCTTCGCCATGCAGCTCCGGGTTCTGGGCCATCTGTTCCGCGGACAGCATGTAAGCCGCAGCACCGTCTTCGACATAAACATAGTCTCGCAAGTAGCTTCCGTCAGAGCGAATGATGGGCCGCTCGTTGCGAAGCACCGAGCGGATTGTGCCGGGAACAATGCGATTCCAGTTGAGGTCGCCGCCACCGTAAAAGTTTCCGCAGCGTGTGACAACCACAGGGAGGCCAAAGGTCACGGAATAGGACTTGGCGATGAGATCGGCGCAGGACTTGCTAACGTCGTAAGGGTGACGACCTTCAAGAGGCGTGTCCTCATTGTAAGGCAGCTCATCCTGGTCTCCATAGGCCTTATCGGAAGAGGCCACGAGGATGCGTCCCACGGCAGGAGAGC
>Ga0137404_10003421_pt1 | contig 10589 bp, 10 predicted proteins | sample CZOMad2_1_16fung_FD_108285 | JGI IMG/M metagenome (GOLD analysis project Ga0137404, IMG submission 108285) | Vadose zone soil fungal communities from Angelo Coast Range Reserve, California, USA - CZOMad2_1_16fungal (Illumina Assembly) | ecosystem: Environmental > Terrestrial > Soil > Vadose... | reverse complement strand
TGCACAACGATGCGACACCCCGGATCGACGTGAACCCGGAGAACTATGAAGTGAAGGTAGATGGGCAGCCCGTGACCTGCGAACCTGCCCGGGAACTGGCGCTGGCCCAGCGATATTTTTTATTTTAAACTTCGGATATTATTATTAACCATCTCAGACATGCTGATACAGGAAAAAATAGGAAATCTTCATGATCCGGGCGCGGATCCCGGTGCCGTTCCCCATGTTGGTGCCAATTCCGATCCTCGTGGACGGGAGATCGACTGGGTGGAGCTGGAATGGTATGAGGCGGACAAACGGGTGCTCCGCAAGCGGACGCGGTCGGGCAGGGACCTGGCCCTGAAATTCTTGGGTGCTTCCCCCGCATTTATGCAGGGGGACATATTGTATGCAAGCGAAACTCACCTGATCGCCGTGGAGATCCTTCCCTGCGAGGCCATCGTGGTGATGCCTGCTTCGGCGCTGGAACTGGCTTCTCTCTGTTATGAGATCGGCAATAAGCACCTGCCTCTTTTTTGGGAGAACGGAGAGTTGCTGGCGCCCTTCGAGGCGCCTTTGTTCCGCTGGATGACGGCGGCTGGTTATGCGGCCCGGAAGGAAAAAAGGCGGCTCCTGCAACCGTTACGGACAAGTGTAGCCGCGCATGCGCATACCGGCGGCGCCGGCAGTTTGTTTTCCCGGATCATGCAGCTGGCTGATCCGAAGGAATGATCCCCCTATGTGCATGAGCGACAACCCGAATGCAGAAACCTCATTATCTAACCTGAACACATGAACGATACACTTCTGAGCCTGCTGCAACTGAGCGATCCGGCCCTGCCGATCGGGGGCTATGCGCATTCATGGGGATTGGAGACCTATGTACAGGAAGGGCTTGTGCATGATGCCCGAACGGCTGCTGAATTCGTGCGGCAGATGTTGTCTCAAGGGCTTTGTCATACCGATGCGGCACTGTGCTCGCTTGCCTATGATGCGGCGCTGGCGGGCGATCTGGCCAAGTTGCATGAATGGGATAATCTCTGCGAAGCCGCTAAAATGCCCAGGGAGATCCGGGAAGGCAGCCAGAAGCTGGGCATGCGTCTCTGGAAGATTTTTGGAAGATCCTGTTCCGGGGGGCGATCCGGTTCCGGCGAGATATCCGGGGAATATAGCCAGGATGGGGGTGGGGATGGCCTCCGGCCGCCCCGGCATTACTGCATCGTATTCGGGCTGGTCGCAGCCAGGCTTGCGATCGGCAAGGCAGCGATGCTGACAGGATTTTATTACAATGCGGCGGCGGGTATGGTTACCAATTGCGTGAAGCTGATCCCGCTGGGGCAATTGGATGGGCAGGATATCCTGTTCTCCCTGCAACCCCTCATCAGGGAACTGACAGAGAGTACGATGCAGCCGGATCCGGGACTGATCGGGCTTTGTTGCCCGGGGTTCGATATCCGGAGCATGCAGCATGAACGGCTCTATTCGAGATTGTATATGTCATGAAAGAAAGAAACTATATAAAGATCGGCATCGCCGGGCCCGTAGGCTCCGGGAAGACCGCCCTTATCGAAAGGCTGAGCCGGAGGCTGGCCGGTCAATACAGTCTTGCCGTGATCACCAACGATATTTACACAAAGGAAGACGCGGAATTCCTGACACAGCATAGCCTCCTGCCGGCAGACCGGATCATCGGGGTGGAGACAGGAGGATGCCCGCATACAGCCATCCGGGAGGACGCCAGCATGAACCTCGAGGCGGTGGAGGAAATGGCGGGGCGTTTTCCAGATCTTAAAATGATCTTTATCGAAAGCGGGGGAGATAATTTGTCGGCGACCTTCAGCCCCGATCTGGCCGACCTCAGCATATTCGTCATCGATGTAGCGGAAGGAGATAAGATCCCCCGCAAGGGAGGTCCCGGCATTACGCGCAGCGATCTGCTGGTGATCAATAAGATCGATCTCGCTCCTTATGTCGGCGCAAACCTCGGGGTCATGGAACGGGATGCCCGGAAAATGCGCAAGGGAAGTCCATTTGTGTTCACCAACCTGATGAGCGGGGAAGGATTGGACGCCGTGATCGGTTGGCTGCAGAAAAATGCGCTCCTGGAAGAGGTGGAAGAACCAAAATTATGGCGATGATCTCCAAGCTGCATATCCAGGTGGCCTTAAGGGAAGGCTCCAGCTTCCTCCGGCAGGCTTACTTTACCCCTCCCTTCAAGGTGGCCGATATAACGGAGGACCGAAAGGGGGGGCCTCTTCAGCTCATGCTGATGTGTTCTTCGCCAGGCATACTCGACGAAGACGAATACGAAATGAAACTGGAATTGGACGAGGGCTGCAGTTTGCAGCTGCATACGCAGTCGTACCAGCGCCTGTTCGATATGAAAAAAGGCGCCAGCCAGCGCATGGAAATACGAGCTGGAAGGAATGCCTCCTTCTGCTACCTGCCCCATCCCTCCGTGCCGCACGCGAATTCCAGCTTTACGGGAGTGAACAGGATCTTCCTTTCGGAGGGCTGCAGTCTGGTCTGGGGAGAAGTGCTTACCTGCGGGCGCAAGCTCAGCGGGGAATCGTTCCGGTATTCCCGGTACCAGTCGCTGACGGAGGTCTTTATGCAGGACAGGCTGATCCTCCGCGATAATATTTGCCTGCGGCCATCCATGAACGGTATCCATGGCATCGGGCAACTGGAAGGGTTCACGCACCAGGCCAGCCTCCTATTCCTTCGCGGTGAACCCGATCCGGCGGGGAGCCTGTCCGCGTGGGTCAGGGAGGAGACAGCCGCCTTCCTGGCAAAAGAAAAAGAGATCGCCTTTGGCATCAGTACGCCGGCTGCCGGCGGATGCGTCGTCCGGATCCTGGGGGGCAAGGCGGAACAGCTGCATGCCTGCCTCAAGACGATCGCCCTGATCATAGCGCAAACCAAAACGTCGCTGTATGCAGAATAAATACTACGCTTCCCGGCTTGGACGGCGGGGCAGGCCGATCAAACTTTTTGCACATGCAAGCTGAACTGGAAATTTTGCTGACGGCTGCCATCACGGTGGCCTGTCTTCACACTGTGACCGGCCCGGATCATTACCTGCCGTTCATCGCGCTGTCGAAGTCGAGGGGATGGTCCTTCGCAAAGACCCTGTTCTGGACGATCCTCTGCGGCTGCGGACATGTATGGAGTTCCGTACTGCTGGGACTTGGGGGCGCCGCCATCGGCTGGTCCCTGTCGAAGACCAGGTGGCTGGAAAATATCCGGGGAGGGATCGCGGGCTGGGCCATGCTGGGCTTTGGGCTCGTATATGGGCTCTGGGGATTGTTCAGGGCCTGGCGCAACCGGCGGCACAAACACTTCGATATTTACGAGGATGGTTCCGTGTACGTATTCGAGCATCGTCACGGGGAAACGGTCCGGCCGCAGGATCGGCATGCCGTCACTCCCTGGGTGCTCTTCATCATTTTTGTGCTCGGTCCCTGCGAGCCTATGATCCCCTTATTGTATTTCCCCGCGGCGAAGAGTTCCTGGACGGGTATGCTGCTGCTGATCTTCGTGTACACTTTTTTTACGCTGGCGACCATGGTCTTCATGGTGGTCTCAGGATATTATGGGTTTTCTTTCCTCAGGACGGAAAAGCTGGAACGCTATATGCATGCGCTGGGGGGACTGACCCTTTTTGTCTGCGGGGCGGGCATGGTGATCCTGGGCTGGTGACGCCAGTTTGGCGGTATGGGGCCGCTGCTTCATTGTCCCAGCCATTCCTTGAAGCCGTTGACCCTTTCCCTGCTCACGATCGTGTCCGCATCGGTGGGAGGAGCCAGCTCCAGTTTGAGCCTGCCGCCCAGCCAGGTATGTATTTTTTTTATGGATTCGATATTGACCAGCAACTGACGGTTCACCCTGAAGAACTGGGTTGGAGTCAGCAACTCTTCCAGCTGATTGAGATTATTATCCAGCATGTAGCTGCTGCCTTTGAAATCGATCGCATAGCATAGCTTGCCATCGGCATAATAATAGGCGGTCGCCCCGGTCTTGAGATAATGAAGCTGCTGTCCTCTTTTGATCAGCAGGCGCTCCTTGTATTTTGTGGCGGTCATTTCCTGCACCAGCTTTTCGATCTTTTCCGAAAGGCCTTCGGCCGCTGGGCGGTTCATATGCTTATCCGTTCGGGGATATAATTGCCTGTACTTCTCCACCGCTTGTTTCAGTTCATGCTCATCGATCGGCTTCAGCAGGTAATCCAGGCTATTCACTTTGAACGCTTTTAAGGTGTATTGGTCGAATGCAGTAGTGAAGATGACAGGGGTATTCAGTTTTATCTGCTGGAAGATGGTAAAGCTCAGCCCGTCGGCGAGCTGGATATCCATAAAAATGAGATCGATATCGGCGGCAGCCTGCAAATATTTAACGGAAGATTCCACGCTGTCCAGGCTTTTTACGATCTCGATGCTCCCATCGGCGCTTTGCAGCATCCGGGCGAGCCGGGTTGCGGCCGGGATCTCATCTTCAATAATAACTACGCGCATATTCAGTTTGATTTGTGGAGGGGATTGCGCCCCGACTATGGCTATTTTCCCGTGTGAGTACTCAGACTCCGATCAGCGGGATGGAGACGGTGAAGCTCATGGGTCCCTCTTCTACTTCGACCTGGCTGTCTCCCAGCAGCCGGTAGCGGTTGCGTATATTGTCCAGCCCGATGCCGGTGGATTCCACCGGCTGGTTCTTCTTTTGCAGGTTGTTGCTTACGATCAGCTTCCCGTTGCCGGTGAAGACATCGATCCGCAGAGGTTTGGCCGAGGAGACGATATTATGCTTGATGGCGTTCTCCATCAGGATCTGCAGCGACAGGGGTACGATCTTCTGCTGCAATTTTTCAGTCGCCACGCGGATAGAGATGTCCAGGTTGTCGCCGAAACGCGTCTTCAGCAGGAATGCATAGGCCTTCAGCACTTCCAGCTCTTCCTCCAGTAAAATACTTTGTTCATCCCTTACTTCGAGTATGTGCCGGTAAACTTTCGAAAGCTGCTGCACGAAGTCGATGGCCTGCCCGGGATTGTCGGGAATGACGGCGCTGAGGGTATTGAGATTGTTGAAGAGGAAGTGGGGATTGACCTGGGTCTTCAGCGCATTGAGCTGCGCCTGCAGGCTTTCCCGTTTCAGCCTTTCTTTTTCTTCCACGGACTTCCTCAGCTCGCTGTTCAGATAAATACCCTCGTAGATAGCTACGACCAGGAGAGTGCAGAAAATGGCGGCGGCATTGGAGTTGATCAGGATATCCGACGGCTCGGGGCGGGGAATCCGCTGCGCTAAAATGGCTGCGCAATAATCTCTTAACAGGTACCCGATCAGGTTATTCAGGATCAGGGCATTCACAAGGATGACCGAATTCTGCACCCATAGTCTTTTTTTCACTTTATCGAAACTGGGATAGCGCGTGCGCGCCCAGATCATGATAAAGCGGGTACTGATCCAGATGGAGCTGGTTATAGCCAGGGTGATCCAATAGGAGCCCGGAGTAAAATAAGGGGGGCGCCCGATCCTTAATCCAAAAAAAATAATGGGAATGAACAGCGGAAAGAGCAGCATGCCGGCGATCATGACCAGCCGGTCATCGAATCCTATTTTACTGTTTGTCCATCGCATATCCTAAAAGTACGATAATCGGGCAGGATCTCCGGCAGGAATTCCACAGCTCACTCCGCCTTTCCGACGACTCACCCCTTTTCGGTAGGAGCCCTGCCTGACCGCTCGTAATATTATGGTATTCAAAAGCAAAACTTATGAAAAAATGGATCCTGCTGACGGCGATCAGCGCTGGTACCATTACGGGCCTTGCCCAGAATTCGCACCTCACCCAGACTGCCCGGGGGATCGTGACGGATAAGACCTCTGAAAAACCCCTGGCGGGCGTAACGGTCCTGGTCACTGGGCTTACACCGGCGATGGGCACGGTCACCGATGAATCGGGGCGGTATGCGCTGACGGCAGTTCCCCTGGGCCGGCAGCAATTCTCCTATGGGAGTGCCGGCTATCAACCGGCCGTGATCCCTGAAGTGCTGGTCACGGCAGGCAAGGAAGTCATCCTGGACATAGCCCTGGAGCAGAAACTGGTGACTCTCAATGCCTTTACTGTCATTGCTCCAAAGACGAAGAAAGGTGCCGCGACCAATGAATTCACATCCGGCAGCGCCCGGTCCTTCAACCTGGAAGAAGTGACCCGCTATGCCGGGGGCAGGAACGATCCTTCCAAACTGGTCAGCAATTATGCCGGGGTCGTGAACAACAGCGATGCCCGCAACGATATCGTCGTCAGGGGAAATTCTCCCACGGGCGTTCTCTGGCGCATCGAAGGCAGTCCTTCGCCCAGCCCCAATCATTTCGCCACCCTCGGGACTACCGGTGGACCGGTGAGCGCGCTGAACACCAATGCGCTGAAAACTTCCGATTTTCTCACCAGCGCATTCCCTGCAGAATACGGGAATGCAACGGCGGCCGTCTTCGACATCAATCTGCGGAGCGGCAACAGCAGCAAGCACGAACAAACTTTTCAGCTGAATGTATTCAGCGGCTTCGAAGCAACGGTGGAAGGCCCCCTGAACAATAAAAATAATGGTGCGGCCTATCTTGCCAGTTACCGTTACTCTTTCGCCCAGATAGCCAACTCCCTGGGCATCAATATCGGTACGAAGGCCACCCCCAAGTACCAGGACTGGGTCTTTAATGTCACGACCGGCAAAGGCGCCGCGGGTAAATTTTCCTTTTTCGGGATGGGTGGACTGAGTAATATTAAATTTGTGGGCAGCGAGCTGGATTCGACGGATTTTTATTCACAGGCCGACCAGGATGCCAATGATAAAAGTAATTTCTCCTTCTTCGGGATCAGACATACCCTGGATCTCGATAACCGCACCTACCTGCGGACGGTAGTCTCTTATGCGCATACCGTTAACCAGTACGATGAATATCGTTACCCCGATCCGGTGCCGCCCTATAAGGATCGCTGGCTGCACTATTCTTCGGACAACCGGACCAGCACCCTCCGCTATTCTTCCTATATCAACCAGAAGCTCAACAGCCGGTGGTCCTACCGGGCAGGGGTGACCGGTGAGCATCTGGGCATGGATCTGCGGGTGCTGGACAAGACGGCCCGGCCTGCCACCGCTCCCTTCGATACGGTAAGCAATTACAAGGGTACCCCATTCTTGTTTCAGTATTTCGGGCAGTTCAAATATCGGGTCAGCGAAGATTTCAGCATCATCGGAGGAGTTCATGGAATGAGCTTCGATGTCAATGGAAGCTCCAGCCTGGAGCCGCGGCTGTCTTTTTCTTACCAGCTTCCCGCCAACCAATCCGTTTACCTGAGCTATGGATTGCATAGCCAGCTGCAGCCGCTGCCCGTTTATTTCCAGGCCATCGATGAGCTGACGGGAGTGAAAGATCCATCCAATCGCGAGCTTGGCCTTACCCGGGCGCATCACCTGGTCGCGGGCTATGAACGCCGGTTCCTTCCCGACTGGAGGATAAAAGCGGAATTCTACTACCAGGCTCTTTATGATGTCCCGGTGGAAAGACAGCTCAGCGGGTTCTCCATGCTGAATGCCGGCGCTGACTTCGGTTTCCCCAGCAAGGTAGGGTTGGTGAGCAAGGGGACGGGTACGAATAAGGGCGTCGAGCTGACCGTCGAAAAATTCCTGAGCAGGGGATATTATCTCCTGCTGACCGCATCGCTCTTCGACTCGAAATATAAAGGCAGTGACGGCATCGAAAGGAATACGGCGTTCAACTATAAACATGTTTTCAATTTCCTTGCCGGCAGGGAATGGAAACTGGGCACCAGCGGGAACGCATTGACCTTCGACGCCAGGCTATCCACCATCGGCGGGCGCTATACTACGCCCATCGACGTGCCGGCCTCTGTCCGCGCCGGATACCAGATCCTGGATACCCTGCATTATAATTCGCAGCAGCTGGACTCGTATTTCCGGCTGGACACGAAATTCGGATTTCGCCGCAACAGCAGGAAGAGAAAGATGAGCCAGACCTTCTACCTGGACCTGCAGAACGTGACCAACCGGAAGAATATTTTCCTGGTGCAGTACAACCAGGCGAAGGGCATTGCGGCGCCCGTCTACCAGATCCGGTTCTTCCCGGATATTTTATACCGGATCCAGTTTTAGCATTTTGCCTATTTTTACTTTACGGACCGCATGACGGCCGGAGATAAATAGGGGCATCATGAGAAATATATTCAAAGCGAGACCGGGAGAGTATCCCGAATATGCGGAAATGTATATGAAATGGCTGCCCGACGACGGGCTCATCCTGCAACACCTGAAGGATAATTTTGTCGGCGTCAGGATGCTGATTCATTCCCTGCCGGAAGAAAAGCTGCACTACCGCTATGCGGCGGGCAAATGGAATATAAAAGAAATATTGGTTCATATCGTGGATGACGAGCGGATCTTTGCATACCGGGCCATGTGCTTTGCAAGGAACGAACGAACGGGTCTGCCAGGCTTCGACCAGGATGCGTACACGGAATACTCGGAGGCGGACAGCAGAGATCTGGATAATATTTTTGAAGAATATGAGGCCGTCCGGAATTCGACCATTGCCTTGTTCAACGGGCTGCCTGAAAATTCACTGGACAGGATGGGGCAGGGCACAGGCAGCTTCAGCGGCGCCACTCCAAGGGCCTTGCTTTATCATCTCGCCGGCCATGAGCAGCATCATATGCATCTGATCAAAGAACGTTATCTGTAAGCGGACACATAATGGGCGGTGTAGAAACACCGCCCAGGCTAAAAACAACTATATGCTACAAAAAGAGAACAATAGAGGTCAAGTGCGGAATCGAACCGCAGTAAGAGGTTTTGCAGACCCCCGCCTAACCACTCGGCCACAGGACCTTTGATAGAAATGGACTGTAATTAATGGGTTATGAAAGACTTCATGTATGATTCAAACATTATTTAACCGGAGCATCTGCCACCGCTTCGCCTTTCCTGTTCTATTCGCCGCTCTGGATACGGCGCCATTGACGTCCAGCAAACTGATATTGCCCTGGAAATTATATTCTGTTGCCTCAGACTGGTATTTTTCACCGGCATGGTCTCTCCATACCCGGATAAAGGATTCCCTTTGCATTTCGATATCCAATTTTTCGAAATCGACCGGCTCTGCTTGCTGAAGCTGAACTCTTGTGATGAACTTTGCCATTGTTTATGTTTTTATAGACTATTAGTCTACTAAGTTAGTAGACTAAATTTAAACACACAAATATTTTTTTTTAACGGATACTCTCATTATCTTTATCCTACTAAATTAGTAGACTAAATAAAACCAAGGCTCATGAACTCGCTTCTTTCACAGGCTACCCAGGCATCCAAACAACGGAAGATGGCCATCCGACATATCCTCTTTTGCAGCAATTTTTGCTGTTGTCGACCCTTGCCAGATTCTCCCCTGAACTCTTTTTGACGGCCCACCCGTGCAATAATTCTATACAGTCTCGCCCGGGTTCATTTTCCGGGCGACTACTACCTCTTGTCCTATACGATCGCCTTAGCCCTCATTTATTAAATCATCACGCCGCACTGGCGGATTTTCCCAAAACAAACTGTATGAATAAAGTTGTTTTTCATCGCTGCTTCCAATCGGTTATTGTAACAAGCCTCTTGCTGGTCAGCGTTCTTAGCCCTTCCCGGGCGCAGAATAATAATATCACCCTGGTAGGGAAAGTGTTCGATAAAAAGACGGGCGTGGCCCTTCCCGGCGCCACCGTGCATATAAAGGGAACGACGCATGAAGTCGTCTCCGACCAGGACGGCGAGTTCCGGTTTCTCACGGGGCAGAAGCCTCCCCTGACACTGATCGTTTCCTATATCGGGTACAAGACCACCGAAGATGCTGTCAACGGTACCGGCTTCGTGTCCGTCTATTTGCCGGAAGCGAACAATCAGCTGAGCGATGTCGTCGTCGTCGGCTATGGCACCCAGACGCGCAGAAGCCTGGCCAGCTCGATAGCCAAGATCGATGCCCAGGAGACCAAACAGATCCCTGTAGCCAGCTTCGATGCGCAGCTGCAGGGGAAAGCCGCCGGCCTGCAGGTAAATTCCCAGTCCGGCATGCCAGGCGAAGGGATCAGGATCCGGGTGCGTGGCTCAACTTCCATTTATGCGGGAAATGATCCCCTTTATATCGTGGACGGAGTGTTTGTAAACAGCAATACGCTTTCCAACCCGGACGCAACTACGGCAACCGGGAAGGCCGGTCCGGTCAACCTGGGTGAAAAATCAACGTCCGCGCTGGCCGACATCAACCCTTCCGATATAGAAAGCATTGAAGTGCTGAAAGACGCCGAAGCTACAGCCATTTATGGATCCCGTGGAGCCAATGGCGTGATCATAGTAACGACCAAGCATAGCGGCTTTAACTCCGGCACAAGGGTCTTTTTCAATACTTCCGTAGGCGTAGCCAAAGTGCAGCGGAGCAGGTTATGGAAAGTAGCCACCGGTCCCCAGGATGCGATCATAGCCAACGAGCAATGGATCAATTCCGGCATTGACAACCCGGCGCTGAATCAAAACGCCTCGAATGTCCTGTTCCAGCGCCTGCCTAAC
>Ga0137404_10003420_pt1 | contig 10590 bp, 10 predicted proteins | sample CZOMad2_1_16fung_FD_108285 | JGI IMG/M metagenome (GOLD analysis project Ga0137404, IMG submission 108285) | Vadose zone soil fungal communities from Angelo Coast Range Reserve, California, USA - CZOMad2_1_16fungal (Illumina Assembly) | ecosystem: Environmental > Terrestrial > Soil > Vadose... | reverse complement strand
GCCTCAGTGCCCCTCTTTGCCCAGTCCAAATGCCTCAGCCCGGATGAAGCGGAGGCCATGCTGGCGCACGTGAATTCAGCGCCGCGGGTGACTTTCAACAAGCAGTTGCGGGATGAGCTGTTGAAGCTCGCCGGAAAAAGTGAAAAGCTGATTTACAACTCAATTGAGGAAAACGGTGCGAACAGCGATTCGCAAAAGCGCATTGCCGAAGCCAGACAGCAGAACAATTCTCGTCTCTGTCAGATTCTGAAAGAGTCCGGCTGGCCCACGTCAGCCCTGGTTGGCAAAGAAGGCGTGGGCGCGACGTTGTACCTGGTCAGGAACAGCAAACAGTTGGATTTGCAGACGGCACTGCTGCCGGTAATCATCGCCGCGGTGAAGAAGGGCGAGCTGGAAAAGGCCGAGGTGGCGCGTTTGGTTGACCGCATGCGCGTCGATGCGGGCATGAAGCAGTTGTTCGGCACGCAGGTAAAAGCCCTGAATGGTTTTCTGGTGCTGACTCCGATCGAAGCCGAAGCGCAAGTCGACGACCGCCGCAAGCAATTTGGATTGCCGCCGCTGGCTGGTCAGCTCCGCGATCTGCAGAGAGATTATCAAACGCCTCTGGTGAAAGCGGTGGCCCCGAGTGCGCCGCTCGCACCTGCCCTAAAACGTTCCCTCGACCAGACGATTGCCGGCGAACTGGAAACAGCAGTAATCGATGAAGACGATATTGTTCGCGTCGATACCAGTCTGGTGAACCTGAACGTGAGTGTCTTTAATAACCAACTCAAGTCGTTTGTCGGGACGTTGGAGAAGAATGATTTCAAGGTCTTCGAAAATGGACGCGAGGAATCAGTCACCTATTTTGCGACCACCGACGTGCCTTTTGATTTAGTGCTGTTGATCGACATGTCCGGTTCGACGTCGGACAAGCGAGACTTGATTCGCAAATCGACTCAACGCTTCATTGAAGCCGCGCGGCCGACCGACCGGTTGGCGATCGTCACCTTCGCCTCTGAGACCGAAGTCGTCTGTCCCTTAACGGCAGACCGCTCAAAGTTGATCGCCGGCGCTAAACGCATCGAAGGCTTTGGCGGCACCCTGTTGTGGGACGCACTGAAGCTCACGCTCGACAACGTCGTGGGACCGCGGACGATGGGTCGACGGCGGGCAATTGTAGTAATGACAGACGGCGTTGATAATGCCCTGGACGGCGGTACGAGCGGTTCGGAGATCAGCTTTGCGGATTTGCTGGAAGTCGTGCGCAAGAGTGATGAACTGATCATTCCCATCTATCTCGACACTGAAAACGATCAGAATTTCACCGGCGGTTTTCGCGCCAGAACCTATGAAAATGCCCGCAAAACGCTGGCTTTGCTGGCCCAGGAAAGCGGCGGGCTCTACTATTCGGCCCGCAAGATCAACGACCTGAACGGCGTCTACGATCAGGTCATCAACGATCTGGGAAAGGTCTATAGTCTCGGCTACAAACCGACGAACGAAAAGCGCGACGGCTCTTGGCGAAGGGTGCAGATACAGATAGCGAACCGTCCTGATTTGAGCGCTCGTTCAAGGCCGGGTTATTACGCTAACTGAACTGAATAGCACTGATCGGAGTGGTAATTTGCAAAGCCAGCATCACGAGTTGGCGAAGCCAACGAAATATTGGTAGCCCACAGCGCAAGCTGTGGGTTAAAGACGATTAGCGAAGATCAGCCCCGGAGGGGCGACATATTTGGTAAAGCACGATTCGGTTTTCGAACTATGTCGCCCGCTTCGCGAGCTTTGGCTCGATTAACTACACTTCCCCACAGCTCGCGCTGTGGGCTACTGATATATCGGCCGCGTTGCGGGCTTCCCGTGACGCATATTCAAAGTGCGTGGTAACAAAGCAAATGCTATGAGACGAGGACAATTCTATGACTGGACAACCACTCGAATCTGAATACGCTCCGTACTATCACAGCTATATTTCACAAGTAAGCGAAGACGACATTCTGCCGGTGCTGCGTTCGCAAACCGATGCCCTGGATGTGCTGCTGGGCCGGGTAACGCCGGAACGCGAGACGTACCGCTATGCCGAAGGCAAGTGGAGCATTCGCGAAATGATCGGCCACTTGATCGACGGCGAGCGCGTGTTTGGCTATCGCGCGTTCTGCATTGCCCGTGGAGAGACTCAGAATTTGCCCGGCTTTGAGCAGAACGATTACATTTTGACCGCGCCCTATGACCGGATCGAGTTGGAAGACTTGCTGAGTGAGTTCCGGCTCGTGCGGCTGTCGAACATCGCCATGTTCCGTACTCTGGATGAAGACGCTTGGGTGCGCATTGGCACGGCCAATGGCAACCAGGTGTCGGTGCGCGCGGTGGCCTTTATCATGGGGGGACATGTGCGGCACCACATGGGAGTCTTGCGGGAACGATATGGACTGGGTTAGGCGAGGCTGGCTCTTGACCCGGCGAACAGGCCCGACGTAACCTCAAGCCGTGAATTATCTTGACTACATCACGATTGACCCAAACAAACGCAGCGGTAAGCCTTGTGTTCGGGGACTACGTATTACTGTCTATGAAGTCCTGGAATATCTCGCCTCTGACATGACCGAGGAGCAGATTCTTCATGATTTTCCTGATCTTACCCGCGCGGATCTGAAGGCGTGCATTGCTTTTGCCGCCGATCGCGAGCGTAAGTTGATTACGGTACCGGCCGCGTGAAGCTTCTGTTCGATGAAAACCTGTCACCCGAATTAGTGCGGCTCCTCGGTGATCTCTTTCCTGAATCAGTTCACGTACGCGATGTTGGTTTGAAATCAGCCGATGATTCCGTGGTCTGGCAATACGCAAAGAATAACAGTCTAGTAATTGTCTCGAAGGATTCTGATCTGCACCAGCGCAGCTTCATGTTTGGCCATCCGCCGAAGCTGGTTTGGGTGAGACTGGGCAATTGCTCCACCACGGACGTGGAACGACTGCTACGCCACAACTTCGCCGCGATCAGCATTTTTCACGAAGATAGTGAAGCGGCGTTTCTGGCGTTGTCTTATCCAATTCGCTGAAGGAGGTCGCTGCTAATGAAGAATCGGTCGGTCAACAAAATCGTCCTGGGGTCGTGGCCGGCGCTCCTGCGAAAACTGTTCATGAGTTCTTTCGCCCCGACAATTGTGCTCATCTCGACTCTTGTTGCGAGCGCCCAATCCCCTATCCGCGATTATCGCCGCGCCCACGAACGCCAAATCCTCGACGAGTTCACCAGCCTGCTCACAATTCCCAACGTGGCCGCTGATCGCCCGAACATACGGCGCAATGCCGAGTTTATTCTCGAGATGATGCAGCGCCGCGGGCTTAGCCCTCGCCTGCTCGAGACGGCAGCGAAAGAATCTCCGCCTGCTGTCTATGGTGAATGGAAAGTACCGGGCGCGACTCACTCGATAGTTCTCTACGCGCACTATGACGGTCAGCCCACTGATCCGAAACAGTGGAGCGGCACCTTGCCATGGCAGCCTGTCTGGCGTTCGGCGGCGTTGGAATCAGGCGGAACGATCGTCACGCTACCTGCCAACTCTGAAGCAATCAATTCTGAGTGGCGTCTCTATGGGCGATCGTCTTCCGACGATAAAGCGGGAGTCATGGCAATCCTTACAGCCTTCGACGCGCTGAAAGCACGGGGCATCTCGCTGTCGCTCAACATTAAATTTATTTTTGAAGGCGAAGAGGAAGCGGGTTCGCCGCATCTCGGCGAGATCATTGATCTCAACAAAGAGTTGCTGGCCGCCGATGCGTGGATCATCTGCGACGGTCCGGTGCACCAGTCGGGACGCAAGCAAGTGGTTTTTGGCGTGCGCGGCGATGTGAACGTCGACGTTACGGTCTATGGAGCGAAGCGGCCGTTGCACAGCGGGCACTATGGAAACTGGGCGCCCAATCCGGCGATGGTCCTGGCGCACCTGCTCGCTTCGATGAAAGACGATGCGGGTCGCGTATCTATCACGGGTTGGTACGACGGGGTGGAACCGCTGGGGGCAGCCGAGCAAAAGGCGATCGCGGAAGCCCCGGCCTATGACGACGAACTGCGATCACAACTCGGTTTCGCGCGGCCGGAGGGAAGCGGAAAGAGTTTGCTCGAACTAATCAATCAGCCGTCGCTGAACATCAACGGCATGAGCAGCGGCGACGTGGGCGCGCTGGCGCGGAACGTCATACCAACCACCGCCAGCGCGGTTCTGGATCTGAGACTGGTGAAAGGAACGGATCACACGCGCCAAGTGCAGAAACTGATCGATCATATTCGCAAGCAGGGTTTCTATGTAATCGATCGCGACCCGACCGACGACGAACGAAAGCAACATCCACTGATCGCCAAAGTGATCACACGATCCGGCGGTTACAATGCTGAACGAACTCGGATGGATTTGCCTATCGCGGTGGCCGCGGTTATTGCCGTGCAGGCAACGTCAACGCAACCGATTGTCAGATTGCCGACTGCGGGGGGCAGCCTGCCGCTGTCAATCATCACGGACCACCTGCACACCGTGACGATGACCGTGCCGATCGCCAACTATGACAACAACCAGCACGCCGAGAACGAGAACCTTCGGCTACAAAATCTTTGGGACGGAATCGAGACGATGGCGGCGGTGATGACCATGAAGCCGAAGTTCTGACGTGGCACACGCGTCCGGCACGTGTATCATGGGATCGCAAGGCTCCAGTGTCAGAAGCCCGACCGTAAGGGAGGGCCTCGGTTGTTAGGCGCCCTCTCTAACAGTCGGGCTTCTGATACTGCGCGCGTCGCTGGTGGAGAACCCAAACTTGATGAATCCCTCGTGTGCCAGACTAACGAAAGTCGCCACTTTAATCCCTATTGCCATCCTTATCTTAATCGCGTGCTCTGGCGCGATGGCTCAGCGCGGCGGTAAAGCCGAGCCTAACCGGATAGAGTTCAAGCGCGGCACAGACAGCACCACCATCAGCGACACTGTCCGCGGTTCCGAGGAGGCTGAATACGTTCTGGCCGCAAAGAAGGGCCAACGCTTGATTATTAAACTGACTTCGGCGCCGGCCAAGTCGTCGGTGTTTCAACTGCTCGGCGAGGACAACGACACCCTCGGGCTCGAGCACGACGCGAACTTCGAGTACTCAGGCATACTGCCAAAGACCGGCGATTACTTCATCAACGTCAAGCGTCCGACTGAGGCAAAAGGCACTTCACGGTATAGACTGACGGTGACGGTGCGCTGATCGGTATCCTGTTTACGCACCACTTGAGGTGTTAAGATTAGAGCATGAGTACTGAAGTCGAAACTCAGACCATTTCGCGATCGCCGAACATTCTGAGCGGAACGCCGGTGTTTGCCGGAACTCGCGTACCGGCGCAGACGATAATCGATTACGTCGCCGGCGGGCATTCACTCGACGAGTTCCTGGACGACTTTCCAACTGTACGACGCGAACAAGCGCTGGAATTGTTACAGCAGATCGAGGAACGCCTTGGCGAAGCTCGATTATGAGAGTTAGGTCTCAGAAGCCCGACTGTCAGGGAGGGCTACTTTCCAACCAAGCCCTCCCTGACGGTCGGGCTTCTGACACATAGCATGCGCAAGATCATCGTTTACATCGCCACCAGCACCGACGGTTTCATCGCGCGGCGCAATGGCTCGGTTGATTGGCTGGACCGTCCACAGATCAAGGGCAGCTATGGCATGGGCGAGTTCTATCGTTCGATTGACACGGTCCTGTGGGGACGAAAGACCTACGACATGGCCCTGGGGTTCAAAGCGGGCGGCAAAGCCGGAACGGAATCCGACAGCAAAGTTAAGAACTATGTTTTCTCGCGCCGGCCGCCCCGGAAGCCGGTCGCCGGCGCCGAGTTCGTCAAGGAACCCATTCCCGAATTCGCGAAACGCCTGCGCTCCCTGGCAGGCAAAGACATCTGGATGATGGGGGGCGCGGGCATCATCGCGTCGTTCCTCGACGAAGGCGCAATCGACGAGTTCATCATTCACGTAATCCCCACCCTAATCGGCGAAGGCATTCCGCTCATCGCTCCAAGGCATCGCAACGTGCCCTTAAAATTAATTTCCTGTCGTAGTTTTTCCGATGGGGTGGTGCGGCTGCACTATGCGATTGATAAGGGCAAGCCAAAGAAGGCTTCAAAGAAAGAATCCGCGTGAAGTAAAAGCTGGTCTGAAGTCCCGTAGGGACGAAATATTTATAGCCCCGCAGTCCCAATAGATCGCGAGCCCGTTTACGGGCGACACAACATTTCGCTCCTCTAGCAGGGTGCTGAAAAACCAAGCGTAGCCACAGAGACACCGAGACACAGAGAAAGATGAGAACAAAGAGGATAAGAATTTGTTGGCATTTCTGATAGGTTCCGAATCCTCCCCTTCATGTGGTGATCGCAGATAAAGGTGGGGAAAGCCGGGCCTAAGAGTACCGCTCGGTTTTGTAGCCAGCACTATGGTATCCGGGCGCCGAGTACGCTTGCGAAGTCTCTCATAAAACGGCAAGCTGCGATTGGCGTGAATGGTCTCGACGACTCGAAGGTGAAGGCTTGGATTTGCGAGCGCACGTCGCGAGTTAACTTCCTGATCCCGTCACCGCAGTACGATATGTTCGCGCTGTCACTTCTTGAGGCGTTCGTACAGTGCCGCTTGCGGCCTGAGTTTGAGGGCTTCGCTAGCCAATATATCCAACCCGAAACCGTTCGTTAGCCGATTGTGATTACTCCCTTTTTTTGGCCAAAAACCTGAGGTTTCTCATCTTTTCCCGTGGGAAATCGGCTTTCCCCATCGAAATCGTGGCTTTTCCGATTGGAATTGCGATTTTTCCCATTGGAATTGTGACTATTCCGATTGGAATTGTGGCTATTCCCTTTGGAAATACGGCTGTTCCCGTTGGAAATGCAGCTGTTCCCATTGGAGGTGCGGCCGTGCCGATTGGAAATATGGGTGTTCTGAGTGGAACCGCGGGAGTTCCATTGGAAACGCGGCTCATTGCGCCCTCCCTTCCGGTCGGGCTTCTGCCCCGTTCCGCATCACGCCTCGGCCGGACTTAACTTTTTCGGGGGTGACTTTTTCTTTGCACCCTTCGCGTCAGGCGGCGGCTCTCCATCTTCTTTGGTCATCCGATTGATAATGAACTGTTGCAGGAAGCCCACGATATTTCCCACCAGCCAGTAAATCAAAAGCCCGGCCGGCGCGCTCCATAAAATGTAGAGCATCATCAGAGGCATGCCGACGGCCATCATCTTGCGCTGCATCGGATCGGCCGTGGGCTGGGGCGTCATCAATTGCAAAGTGATCATTGAACCCGCAAATAACAATGGCAGGATGCGAATGATACCCAGCAGGTAAGGCTCTGGTCCGGACAAGTCAGGAATCCAGAGGAACGTCGCCTGGCGAAAGTCGATCGAGATCGTGATGGCGCTATACAGCGCAAACAGAAACGGCATCTGAATAAATAAAGGCAAGCATCCGCCCAGGGGATTCGCCTCTTTCATCAAACGCAGTTGCTCCATCTGCAACTCTTTCATCCGCGGATCGGTGGACTTCATTCCCTTCAGCTTTTCTTGCAGCTCTTTCATCCGCGGCGCGTACTTCTGCGCCTTTTTCATCTTGCGTGACGATTGCCATTTGAGCGGGAAGAAAAGCGAGTAGATGAAGATCGTGAACAGCATGATGGCCACACCGTAACTGCCGGTGATGCGCTGTAGCCTGTCGATTGCGAACAGAATCGGCACCGCCAGAAAACGGCGCATGCCGCCGAGAAAACCGAAGTTGATCGCTTCGCCCAGATCGACCTGTGGGCCGCCGGCTTTGGCTATCTGTTCACTGCCATCCTTCAGTAGTCGATGATCTTTCGGACCTACGTAGATTTGTGTTTTCGCGCCGTCAGTAGGCACCGGGACCAGGCCGGTAACCAGAAATCGCTGTTCGGCTTTGCCGTTGGTCTTTACCTCGTAGGCGGTGGTGCGGTACTCCAGTCCGGTAGTTGGCTTTGACGGCGCCGCAAACATCCCAAAGTAGGTGTCGTCGACGCCGGCCCACTGCACAGCGCCATCGAGTGGTTCGCGATCCGGGGGTTTGTTAACCACCGGTTTGATTCCGATGGCTTCGAGAATCCAGTTGATCGTCCCGGTGCTCTGGCGATCGGAATGGACCTCAAGAGAGTTCAGGCGCCGCACCTGGCCGTTAATCACGGCGATTCCTTCGGGCGCGAAAGAATAAAAAGTGTAGTGATCAATTCCCTGGTCGCCGATATTCGGACCAATAGCCAACTGCGCGTGGGGCGCCGGCTGATTGTTCCTGGTGAGTTTGAGTTCTATCTCGGCGATATAGCGGTCGGCATAGAAAGTCATCCGCTTGGTAGCATCGAGGCCGGTGGCGTCGTCATGTATCGTGAATTCAACCTGCCGCGATCCCGTAGGAACATCGATGGTTGCGTCCCCTGATTCAGAGTCCGCGCCAGTGACTTTGAAATTCCTGCTCGCCAGAACGCTGTCGGTCGTCGTCTCGCCGGTCACGATCTGGAGCGAGCGGAAGAGTTGTTCAGGCGCGATACCCGCGGGCGGTGTTGGGATCAATTCCAGGGCTTTCGGATTGTCCTTCGTCGAACCGATTGAGGAGAGATCGCGCCAGGTGCCGTCGCTTCGCTTTACCTTCTTTACAATCCAACTGCTGGCGACCGCGCCCCGCGTGTCAAAGGTGGCTTCGTAGAGTGGCGTTGTGACGCGGAGCTTTCGCTGCGGCACGTTGTCGGGCGCGGGCCCGGGAGTTGGCGCCGGAGCCTGCGCAACCTGCGCTGGTGTCGGCGTGGTGCTGGCTGTCGTTTGCGAACTTGGTTGGGGAGAACTCTGCGCTACCGCGGGAGTGTTTGCGTTGGCATTTGCGTTTAGGGGTGGCTTGGCCGGCGGGAAAAGAACATTCCACAGAATCAGCACCGCCGCTGACGCGACCAGAGCCACAATGAATCTTTGTTGCTGTTGCATTCGACCCCGCTAAAAAAGCGGCGACCAGTCGCCGCACTCCACAAACTTACTTCACCGGATCGTAACCGCCCACGGAAAACGGCTGGCAGCGCAAGAGCCGCCAAACGGCCATGCCGCTCCCGCGCAGCGCGCCATGGCGCTCAATTGCTTCGCGCGCATATTCGGAACAAGTCGGAACAAAGCGACAAGACGGCGGCAGCCACGGCGAGATTACTGCTTTGTAGAACTTCAAAAACGAAATAAGAATGACGCGCATCGGCTAAAAACTTTGGAGTGCGGTGGCAAGCGCAGCGCGACACCGCTTTGGATCTAATCAACCGCACTATAGCCACTTGAGCCAAAGCGCCGTCGTCGCTGCGCTCTGCCGGCGCACTCCATACTAACCCTCACGCCGCTCGGCCTGGCTCACTTGCGCGATGATCTTACGAAACTCGCGAAAGCGATGTTCCTCGTCTGAGACGAGCAAGGAACGTTTCGCGTTCAGAACCCAGTCGTATCTGTGCTGCAAGGCCTCCAGCTCAGCACCGCTGCGCCGAAAAAGCTCGCGCAGCAAACGCTTGGTCCGGTTTCGATTGACCGCGTTCCCGATGGCCTTGGTAGAAGCCGTGACACCCAAACGGTGCTCAGTCAATTCGTTCCTGCGCAAAAAAGCGGCCAGCAGCCGGCCGTCAAAGCGTTGCCCTTCCGCATAGATCTTTTGGAACTCGGCCCGAGCGCTCAGCCGACGCCGCTTCGGCAACGCCTGACTGACTTTCGCCGGCGCGACATCAAAACTCGGAACCAATGGCTTTAATAATGCGCCGGAGTGAGCCGCTTGCGGCCCTTGGCGCGGCGGCGCTTGATCACCAGGCGGCCGTTCTTGGTCGCCATGCGCGCGCGGAAGCCATGCGTCTTGGCGCGGCGGCGATTGTTAGGTTGAAAGGTTCGCTTCGGCATAGAGAATAATTCCCCCGTTCAAGGAAAAGACCTAGCCTAGCGACGTGGCAATGCGATGTCAAGGAAGGCCGCAACGCTCCTTGACGCGTTGTAAAATCGCGTGTTAGCCTTCAAGGCTTTTGACATGAGCAGTTGGGTCGCTCTAACTGATAAAGCGTTGGTGTTCGGATTTTGGCCCAACTAGCGCTTATTGTCAGCGCGCAAGCTGACAGCTTGCGCTACACTAATTTCCCAGCTAAGAACAAGTCGCAAATGGTCTACCCGCTCGGCTTTGCCGAAAACTCAATTCAACTTGTGCCCGATGGCACGCTCGTTTTGCACGTGCTGATCATCCTGTTGATGGTCTACGTCCTGAACGCCACCCTTTTCAAGCCGATTAACTCGATTTTAGCTGCGCGTGAGAAACGCACGCGCGGCCGTCTGACTGAAGCCCAGGAAATCCTGAAGAGCGTCAGCGAAAAACTGGTCGAGTACGAACGCGCCTTGCGGGCAGCGCGCACCGAAGCTTACGCGTTCACTGAGCACGAACGCGCCGGAGAACTGCAGGAGCGTCAGAAAAAGCTGGATGAGATGCGCGCAAAGCTGGCCGCCGCGGTCGCTTCGGAGAAGGAAGCCATCCAGAATCAGGCCGCAGCCGCGCGCGCCACTTTGGAAGCCGACGCGCGCGGGATAGCCGTCGAGAT
>Ga0137404_10003410_pt1 | contig 10631 bp, 11 predicted proteins | sample CZOMad2_1_16fung_FD_108285 | JGI IMG/M metagenome (GOLD analysis project Ga0137404, IMG submission 108285) | Vadose zone soil fungal communities from Angelo Coast Range Reserve, California, USA - CZOMad2_1_16fungal (Illumina Assembly) | ecosystem: Environmental > Terrestrial > Soil > Vadose... | reverse complement strand
CTCGCCACGTCGAAACGCACCGCGCCATGCTCGGCAAGCCGATTACGCTGGCGGCGCAATTCCTTCAGCTTTTTTCCGCCGAGCGCGTCGCCCAGCAACTCGTCGGCGTCGCGCCGTGCGTCAAGACAGGCGCGAAAATGCGAATGCAGCAGCCGCGGACGCATGCCGCGCAGTCCCAACACTTCCCGGAAGGCCTTCATGGCGGCGCCGTTGATTGAAACGTCGCGCAGGATCAGCGCGTGGGCACCTTTTGCGCGCGCCTGTTCCAACAATCGCCCGACGGCGTCGCCCGCGACGTCACGGTCGAGCAGCGGCGTGCAAAGGGTGCCGTAGGGGCTGGCGCTGACCAAAGCGGGCAGGGGGATTTTACAGCCGCGCCACATCGAAATCACCGGCAACAAGCCGATCAGTCGCGCCGCACCGTCTTGCGGCGATGACGTGCCGCTCCACGCGCTCAGTGCGGAGACGCCGGTCCGGCCCCGCGCGCAGGCGTTCACCGCCAATTCCCAGGCCGGCAGATAATAGCCGTTCGGCTCGACGGCGCGTTCGGCCAGCGTGTGCCATGGGTCCTCGGGAATATCCGCAAGCGGGGAAAATGCAATGCCATATGGCGAAGCCAAAGTCGTCGGCGCGCGCTTACCCGCGGCATCGTTGATTGATGCGCGACGGACTACCGCTGTATCCGCAATATCGACCACGTCCCCGTTTCCCGTTCGGGAGCGCCGGCGCTCCCTTAAGCCGCGCTCCCCTCACGTCTCGGGACAAAATCGTAACTGCAAGTCTGGAAAATACCGTTGGCGCGGGGATTCAAATTGAGCGGTATTGTTAATCTGGTGTTTACGATCTAAGGGCCTTTGGCCAAACCCCGCGGAAGATGGTTCCGGATTTGGTCGGACGGTCCAGCAGGTCGCAGACAGCGGCAGAACCCGCGGGCAGTTGTCCGTTGTTCCCGGCGACGCATCGCGGCCTCATCAAAGCGGTCGAGAATGATGCCTGAAAAACAGTTGCGCCGGTTTGCATGACGATGCCCCGGAATACTTGTCCAGCGTGATGTCACCTTCGGTGCGGCATTGCGGTGCCGATCAAGTCGCTGCCCCGTTGCCTCGGCGATTTCAGAGGAGTGGACGATTACATTTTCGTGATCAAGGAATGATCGCCTCGCTAAAGCGGTCTTGAAGATTCGAAGGCAGTTATGTCGCAGGACATGGCGCGCGGACAGAAAAAAATCGAGAAAACGATGATCCAGAACATACGGCCATGTGCTTTCGAACTTCCTTCGCTTTGTGACAATTCAGCACGAAGACGAGGATGAGCATGCCCAGCCCGTCTCATCATCGCGAACAGGTCCGGCAAAAAATCATCCACAGCGCGCTGCAACTGTTTAACCGCCACGGCTTCACCGCCGCATCGATCGACGACATCATGGCTGGCGCGGGCATGACTCGGGGTGGCTTCTACAGTTATTTTCAGAGCAAGAGCGATCTCTATGCCGAGGCGATAAGCTGCTTTGTCGGCGGGAAGCTGAAAGGCATAGCTGCCGTTGACAAGGCATCGGATCGCGCGGCGAGGATTCTCCACGACTATCTTTCGGGCCAACACTACGACGAGCTTGAGACGAGCTGTCCGCTGATCGGCCTGCCCAATGATATTTCCCGACGTGACCAGTCTGTCAGAGAGGCGCAGGAATCAGCGCTGAGAATGATGATCGATACGTTCGAGCGGAGTATGACGGCGGCGGCGGAGCCGGCCCGGCAACGCGCCCTGGCGCTCACGTCGCTTTGCATAGGGGGCATGGTGCTCGCGCGGGCGATTGAAGACCGTTCGCTCGTCGATGAGCTGCGTGAGGCGACGATGGCCGTCGCGCTGACGCTTGGACATTGGACCTAGCTGCGCGAGAATTCGCGGTGTCACGGCGAACGCGCACGCATCAGATCGGCCGATAGCTTTCGAAGACGCAGGTGTCCTCAGGTTCGGCGCGCCGCCGGTCGACGATTACGCCGCCGTTGATCGTGATGCGATAGGTTTCCTCGCCCAGCGGCTTGCCCGTAGCGGAGGTCAACTCGGCTCTGACGCACGCGGTCCAGCCGAGACCGCGAAGATCGTGGCGCGGCGAGGAGACCCGTACCTTTTGCGGATTCGACGAAGCGACGAATATCGAATCCAGTTCCTCGCGGACGAGTTGCTCTACGACGGGGGGCGGCTCAGACGGAGGCGGATCATTGGCCTTGGCGCGCATGAACTCCGGTACCGGCGCACGGCTGTCGGCAATGCCGCAGCCCGCCAGCACAATTGCGCCACTGGCCATCAGCCCCGCATAAACAACGATCCGCCCCATCCGCCGATCTTATCCCGGCCCGGTCAGGAATGCGCGCGGTGAGCCATCAAGAATTGCTGAGGCCGCTGCCGGAAACGGTTGCGCGCGCGTTGCCCTGGTCGAATGCGACACCGACCCGAGTGCCGCTGCACCAGACCGGACGGCAGCGGCGCATGAACTGATCGGTCTCGATCAGGAGCATGAACGATTGCGGCAGGCCGAAGGGATTGGCGACATCGAGCCGCGCCCCACCTGAGGAGATGTTCCGCACCGTGCAATCGAGGCCGCAGCCACCGCCAAAGGAGAGAGTGCCGTGTTTGAGCACCTTCTGTCTGGGCGCTGTTCGCTTCTCTATCATCGCAGTAAATCCCAAACTGCGCCGTTCGCTTTCGTTTCTTGGAATAGCAAGCGGAAATTACCGGCAATTGAATCGAATATGCCCTGTATTTGGATCGAGATTCGGGTTTCGTTAGCGATGATTCATTCACGCCCGTTGTTGCAGGTATTCTCACAGCATCGCAAAGGCGCTTGATACCATCGCTACCGGCTTGTTGTCGGCGGCGCTGGAAAGGGTGACGCGGCCAAAGCTCATGGTGCGCCCGAGCCTGACTACGCGGGCATCGGCCAATACGTCCGATTGCGTAACCGCGCGCATGAAATGTGTGGTCTGGTCTACGGTCGTCATCGGGCGATAGCCGCGGTTCGCGGCAAGGATCGCGATGACCATGGACGTGTCGGCGAGCGCCATCAGTGCCTGGCCGCAGACGATACCACCATGCCGGCACAGATGCTCCGAAAAGGCCATGCGCAGAACCGCGCCCGGCTGCCAGCCAGCCGCAGCGCCAATCGGCGGATCGCATTCGAGGCCGTCGATCGACAGCCCAAGGTCCTGCACCCAAGGTGCGAATACATCGCCAAGCACGCGCCTGGCTTCCACGATATCGAATATTTCAGCGTCAGGCTCGTTTGGCATGCAAGCTAATTCCTGGTCACGGGATTGCCGATAACGCTTGGTCCCCGGCGCCTGGCAAATCGGCCAGCGCCCGGTGCGGCTTGAAAAATTCAGACTTTGGGCCCTATGATAGGCCACGATGGGGGCTTAGGTCATGTTCCGGCGATTGGCACTGATTTTTAGCGTTGTCGCAACGGGCATACTCCTCGTTGGCTGTACCAAATGCGGTCCGATCTGGGACGATTGGATGCAGTCGCCAAAATCCTGCAAGTCGGACCATTTTTAGCTCGCAAGGCGGTGCCCCTGGCGTGACTCGCTTGGCTGGGCTGCCAGCGCGATGATATATTGCCGGAAATAGAGGGGGTGTCCCATGAGAATGTTTCGCGTCGCGGCCATTGCCATGTTGGTGGCCTCACCCGCTTTTGCGCAGATTCCCCAGCTGAATTTGCTACAGGACAACAGGCCCGCCAAGACGCAGGAGGAAAGGGACGCCGAGGCGGCGCGAGATAAAGCCTATAAGGACTCGCTCAAGAAAATACCCGACGCCAAGGCGCCGAGCGATCCGTGGGGCAACGTCCGTAGCACGGATGCGCCGAAAGCACCCGCCAAAGCGGCTGCCTCGGCGAAGCCGAAGACGAAAACCGGTAGCACTGCAAATTAGAGCGTTTTCGAACGAGGTGGATGCCGCTTCGCGTAGAGAATTGCTGTTCCATCCATGGGTGCCGAAACGGGGCGCGCCCGCGGGCTCTCAGGCCAGAATCGCCGATTGATCCACCAGCGTTTCGTAGCATTCGCACGACATGCGCATCAGGGCCGGGCGATCCAGGATCTTGATCACGCCGCGCGAATAGGTGATGGCACCGGCGTTCTGCACCTTGCTCGCGACTTCAGTGACCGAGGTGCGTCTCACCCCCAGCATCTCCGCGAGAAATTCCTGCGTCAGCGCCACGGTGTCGCTCGCCGCACGGTCCGCGCTCTGTAACAGCCAGCGGCAGAATCTCGCCTCGATCGAGTGCAGCGCGTTGCAGGCGGCGGTGACCCGCGCCTGCGACAACAGCACCTCGTTGTAGCGGATGCAGAGATTGCGAAGCGGTTCGCTGGCCCCCGCCGCGGCCCTGAAATGCTTCGCCGCGATCTTGCTGCAGGCCATCGGCATCTGGACCACGACGCGCACCAGCGATTTATAGAGACCAAGGCCAGCCATTGCGCCGACCACGCCTTCGCGGCCGACGGTGGCGGTCTCGATCGCCTTGCCGTCGCGCAGCACCGCGAGCAGCGACAGCATGCCGTAGTGCGGGAAATAGACCTGGTCTACCTCATCGCCGGCTTCAACCAATATATCGCCTTGCGGCAAGACGATCGTCACGAGATGTGGTTGCAGCCGATCGAAATGATCGCGGGGAAGGGAGGCCAGCAGCTTATTGTCCAGGGGAAGACCGGTGTTTAAAACGTGTACTGCCACTGCGATATCCCGCCCGATCGGTCGGGCCGATTACCGCAGGGGGATGAAGTGGTCGCTCCGAGAGGCGATCCGCGGAACGCCTGTTATAGGGACCACGAAGGGGCATTGTCGGTCCGGTAGCCGTCATAGTGTCGATTCCAGACCGAGCTGGCAGCGCATAATCTGGGGATTGAGGGATTCCACCGAACGACTTCCGTGTCGGAAATCGGACATCGCAGGCGGTATGCCGATTCTATCCGACTTCGCTGACCAACCGATGCTTCTTGTCGGTCCTCGGCGCGAGCGGGGTGTCGCCAAGCAACCGGTCGAATTCCAGTCTCGAAATATCGTAGCATTCGCAGGCGCGGTGCCGCAGACCGTCGTGATCGAGGATCGTGACGTGGCCGCGCCGATAGCGGATAAGCCCCGCTTTCTGAAAGGCCCCCATGACATCGGTGACCGTCGTTCGCCGCACGCCAAGCATCATCCCCAGGAATTCATGCGTCAGCAGGAAATCGTCAGAAGGCATCCGGTCGCGTGTCATCAAGAGCCAGCGGCAACAGCGTCGCTCCACCCTGTGCAGGTTCGCGCAGGCTGCCGATTGCGCGACCTGGTTGAAGAAGGCATGGGCATAGCGGAGCATGACCCGGTTCAGCGTCGGGATTCGTTCGAGTTCGTCGTGGAAACGGCGAGCATCCATGCACAGCCCCCTGCCGGGAACCTGGACGTAAGCCGATGAGGGCGCTTCGTGGTCGCCGAGACAGATCGGCAATCCCACAAACCCTTCGCTGCCGATCGTGCCGATCTCCGCGCCGTGACCATCGGACGTCGTGATCACCAGCGAAGCGACCCCGTCGATCGGGAAGTAGACATGTTCGATCGGCCGCGACGCCTCGTAGAGGCTCTTTCTGTAGTCAAAAACGACCGGCGACAAATGCGGGCGCAAGTGCTCGTAGTCGTTATCCGACAGGAGCGAGAGTAGGCGGTTGGTGCGGGGAACGAGCATGCCCGTTCACTTCCAATGTTTGGCGCCAAAACTCGGCGCAGAGGCTGCGGGCCGGTCGGGCGCCGCTCTGATCGTTCGAACTGGCAGGTGCAGCTGCTCTGTTGGCCTCACTCGCAACCCGGCGGCAGTCCCTCGGGGCACTCGGTCGCCGGTGGCCAAGTGTCGTTGCCGGCAATCGTCAAACTTTATCCCCTTTATGTCGGCTATGCGACTCAATTCCTCTCCTCGGCGGGGACTCGGTTTGGCCGCGGCGAGGCCTATATTGAGCCGGTCGTCATATGTTGGAGTTGCGACATGGCCTTACGCCCGCGCGATCTCGCAGACCGGATGGCTGGCCGGCGCAAGCAGGACGATGGTTATCTGCGCGAGACGTTCACCCTGCCACGCGACAAGGCGCGGACAAAGGCGCGCGATTTCCTCGTCCGTTATCCCAAGCAAGCCTATATGAGCGGCGTCGAAAGCTGGCGTGAGTTGCCGGACGGGAACATTGAATTCACGATGCGGCGGCTGCCGAGCGCCGACTAAAGGTAGCCGGTTCTGATCGCTTCAGGACCCGGGCCTATGAGGGTCCCCGGGGCGACCGCTCATCCGCTATCTCGGCGCGCTTTTTTTATTGGGCTCGGTGGTCGCTTCAGCCGCATGCGCCGTGTCCAGCGATTCCGCCACGAGGCGGATTCGAAAAACCGGCCGCCCGGACTCGTCCAGGAGCTCCATTTCCCATTGAGAATTTTGTTTGAGCTTGCGGGAAATTCCGCCGACGATGTCGGCGCAAACGCTGGTCAGTTCGCGCCAGGCGGCGTCGCGATCAGCAAGCTCGATGCCCGAATCGGAAGCGCCGGAGTAGCGACCATTTCGAATGCGAAAGAAAAAGAGCGGCATGGCATGAGCCCGATGCGAAAAGACCGCTCAGGGCTTGTGAGACCCCACAAGATCTGCCGGCCAGTTGACCCCCTATCCTGGGATTGATCAACACCGGGTGTTTACGGAGTTAGGTCGGGAGCAGGGAAGGCAGTTGAGCGATTATTCGCTCTCTGTAATCCGGATCAGGCCGTCGCCGGTGACGATGGGCCCCTTGGCGGTCACGATGACATAGCCAAGGCCGATCAGCTTTGACAGGTGAAGCGCCGGTATCGTCGGGCTCGGAGAGCTGAGCGCGATCTCGATCAGCGAGGCGAACTCTTCGGGTGTCAAAAGCTTCGATGCATGGACGGTCATCTTTAACTCGCGATCGAATCGGGCTTGGCCCGTCATCTCGGAAGGCCGCGCCGCCTCGGGGACGGTCCCCCAAAATCATATCATTGATTTCGGAGAATGTGAGCGGCCGAGCCAATAACTTTTGCCCCCCGCCAGGATCGCCAAGGCGGCACCGCGGGAGCTGTCGAAACGCCGCGGAGGTTAGGTCGATGCGGACCACTTCGGCGCGGAACTAGGCCGGTCTCCGATTCGGAACCGCCATTTTCCCGACAGTCGCTTGCCGCGAAAAAAACCGTTCGGGTGGGGCCGCCGGCCGAAATAAAACGAGCCGACAGCCCCGGCCGCGCAATTGAAATTGTGGCCCCTGCGGGTCAGCTCTACGCGACGATAGAAGACGTCCTTATTGTGACCGCACGCGCTACTCAAAAAGTGCCCGTGCGGGTTTCCGGCCGATGAAAAATCGGCCGACGGGCAGGTTAAAACGGGCCAGCGCCAGGTTCGCGGTGCTGTCCTAATTCGGACACCCGCGATTTGAAATTGCAACACCGTATTCGCCCGGAATCCACAACGGCGGTGCTCTGCGCTATGCCAATAGCCGGGGCGGGGATTTTCATTCCCTATAAATTTACCGAAGGCCGCTGACATCACTCAGCGGCCTTTTGTTTTTGGACACTCGCGGCGGGGAGTTGGGACAATCGGTTTTTGGGGCGTGGACAACGGCCCAACCTCAGCCGAAGTTTCCGTTCATTTGCGCGACTGAGGCGGCCGGTATCAGAAAGCAACAGGCAACCACTAGTGTAGTTCTGGAAGCTATGCTACTTGCCCCGCATGCGATATTTGCCGCTCAGCCTCTTGGATTTGGTAACCGCGGTCGCAATGGCGGTGCTGTTTTTGTACGTCATATTCGGACCCGCATCGTAACGAGCGAATTTTTCCGATTCGGATCATCCCATTTGGGCTTCGGCGGCCCTCATCATTCTAAATGCGCGTTCTTTTTCGACGGGACTTCCGTCGCGCTCTTCGGGCCGATAGTTGTGCTTTCCTGACCTGGTCGCGTAGTCGGTCCAACTCGCGTATCTGAGCATTGAGGTAAGTTATCGTGTCGGTGGCGATGGAAAGGCGCTGCTGAAGAGTACTCATTTGAGATCCCCATACTGACGCTACAACTACAGGGCACAATTGCCCTAAACGTAGGTCAATGGTGGCGCACTGAAGGTTCAAATTGAGCTACTGAGGGGGTGGTTTTCACGACCTATCCACCGACCGACTTACTTAAGTGCGTCGTGGCCGACCCATCAACAACCCTTCTCCGTCTGCGCCAATCAAACTGGGCCGCTGGCCGATTCAATTTAGGCCACAAGGGGTTAAAACAGGCCAGCGCCAATTTTCCGATGCTGTCCTAATTAGGACACCGGCTCAGACATATCAGGACACATACTTTCCGAAGTTTAACTGGGGCTAGCTCTGGTTCTTGCTAGGCTCAGATGCCCGCGCCTCTTCGGCCCCCAAAGCTGGTAACCTTGCGGGTGAACGGCCCCGGTCCACTAGACCGCCGGGGCCGTTTCTTTGATACTCGGGGCGGGGAATTAGGACACCATCATTTCCCACTAGGTATGAGCTTAACGACGCTACCCTTTGAACCGCGCCGCTTTTCTCGCGCTGCCTGATATCGCTTTTTTACTTCGGGGTCGGCAGCTAGGCGCTCAGACAGCACGCGGTTTTCAGCCGCCAAGTTAGCCCTCTCGGAAATCGGTGAAATCGTCCACCAATTCCTTATCCAGCCCCAGTCGGACTCAGGAGTGATCGGCGCCGGGCCAACAATCCATGGCTTTGACGTGACGCTTGGTGTCTTTAGAGGCCGGGGAGACTTGTTTCGGTGATTGAAAGAGGCCGCCAACTGAGGCGGCCTACTTTTCCGGTTGGCGGCGCAGTCGACCATGCAGATCGAAATGAATCGCGACGATGGCGGTTTCAATCAGCACCACCAGTCCGATCATTCCCATGAGGATAACTAGCAGCATTCTATTTTGGTGGCTGGAGGCCGGGGGAGTTGGCCCAATCGTCCAGATGGGCTGTGGTGTTGGCCAGGCTGGCTTTATTGAGAATGACATCTCGCGCGGTGCCGGGTGGCAGCTTAGCGGCTTGCTCTCGTAGCTCTTTAGCCCACGCTGATAGGCGGTCTGGAAGGGTGAGTGATTGTTTGAGACGCCGCCGCCGGTGAAACATGGCGCGCTCCTTTCCTCTAGGAAGGCGGGAGCGCGACCGGTCTCTCGGTCACCGATAAAGGCCACGGGTCCGGGCGGTGATGGGAACATTGTGCTCCCGGAAAATCCAAAGCACGAGTCATTTGTTAAGAAATCGGCAAAGCAAATTAGGCCACTCGACGAATCAAAACAGGCCATGCAAAATCGAGTGTGGAAGATCAGGTCAGTAGTCCTTTCCGTTCTTGTCTGAATCGGACTAATTTGCCGCCCAAACGACCACACCCATATCTATCGCTATTTTCATGAATTAGACAAAGAGGCCGCCAACTGAGCGGCCTCTAATCGTTATGTCGCGGCTGGCGGCTCGTCATTAGCTGGCGACGCCGCCGGTTCGTTCACTCGCAATTTTATATCAGCCGCTTTATCCATTAACGCAGCGGAAATTTTGGGGTCTTGAGTTGCCTTGGCCAACCCAAACAAAATCGCCGCTTGACGCACGAAGTACGCTTTACCAATCACATGATTTCCCCGTGGTATCCCAGCGCGCCAACCGACGCTACGCGGAAGTCGGGCATTCGTTCCGGGCTGAATGTGCAAAAGTGAACTTAGTGGCCTGAGGGCAACATTCTCAAAACAGGCCACTTCCAAATTAAAATAGGCCACTGAGGGTTAAAACAGGCCATTACCATTTTCCAAAAAAGAACATATTGCGAACGTGGAACAAATAGGGTACGGTGTGCCGACGTTCACTGATTCAGCCCTTTGCCGCCCGTTTGTCCCGCTAGCGAATCCCCGCCATAAGGAGCACCACCCATGTCTGCCACTGCGCTGCGTATCGTTGAAGGATCCTCCATGGACAAGACCAAGGCCCTGTCCGCCGCGCTCTCCCAGATCGAGCGCCAGTTCGGCAAGGGCTCGGTGATGAGGCTGGGCAAGAACGACCGCTCGATGGATATCGAGACCATTTCTTCCGGTTCGCTCGGGCTCGACATCGCCCTCGGCGTCGGCGGTTTGCCGAGGGGGCGGGTGGTCGAAATCTACGGCCCGGAATCGTCGGGCAAAACCACGCTGGCGCTGCACACGGTCGCCGAGGGGCAAAAGAGGGGCGGCATCTGCGCCTTCATCGACGCCGAACACGCGCTTGATCCGGTCTATGCCAGAAAGCTCGGCGTCAACATCGATGAGCTCCTGATCTCGCAGCCCGACACCGGCGAGCAGGCGCTGGAAATCTGCGACACGCTGGTGCGCTCCGGCGCGGTCGACGTGCTGGTGGTCGATTCGGTCGCGGCGCTGGTGCCGAAGGCCGAGCTCGAAGGCGAGATGGGCGACGCGCTGCCCGGCCTACAGGCGCGATTGATGAGCCAGGCGCTGCGCAAGCTCACCGCCTCGATCAACAAATCCAACACCATGGTGATCTTCATCAACCAGATCCGGATGAAGATCGGTGTGATGTACGGCTCGCCGGAAACCACCACCGGCGGCAACGCGCTGAAATTCTACGCCTCCGTCCGCCTCGACAT
>Ga0137404_10003408_pt1 | contig 10636 bp, 5 predicted proteins | sample CZOMad2_1_16fung_FD_108285 | JGI IMG/M metagenome (GOLD analysis project Ga0137404, IMG submission 108285) | Vadose zone soil fungal communities from Angelo Coast Range Reserve, California, USA - CZOMad2_1_16fungal (Illumina Assembly) | ecosystem: Environmental > Terrestrial > Soil > Vadose zone... | reverse complement strand
TGCAGGTTCTGTCCGGGGCCAATGTGTGGACCGATACAAAAACGTGCCTCGACGGCGGCTATACAGTGGTGGATGCAATCGACCCTTCGTCTGTTTATCTAACCTGCGCAGGAGGTATCGGTACTCCGCAGATTTACAAATCCACAACCGGCGGTGTTTCCGGCGGTTTTAGTTTGCTAGCAAGTTCCACCACGATTGGTGTCCAGACGAACGGTACGAAGGATCCTCTGGCGGTTTATCCACCTTTGGTGGCGAATCCGAATCGCGCGGGACACCTTTATTTTGGAACTCATCGACTGTTTGAGACGACAAACGGCGCGCAGACGTGGAATTCCGTCTCCGGCGATCTCACCAGCGGTGGCCTTGCGAACGGGATTGCGGTGACAACCATCGCGTTCGCTCCGGCGGCAAACGGTGCATACAATCTTTACACGGGCGCGGACGACGGCACCGTGGAATTCGCTGTAAACGTTTCGGCCGGTGTAAGTCCGACGTTTACAATCGTTTCAAGTTCACTGCCTGCGCGATCCATTAAGAAAATAATTGCGGATCCTGCTGACACCACAGGGAAAACTGCATTCGCAGCGTTTTCAGGGTTTTCGACCGACATATCAATATCAGGCAGTCCTACGGATGTGAAGGGACACCTCTTTAGGACCACGGATGGAGGCGTCAACTGGAGCGACGTTGGTTGCCACACCGCCGATTGTGCGGTGCCGCTGGGAACGGATCTGCCGAACACGCCGGTGAATGACGTGATTTTAGATCCGGACGATACCGGCCGTGGAACGTTGTATGCCGCGACGGACATCGGAATGTTCGTGACCGTAAACGGTGGCGCCACCTGGGCGCAGATGGGAACGGCCCTGCCAAATGTAGCCGTGACATCACTTGCGCTGCACGAGCTTTCACGAACATTCCGCGCCGCTACACATGGAAGAAGCGTGTGGGATTATTCGCTGCCCGCATTGAGTGGGACGACCGCGTTCGCGCTGAGCAGCATCAGCCCGGTTTCCACACAAGCTGGTGGCGGCGCGCTTACAGTAACGTTGACTGGACGCGGCTTCACGCCAAATTCAACGCTGAAATGGAATGGATCTGTTACCGGAGTAAGCGGCGTCCAGGTGAATGTCGCGACGCAAACAATTACCGCGCTAATCGCAAGTAGTCTGATCGTGCAGCCGGGAACTAGCTCGATTACTGTTTATGATTCTGCGGTGACACCGAACACAACGAACGCGTTGGCACTTACCGTTTTAGGCTCTGCCCCCACTCTGACTTCTATTCAACCATCGAGTTTGAGCGCCGGAGCTACCGAAACGGTGATTACGATTACCGGCTCGGGCTTCAACCAGAATGCGCAGGTGACGTTCAACAACAGTACGACGGGAATTTCATTGACGGCCGTGAATGCCGGCGGAACTCAAATTACCGCAACGCTTTCGCATTCCTTATTGCTGTCCGGCGGACAGTTCTTCATCGGAGTAACGAATCCGCCGCCGGGCGGAGGTGTTGCTGCTCCCCAATTGACGCTGCAAATCAATAGCGTAGCGCCTCCGGCGAACGACAATTTTGCGAATGCGATTGCAGTGACTTCGGCGATATTTACGAGCTCGGTGGACAATTCTTCGGCGACGAGCGAAGCGGCGGATCCGATTCCGCCGTGCGCCGTCGGAATAAGTCAAAATCCGACCGGGAAATCGGTCTGGTGGCGATATACCGCCGGAAGCACGGGGACTCTTGTAGTTACGACAACGGGCAGCTCGTACGACACGCTACTCTCGGTCTACACGGGTGCGGCGGGAAGCCTTACTAGCGTGGCGTGTAACAACAATATTTCTGCAACCGTCGCACAATCGCAGATACAGATTCCCGTATCACCCGGTGCGACATATTTTTTCATGGTAACTGCCTTCGATACCACGCTCTGTCCGCCTGTTGGAACCAATTCGGCGGAATGTGGCGGAAACACGGTAATCAATTTCAACGGGCCGATCCCGGCGGGGCTGATTGCGTCGCCGTCGGCCATGTCAGTGAATCCTGGCGGGTCAACGGCGTTCACGATCAATACGCTAAGCCCGCCGCTAAGCGGGCAGGTCTCATTCTCCGTTGCGGGATGTCCGCCTGTTTCGACCTGTACGTTTTCGCCGGGCACAATCGTCGCTGGCGGATCAGTCTCACTGAGCGTAGCGACGACTGCGAGTGGTACTGCACCGCCGACGCGAAACTTGTGGCGGCTCGGTCCGATCGTGCAGCCTCAAGCTCTGCTTTGGAGTTCGCTAATCGGATTGATGGTGTTCACGTTCATCCGTTTAAAGCAATCGCGTCATCGGCGTTGGCGGGCGGAGCTTTCGATGATGGCGCTCTTGGGGGTCGTGCTGGGGATTTGCGCGGGTTGCGGAGGTGGCGGAACCGTTCCGCCGCCGACGGTGGGCACGCCTTCGGGAGTATACGCTCTGGTGGTGACTGCGACGGGCAATGGGAACGTTACGGTGACAACGACGGTCAACTTGACTGTCAACTAGTTGCCGACTCACAGATGTTCGTGTCGGCGCGGAGAAGTTCTTACGCAGCTGCAAACGGAAGGGAAGCCAGGTCCACGTTTCCGCCGCTGAGTATGATGCCGACTCGTTTGCCTTCGGCGTGAATCCGGCGATTCAACGCCGGTGCGGCGGAAACCGCTCCGGAAGGTTCGACGACAATTTTCATTCGCTCCCACAAGAGCTTCATCGCTGCGACAATTTCCGGCTCGGTTACAGTCGAGATTTTATCGACGAGTCTGCTTAGGATTGCAAACGTACGCGGCGCAAGATTCGCGCGCAGGCCGTCCGCGATCGTGTCGTAATGATCGAGAGTGACGATGTGCCCGGCCTTTAGAGATTGGTAGGCGTCATCGGCGTTTGTTGGCTCCGCGCCGACCACTCGAATTTGTGTCCGGATTCCCTTTGACGCGATCGAGGTTCCTGAAAGCAATCCACCCCCTGAAACCGGTGCAATGACGACATCGAGATCCGGTACTTCTTCCAGAAGTTCGGCGGCGGCGGTTCCCTGGCCGGCGATAATCAAATCGTTGTCATAGGGATGAATCAGGATAGCGCCGGTGCGTTGCTGCACCGCGGCGGCGGTTTCCTGGCGTGATTTTATCGTCGGCTCACATAATGTAATTTTCCCGCCGTACGCTTCCACGGCCTGGCGTTTCACCATCGGCGAATTGTTGGGCATGATGACCCACGCGGGAATTCCACGGCTGCGCGCCGCGCGAGACAGGGCAGCGCCGTGATTCCCCGAAGAAGGCGTTACGACCCCGTGCGCGGCTTCTTCCGGCGACAATGAAAAAACCGCGTTCGTTGCTCCGCGCATTTTGAATGAACCGGTAAGCTGCAAGTTTTCACATTTAAAAAAAAGTTTTGCGCCGGAAATTTCATTCAGGGATTCGGACGTCAAAACTGGAGTGCGGTGAATGTGTGGTGCAATGCGCCGCTGGGCTTCGCGGACATCCTTCAGAGTGGGCCGAAAATCGTCTACCAAAAGAGGTTCTCCCGAAATTCCGGCGACATTATGTCACAGCGGCGGCAGACTGTGCTGCCGTCGCTAATATCTTCGTCCGGATGAAGAGGATGAGCCTAACGCTCAGGGGCGGGAGAGTGAAACGTGATTTTGCTTGCCGTAACGTTCTCAAAGCGGTCGTAAACTCGCACCGCGATGGTATGTTCACCGGAAGCAAGCGCGCGAAGCGAAATTTCGTAATGCTCCTCGGTGGCGTCGCTCAGTCTTCCGGCTGGATAGATCAGCGTCCAATCACCCGCATCTGTGCTGTATTCTGCGCGCGAAATAGCGCTTGCCGAATCCTTTGCAGCAAACCGGATGTGAATGTCGTTGGAGCTTTCGCCGGCAACCGCTTCCAGACCGATTAATTCCGGGGGCGCGTTATCAACGACGAACCGTTCAGATTCTCGGCTGGTTTCAAGAGCTTCGGCCGGCGGATTCGACGGACTGTCTGACGAGACGATCTTCAAATAGTAGGCGCCGTCGGGCATTGACGTGGTGTCCCACGAATAATATTTTTCGCGGAGATTTTCTTTCAGCAGCTTCCATTCCTTTTCATTTTCGCCGCGGAAATAAATCCGATAGAGCAACTCGTCATCGTTGTCATCGTGGCTGCTCCACAGAACCGATTGGAAGCCCTTCTGAATTACGCCCGCACCCGGTGAATCGAAGCGGGAAGATGTGCGGTCGGGCTGCCCTCCGGGATTGAAACCGGTATTTGTTTGCGTTGCACCGAACACTTCCGGTTGCCGGAGCCGCGCCGAGCCCTGATTGCCTCCGCCAATGTTCCCCGACAGGCCCTGTCCCTGAACGCGAATGCCGGGATCCTGCACAGCGATTCCATCAATTTGCGGCGCAACATTTTTCGGCAGGTAGGAAAGACTGATCCACGAAATCACTGGTGAAGGGCTGCCGCTTCGCAGAACCGCTTTCCACTGTGCAAACCGCGCGGCGGGAGCTTCCACTTTCTGGCCACTTTGCGAGTATGGCCCGGCCCATGCGCTCCAGTTGGCATCGGGATTTGCGGTGTTACCGGCGCGAATGTAAACCTCAACGTGCGGGCGCCCGGCAGCGGAAAGTCCCGCGTTTTCGCCCCACCATTCCAATCTTCCCCAGGAAGAAAAGAATCGCGCGTCGATTGGTTGCGATTCAAATGTACCTTCGCCTACGTCCTCAGGGCCGAGCGAGAAAACTTTTCCGGGGTTCGCAGTGCACATGAATATTTTTCCGCCGGCGCCCTGCGCAAGTCCGGTCACCTGGCCGGATTCGGTTTTTGCCAGAGTTGTGAAAAGATTGTTGCCTTCAAGCTCGATCACGATTCCGCGATTCCCGGTGCCGAGCAGAAGTTTTCCGGCGGGAGACAGCCCGAGCGCGTATACGAGAGTGTCGCGTGAACTCCAGAGCTGTTGTGGGGACCCATCCGGCGCAAGGCGATAGACCGCGCTGCCATTCACAGACGCAAGTGGCACGAAAGGCGCTTGGCCCGCAAGCTGCTGTTGTGGAGGTCCACCGAGGACAAAAGTCTGGCCGTTACCCGGCTGACCGGCGAGGGGAGCCGACGGATTCACAATTTCGGGTGTTTCTGAAAAAGCGATGCCTGAGTTGCGGGATTTATCTCCGATTGCCGCGACGTACAAATTTCCGGCAGCATCTTCTACGAGCGAAGTGATTTCTTTCTTGGAGGTTTCGTACACGACGAATCCCTCGCGTGGTTTTCCTGCTGTCGCGGTTTTCGAGATGCGCAGCACACGCCCGTCCGGCTCTGTGCCCGCCAGCAGATTGCCCTGATGATCGAAAGTAATCGCGCGTATGTGCGCTTCATCGCTCTTATAAAAAATTTCGCCTTTGCCGTCAGGCTTCACGGAAAAAATTGTGCCACTGTCACCGGTGGCGACGTAAAGCGTTCCGTCGGAATCCACGGCGAGCGCCCAGATGTATTTCGTCTTCGGTTCAAAGAAAACTTTCTTCTCTCCGGCGGGATTGACTTTGTAAACGCGTCCGTCAGGCGAAGTACCGACGTAGAGATTATCCTGAGCGTCCACTGCAAGTGCCTGAGCGGAAAGTTCTTCCCCTGTAAAGAATGTAAGTGATTTGCCGGCTGAGTCGTATCGGATTACTTTCGCGCCTGAACCTCCGCCAACGAATACGTTGCCCTTGGAATCCGCCCGCAATCCCCACAAGAATGCGGAATTGGGATCGGCCATTCGATCAAACCGTGGAGCGAGCATCAGCTTGCCGTCACTTCGCAGCGCGACGCCTTTCGCGATACCTTTATCAAATTCTTCAAAAGACGACTGCCGCCAGTAGCGTGTGTGTTCCGCGCGCAACATGCCGCCGGCCGAGAGCACGCCTACGACAGCAAGAATTCCGGCTGCAAAGAAACGGGGATTACGTCGAACCTCGATCATTTCTGTGGTCTCCAAGAATCTCGTCGAAGATCTGCTGCGCGCGGCTTCAACGCTCGAAAAGCGAAAACTTCATTTCACCCGGACAGAAAGTGAGACGGTGCCGGAGATTACGCCTTCCGTCGGAAGCGACCATTCACCTGCCGGCGATTCACGCAGCATCGTTGCGTTGGGCTCGCCGCGCCGCTGATTCAACACGTTCACGGCGGAAAGCGGCGCGTTCGGAAGTTCTTTGTCTTCCAGTAAAAGTGTCGTCGTCGGCTGTAATATGGTGACGTACAATCGGTTGTTGCGGCGCTCACGATTCAAAATACGAATGTACTGTTCCAGGCCGCCGGCTTGATTTGCGGAGGCTTGTGGAGAAATAGGGCGCATGGTGCGATCCGCGCCGAGCGAATCGCTGACTAGAATCCGCAAATTCACGCCGCGATCGATCTGAGAAGGAATTGTAATTGGAATCGTCTTCAGCTCGGTTGCGCCGCGGTAGGAGCGCAGCAAAACTTTTACCTGCACGGTCTGTCCGGGCACCACATCCAACGCGTCGGTCCATGCGCCTTCAATCGCAGTGAAACGGCGTTCAGGAATGCTTTCCAGTTTCAGTTGAATGTGTTCAATCTTCGGTTGCTCGTACGCATTCGTGAATATCCGCGAAAAAAGGGCTTGCACGGTGCCGGTTACGATCGCGCTATCCTGCAAAAGTGCTCCGCTTGGCGCAAACATATTTTCCAATTGGACGGAAGAATGTCCGGCAATTTTGATTTCGCCGGAAAGCCGGAGCGTGTTGCCGTCACTGTAAAAATTATTCGACGTCAAACCATTCTGCGTCACGATGCCAACCAGCAGGGGAGTCAGATCCTTATTCTCGGCAAGCTCGTAGTGGGATTTTCTCTCACCTGCCGGAGTTGCAAGGCTCATATCCATGGAAATCATTTTTGGTCCGGCGCCGGAAGTTCCCATGATGGCGGAAAGGCGGTCCGCGGTAAGCGTGCCGATGATTCCGCCGGTGGTGACGATTTTCGTGGAATTATCCTGCGACGACATTGTCGCGACAACTCGTCCTCGCGCGAGCGGGAAGCTCACATCGCCAAGACCGAAAATCGGATGGCCGCAGGCATAAATTCTATTTTGTACGATCGCAGTAACCGTGCACGACGCTGCGGCAGTCATATCGCCGCTGACGAGCATAACGCTCACCATGTCACCCGGAACGATATTGGCGTCGTCCGGTTGCGCTTTTCCTGCGCCACCTGAAACCGCAACCAATCCGTAACTCGAAGGTTCAGGTGCAAAATGGGCGAGCACGGAAGGATAAATCCCGGAAAAAACCAGCGGGGTTTCGATCGGTGTTAGGTAAGCGCCGCCTAAGCGCGATGCCGAATCGCTCTGTAGCCACGAACCGCGCTCGACGACATCGGAAGAAAGCTCATAGCGAGGCTGCCCCGCAGCTATCGTTCCTATATTTCCAGAGTCCGGAGCGGCGCTCGATAAAGCGGCAGTCTGCTGCGCGGATTTGGGCGTGACTTCCATCATATTTTCGATGGGAGTAACGCCGCCGAGCGCTTCTTTTGTAAATGAGCCGAACTTTAACGCGAGCCCACCAACAAGTTTTCCGTCAATGTAAACCGGACTTCCGCTCATTCCGGCGACAACGCCGGTGTGCTCGAGTTTTTCTCCCACAAGTTGCACCAGAATGATCGATTCATGCGGGCCCAGCAGGTCTGGCAGGATGCCGAGCACCACCATGTCAAATTTCTCGATTTGGTCTCCACTGAAGATCGTGTAGGCCACAGCTTTCATGCCGGGCTTTATCTGGCTGAGCGGCATAATTTCGGGAGAGTCAGCGGGCGCGGCGAAAGTGGACATCGTGAAAAGGAGGAGTGCCGCAATAATCGCAAGGCGTGAAAATGCAAATCGAAAACCAGTGATGCTAACTGTTTTGTTCTTCATATAATTTAGGGTAACCGCGAAAACAAGCTCTAAAACACTATCCTAATCACATCCATTCGGGAACAGTTATTGCTCCCAAATCTTTTCCCGGCTGGATTCAAAAGGATAAACGTGCACCATCCAGCCGAATAAGATGGGATAAAATCTACCGCCATTCGCGTCGCACGCTGACTTTGTGGTGATCGATCCCATCAAACCAAATTTTGTGAAATCAGCATGCTGGGCCTGTCCCTGTTTCGGCATGCACAGATTTGTGTGCAGGTGCCATTGCGCCACGCTCAGAGGAATTCGCTCGTTCAATTCTTCTTCGGTCGCCCGAACCGGCATCGTATACATCGCGCCGATTAATTCGTAGCCGGTTGCGGTCTTCTTGTAGAGAAGGGAAGTTGGCCGCGAAGCCTCAAATGTGAAGGATTCCAGGAATCCATTTTGCGTACTATTGAAATGATACATCGGCTGCGGCAGGTTTGGTAAGAACGGTCGAAATCCATCGGCCAGTGCGACCTTATAATCCTTATATTTCTCGATGCCCTCGCGCAATTCCGTGACAACTTCGGCAGCCTTGGACCAATCTTCGGGCGTCGAAGGCCGCTTCGCGCTCATTTTCATATGCGGGCCCATGTGCTGGTGACCCGGAATCATTTGCTGGTTCGCGTCGCGCTGCGCCATTTGATCGCTGCTCATCTGGCCGTGATCCATATTCATGCCGGGCATGCCCGCCATACCTTGCATGTCATTCTGTTTCGATTGCGCTGCGGGCTTGGATGAATTTGATGCCGATCCTGAAGATGTGGGAGGCGGAGCTTGCTGCGCCGAGCTTCGCCCGGCAAACGCCGTGCACAAAATTATGGTAAGTGCGGCAACCAAGACTTGCCGAAATATTTCACCGGAAATTTTGCTGCTAATCGGCCGCGCCATGGTAATTGGCCTCCTACACTATAATACGCTCGAACGAAGTACGTCATTTCACTTCGTTCCTGGGATGTTTCGATTCTTGCAGGTCGCCTTCTCTACCATCTGATTAGAAGCGCTCTGGCCATTTTCGGTTGCGTCAAGCCTGTAAAATCAGCCGAACCGGCGACGTGTTAGAATTCACGCGTGGCAAATCGCAAAATAATTCCAGCGCGAGTAATTTCCGGCCCCCTGGTTCTGCCCGGAGATAAATCCATTTCGCATCGCTACGCCTTACTTGCGGCTCTGGCACAGGGAACCAGCCGGCTCGAGCATTTTTCCGCGGCGGCGGATTGCCAAAGCACTCTCGACTGTCTGAAACGGCTCGGAACTAAAATCGAACAAGTTGATTCCGCAGTGCGAATTACCGGCAATGGACTCCACGGATTGCATCCTTTTGTTCGCAAACTTGACGCTGGTAATTCCGGCACCACGATGCGGATGCTGATCGGAATACTTGCAGGACAAACATTCGATTCGACGATAACCGGAGACGCCTCACTGCGGCGGCGTCCCATGCGGCGTGTACTCGAACCACTGACGCAGATGGGTGCTGAAATTCACCCAAGGCACGAAGGCGTCGCGCCCCTGAAAATTCACGGGCGCAAACTCGCCGGCATTGACTACACGCTTCCTGTGCCGAGCGCGCAGGTGAAGTCCGCAATTTTAATGGCTGGATTATTCGCAGAAGGCGTGACCGAAGTAACCGAAACTATCCGCACAAGAGATCATACGGAACTCGCACTAGAAGAATTCGGTGTGCGCGTTGAGCGATTTGAACGAACGCTTCGCGTGAGCGGTGGCGCAACGCTTCGTCCCCGAAACCTGACGGTACCCGGCGACCTTTCCTCCGGAGTTTTCTTCCTCGCGGCGGCACTGATTCTTCCCGAGTCCAGCATCGTCCTGCACGATGTTGGATTGAATCCTACGCGGACGGCAGTGCTCGATCTTCTTGCCGGTTGGGGTGTGCCGATTTCTTTGCTTTCCGTACGCGAGGCGGCCGGAGAATTGATCGGCGATGTTGCCGTGCGCCACGCGCCCGTCGAAGGCGGCGAAATCGCGGGAAATGAAATCGCCCAATTGATTGATGAGCTACCAATGCTGGCGGCGCTTGGCCCATTTACAGAAAAGGGAATTGAAATTCGCGACGCGAAAGAATTACGTGTGAAAGAAAGCGACCGCATCGCGGTTGTGGCCGATAATCTGCGGCGGATGGGTGCTGTCGTCGAAGAACGGCCTGACGGGCTGCGAGTGGGCGGCCGTTCAGCCGGAAGATTGCACGGCGCAGAAATTGAAACGCACGGGGATCACCGGATTGCGATGGCCTTCGCAGTGGCGGCACTCGGTGCCGAAGGAACCACTACAATTCGCCATTCAGAATGCGCCGACGTTTCGTTCCCGGGGTTCTTCGATGTGCTCGACAAGGCCGTAGAGCGCTAATCCGATAAAATTCTGGAAACGCCTACTGTCCTTTACGAATCCGAATCGTGGCGTGAGTTGTACGCAAATCTATTTTAGGTCCACGGGCGCCGACGCTTCCATCGAGCCTTGCATTTCCGCGCTGCGTATCAATCTTCGATTGCAGCTCCGAAAAATCAGAACTGATGTCGCCGTTGTTATCGGCTCGAGCGCTTACATCAAATGCGGACTTCGCTGGCAAAGTCACATCAACATCGCCCGATTGCGTGGTCAACTCCACAGGTTCGTGCGGCGGCTGCGTGAACCGAACCGAAATATTGCCCGAGCGATTATCGACTTGAATCTTTCCGGTGACATTTTCCAGGGTT
>Ga0137404_10003407_pt1 | contig 10637 bp, 10 predicted proteins | sample CZOMad2_1_16fung_FD_108285 | JGI IMG/M metagenome (GOLD analysis project Ga0137404, IMG submission 108285) | Vadose zone soil fungal communities from Angelo Coast Range Reserve, California, USA - CZOMad2_1_16fungal (Illumina Assembly) | ecosystem: Environmental > Terrestrial > Soil > Vadose... | reverse complement strand
CCGATTTCGAACAAGAATCGTCCCAGAGTATCGTGCGTTAGCGACAGCACGTCCTTGCTCTCTCGCGCGATTCGCGGCTTCAGCGAGCAGCCTTCATGCGTGCAGCCCCAGATCCAGGTATTCTGAAACCACAACGTCGGTAAAAGGTGCAGCTCGCTGGTTTCCGGCCCGCGATTGGCAATCGTAATGCGAACCAGGATATCATTGGGCGAGCGCTTGGCGTATTCGGCAAAAACATCGAAGTAGCGGTTCTCCTCAAATATTCCCGTGTCCGCAAGCTCGAACTCCGGAGCATCTCGTCCCCGGCTCCGATTCTCCGCGACTAGTCGCGAGTACGGAAACTCGGCCTGGGGATATTTGTAAAGCGCCTTCAGATAGGAGGCAGTCGGAGTGGCCTCCAGGTAAAAATATTCCTCCTTCACGTCCTCGCCATGGTTGCCTTCCGGACCCGTCAGACCGAAAAGCCGCTCCTTGAGAATCGGGTCACGGCCATTCCAGAGAGCCAACGCAAAGCAAATCCGGCACTCACGGTCAGTGATGCCAAGCAGTCCGTCCTCGCCCCACCGATAAGCGCGACTGCGGGCATGCTCGTGGGGAAAATGATGCCAGGCCTCGCCGTCGGGTGAGTAATCCTCGCGCACCACCGCCCATTGGCGTTCGGCGAGATAAGGGCCCCAGCGTTTCCAGTTTTTCTTCCTGGACGCGTCTTCCGCCAAACGCGTGGCTTCGGCAGTAGCGGTTGCTTTGCTCGGCATTAGTAAGGTCAGGTTCCGTGCGTCACAGTCTCACTTCGGCAAGAGCTCACTCACCATCGACTTCTCCTCCTTCAACTCTGTTATCGTGGCATCTATCTTGGCGCGGCTGAACTCATTGATCGCCAATCCCTGCACAACCTCGAGCGCTTGCCCGTTGCTGCGGACCGGGAACGAGCTAATGAGCCCCTTTTCGACGCCGTAGCTGCCGTCGGAACAAACACAAACGCTATGCCAATCGCCTGCAGGAGTTGGTTCCAGAATTGAGCGCACAGTATCGACGATGGCATTGGCGGCGCTGCCGGCGCTGGAAGCCCCGCGCGCTTTGATAATCGCCGCACCGCGTTGTTGGACCGAGCTAATGAACTCGCCCTCGAGCCAGGATTCATCCTTAATTGCCTGGGTAGCGGGGGAGCCGTTGATTTTCGCGTTGCAAAAATCCGGATATTGGGTCGCCGAGTGATTGCCCCAAATCGTTACATTCGTCACCGCTGTCACGTCCGTTGCCGATTTTTTGGCGAGCTGCGACTTGGCGCGGTTTTCGTCCAGGCGCGTCATCGCGAAAAAACGGTCGCGCGGAATTTGAGGCGCATTATTCATGGCAATGAAGCAATTGGTGTTGCATGGATTCCCAATGACCAGGATACGAATATCCTTTGCGGCATTTTTTTGCAATGCCTGGCCCTGGCCAATAAATATCTTGCCGTTGATACCGAGCAAATCCTTGCGCTCCATGCCCGCCTTTCGTGGCACGCTTCCGACCAGCAACGCCCAGTTCACTCCGCGAAAGCCCTCGTCCAAACTCGCAGTCGCCACGGTGCCTTTCAGTAATGGAAAAGCGCAATCGTCCAGTTCCATCACGACGCCCGCGAGCGCCGGGAGCGCCGGCTCGATTTCTATCAAATGCAGAATGACTGGCTGGCTTGGTCCAAACATCGCGCCTGACGCAATCCGGAAAACCAGCGAGTACCCGATTTGGCCGGCAGCGCCGGTCACCGCAACCCGTAATGGTGATGTTGCCATAATCTTTCTTTAGCTCGTTCGGGAGTATGTTGCTGCCATCAACATCAAGCAAGTCCGGCGTGGAGGCCGGGGAGTCTTATCAATCGCATCGGCCTGGTTCAGCGCTTTGCCGGACCGCCCAGAGATTTTGAGCTTCGCCGAGAGCTTCTAGCTGATTCGTGAATTCGAGACGGGCAAATGCTCTCCCAGACTTATACAAAAAATGGCGCCACGGTGTCTATTGGTTGGTATGAAACCGAAATTCGCCGTGGCCCTTCTTCTTTGCGTCCTGGTTGTTCTGCTGACGATTGTCATCCTTACTGGCAGAAGTGGAAAGAGCAGTCCGACGCAGAAAATGCAAAGCGGGCTTGTTGTCACACAAGACGGCAAGCTGACAGTTCTTTCCCCGGAGGGATCTGCAAATTTCAAGGTAGTTGCTAATGTAAAAGCACTTACGAACACCTCCGCGGTTCTTACGAATTCTGGCGTCAAATAAGGCTTGCTACTACTCGCCTTGCGGCTTGGAACCAAATTTGCGCAAGGAGAAAAGGCGACGGACATCGATTACCTGTTCAGGAACTTCTTTCGCAAATACTCGACGTGATACGAACTCTTGGTCGGTTCGCCGGTGGCACTTTTCATCAGGTCCTGCGGCGGCTGGCGTTGCCCCTGGCTATGAACTTTTTGACGAAGCCAGGCGAGCAAGTTCTGATATTCGCCCCGAGCCAATTCGGATTCCAGCGAGGGATTGTCCAGCATCACGCGGTGCATGAGTTGGGCGGCGTTAAGGTTGTCCATCGTGTAGGTCGGAAAATAGCCGAGCGTGCCCATGCTCCAATTGAAGCTCATAGAAGGGCAGTTGAAATCCAGCCACCGACTTTTTTGGCGATGAAAAGCCGATGAGTGTGTCCGCTCAAGTGCGCCAATTGCTCGGCGCGGAAATCAACTCCTTTCTTCGGCAAATAGGTTTCGAGATCCCAGGAAAGCAACTAGCTGGCACTGGCGATAAGAGCGATCTCCCGGGAACGCTTGATTAGTTTTTGGTAAGGGTCGAACATGTGCAACGCATTTAACCCCTGCCTCGCTGGATTTGTCAAACCAGAGCCGGATCAATCTCGCCTGGTTCCCAAAGCAACCGCCCCTCCATTCCGCCGGCAATCACAAGCGTTTGCCCAGTGATATGGCGCGCCAGCTTGTCAGAGGCAAGAAAGACCGCGGCGTGCGCGATGTCCTCTGGCCGCGCGATCTGCGGCAAAGCCATCGTGGCAGTGACCTTGCGGACGGTGGCGGCTGCGCGCAACCGTACCGCGCTGCGCGGCACTACTGTCCATCCCGGACAAATGCAATTGATTCGCCCGCCACAATAAGTGCCGGTATGGGGGGCAAGGCGCGAAATCTCGTTCTTGAGCGAGCGCGTCAGGCCATAAGCGATCGCCGCTTTGCCCGAAGCGTAATCAGCATGGCCGGCTTCGCCGAATACCGCCGCCGTCGAGGCAATCAGGACCGCGTTGCCTCGTTTTTGCCGAGCAGCCACCTGTAGAAACTCTCGCACGCTTAGAAAGCAGGTCGTCAGCACGCCTTCGATCGTCCGCTGCCAATGGAGCATGGACATTTTATGTAGAGGCACATCCTGCGTCTCCCACGAGCCGGCGTTGGCAATGAGGGTATCGATGCAGCCAAAGGCCTTCATCGCGCGACTGAAGAGTTGTTTCACCTGTGTCTCCTGAGTGAGGTCGGCCTTAACGGCAAGCGTTCTGACGTGGCTCAACTCGCGTTGCAGCTCAGCAATACTGCGGCGATTCCGATGGTAATGGAGCACGACCGTTGCACCTTCGGCGGCGAATGCGTGCGCGATGGCCGAGCCGATGCCCCCCGAAGCGCCGGTCACGAGCACGACTTTGCCAGCCAGTTCAGGGTTCATGCTTAACCAGGAAAAAGAAGCTTCCCTAACTTGGCAGACCGATTCGTTTTGCCCAGGTTGCCCATGTCAACCTGCCACTGCGCGACTTGGTTTGGGCATTTAAGTTCTCGTCGTGGCATTCGTAACGTGGCTCAGGTTGCAGGCGGGTCGCCGAAATGCGCTTTCCAGGAGGCGTACGCCGCCTCGTCGTCCAGCAGACTATCAATGGCCGTGGCCAGGGGTTCGAGTTTCACTATGCCCGAGAACACCGCGCGGTCGCCAATCGCATTCTCAATCAGAAAGGTCGGACGCTGATTTACCTGCAGCGAATTGAATTCCGCAGTCGTCGCCTCCGTCCGCGCTGCGACTTCGGGCGACTGGGCACGTGCCAGCAGCTTGCCCTTATCTAAGCCTCCGGCTTTGGCGGCAACTCCAACCGCCACGTCCCAGCGGCCCACTTTCTGTCCTTCACGAACCGCCGCATGGGAGATTGCCAGGCGCACACGATCATCAGTGATCCCCAAATCTTTGGCGGCTTCGGCAACATAATTTGGGATCAGGTATTGCTTGAGCTCGGGCTCAAACCAACCGGCATTGAGCATGAAGGGCGAACGCATAATCGAACCGCTGCGGCGGTAAAACCATTCGCTTTGGGATTTGGATTGGGGATACGCTTCCGCTGGCATCTGAGCGATTTTCCAACCGAATTCGACTTTGCCGTCGTAACGGCGCTTCAACTCAGCCCAGGTTGGTTCGGCCCAAAAGCACCACGATGAAGTGACTTCGAGGTAATAGGTGACTTTGACCATGGGGCCAGCTTCGGTGATTGGGTCAGAATTGTCGAACCGTTTTAGATCTCGTGTGCGAAGAACGGCGCTAACTACGAAGGGAAAGAAGCTCGAATTGGCGATAGCTCGCGTAGTAGAAGTCGCCTATGATATGAATCTCCTCGCACGTACAGCCTGTGTCGCAATAATTTATGACGCTATGTTAACGAACCGGGATTGGTCGAAGAACCTCACGGCAGTTAGTGTAGCGCTTATGATATTTGCAGCCCTCTCAGACCAATTGGCATTTTCGGTCGAGGTCGCGAAGACAAACAGCAAGCCGCTGAAATATGAGGAGCCAAGAGTTCTTGCGGGACGAATTTATGCAAAAGGCGGTGACGGCAAGAATTTGTTGTTCAATTTCAGTCGCCGGGCAACGCGAAATGGGGCGGCGCTTCAGGTGCTGCGGGAATATACTCACCCCGACGGGAAGTTGGCGGCCCGAGAGCGGGTGAGTTACCATGGAGACAATTTGGTTTCTTACGAATTGGAGGAATTGCAAATAGGGGCGCGGGGCCGCGCGGGGATTCGACGCGACCAGGCTGCACCGGCCAAAGGTCGAATTCAATTCGAGTACTCAAATAATGCCGGTTTCGACGGGAAACCGAACACAGACAGCGAATCTCTGCAGAAGGAAACGCTGATCAATGATATGGTTGGGCCGTTTCTCGCATCGCATTGGGACGCGCTCATCCGGGGCCATAGTGTCAAGTGCCGCTTCATCGTTGTGCCGCGGACGGAAACGGTGGGGTTCACTTTTAGAAAAGGATCTGAATCGAAGTGGGAAGGGCGTAAGGTGATTGTGATCAAGATGGCAGCAACGAGTCCAGTGATCGCAGCGCTGGTGGACCCGATATTTTTCAAGGTGGAAATGAATGAGCCTCACAGAGTGTTTACTTACGAAGGTCGCACGACTCCTAAAATCAAGGCGGGCGGCAAGTGGAAGGATCTGGACGCTTTGACGGTTTTTGATTGGGAGCAATCTACGTTGCACTAAGCCGTTTGACCGGTTTTTCGTAAAGCATCTCGTGCGCTTCCTTCAGGATGGCCGGAATCCGGTCGGCAAAGGGGCTGTGACTCAGAGCGCCATCCATTTCCACCTCGGCCAATTTGCCGGCGTTTTCACCCGGGAACCAATGATCTGCTTGGCCCAGCAAATTGTAGCGCATCTTGCCCCAGGCGGTTAAGTCGAGTGATTTGGCATAGGTCCATAAACGAAGGATTTCCAGAATGTTGATTCGGCCGGGCACATCGACGTACTGCGGCACGCCCTCGAACCACCGGGCGCACCAGTCAGCGCCGAGCTCGCGCTCCATCTCGCCTCGAAGCCGCGTTTCAATCGAGGCAATCGTTTCGGGGATTCCATCATAGTAATCCAGCGCGCGGACGTGTTCAGCGAAATCTTCCGGTTTGCTGGCGCCGCAACTGAGGGTGTGCACCTGCTGGCGGGCTAGGCAGTAGAGGTCGTTAAATTGCATCGGTGACAGCGGCGCGCAAAGCCTCTCCAGCTTGCGTGGCGGTTCATACAGCTTTCCGCCCTTGTCGTTGGGGCTGATGATAAATACCCCCATATCGCGGGAGCGCGCAGCTGCAATAGCCGGCCAGTTCAAGTCATTGACGAAATACCAATGGAGGTTCAGATAGTCGAATTCGCCTTGGTTGATCGCTTCCAGGATGAGGTCGGTGGTCGCGTGCGTCGAGAAACCGACGAACCGCACCCGGCCATCCTTTTGCATTTGGCGTGCGGCCGTCAGGCAGCCGCCGGGTTTCAGCGAGTGATGCAGCAGTTCGCGATTATTGATCCCATGCAGTGACAGTAGATCGACATAATCCAACCGCAAATACTCCATCGAGGTATCGAAAGTGCGCAAGAATTCCGCGGCGGTTGGCTTGGGGCCGACTTTGGTTTGGACAATGATTTTGTCGCGCGGCAGTGCCGGCAAAACTCTGCCTAATTGCATCTCCGATGAGCCATAGCCCCGGGCGGTTTCAAAATGATTGATGCCAAGTTCGAACGCGCGGTGGATGGTCGTTTCGAGGTTCTGCTGATTTTCACGCGGGATGGATTTAGGATCCACATCCTGCCACTTAAACTGAAAACGCATACCCCCGCAGGAAAAAACGGGCATACGCAGTTCAGTGCGGCCGAAGCGGCGGTATTTCATGGGCGAAGATTCCTGTGCGGCCGGGCTTGAGTCAAGGGGCCGTTGGGTGAAGGCAGCAAATTGGTTCGGACAGAAAATGGCGTGCAGCGGTGTGATCCTTCAGCAAACGCGGCGGATCGCGCCCGCGCTCGGGCGCAGTAACTTCGTAACGGCTCATGGTTCGACATTTGACGGGCTTTGTCGGTTCTCGCGCTTCTGCGCCCGAGCACGGGCGCCACTCAGCAGTTCCCGGCCCTCGGTTTCACTGAGGCATTTGCCGTGTGAAAAAGTGTGAACTTGTGAGTTGCCAATGGTTCTGACAGAGTCTCCAGACTAAAATGAGTTCCACCCTGAAATTCCTTCGCGCGCTGTCTGATCCGACGCGCCTGCGCATCGTGGCGCTTTTGGAAAAGGACGAGCTTTCAGTCAATGAATTGCAGGAGATCACACGGATGGGCCAGTCGCGCATTTCAACACATCTCGGCCTCTTACAGGACTCGGGCCTGGTGCAATCGCGGCGCGAGGGGAAACGCACATTCTACAAACTCACCCAACCCGCAAATGGTACGGCGGGGGAGTTCATTCAACTGGCTAGTCGCGGCGCCAGGGAGTTGGCCGACCATACCAGCGATCAGATCAACTTGAAGCGTATCCTGAACCGGCGTCAGGAACAGGCGCAGGTGTTTTTCAATCAAGTGGCGGGGCGATTTGACAGGGTGTACGGACCGGGCCGGTCCTGGCAGGCCTTCGGACATTTGTTGCTGCGGATTCTGCCGCCTCTGGTGGCGGCTGATCTTGGTGCCGGCGAAGGTTTGTTGAGCGAGTTGCTGGCGCGCCGCTGCAAGAAGGTGATTGCCGTGGATAATTCTGAAAAAATCGTCGCTTTCGGCGCGGCCAAAGCCAGGAAAAATAACTTGAAAAACCTGGAATTTCGACTGGGTGATTTGCAGAATCCACCCATTGAGCCCGAGAGCGTGGATCTGGTGGTTCTCAGCCAGGCACTGCATCATGCGGAGCAACCTGCGAAAGCTATTGCCAGCGTCCACAGAATTCTACGGCCACGCGGGCAAATGATGATTCTGGATTTGCTCAAACACAATTTCGAAAGGGCGCATGAGCTTTATGGCGATCGCTGGCTTGGATTTCCGGAAAGTGATTTGCATCGATGGCTCGAAGAATCAGGTTTTAAGAAAATTGAGGTCAGCGTCGTCTCCCGCGAGGAGCAGCCGCCTCACTTTGAAACCGTGCTGGCGAGCGGACAGAAATGATTATGAAGCTTAAACTTGCTTGCGCCGATTTCACTTTTCCACTGCTGCAACACGAGCGGGCTCTGGAGTTGATCGGCTTGCTCGAATTCGATGGGGTGGATATCGGCTTGTTCGAAGGCCGCTCACACCTGTGGCCTTCACGCGTATTCCAGAAGCCGGCGAGCTCCGGCACGCGACTCGGCCGCAAACTCAGGGAGCGCGGACTCCAATGCGCAGATGTTTTCCTACAGATGGCCCCGAACTTTGTTCCCTATGCCATCAACCATCCCGATACTGCGCGGCGCCGGCGAGCGCGCGAGTGGTTTTTGAAAACTTTGGATTTCGCAAACGCCGCCGGAGCAAAGCACGTTACCACCCTGCCGGGCGTGGGCTTCGAATCCGAAAAACCAGCAGATTCCTGGGGTCGGTGTTGCGATGAGCTGGCCTGGCGGCTCGAACGTGCGCGGAAACAGCAAACCACGTTTAGTGTTGAGGCGCATGTGGGCTCCATCGTGCCCACTCCAAAATCGGCGCTGCGACTGCTGCGCGCGGTCCCCGGCCTGACCCTGACGCTGGACTATACCCACTTTACCTGCTCCGGTTTGCCCGACAGTACGGCGGAGCCGCTCGTGCGACATGCCTCCCATTTTCATGTTCGTGGCGCTCGGCGAGGACGCTTGCAAGCCTCTTTTCACGAAAATACGATTGATTATGGTCGTGTGCTGCGGGCGATGCAGAAGGCAAATTACCGGGGATATGTTGGGGTGGAATATGTCTGGATTGATTGGGAGCACTGCAACGAGGTGGACAACCTCTCGGAGACGATCCGGTTTAGGGATTTCCTGCGTGCGAAGATGAAGACGAGCTGACTCAGCGGAGCGAAGAATTTCAGCTCCGAGCGGCGCGAAGAATTCAAGAGCAACGAGATCTCTTCCGGAAAATCTGCTCTCCGCACTTCTGGCTGGCGTCTTAACGCGGCGGCGGAGATACGGGTGGGAGGACTTGGACGCCGCTGCCGACCGGGATGAAGACGCCCGCAGCGCCAGCTTGCTTGTTGGCGAATACAGAAGACCCGGCATTAATAGCGGAGGCACTGACAAAAGTGTTGAGGATTAATTCAGCGTAACGCTGCAAATACCGATACGGCGAGAAGGGGACGTAGACAATGTCGTACGGTTGCAAAGGCATATCCTGCGCTTCGCCGCGGATGACGCGTTTGTAATCGACAATGGCAATTTGCGGATTCTGCAGCGAGCCGCGAACAACGGCCACGTGATGCATATAAGCACCGTTGATAGTTCCATACACGCTGGCAATTGCGCCCGCAACCGTGAGATCTTTGGTATAGGGGATGGGCCGAGGCTGGTTCACCGCGCCCAGCACGTAAGCTTCTCGAGCGGTCGCTGCGGGAAAATAGACAAAGTCATCCGGCTGCAGATAAATATTTTGCGAGACATCTCCCTGATTGAGCAGGCGTTGGAAATCGACCGGCAAGAGCTTGCCCTGACGGAGGACGAAGCTGCGCCGAAGGTCCGCCAATTCCTCTGTCATTCCTGCTGCCGATTGGTCGCGGAAAGAGGAGAGACCCAGAGTTCCGCCCGCCATGGAAATCGCTTCGAGCAAGGTCATGGGCGCCGCGACCGGATAAACTCCCGGCACTTGGACGCGACCCAGGACCCAGACACGCTTGCTTTCGACACCACGCAGCACCATCGAAACCTGCGGTTGCTGGCGAACATACTTGCCGAGTTCACTCTCGAGTCGTTGCTTTGCCTGCGCGAGAGTCAGTCCCCAAACATCTATTCCGGGCAAAAGATTGAAATAAATTTTGCCATCGGGCGCCACAATGGTTGTGTTCCTGGAGCTTGGTTCGCCGAGTAATTCGATTTCGAGTTTGTCCCCCGGGCCGAGGGTGAACAATTGGATTGGCGGCTGAAGCCAGGACGGATCGATCTGCTTATTCAGCGTGACTGAGCTGAGCGAGACACCGTTGGTTGTCCTGGTCATGAGGGCGCTGGATTCAGTTCCGCGCATTGTCGGCAGGTCCGGAAACTGTGGCGGCACGTGCTCGCACCCGGTCAGGAGCACCATTGAAACAACCGAGGCAAGTCCGAGACCTTGATGTGACTTCATGCCTTATTGGGGTGGAACCACATGAACTCCGACCCAGGTCGTGATAAGCGATTGGATGAATGCCGTAGCGGCAAGCTCGGTCAACTCCTCCACTCGAATAAACGGTCGCGAGTTCACATAAATGATGTCCTTGGGTTGCAGTCTAAAATCAGGGACTACGCCATCGAGCATGGCGTGCGTATCCACAGCAAGAGTTTCCGGGTGGTTAATTGAACCCCGCACGACGAGTACGCGCGCTTTATAGGCGCGGTCGGTGTACCCGCCGCGCGCGGAAATCGCGGCAATAAGAGTCGTCTCGGGCGTATAGCTGACTGGTCCAGGCAAACGAACCTCGCCGACTACATAGACCTCCTTCACGTTGGTGGATGGAAAATAAAGATAATCTCCTGGTTCAATGGCGATGTTTTGCGAAAGATCACCTTCCTGGAACAATTTTTCGAAGTTGATCGCAAAGCGTTTTCCGCCGCGCATGAGGAAGCTCCGCTGGAAATCCGCGAGGTCAACGATATTCCGGTCCACCAAACCGTTTTCCAGCCCGTGAGCGCGGGCAATGGCTTCGAGTACCGTCATGGTCTATCCAACGTGTAAACCCCTTTCGTCGCTACTTTGCCGAGCATGTAGTATTTTTTGCT
>Ga0137404_10003405_pt1 | contig 10640 bp, 10 predicted proteins | sample CZOMad2_1_16fung_FD_108285 | JGI IMG/M metagenome (GOLD analysis project Ga0137404, IMG submission 108285) | Vadose zone soil fungal communities from Angelo Coast Range Reserve, California, USA - CZOMad2_1_16fungal (Illumina Assembly) | ecosystem: Environmental > Terrestrial > Soil > Vadose... | reverse complement strand
GCGACGGCCACGGCCGCGGCATCTACCCCTGGGCTTACCTGCACGAGCTCAGCCTTTCAACCGCCTCCTGAACGGTTCAGACCATGTCCCAACTTGCCACCGAACGCGTGCTGAAGGTCCACCACTGGAACGACACGCTGTTCTCGTTTCGCACCACGCGCGACCCAGGCCTGCGATTTCGCAACGGCCACTTCGTGATGCTCGGGCTACCGGTGGAAGGCAAGCCGCTGCTGCGCGCCTACAGCGTCGCCAGCGCCAACCACGAAGAGCACCTCGAATTCTTCAGCATCAAGGTGCCCAACGGGCCCTTGACCTCGCGGCTGCAGCACCTGCAGCCGGGCGACGAAGTCATCGTCGGCCGCAAGCCGGTCGGCAGCCTGGTGCTCGACGACCTGCGCCCGGGCCGGCACCTGTACCTGCTGTCCACCGGCACTGGCCTCGCGCCGTTCATCAGCATCATCCAGGACCCGGAGACTTACGAGCGTTTCGACAAGGTGGTGCTGATCCACGGCGTGCGCCAGGTCAGCGAGCTGGCATATTCGGCCTTCATCGAAGAAGAGCTGCCGGCCAACGAATTCATCGGCGACATGGTGCGCGGCAAGCTGGTCTATTACCCGACCGTGACGCGCGAGCCGTTTCGCAACCAGGGCCGCCTGACCGATGTGATCGCGACGGGCCAGCTGTTCAGCGACATCGGCCTGCCGCCGCTCGACCCGGCACTCGACCGCGCGATGATCTGCGGCAGCGCGGCGATGCTGAAGGACAGCTGCGACCTGCTCGACGCGCAGGGCTTCCAGATCAGCCCGCGCCAGGGCGAGCTGGGCGACTACGTGATCGAACGCGCGTTCGTCGAGAAGTAGGGCGCCATGCTGACCGGCGACATGCCGGCGCGGCGCCATCTGCATAAAGTCGACAATGTATATTATGTAAACTATTAGGGGCCTGGCGCGCAATTGATTGAAATCATCTTGTCATGTGAGGAGTTGAGCATGCGGTGCTTCAACCCTTGGAGCCCACATGAAAAAGACGCTTGCATTGATTGCAGCCGCATCCGTGTTGACTGTGTTCGGCAGTGCTGCTGCGGGCGAACGCGAACCCGTTGCTGCCAAGACTCGGCACGTGGTTTTGATTTCGGTCGACGGCCTGCACCAGAACGACCTGGCCTGGTTCGTCGCACAGCATCCCACCTCCACACTGGCACGCCTGTCCGCAGGGGGTGTCAGCTTCAAGAACGCTCGCACGCCGTTCCCGTCTGACTCGTTTCCCGGGATGGTCGGCCTCGTGACGGGCGGTAACCCGCGCACGACCGGGATCTACTATGACGATGCGTACAGCCGCACGCTGCTGCCGCTTGGCACCACCGACTGCGTCCACACACCCGGCGGCGCCGAGGTGCAATACGCCGAAAACGTCGACAAGAACCTGAACCGCCTGGACGCGGGCCAAAACATTCCCGGCCTGTACAACAACTTTGATCTGATCGCCCAGCTGAGCAGCAAGCCCGCCAAAGACTTGATCGATCCAATGCAGCTGCCGGTCGACCCCAAGACCTGCAAGCCGATTTACCCGCATCAGTACATCAAGGTGAATACCGTGTTTGAAGTGGCTCACCAAATGGGCCTGCGCACTGCCTGGTCCGACAAGCACGCGGCTTACGACATTCTTAACGGGCCGTCGGGCGTTGGCATCGATGACTTGTTCACACCGGAAATCAATTCATCGGTCACTGACCCCAGTCTGCCGCAAGGCCCGGGTCCGGATTTCACCAAGGACAACCTGGACACCCAACGCTACGATGCCTTGAAAGTCACGGCCGTGCTGAACTGGCTGGCAGGCCATGACCACGCCGGCAGCGGTAACCCCGGCGTGCCCGCCCTCCTGGGCTTGAATTTCCAGGCCGTATCGACTGCACAGAAGCTCAATTTCTCACGCTACCTGGACGCCAGCACCTTGAGCGTTGTCGCAGCAGGTCTGGGCGGGTACGTGACGGACGCCATCGGCAAGGTGACTCCAGGCCCGGTTTTACGCGGTGCGTTGAGTTTCGTGGACGAGCAGATCGGTCGCCTGGTACAGGCGAGCGACCTGAACAAAACCGTCTTCATCGTCACGGCCAAGCATGGCCAGTCTCCCGAGAGCCGCGATGACCTGACCCTCATCAACGACGGGGCGATGGTCGACGCGCTCAATGCCGCCTGGGCCACCCGGACGGGCTCCAGTGTCACGCCTTTGGTGGCGCATGCCATGGACGACGACGGCGTTTTGCTGTGGCTGAACGACCACTCGCAACGAGCCGCCGATTTCGCCAGTGACTTCCTGCAGCAATACAGCGGTACAGGCGTCGGCTCGGATTCGGTGGGCAGCGGTTTGCCGAAGGCATTCAGCAACGCGGGCCTGCACAAGGTCTATGCCGGTCGTGAAGCAGCCGAATTCATGGATGTTGCGCCCAGCGATGACCGCGTGCCTGACGTGATTGGCATTGCCAAGCACGGCAGCGTGTATGGCGGCACGAAGCTGTCGAAGATCGCGGAGCACGGCGGCCACGCGGCTCAGGATCGTCATGTGGGCCTGATTGTCTTTGGTGCCGGCATTCATGCGGCAGAAGTCAATGAGCCGGTTGAAACCACTCAGGTCGCGCCCACCATCTTGAAGCTGATGGGCCTGCCGGGCCATGAGTTGAAAGCGGTTCGCATTGAGGGCACGCGCACCCTGCCTGAAATCGAGCGCTAGCCAAAGGAAACGCCGGGCCGTTCCCAAGTTTGGGTCGTATCCGCGCGGCGATCCCGCACTGGCTCCAATATGCCGGTCGGTGACAGCCGCGAAAGCCGCTCAATGCGCTTGGGCGTCCGGGTGCGCGCAGCCCAGGTCGACGGCGGTCGCGTGCAGCCGCTTATCGCGCGTCCACAATCTCGCACCTTCGGTCAGGGCGACCGCGGTCAGCAGGTGCACATCGACATAGCCGATGCCCTTGCCATGAAGCCGATGGCGCTCAAGGAAGTCGAGCACCTCATCGTTTTCGGCGACGACGGCCATCGGCAGATCCTGCAGCAACTCCAACACAGACACCCGGTCTGTCAAGCTGCCGCAGGCGATTTCACCGACGACAAACGGATGCATGGCGATGGCACCACGCTCAAGCAGCTCGACGAGTTGCGCATCGCCGCGGCGCAGGTGATCCACCCAGACCGAGGTGTCGACCAGGATCAAGACTTCTTGATCTCTTGCCGCCGGCGTGGTGCAGCCTTCAGCCCGGGCTGGCTGCCACCGAGCCGTGCCAGGCGCTTGGCGCTCTCCCGCTCGATCAGCGCCTTCAGCCCCTCACGCACCATGGCCGAACGGTCCAGGGGACCGGTCAGCTTGGCCACCTTGGCCAGCAACTCGTCGTCGATGTTGATCGTGGTGCGCATGCAAGTTTCCTTCCCAGGAGGCATCAAAATCTGCATCAAATATATCACCAATTGATGCCTATCGGCCAAACCCGGATGCACGGAGGCGTCGTCATGCGCCAGACGGAATTGCACTTGGCCGACAAGGACCGCTCGGTCGTGGACGAGATTCGCAGCAAAGGGCTGCATCAATCGCGAGAGGTCAATCGGGCTCATGTTCTGTCCTCGTTGGACCGAGCATGATCGTCACCGGCACGAAAAGAATCTGACCCTCGCGCAGAGGTTGTGCTTGTTGAAACGACGTGACGCCGGACCGGCCCCTGTTCGCGACCGCCCCGAAGAGCAGGTTTATACGAATGTTGACACGGCGTGAACGCGTATCTACAATCGTGTCAACAAATTGGAGATTTCTCATGAGCACTTCAGTTACTCAAATCAGTGCCTGGGGCAATGGCCTGGCGTTGCGCCTCACGAAGCCGATGGCGAAGACTGCGGGCGTTACCGACGGCACACTTGTCCGTGTGAGCGTCAAGCCGGGTCGGATCGTCATTGAGTCGGAGACCGAACCGACGCTGGAGCAGATGCTGGCGGCTTTCAATCCGAAGAAGCACGGCGGTGAGCTGATGGCTGATGGCCCCGCGGGCGCGGAGGCCTTCGCCTGATGGTCACTCGCAAGTCGCCACTGTGGGTGCCAGAGCGCGCCGAAATTATCTTCATTCAGTACAGCCCTCACGTCGGCAAAGAAATGCCCAACGACCACCCGATGCTGGTCATGTCCACGAAGGCTTTCGCTGAGAAGACGGGGATCGTGGTGGGATTCCCAATGACCCATGCTGAGCATCACGTCGACAACCCGTTCGCCATCACCGCGCATGGCGCGAAGGGTGAGGTCGGCTATGTAGTGGTCAACCAGCCCAAGTCATTCGACTGGCGTGAACGTCGTGCGCGCGCCCATCCTTGGGGACCCGGCCACACCAAGCTGCTTGGCGCCGCGTTGAAGCGATTCGACTCGGTGTTCGGTGTCTGCAATCGGTGATCGGCTGCCGCAGCTCTGGTTCCTCCGAAGCTTTCCTACTTCGTCCAATTCTCGACTTGCAGGCCCTTCACGCGCCCGAAGTCTTTGGTGTTGTTGGTGACGACGGTTGCCCCGATCAAGTGGCTTGGTCGCGACGACACCCGTGAGGGGCCACACGCCACCGGCCTTCCTTCCAAATTTTCGTCCGCCGACCCGTTGGCTACACTCGCTGAAACGGATTCGCGTGCCTGATCCAAGCAGGTTTGGGAGACTGCGTGAGCAGAATGTCACGGCTTGCCTCGCTTATCGCTCAGCAAAGCCAGCGTGCTGCCGAAAGGAGTGTGTGCAGCGAGCCTGCACGACAACCATGTATACCGCCAACACACTCTGCCAGCCACCCAGCCCGATACGCCGCCAGGTTTCGCGGATCTGCCGATGACTGCGCGCACCCCGATCGACGCCACCGCTGCATTGTTTGATGCAGAGGCGCATGAAGACGTGCTCTGCCACAGCGAACGCACACGCGTTGTACGTCGCCGCCTGAAGGGCAGCAACGATCTGGTGGTCTGCAAGGAGACGCTGGGCAGCGACGCCGGCGTGCGCCTGCGGCACGAGCGAGCCATGCTGGAGCGCCTGGCCTCCGTGCCCGGCGTGGCGCATCTGGCCGTGGCGTCGGGCGACATGCGAATGCTGGTGCTGGAAGACGTCTCCGGCATAGCGCTCGCGCAGGCGCTGCAGGGTCAGTTGCTGTCGGTGGGCCAGAAGATAGATCTCGCGCTGGAGCTCGCCCGCATCGTGGCCGAGGTCCACCGCCACGGCGTCGTGCACCGGGACATCAATCCGGCCAACATCCTGGTGTCCGGTCCCACCTGGCGACCCACGTTGATCGACTTCAACCTGGCCAGCAGTTTTGCCGAAGAGCGCCCCGGGTTCACCCACGAGAGTGCGATCACCGGCACGCTGGCATACCTCGCACCGGAGCAGACCGGCCGCACCAGCCGTGCAGTAGACCAGCGTGCCGACCTGTATTCGCTGGGCGCCACGTTCTACGAACTCGCGATCGGCCGACCGCCCTTCGAGGGTACCGATCCCCTGGAGTTGATCCGCGACCACCTTGCCCGCGTGCCCATGTCCCCTTCGCAGGTCGACCCGGCTGTTCCGGCACTGCTATCGGACATCGTGATGCGCCTGCTGGAAAAGGAGCCGGACCGCCGCTACCAGAGCGCCGACGGGCTGGCGCACGATTTGGCGCGCTTGCGCGAGCATCTCTCCAGCGGCCAACAGACCCGTTTTCCGCTGGGCGAGCGCGATTTCGCATTGCAGCTGTCGGCGCCTTCGCGGCTGATCGGCCGCGAGGCTGAAACCGAGGTGCTGTGCCGGGCTTTCGACGCGTCCTTGCACACGGCGGGTCGCAGCGTGCTGGTTGCCGGAGCGCCTGGTGTGGGAAAGAGTGCGCTGGTGGGTGAGCTGCGGGCGATCGTGACGGCTCGGGGCGGTTGGTTCGTCAGCGGCAAATTTGAACACTATCGGCAGGAAGCGGCGTCGCCTGCGATCACACAGGCGCTGCGTGCACTCGGCCGGCTTCTTCTTGCCGAGCCGAAGGCCGAACTCGACCGGCAGCGCGAGCACCTTCTCGCCGTCTTGGGTCGACAGGCAGGGATCGTCACCGCTGCACTGCCGGAATTTTTGCTGCTGCTCGGCCCGCAGCCCGAAGTTGCCGAGACGGGCCCCACAGAATTTGAAGCGCAACTGTTGCAAGCCACGGTCGATTTGCTGAGCGCCGTGGTGTCGCCCGCGCGCCCGCTCGTCATGCTGATCGACGATTTGCAATGGGGGCGTCCGGTGGCGCTTCGCTTGATCGAGCGGCTCATCTCAGACCCGGACTTGCGCGGCCTGCTGGTGGTGGGCACCTACCGCGACACCGAGATCGATGCGACGCATCCGCTGGCAATGATGCTGCCGCGCTGGCAGAAGCTGCCGCATGCACCGCAGCTCGTATCGCTGCAGAACCTGCCGCTCACGGATGTTGCCGAACTCGTCGCCGAGATGTTGCGCCTGCCTTCCAGCGAAGCGCAGCGTCTCGCCGAGGCGCTGGGTGCGCTGACCAGCGGCAATCCGTTCGACACCGTCGAACTCATCAATGCACTGCGCCGCGACGGCGCCCTGCGCTGCGACGACACGGGCTGGCACTGGGAAGCCGATGTGCTGCGCCGCTACATCGGGCAAGGCACCGTGGTGGACCTGATCGCCGCACGCATCGGCAAGCTGCCGCGCGAAACCTGTCTGCTGATGGAAACCATGGCGTGCCTGGGCAATTCAGTGGAAATGACACTGCTGCATGCAGCCACCGGCATCGGCACCGAGGAATTGGACGCGATGCTGCGCGAGCCGCTGGAAGACGGGTTGCTCGTGCCGATCCGCAGCGAGGACGCTGGCTCCGCCGACGCCGTGCGCTTCCGGCACGACCGCGTGCAGCAGGCCGCTTATGGCCGTCTCGACGCGGCGCGGCGCGAGGCACGACACATCGCGCTGGCGCAGCGCCTGCGTGCCTGCCCGGACTTCCGGCTCCAGGCGGCTGAACAGTACTTGCCGGCAGTCCATGCCGTGCGCGACATGCAGGAACGCCGCCTGGTGGCCGCACTCTTCAGGGCGGCAGCCGCACGCGCCCGTCAAACGGTCAGCCACGGTGCCGTGGTTCGCTGGCTGACCGAAGCGATGGCACTGCTGTCGGCCGGAGCGGATACGACGGATCAGCCGGCGATGGCACTGCTGTTGGCCGAAGCGGATATGACAGATCAGCCGGTGATGGCACTGCTGTCGGCCGGAGCGGATGCGACAGATCAGCCGGCGCTGGCAGAACTCGAAATCGAGCTGCACTCAGCGCTCTACGCGCTGGGCGAGCTGGACAAGGCGGACCGCATCTATGCCGCCATCGAGGCCCGAGGCAGCGCGCCGCTGGCAGTGGCCGACGCGGCCTGCGTGCAGATCAGCAGCCTGTGCAACCGCAACCGCCTGGACGACGCGATCGCGTTGGGCCTGGAGGTGCTGCGTCGCCTCGGTTTGCAGGTGGACGAAACACCTGCCGGCCTTGCGGCCCTGCAATCGCGCCGGCGCCCGATGCATGACGACGACGTGCTCCGTCCAGAGGTCACGGATCCCCGCGTCATCGCCTGCGGCAAGATCATCAATCGCCTGCTGCCGGTGGTGCATGGCGCTGCCAGCATGGTCTGGATGGTGCTCGAATCGCGGTCCATGTGGATAGAGCACGGGCCTTGCGCCGCGCTGGTCGGTCCCGTCAGCCACTTTGCATTCGTCACGATGTTCGACGGCGACTACCGCAGCGGACACGACGACGTGCGCCGTGTTCTGGAAGTCAGCGAAGCGCGCGGCTACGAACCCCAGACCTCGCAGGCCCGGTTTCTGTTCGCCTTCAGCGCCAGCCACTGGTTCGAACCGCTGGAAGAAACCGTCATCCACGCGCAGCGGGCACGCGAAGGGCTGCTGCAGGGCGGCGATCTGCAGAATGCCTGCTTCAGCTACTTGCCGACGGTTACCGCATTGTTCGACTGCGCGCCCTTGCTCGACGGCGCGGTCGAAGCCATCGAAGCCGCCATCGCCCTGGCGGCCCGTACCGGCAACAAACACGCGGGTGAACCTTTCGTTCTTCAGAGGCAGCTTGCCCAAGAACTTCAGGGCCAGGGGAAGCAAACCAGCGAATTGGCGGCGGTATCCTTCGATGGCGGGCAGCACATCAGCGAACCGGGCCTCAACCCCTTCACCACGGCGAGCATGCACGTGACCTGCGCATTGGCCGCGGCACTGTTCGACAACGACGCCGGCTTGCGGTATCACGCCGAAGAAGCCAATCGGTACCCTGTGTGCACGGAGGGGTTCTATTCCGCCGCCCTGGTTCGGTTGCTGCATGCGCTTGCGCTGACGAGACGCGTGCGCACGGCACCCGAACCGCAACGCAGCGCACTGCTCGTCGAACTCGACGGCTTGCATGACTGGTGGCAGCAACGCGCCACCGACGCGCCTGCCAACTTTGGCCACCTGGCATGGTTGGTCAAGGCCGAGCGCGCCTGGGCGGAGGACGATTTCAATGCGGCTGCGCGCGCCTACGACATCGCGATGCGTGAAGTCGAGCCGCGCCAGCGCCCCTGGCACCATGCACTCATCACCGAGCGCGCCGGGCTCTTTCACCTGGAGCAAGGGCTGGTGCATACCGGCCGAGAACTGCTGGCCGAAGCACGTGGCCTCTACCAGGCTTGGGGCGCCAACGGCAAGGTGCAGCTGATGGACCGCAGCCACAGTTTCCTGAACTCTCGCAGCGTCGCCCACGGCCAACCTGGCCCGCGTCACAGCATCAGCAGCAGCGTCGTCTCCTCCGACGCCATCGACCTGATGGGCGTGCTGCGGGCCTCTCAGGCGCTCAGTTCCGAGACCAGCCTTGCGCGGCTGACCCTGCGCGTCAGCGAACTGCTTGGCGCGATGACGGGCGCCACCGCGGTTTCGGTCGCCATCTGGCACGACGAATTGCACGAATGGTGCCTGTTGGCGCCGACGCTTGACGGCCAGGCGGCGCAATCGATTCCGGTGGCAGAAGCCGGCGCCTGCGGGCTGCTGCCGCTGACGGCGTTTCGCTATGCCGACCGAACCCGCCAACCGCTGCTGGTGAACGACGCCACGCACGACGACCGCTTCGCACGCGACCCGTATTTCGCCGGTCAGCAGCAATGCTCTCTGCTGCTGGTGCCGATCGACAGCCAAGGTGCGCCACGCGCCATGGTGCTGCTGGAAAACCGCCTCAGCAGCAGCGCTTTCTCGGCCGACCGCCTGGACGCCGTGATGCTGATTGCCGGGCAATTGACGGTGTCCCTGGACAACGCGCTGGTGTATGCGTCGCTTGAGCGCAAGGTGGCCGAGCGCACCGACGCGCTCGAAGAAGCCAACCGGAGCCTCGCCCTGCTCTGCGTGACCGATCCGTTGACCGGCATCGCCAACCGGCGCCACTTTTCCGAGATCTTGCAAACCGAGTGGCTGCGCGCCCTGCGCCCGGGCGCATCGATCGGGCTGGCGATGATTGATATCGACCAGTTCAAGCTCTACAACGACCACTACGGCCACCCGGCTGGCGACGCCTGCCTGCAGCAGGTCGCCAGCACGCTGAAGAGCAGCTTGCGCATGACCGCCGACATGGTGGCACGCTACGGTGGCGAGGAGTTTGTGCTGGTGCTGCCCAGCACCGACCTCGCCGGCACCCTTGCCGCGTCTCGGCGGCTGTGCTCGGAGATTGCCGCGTTGCGCCTGCCGCATGCCAATTCGACCCACGGCATCGTCACCATCAGCGTTGGCGTGACAGCCGTTGTGCCTAGCGAAGGCGACAGCCCACAGCGCCACATCGAACGTGCCGATGCCGCCCTCTATGAAGCCAAGCACGCTGGCCGCAACCGGGTCGTCATCGTTCCCGGCTGATCTCAGGAAAAACTGTGACTCAAGGCCAGCCAGCCAGCCGAAGCGGTATGCGCCCGGCCTTGCCCGCCGACCGCGTGGGTCACGCCGCTCTCGGCACCCGGGCGTAGCTCACCTCGCCCTCGGCGCCGAGGGTGAACACCAGGTCGCAGGCCAAGAAGGCCTCGGCCGTCACGCCGCCAAAAATGGAGTCGTTGAGCCAAGCGGCCATTGCCAGATTGGTCGCCAACAGGCCGACTTCAGAGGCCTCATATCGCTGCTCTGCGGCTTCGACAAACTGTTTTGCGAAGACGGGAATGGCGCCAGCGGTCCACTCGGCACCCCGCGACCTGGCCATGTCCTGACGCCCCTCGGCGGCGGCAATCAATTTCACGCCGTCAATGTCGGCCGCGGTCTCGAAAGCGATTTGTGAGTCGGCGACGACCCTTGTCGTAAGCAGCATTGACGATCTCCTGGCAGCTCTGGACCCAACTTCTCCGTGTTGGGTGTCGGGTGCGAATCTAACATTGAGCCCGTTGTCAAGTCGACGCGCCTGTGCCCGGTTCGGGAGAACGTGCAGGCCCCCTCCTCCGCTGCGACGAGCGTCTCTTCGGCCTTCTTTGCAGTCCAGCAACAAATGCCAGGTCAACGGACCCAAGAGTCGGCCTGTCGCCGACGGAAAATCAGAACGGCCGTCACCCGCATGCAAAATGCAGCGGCAATCCGACTGGAATTCCATGCCCGACCTTGGCCCCTCACCGCTCTCTGCTGGCGAACGGAACCTCAGCGTT
>Ga0137404_10003404_pt1 | contig 10640 bp, 10 predicted proteins | sample CZOMad2_1_16fung_FD_108285 | JGI IMG/M metagenome (GOLD analysis project Ga0137404, IMG submission 108285) | Vadose zone soil fungal communities from Angelo Coast Range Reserve, California, USA - CZOMad2_1_16fungal (Illumina Assembly) | ecosystem: Environmental > Terrestrial > Soil > Vadose... | reverse complement strand
TCCCCGTTTTCCCGCTCTTCACGACGGTGCCGGCCGGCGCGGTCGTGTCCCAGATGTAGCCGATGATCTGTGACCGCACCGCCTCCGGGAAACGCGGCCAGACCACGTAGAGCTGAGCCGCCTGGTCGTCGGCGCTCTTCTTCCGGCAGTCGCCGTTCGTGGGTAGGACGACCACTTTCCAGGTCCACTCGAGAATCGGCGTCTCCTTGAGATTGACCTTCCCCTTGATCTCTTTCCTGATGGTCGAGCTCTCGATCCTGCTCTTGAGGTGAAGGACCCGGTGGCCTTCGTTCTCCTCGATGACGATGTCGTGCTGCGGCAGCCCCCAGGTCTGGCCGCCAATCCAGCCTTCGGGTATCCCTTTGGCCCCGAGTTCCTGACTCTTCCAGTCGTCGATGACGACGACGTCAGCGCCCCAGGCGGCGACCGTGAGCAGCAGCAAGAACGCCAGCACGACGACCCGTGTCATTGTCCAGGACCCCTTTGCCGCTATGATACCGTCTCCGCGTGCAGGCCTCTCTCGATTCGATCCGCGTGGACAAGTGGCTCTGGGCCGCGCGAGTGTTCAAGACGCGGAGCCTGGCCTCCGCGTCCTGCGATGGCGGCAAGGTGGACGTCAACGACGAGGCGGCGAAGCCGGCCAGGCGGGTCCGAACCGGGGACCTCATCATGGTGACGCTGCCGCGGGGGCACCGTCGCATCCTGAAGGTCGCCGCCATCGGTGACCGCCGCGGATCCCCCGAGGCCGCCAGGGGGCTCTACGAAGACCTGACGCCCCCCGAGCCCCCGCGTCTGCGCCAGGCACGGCCGCCCTGGCGCACGCCCGGCGCCGGCCGCCCCACCAAGCGCGAGCGCCGCGACATCGAACGGCTGCGGGGACGGTAGTGCGAGTCGAGCCGCGTCGAGCGGCGAGGCGAGCCCTTCAACGGCTCGGAAGTTGGCCGTGCGAGTCGAGCCGCGTCGAGCGGCGAGGCGAGCCCTTCAACGGCTCGGAAGTTGGTCGTGCGAGTCGAGCCGCGTCGAGCGGCGAGGCGAGCCCTTCAACGGCTCGGAAAGTTGGTCGTGCGAGTCGAGCCGCGTCGAGCGGCGAGGCGAGCCCTTCAGATGTCCGAAAGTAGTGCGCTATAGTTGGTCAACCTGAGCGGTGGAGCGTGTCATGGAACAGTATGACTGGAACGCGATCGTCGACGGCCTCAACCGATATCTGCGGCTGCGCTCGATCCCGATCGGCATGAAGCTCTTCGAGACGGTCGAGGAGATGGAGGCGATCCCGAAGATTCGCCGTCCGCGGGCCAGGCACACAACCGATCAGGTCGTCGCCCAGGCGCGCCAGCTGGGCTGGACCGTCGGCATCACGATGGCCGACCTGATCGGCGCCCAGTGCGGCGCCGTCATCGGGCTCTCACCCCAGGACGACGAGTGGCTCTCGGGGCGGCGGATGGCCGGCGTGTGGTTCAAGACCGTGGAGGACGCGAGCCTGCACCAGCACGCGATGGACTGCGTGCCGCACGGACGCTACCGAGCCATGGCCGTCTCGCCGCTCACCTCGGGGCGGCTCGACCCGCCCGACATCTGCCTCATCTACGGCACGCCCGGGCAGATGATCTTCTTCATCAACGGGCTCCAGTGGGCGGGTTACCGCAAGCTCAGCTTCACCTCCGTCGGCGAGTCGGCATGCGCCGACTCGTGGGGGAAGGCGCTGAAGACCGGCGAGCCGGCCTTGACGATCCCGTGTTACGCGGAGCGGCGTTACGGCGGAGTCGCGGACGACGAGCTCTTGATGGCCATTCCGCCGCGCTTTCTGCCCAAGGTGCTCGAGGGGCTGGCGGCGCTCGACAAAAACGGCCTGCGCTATCCCGTGCCGCCGTACGGCATCCAATCGGATGCGGGCGCCGGGTTGGGGGTCAGCTACGCGTCGAAGGAGACGAAGGCGTAATGAGATTGATCGGCGAGGTCTTCGAGGGATTCCGGACCGCGCGCGATGAGAAGATCAGATACCTCGAGCGGGTTCCCATCTTCGAGGCGTGCAGCCTGCGGCAGCTCCGAGCCGTCGCCGACATCGCGAAGGTCGTGGAGGTTCCGGAGCGGACCGTGCTCACCCGACAGGGCGAGCCGGGGGACGAGTTCTTCATCATCATCGACGGGACGGCGCTGGTGACGCTCTCGATGCAGAAGCGCCATCGCCTCCGCCCGGGCGAGTTCTTCGGCGAGATGAGCTTGCTCGACGGCGCGCCGCGCTCGGCCACCGTGAAGGCCGAGACCGACCTGCGCGTGCTCGTGGTCAGTCGCGTCCATTTCTGGCAGCTCCTGAGGGAGGTCCCGGATCTGACGCAGAAGATGCTCGTGAACCTCTCCCGCCGCATCCGGGACCTCGAGAACGCGGCGAACGCCTGACCGAAGGGGTGGCGGCGGCGTCAGCGGGCTAGCAGCACCTGGCGAATGACGCGTCGGACGTCGGCGGGCGCGAAGGGCTTGCCGAACGTCGGCGCCGCGCTCTGGCGGAGGAACTCGGTGCTCTCCGGCCCGAGCGTGTCGCCCGTGACGAATATCATGCGTCGGAGCAGCTGCGGGTAGCGGCGAGCCACCTCGCGGTAGAGTCCGGGGCCGTCGAGCTGCGGCATTCGCAGGTCGCTGATGACCAGATCGTAGGAGCCCTCGCGGAGCTTGTCGAGGGCCGCGATGCCGTTCTCGGCGGTATCGACCCGGTGAGCGTCCGCGGTGAGAATCTCCGCGAGCAGCGTCGCGAGCTCGGGCTCGTCGTCCACCACCAGGATCGTCTTGCCACGAACGGGCGGCTCCAGGCTCTGCTCCGAGGCCGCGGTCTCGGCCGCCGCGCTCTCCACCGGCAGCTCCACGCGGAAGGTCGCGCCCTGACCGGGCGCGCTCACCACGGCCAGACTTCCGCCGTGCGCCTCGACGATCCCCTTGCAGATCGCCAGACCCAGGCCCGTGCCCTCGCCGACCGGCCTGGTGGTGAAGAAGGGCTCGAAGAGCCTCTCCTGCACCTGCGGATTGATCCCCGGCCCGCTGTCGGCCACCTCGAGGACGACGCGTCGGTCGCCCACGGTCGTCCCGGTGGTCACCGCGATGGACCGCGGTCGTGGAGTGTCGCGCACGGCGTGATGCGCATTCGACAGGAGATTGACGATGACCTGATGGAGCTGGTGGGAGTCGGCCGTCAAGGCGGGGAGCCGGTCGGCCAGCTCGAGCCTGAGCTCGACGTTGTCGACGCGGAACGGGTAGGCGAGCAGCTCCAGCGCTTCTCGCACGACCTGGTTCAGCGCGACCCGCGTGCGCTCGGGCGGCTGCCGCCGGGCGAGCGCCAGGAAGTTCTTCACGATGCGGCCGCAGCGCTCGGCCGCCGTGGCCATCTTCTGCGCCCGCTCGGCGATCTTCGGGTCGGCCGTGCCCTTGAGAATCGCCGCATGACCCGTCAGGACGGACAGGGGGTTGTTCAGCTCGTGGGCCACGCTGGCCAGCAGCTGGCCCATCGCCGCGAGCTTCTCGCTCTGGGTGAGATGCTCCTGGAGTCGCTTGCGCTGGGAGACGTCCTCCTTGATCGCGATGAAGTGCGTGATCTCGCCGCGCTCGTCGCGGACCGGGGTGATCGTCTGCTCCTCGGGGTAGAGACTGCCGTCCTTGCGCCGGTTGACGGTCTCCCCGCGCCACGTCCGCCCGGCCAGAATCGTTTCCCAGAGCGTTCGATAGAACGCCGGCTCGTGCTCCCCCGACTTTTGCAGGCGCGGGGTCTGGCCGATGACCTCGGCCGGCGGGTAGCCGGTGAGGGTGGTGAAGGCCGGATTGGCCCAGATGATCGTGCCGCTGCGGTCCGTGATGACGACGGCGCTGGCGGCCGTGTCCAGGGCGCTGGTCTGCAGGCGCATCTGCTCCTCGGCGCGCTTGCGCTGCGCGATGTCGCGCAGCACCCCGAGACGTCCCACCACCTGGCTCTCTCGTCGGACGGTCGTCATGTTCGCTTCCACCCAGACCAGGGTGCCGTCCTTCCTGAGCAGTTGAGTCTCGAAGACCGCGGCCGGGTCGTGACCACTGACGGCCGACATCAGGCGCTCCAGCGCCCGGCGGGCGCCTTCGGGCGTCAGGAGGCCGAAGATCGCTTGTCCGTTCAGCTCGGCGGCCGCGTAGCCGGTGATCGCCTCGGCGCGCTGGTTGGCGAAGACGAGGCGGCCCTGCGTGTCCATGAGGAAGATCCCGTCGTGGATGCTCTCGGCGATGAGCCGGTAGCGCTCCTCGGACTCCTGCAGGGCGTGGGCGAGGTGCCGGCGGTCGAGCGCCTTGTGCAGCGTCGCGACGAGGTGATCCATCTCGAACGGCTTCACCAGGTAGGCGAAGGCGTCGCCGTTGATGGCCTGGAGCGCCGTCGGCAGTGAGGCGAAGCCGGTGATGAAGATGACCTCGAGATCGGGCGACGCCCCTCGCAGCGAGCGCAGGAGCTCGACGCCGGAGATGTCCGGGAGCTTGATGTCCACGATCGCGGCGTCGAAGCCGACCGTCCGGACCTGCTCGAGGCCCTCGGCGCCCCGGGCGGCGCGCTCGACCACGTACCCTTTCGCCTCGAGCACGTCGCCGACCGTCTCGCGCATTCCGACGTCGTCCTCGATGATGAGAACGCGCCCCGATCGGTTCACCGCGGGAAGCTCACCACGAAGCGGGTGCCGTGGCCGGGTTGACTGTCGAGCGTGAGGGTGCCGCGGTTGGCTTCGGTCAGGCTCTTGGCGACGGCCAGGCCGAGACCGATGCCCTTGGCTTTCGTCGTGAAGAGCGGCTGCAACACCTTCTCGCGATGCGCCGGTGGAATGCCGACGCCCGTGTCCGAGACGGCGATCGAGGCGCGGCCGTCGGCGACGCTGCTCTCGATCGTCAGGGTGCCGCCGTCCGGCATCGCCTGGGCCGCGTTCGTGATCAGATTCGTGAGGACCAGCGCGAGCTGCTCGGGATCGACCTCGACGGTGGGGCTCTCGTCCGCTCGCTTGAAGACGACCGCGATCGCGTCGGGTAGGGGCATCCGCTCGAGCACATCGGCCGCGACCGCGCCGAGGTCGGTCGGACTGCGGTCCGGGGGGTTCACGCGAGCGAAGTCGAGGAGGCCCGTCACGATCCGATTGGAGGTCGCGACCTCGCGCTCCAGGATGCCGAGGTGCCGGGCGACCTTCTCGTCGGCGGGTAGCACCATCCTGAGGTAGTAGACGGAGTTCTTGATCACGCCGAGCGGGTTGCGGAGCTCGTGGGCGACGCCGCCCGCGAGCTGCCCCAGGATCGCGAGCCGCTCCTTCCTGACCAGCGTCTCTTGGGCGTCCTCGAGCGCGGCGTTGGCGGCCTGGAGCTCGGCGGCCAGCTGGCGCAGCCGCTCGTTGTGCGCCGCCAGCTCCTGGGCCCGCAGATAGACCTCGACTTCCATCTTCTCCGCGCGGGTGCGAAGGGCTTCGGTGACCTTCTCCTGCGCGCTGCCGCGCTCCTTGAGGCGGACGAACTCGGCCACGTCCTCCACCCGGTGAATGATGTAGACCAGGTCGCCGGCCGCGTCGACGACCGGAACGCTGGGATCGTCGGGATTGTCCGGAAAGACCTCGAACAGCCCGCGACCGAGAATCTCGTCCCGCCTGGTCATCGTTGCCCGCAGGTAGGCGTCGCTCACCGCGACGATCGTCAGATCGGGGGTCAGAACGAGGTAGAGTCCCGGCGCCGTCTCGAAGAGCGCTCGAAAGTCGGGGCCGCTCACCGCCGCTCCGGCGCGGGACTCGCGGTCAAGGTCGGAAGCTCACACGAGGCGCTCGAGCTCGCGCTCCACCGCGTCGAGCGCGATGGGCTTGGTGAGAACCGCGTCGGCGCCCGCGGCCAGCAGGTCCGGCACGGCCTCCGGGTAGCCCGTGATGCCGAGGATCCGGATTGTCTGCGTCTCGGGATTGCTCTTGAGGTGCCGGCAGACCTCGATCCCGTCGAGCTTGGGCATCATGACGTCGAGGATCAGCAGCGCGGGTCTGAGCGAGCCCAGCTTGATCAGGGCCTCGTAGCCGTCGCTCGCGGTCTCGATCTTGAAGCCTCGCGGATGATCCGTGAGGAACTCGACGAGCATGTCCACCACCTGGGGCTCGTCGTCCACGACGAGGACTCCTGCCGGCGGCGGCGGCGGCGGATACGCGGGCATCCGATGCCTCTTGAGGAACCGGTGAAACTCCTCGACGGCGATCCGGGCGTGCCCGCCGGGGGTCTTGAAGGCGCGGAGCCGTCCTTCCCGGATCCAGGTCTTCAGCGTCGGTGTCGAGACCTGGCAATGCGCGGCGGCCTGCCCCGTCGTCAGGGAAGCCCGAGGAAACGAATTCTTTGGATTCTTCGGATTCTTCACTTGGCCATTCCAGTTTCGTCACGCGGGTCGCTCAAAGTCAAGTTTTAGGGCCCTCGCGGTGGGCTCGACCCGCGCCGCGCTTCGCGGAGAACGTGTTGCGATCCCGCGATGGTTCTGTTAGCGTCCGGGCGTTGTTCGCGCCCGGGATGCCCACGAGGGCCCAGGGAAGGCGGTAGAAGCCGCCGCGACCCCGTCACTGTGATCGGGGACGAAACCCGCGAGTGCCACTGGCCGGCGAGGCCGGGAAGGCGCGGGGAGTAGGACGATCCGAGAGCCAGGAGACCTGCCCGGGTGCCTGTCATTCACCGGTCTTCGAGGGAGGATCCGGGTCGGTGGTCGCATCGCTCTTCATCCTGGGAGGCGCCCGCAGCGGGAAGAGCCGCTTCGCGGTCGAACGGATCCCACACCACGAGCGCATCGTCTTCGTCGCCACCGCCGAGGCGCGCGACGAGGACATGGCCAAGCGCATCGCGCGGCATCGTGCCGAGCGCCCGGTGCACTGGTCGACGGTCGAGGAGCCTCTCGACCTCGTCGCCCGCCTGCGTCACCTCGAGGGGTCCTGCGACGGGATCGTCGTCGATTGCCTCACGCTCTGGGTGTCGAACCGCTTGCTCCGCGGCGATCGCGACGACGCGATCCTCGAGGAGACGGAGGCGCTCGCGGAACTGATCGGCCGTCGCCGCTCGTGCTTCACCCTGGTGTCCAACGAAGTCGGGGAGGGCGTGCACCCGGAGACCGCGACGGGCCGTCGGTTTCGCGACCTGCTGGGCCGTGTGAACCAGCTCGTCGCCGCCGCGTGCGACACGGTCGTGTTGATGGTCGCGGGCCTTCCGCTCACCGTCAAGGCGCCGCCGGCGCCACCGCCGGGCCCGTGATGACGCGGCTCGCGGAGCTCCTCGACTCGATCGCGCCGCCGACTCCGGACGGAGCCGAGGCGGCCCGAAATCACCTCGATGGCCTGACGAAGCCGCCGGGCAGCCTCGGGCGGCTCGAGGAGATCGCGCTACGACTCGCCCTCCTGCGTGGCCGCGCGCCCGAGGTCAGGCACCCGGTGATCTTCACGTTCGCCGCCGACCACGGCGTCGTCGCGGAAGGCGTCAGCGCCTATCCCCAGGTCGTGACGGCGCAGATGGTCGAGAACTTCGTGCGGGGGGGCGCCGCCGTGAACGTTCTCGCGCGACAGGCGGGTGCGCGCGTGGTGGTGGCCGATTTCGGTGTGGCCGGCCCGCTCGGCCGGTCGCCGAACCTGGTCGGATGCCCGATCGGGCCGGGCACGGCGAACATCGCCGTCGGGCCCGCGATGACGCGCGAGCAGGCGATCCGGGCGGTCGAGACCGGGGCGAGGCTCGCCGATGAGGCGCTCGAAGCCGGCGCCGATCTCCTGGCGACGGGCGAGATGGGCATCGGCAACACGACGACGGCGAGCGTGATCACGGCGGCCGTCACGGGTGCGGCGCCCGAGCGCGTGACCGGACGCGGCACCGGCATAGACGACGCGACGCTGGCGCGCAAGGTGGCGGTCGTGCGACGCGCCCTCGAGGTCAACCGCCCCGACGCGCGCGACGGTCTCGACGTGCTCGCGAAGGTCGGCGGCTTCGAGATCGGCGGCCTCGTCGGCGTGATCCTCGCCGGCGCCGCCCGGCGCGTCCCGGTGGCGCTCGACGGGTTCATCGCCGGCGCGGCGGCGCTGCTCGCCGTCACGCTGGCACCGCTGTCACGTCACGTACTCTTCGCCGCGCATCGCTCCGCGGAGCCCGGCCACGCCCTCGTGCTCGACCACCTCGGGCTCGAGCCATACCTCGACCTTTCGCTGCGCCTCGGCGAGGGGACCGGCGCCGCCCTGTTCATCCATCTGGCCCGGGCGGCCGCGCTCGTCTGGAGCGAGATGGCGACCTTCAAAGCCGCCGGCGTGAGCTCTTCGGAGGGAGAATGACGAAGTGCGCCTCCATCATCGTGCTGGTCGCGACGTTGATCGCTGTCGTGGGGATGTCGGCGGGAGCCGCGGCGTTCACGACGCGCGACATGCTCGGCCGGGACGTCACGCTCGCGGCGCCCCCTAGGCGCATCGTATCGCTCGTGCCGAGCGTCACCGAGACTCTGTACGCGCTGAACGCCGAGGACCTGCTCGTCGGCGTGACGGACTTCTGCGACTTTCCCCCGGAGGCCCGGCAGCAGCCGAAGGTCGGCGGGATGGTCGCCCCGAGCCTCGAGGCGATCGTCGCCCTCCGGCCCGATCTCGTGATCGCCACGACGGAGGGAACGCGCGAGGATACGTTCGCGCAGCTCACGCGCGTCAAGGTCCCGGTGTACCTCGTCGCCGCCCACCGCGTCGCCGACGCGACGTCGCTGATCGTGCGGATCGGCGAGCTGACGGGCCGGCAGGCGGTCGCTGGGCCGCTCGTGGCGCGCCTGGAGCAGCGGATCGAGGCGGTGAAGAGGGCCGTGCTCCCCTTCGGGCGCCCGCGCGTCCTCTATGTCCTCTGGCCGGAGCCGCTCATCGTTCCCGGCCGGGGCGCGATCGTGACCGAGCTGATCCAGATCGCCGGCGGGCAGTCCCTCACCGCCGGTGATGCCGACGCCTGGCCGCGCTACAGCCTGGAGGCCGCGGTGGCCAGGGCCCCCGAGGTCATTCTCCTGGCGAACCACGGCGCCGGCACCGGCGCGATCGCGATGGACAAGTGGCGGCGCCTCACGGAGCTACCGGCCGTCAAGGCCGGGCGGCTCCTGTCGGTCAACGGCGACCTGATGCATCGGTACGGGCCGCGCTTCGTCGACGGCCTCGAGCAACTGGCGCGGGCGATCCACCCGGAGGCGTTCCGGTGAGTCCGGCGAAGCGGCTGGTCCTGGTGCTCGGCGCCCTCTCCGGAGCGCTGCTCCTCGCCGCCGCCGCCGCGCTCTTTCTCGGCAGCGCGCGGATCTCGCCGCACGCGGTGCTGGCGGCCGTGACGGGACGCGCCGCACCGGGGTCGGTCGAGCACGTCGTCACCCTGTCCATCCGCTTGCCACGGATCGCCGCCGCCGCGCTCGCCGGCGGCGCGCTCGCCGTCGCGGGCGTCGCCTTCCAGGCGCTCACACGGAACCCGCTCGCCGAGCCCTCCGTGCTCGGCATCTCCGCCGGCGCCGCGTTCGGCGTCGTCATCGGGCAGAGCTTCGGGCTCGGCGTGACGCTTCACGAGGCGTTGGGCCTCACCGCCTTCGCGTTCGCCGGCGCGCTCGTCGCCGCCGGCGCGGTCTACCTGATCGCGGCCGCCGCCCGGGGGCTGTCGGTCCAGACCCTGCTGCTGGCGGGCGTCATCGTGGGGATCTTCTTCTCGGCGGCGATCACGGTGGTGATCTCGCTCCTCGACTTCAACCGGCTCGGCGGCGTCGTCCACTGGCTCCTCGGCAATCTCGCTCCGATCCCGCCAGGCCCCCTCGGCCTGTTCGCGCTCCTGGCGGCGGTCGGCTTCGGGCTCGTCGTGCGCCGCGCGCGGGAGCTGAATCTGATGGCGCTCGGCGAGGAAGGCCTGCTCCAGCTCGGCGTCGCCGCCGAGCGGCTGAAGCTCACGATCTTCGTCGGCGCGGCACTCCTCACCGCGAGCGTCGTGGCCTTCGTCGGGCCGATCGGGTTCGTCGGGCTCATCGTGCCGCACGTCCTGCGCATGCTGCTGGGCTCGGACAACCGGCTGCTGGTGCCGGCCTCGCTCGTCGCGGGCGGCATCTTCCTCCTGCTCGCCGACACCGTCGCCCGCAACGTCGTCGCGCCGGCCGAGCTGTCGGTCGGAGTCATCACGGCCTTCTGCGGCGCCCCGTTCTTCATCTACCTCCTCCGCACCCGCTACCGAGCCAACCTCTGATGCCCCCGCGCGCGCTGCCCCCCGCCTCATGAGCCCAACCCAACGGAGCTCATCGATCCCGAGCGTAGCCGCGGGGGCGGGGCGGCGGGCCGGGGGGAGGGGTCGATGAGACCCGTTCCCGCCGGCGCGACGACGGGAGTCGCGCGCCCGGGTGGAGCCCAGCCGCCGCGGAGCAGCGATCGCGTGCGGCGTGGTCGAACGACCCCTCCCCCCGGCCCGGCGCCCCGCGCCCGCGCCGCCACGCCCGAGATCAAGTGATGCTGGTGGAGTTCCGCGGCGTGAGCTTCGCGTATCCGGCGTCGGCCGCCCCCCGCGCGCGCCCCTTTGCGCTGTCCGAGCTCTCGTTCGACATCGCTCCGGGCGATGTCGCCGGAGTGATCGGGCCGAACAGCTCGGGCAAGACGACGTTGATTCGCTTGCTCACGCGCGTGCTCGAGCCGGCG
>Ga0137404_10003403_pt1 | contig 10646 bp, 13 predicted proteins | sample CZOMad2_1_16fung_FD_108285 | JGI IMG/M metagenome (GOLD analysis project Ga0137404, IMG submission 108285) | Vadose zone soil fungal communities from Angelo Coast Range Reserve, California, USA - CZOMad2_1_16fungal (Illumina Assembly) | ecosystem: Environmental > Terrestrial > Soil > Vadose... | reverse complement strand
TGGGGAAACTCCAGATTTCAGCGTTTCAGCGCTTCAGATTTTCAGTATTTGACTCGGACCGCCGAGTTAATGCTTTGACAGGCTTCCGACAATATATGCGTTCCCGATGCCGTGGATGACGGCCACCATCCAGAGATTGCCCGATCTCCGGAAGAGCACGCCAAAGAACAGACCAATTGCGAAGATGGCCGCGAACATCGGGACCGCGACCGCGCTGCGTGACCAGAAGTAATTCCAGTGCAGCGGCCCGAAGGTGTAGAGAATGTTCGCGACGAGAATGCCGGCGAACGCACCCCAGCGGCGCACCAGCTCCGACTGCACCATCCCGCGATAGACGACCTCCTGATAAAATCCGAAGAAAAGATAGGGAACGAATCCGTTCCAAATGATGGAAAGCGCCGCCGGCTGAGCCCAAATCAGCCTTAGCCGGTTGGAGAACACGTACGGGAAAACGACGTTCGCCAGGACGAGGAGCTGGATAAAATAGGATTTTTCAACCGGAGTCCATTCACGCCATGGATAGAGCCCGATCTGCCGAAACCTCAGCCCGGCCACGAAGCGCACCAGCAACAACGCGCAAACCAGGAAGAGGAGAACGAGAATCACCAGCGGCACTGCCGGGTAAAGCCCCTTTACGGCGACGAGCCGAAGCGCCTCCACCACGATGGCGATCGCCAGGAGGCGCATCCCGGCCGGCGCGTTAAAGTCTGGCGCCGGCCTCCGTTCGAAAAGGAGGACGTGTCCCGCCAAATGAACTAGAAACCCCTCCGGCTTTGGATAATCCGGAGAGACAGAATCGGCCACAGCCGCTAATGATGAAGGAAAAGATCGGAAAATTGAAATCCAATCTCAGCGTATTGGCATTTTAACGTTTGATTCGCTCAGCTCCCGCTTTGCTCTCCGCGACCTTTTCCCGTGTGGTCGCGAGGTCGCGATTGAGCGCAGCGGGAGCTGCCGAAATACAATTCAAAGACAGCGGCACCGCCGCCCTTTTTTCATTCGACTGGCTGCAAAACGCTCGGGCGAAGCCGCGATACCAAGCGGCGCAATAGTTAATCTGTGAAGGTCGGCTTGGCCCCTGAGGGGTGTCGGTCCGACCTCGTGCTCACCGCCTCCCAAAGTAAGACTGATCGAAACTTCATCCACGGTCTTCCGTAGTAGCTGGTGAGTTATGAACACACAAATCTTCGCCTCCCTTGCTCGTTATGTTCTCGCTGCCTTGCTGGTGTTTTTCGGTCTAGCGCTGCTGATCCTAGGTTCACCGAAAAGCCCCGGGCAGCAACCTCAACAGCAAGATCAAAAGGAATGCGAGCCTTGGCAATACCGCAACGCGAATGATGATTGCGTCGACAGACCGCACGTCCATCATTATCACGGTGAGCACCACGCCCCGGATAGTGGAGAGGAATGCTGGGTCGAATGTCTATGCGAAGTGGGAACCTATCCCGCCGCTGACACATGTGCACCATGTAGCTTCGTAGGCACCGTTTGCATTAGTCACTAGACTTCTGATTTCCGACTTCCGACTCCGCCCGCCATGGAATAGTCCTCGGCGAAGGCGGGACTTCCGGCCTCCGATTTCCTCCATTCTTCCTTCTTAATTCGTACTCTATTTCCGACCGGATCGACGGCCTGATGGAATAATGGAGCGAACGGGATTAGCGACATGTCCGGTGGGTTGGGACCACGACCTGGGTGGAGTGTCTAGCGGTTGAGCGCAGCGGGAGCTGCCGAAATACAATTCAAAGACAGCGGCTATCCGCATGCGTCTCCGATTTCAGCGTTTCACAATTTTAGCTTTTGAAAGCCCGGCCGTTGCTGCGCATCCGTTACGGCAGCGTTTTGCTTGGAACGCCCAACGCCTCGCCGACGTTTGCGGCACACTTTGCCCGTCCGCGCGCAATTGCTCCGGCGCCGGCATCTCCGGCACCCGGGCGCGATACCTGTCGAAGAATCAACCGGTAATATTCGATCGTCGATTCCGGCCCGATCCAGCCCACGATCCCGAGCGTCTTCACGCCGGCAGCTTATTTGCAACGCCTCGTCTTTGCCTATCACTCCGGTCGCATTCCAGCTTCGACGCCCGATCGCGATCACTGATCTCTCCCCCGGTGCCTTCGCCACCCTCTTCCATCCGCGCCGGTCTTCATCCGCAGCCCGCTTAGCTCCGCCACGAACGGCGCCCCTGCGTGTCGACGCCGGCGTTGTCCGCTCGCCCTTCTGAGTCTCCTCTCTGTCTGTTGGTTACTTTAGCGCAGCTTTTTCTCGTTTGATCACCAGCTGCTTAGAATAATCTCGTGCGGACTGGAAATCGGGGAACAGCGCTACTTCGATCTCATGGATCCCGAACTTGATATCCTCCTGTGGTGAAAGTCCCTTGATAAAATCAACAAGGAGCATGTCCGTCGAATGCAGAAAAGGAACGCTGATTGGGTAAAGCACATTGGTCTCGGCGAATCCCAAAAGTCCCTTACGTCCGTGCCCCAGCGGCGCAGGATTCGTCTTGGGATTAGCCAGGAGTAAACGATGGCCTTCCCCCGTCTTGCTGATCCGAAAGTGCAGGTCAAAATCCGTTCCCTTTTCGATCCAAGGCCCGACTGTGACGAGATTGAATGACACGACGGCGGCCTCGTGCGCGGGCAGTTTCCTTAACTCAAGCGTCGTCTGTGCGCCACTGAGCTTCGAATAAAGTCCCTTAAACGGAACTTCGATCGGGGATTTACCGCGCTTGTCATCCGTCCATGCCGCTACACTGGGCGGCTTGGTCTTCGGTTCACCGCGAAAATTGTCTTTGTAGACGATAAGCGGAGCCGTGTCCCTGGGTGTCGCGGCTACTAGCGACAGTCCTAAGAGCATTGGTAATAAGGATTGTTTCATGTGGTTTATTGGTTATCTCGAACATCGTGGTGATATTATCCTGGTCGTGGGCCATAAGTGTTCGACTGCCGTAAGCGGGACCGTTGCCCGGCATATTGGTTTGGGCTTGGTTGGCTGCGAACATCGGCAAAATGCCGGCGCTTCGGCGAAAAGCGAGTGCTCTCGGACGAGATTCGGGGGAATCATTTCAGGGGATAGGATGTTGGGGTTGAGTGGAGGATTACCGATTCGCGTTCCCCGCGTCAATCCTCTTTTTCCGAGCGCGGGCCCGGCGACCCTCAGCCCCTTTGTACTGGTGGAGACCCCGGTCCGGGAACTCCGAGCCGTCGTTCGACTTCTCGTCCAAAGTATTGCTTCGATTTGCTGAAAACTGTTTATTCGGCGGCGATGGCGTCGCCACTCAGCAACGAGGTTGCCGAGCGCACGCGTATTTTTCGCGCGCTGGTCCCATATTTTGGGACGATCCAACCTTCTGCATTCTTTCAGCGGACATCGGAGTTCATCGCGGGGGTGCAACGCATCCATCCGTTCATCGAAGGAATCTATAAACCTCGGGGATCAGAATACGCGCTCAGTGTTTCGTCGATGTTGGCCAGCCCGTACAGCGACGAAGTTTTCTTCAACGCGGACCGAACATGGTGGATGAGATATAGCTCGAAGAAAGGCGCTATGGATCACGCCATGAACGCGAGCCTTATCCGTTGCATGACGGACCGCCAGCCCTTGCTCGTGCTTCGACAGGTTTCGGTCAAGGCGAGTCGGGAAGGCTCGCGACATCGGCTCCTTGGCTTGGGGTTTGTCGAAACCTTTGATCCGATCAGTAGTCTATTTCGAGTTCGAGGTCTCGAGTGGGCTGAAGTCAGCGCGTATCTCGGCGTCGGCCTTTCGGATGACCTTATTGAGACAGCGCTGCGCCTGGAGTCTCTTGAAGAGTGGGTTCCCTTCGCCGCTGAGGACCGCGCCGTGTATCAGGTGTCGCGCCAGAAACGCGACGCTGCATTTCGCTCAATCGTCCTGGCAAATTATGGACACACCTGCGCCGTGACGGGCCAGCGGTTTCACTCGCAGCGCCACGTGGAAGCTGACGGCGCCCACATAATCGGCAAAGAAGTCCACGGCACAGACGATCCGCGCAACGGCATCGCACTTTCAAAGTCGGCGCATTGGGCATTCGATCACGGAATCTTTATGATCTCAGACCAGTACGAAATCGTTGTGAACCCGAAGGTTTCGAGCGCCAGCGTGGCGAGCTTTCCCGCGATAGAACTCGATAGGCGCAAGATTCTGCTCCCAGACGACCCATACTACTGTCCCCATCCAGACGCCCTTGCCTGGCACAAGCAGGAAGTATTCGATCGGTTTGCACCATAGGTCAGTGCAACCGGCCGGTGCGATGCGGTGACCTCCACCCTATTCAGCCGCGTTTGTGTCAACGTGGAGCGTGCGCCGTTTGCACTTGAAACACCAAAGTGGCTTCTTGTGTCCCGCTTTGCGCCGACGGGCGCTTCGCCTGTGGATCCGGGCGACGTTACCGCATTTCGTACAAATCAGATCCTTCGGCTCCGTAAGATGACGCGCTCCACGCATGGGCGAGTTCTAGTTTTTGCAAGGCAGCGATGCGCGATCGCCTCGCGCGAATACGGATGCCGCTGTTGTTCCGCAGTGCAGGCAACTGTCCTCAGCTCGACATTCTGCCGCGCGCCAAATTCTCTCGCGTGAGTAGTGCATCAGATAACTGGACTTTGCCCGCGATAGATCAAACAGACCGAGCACGTGAAACAAAAAATCATTAGTCGCTTGGGCCGCCCCGAGCGCATTGAGTGTAATGACGCTCGGCGAAGCCACCTCCTCGTCGTCGACGTAGCGTTGTCGACTTCGCTCCTCTGGACTCAGCGCTTCATCTTGGAGTTTCGCGGCCGGAATTAGCTCGTTGCAGAGTAAGCATCCACCGCCGCGAAAAGGCAGCACCAGTCGAGCAACGCTGAAAACATTGGTGAGGGCGCCCGAGCGTTTGTCCACCTGCACCCTTGAACCGATTTGTGCACCGGGAATGAGATATTGATGCACGAGCGCATTGAAGACTAGTCGGCTCTGCATGGAATCGGCACAAAGAAACAAGAAATCGACGTCTCGCAGCTCTTGAGCATCCGACAGGTAGGTGACGTCGCCGACGATGCCACGGAACCGCACGCGCGGATTTGCCGCACGGGCAACACGCTCTGCCACGCTGACCTTGCGTGCAGCACAACGCTCGCCGACCTGCCGCAGCCATTTATAGCGAGACTTTCGCAACCAGTCGCAGCAGTCTGCAGCGCCAGAACCGACTACCCGGGAACGGTTGCTCCTCTCCATACGGTCGAAGTCAACACCCACGATTTCTCCGACGCCGAGACGCACCAGATACTCATTCACGAGAGAGCCCACTCCGCCCAGGCCGATGATACCGACTTTCGTATTTGCAAGGTAATGCTGACCAATTTCACCGAACATCAACGACTGCCGATGGTACATTTCATCGCAGAACCCGGGAATGCTTGGCGGTTCCGAATAAAGACGGCGCCTGTTCAGGCCGATTACGGCCAACGAATCTAGCTCGTCCGTGCCTTCTCGCGTCCAAATTTCCCCCGCAACGGCATTGTCGGCGAACACGAGCGCCCCGATTGGGCCACCGTTCGCTATGTCGACAAGTGCCGGGTAGCCGCGCTGATGGGACTGAAGATCAACGTCCGAGAATCCAACTGAATCTCGCCCACCGTGGCAGTGCACGTTGAAGTAACACAGATTCTCGCGGACACAGTAATTCGACCAACGTGCGACAAAATCTGCAGGTAGCGCGCGGTAGCCGAATTTGCCCGAAACAAAATCCAAGCCATCTCGCGCAAGAACGATTTCGCGAGCTAGAAAACGTCTTTCGTGCGCTGTCTCGACCACGCCGGCGAGGATCAGCGCACCATGCTCGTCGCCATCGCCAGGAAAAAGATGACGGTCCAATCGGTCGAACAGCACCACGTCGATTTGGAATGTTGTTTTCATCGGGAGCGAATCCAGTCGAGAACCTTAGCCAATTTGAGAGCAGCGGTTTCAGTCGCCGCATCGCGGCGATTCGACCTTCGCGAGACCATCGTCGCAGGTTCGTTTCCACCAGGATGTTGCCATTGATTGTTCGGGTGAAATCCTTCGCCGAGCGGTTTTCCGTCTTTTCGTCGCAGAGTCGACACGAAGAAGTGGGGGTAAATGTCCGCGAATGGATATTGAAAAGTAATTCGAAACGCGCTCCAGGAGCGCGCCGGTTCAAACTGGCTCCCGAGGTCGAACTCGTGAGCCTTTACGAAAGCGCCGCCTTCCGTGTCCGGTTCGATGTCGAGCATCACGCCCGGAAACGCGCTCCGAATTTCGTCAATGGCCCGGCTAACGTCCGCCTTGATGCTATGACTTGTCATCCGGAGCTACGCAGTTGAAGGCGTCGCATTCATGCAAGACGATCTTTTCGTCGTCGCGAATCGCCGGCCCTAGACTTCCGTCGGGCTTGACCGGATAGACGACACTGTCAATGTCGATCTTAACTCCTTGATCAATCGCAGTCTTCTTGAGTTGCAACGCTGTGACGCGACGCTCTTTGAAACGGACCGGTTGGTTATTCACCTTGACCGTCAGGGTCATGCGGCGCGCCGTGAACACCGGGCCGTCGGCATGGAGGACCACATCCTCATTGCGAATAACTTGGTCATTGGGCGACTCGAAGTCACGGAGGAGATCCGCATCGTCGGGCAGCCTGAGCAGGCGTTTGAGAGAGTGCCCTGTCTGCTTGCCGGCTAGCGTTACTTCCCAGGCGTCGTCGCATACGAAAGCCAATTTCGGTGGTGCCGTGCAGGGACGTTGCGGCCCGGCCTCGCATCGCGGCATGGTGCGGAAAACATTGCCTCCGGCCAGATCGACGACTTTTTCGTCTTCGAGAACGACATCATTGGGGTTATCGTGGTCGCGTACAAGGACAAATTCCTTTGCGACGCCGGCTTGATCAAGAATGTCCCGAGCCGCGAGCTTTCGTCGAGCCAATGGAAAAAGTTGATCGTTGATGGTCGCCGCCCATTTTGCCTCAGCGCGGTGTTTCGCCAGTTCGTGGTCGTGTGTTTGTTGATTTGCCATATGTGTTGCCTTTCACAGAGCTAACGCGGTCCTGTGACATGAGTGGTCCAAAGAGAATTCATTCGGTTTGTCACAGGCCTCCGTTATCTTTGTAGGATGGAAACCGTCACGGTTGACGTGGGTCGCGAAACCGATGCCGGCTTGCTCGTGCTGATCGGAGCCGCAGACGCGGCGTCCGAGGCTGATCAAGCTTTAGCCCGTGAAGCGCGCCGGGAGTTTCACCGCCGTCATTATGGATACGTGCTCGCTGTTCTTAAGGAGTTTGCTGTGAATTTCGGAACAGTTGTGATCGATCCTGACGAATTTGCAGAGAGGACATTCAAGAAGGTTTTTCGATCCGCGAGCAGGTTTTGCGACACTGGTAAAGGCGATCTAGCGAGGTCGGCAGCGCACGTCAGAGCCTATCTTGGACGTGCAGCTTCAAACTTGGCGAGAGACGAGCTCGATCGAATTAGCCGCCACCAGAATGACATCCAGCTCGTTGCCTTGGACGAGGCTCGCGATATTCCCGAATCACGCCGCAAATCTATTGATACGAAGCCGACAAATCCGCGAGCGTTGTCCGCCCTTCGGAAGATTCTTTGCGAACTGAAGCCCGAGGAGCGCGATATTCTAATTACCTATGGTAGCTTCGGCGTACCGACACAGAACGGTCGAGAGCTTCTACCGGATGATCGTGAAGGGCTTGAACGCCGCACAGGCTATGAACGCGCCAATATTCGCCAAAGATGGCATCGCCTTTCACAGCGGTTGAAGAGTGAACTAGGGTCTTTTTTTGCATAGTTAAGAAAGTATGTTCCATGTCTAACGATAATCCCAAGGAAACCAACGATGAATTGACAGCTGCTTTACGCAAAGCACTTGTTGAAATCGGCGCTTTGATTCCGACCAGCCCGGAAGAAGTCGAACTAGCTGAGAAGCATCTTACCGACGGCACTACGGCCGAACAAGTGGAAGCTTCATTCAGGAAGCTTGAAGAAATACTCGACGATGATTTGGTGACATCCCCATTCATGCAATTACACGAATCGGTTGCACTGCCGGCGGAAGGGTGTGTCTCAGTGGCCGCCCGTCATGGACCTCCGAACCTCGGACGGGAGACGCTCGCGAAAATCGTCGACGACGTTGCAGGCACGGAGGGCACAGGCAAAGTAATCAAACCGAAGCTCGCAGATGCACGCGAAGCTGAAATTTTGGACCTTTGCGAAGATATCGCCCGTGAGGACAGCGTGTCTGGCCCGGTCTCTCCCGCCCGAATCTGTGCGACAAAAGAGATTAAGATCGTGCACGATAGGTACGGCGCCGGAAGTTTCGATGGGATGCTGGTTTACTATGACAGCAATTGGGCAATCGTGTGTAATTGTGATGCCGGGAACACCCCTGGATCTGCGCGTGAGCGATTCACCCTTGCCCACGAACTCGGACATTTTCACATCCCAGAACATAGGCGCCGTCTTTTGGCTGGGGGCCAGCCGCACCGCTCTCACACTGGAGTATTTGACCGAGCAGAGAGTATCGAGGAACTCGAAGCAGATACGTTCGCAGCAAATCTCTTGATGCCACCCGCGAGATTTGTGAATCGTTTACAGGCCTTAAGGCAGTTGCCCCTCCAAAGCATCACCAGCCTTCGGAAAGAGTTCGATACTTCCCTGGAAAGCACGACAATTCAAACCATGCGCCACGACAGCCGTGTGGTTGCGATCGCAAAATGGGAAGATAAAGGGTTGGCGTGGCACAGAATTTCCGAATCGTTCTTTTGCGAAACTGGTTATCGGCAATTCCGGTTGCGACACAGCGATTCGCTCCCCAGTGATTGCGCGACTGCGGCAGCACTTGCGGATTCAGAATTGCAATTTGATTCTCCTATTCGGGAAGTAATACTGACGGCCGCTTTCTGTTTTGGCTACGTTGGCGCGGGCGGCAAACGTGACATTCTGTTACGAGAGCAGGCCGTGCGGAATGGGCGCTTCGGCGTGATTTCCGTTTATTCAGTCTTTAACGAGCGGGATAGTAAAGCTTCAACTGGCTTGGGCCGCGCTCACTGACTCGAAATTAGGAGCTTAGGCCCCGTATCCTCGAGATGAACGGCAATTTCATGCAACGTAAACTTTTTATCCGACTGCCGTTTGTAGCTGGGAAGCCATGAACTTGACGAAGCAATATTTACAAATGCACCAATAGGGTATTTAAGAACAGAGCAAATAAGCTCCAGCTGACGAAAGTCGTTCTCAGACTCTTCCTTTTTTGCCGCGAGGTTTAGCAGGATCACTAAATGATTGTCGTGTTAACGTGTTGGTGAAACACCGCGTTCAAATGGAATGTGAACTACAATGTCCGGTCTAAGCGTAATCCCGTGCTTATCTGCGGTTTTCTGGTACTCCTGCTCAACCAATGGCCTTGCAATACTATCTCGTTCGCCTTCCAATAACTTATCGAACTCAACTAGAAGTTGGCCTTGGTAACCGCGCTCTGTTAAAAACAGCCGCGGCTCTCGAATGCGGCTGATAGCCGACAAAAGTGTTTCAAGAGGAGCCACAGGGGTTTTATGGCTCAGAATCGAGCCAAGTTACTTCATCCGGTCGAACGTTTTTTGGAGCAAGTCGAGGTCAGATGGGTTGCCGAGCTTTTGACTCGGCGTTCCCATACCTCGGCTTTCAGCCGCGCTTCGCTTGTCCATGTCGCACCGCTTCCCGCGGGCTCCATTCACGGCTCTGCTCGATCCAAATAAAGTGACGCGTGACATGTGACCAGTGACGAGTTGGCAATCATGAAGCGTGTGCCAAGCCGGGCGCGGGCGGTTGGATTCCGCTTTTGGTTGCGACTTCCAAAGCGCCGTCGAGGGCGATCTGAATTTGACGGGCCACCTCTTCGCGGGTTTCGCCGTGCGCCATGATGCCGGGCCACTCGACAACCTGAGCCGCGAAACATTCGTCGCCTTTTTCCGCCGAATACCATATGCGGATTTCGTAGTCGCGAGCGTCTGTTCTAAGCATACGCGAGCTTGCCACGTGGTTCGGGAATCGGGCGGCCGAGTTGGCGGGCGGTTTGAAAGCCCGGCCTCGCGCTGTCGCTCTGTGTTACGGCGATCCATTCGTCGATAATCTTCTCCGCGTTGGCCACCGCTTCCGCGTAGGTTTGGCCGTCGGCCATGCAGCCGGGCAACTCGGGTACTTCGACGACGAAGCTGTCGTCTTCTTTGCTCCAGTAAATGATCAGCTCGTAGCGCATGGTTTCCGAGAGTGAAGGAGGAAGGCTGAGGGATGAAAGTTGAGGGTCACGGACCAATGATAGTCAATTGCCCGGCGGAAGCGCGAGGGAGTTTTTCGAGGAGCTCGACGGCGAGAGGGCGAATGTCTTCGAGGCGATTTGTGCGGGCGGCGGTCGACGCATTCGTCGAGCAATATCTTCACTGAGCGGCGGCGGCGAGCATTCGCTCCTTGGCTTCCTCAAGGAACGCAATGACCTGCTCGCGCGAAACGCTTGGAAAGCCGTCGAAGAAATCTTCAATGGAATCGCCGGCTTCAAGGTGATCAATCAGCGTCTGGATCGGAACGCGCGTGCCAGCGAAACAAGGCGCGCCGCTCATGATCTCAGGATCGATTTTGACGACGGACGTCATTTGT
>Ga0137404_10003397_pt1 | contig 10655 bp, 6 predicted proteins | sample CZOMad2_1_16fung_FD_108285 | JGI IMG/M metagenome (GOLD analysis project Ga0137404, IMG submission 108285) | Vadose zone soil fungal communities from Angelo Coast Range Reserve, California, USA - CZOMad2_1_16fungal (Illumina Assembly) | ecosystem: Environmental > Terrestrial > Soil > Vadose zone... | reverse complement strand
CGTCGCTGCAGGGCCGCTTGGCAGGACGAATCTCAGGAGTTCGGGCGGAGGGTGGGCTCTGGCCATCCCACGGCTCATTTGCGTCCGCTGCGACCGGATAGGGCAAATCTCTCTTCTGTTCACTGTCGGCTAGCAAAGACTTCAGCGTCTCCCAGGGCGCGTCGGCATCCGGAGGCGTTTCCTTGTTGCCTTGGCGATCTGTATCGACTGCAAGAGTGGGCTGGGCCCTGGGACCCTCTACGAGTAACGCCTGCAGGGTGTCCCAAGTCGCGGGCATCCGGAAAGCGGCAAGAGTGTGAAGGACTTTTCGTTCGACCTCACCCAGGCCGCGCAAAGCGTATTCGAGCACGTGCGACTTAGCGTTATGAAGCGGCAAACCAGCCGGATTGAACTGCGGATGCGCTCGTCGCCACTTGTCGAAGTTCCCCGGAAACCACCTGTCACCGGCCACTTCGCCTGCGAGTGCACGGACAAGCAGCGGGTAGTTATCGAACGACCGGAACAGCGGCAGCAACTCCTCGCGAGAGCCGCTCACCTTAAACTCGCGCCAGAGGTTGAGTACGTCGTCATCCGCGAGCCCTGCCAGGAAGAAGACGAAACAACCGGGTAGTGGTTCACCAGTGACCGCCTGAAGTGCGGCGGGATAGAGTCGAGTGCTCAAGAGCACTCGGGAACCTCTTACGCGCGCGAGACGGCGCAGGAAGTGGTCCGCTCGTGGATCGGTTGCGAGCCGCAATTGGTGCTTACCGATGAAGGATTGCCCGGCACTCTCTGGCAGTCCCACCTGTTGCGCGACGCGATTGGCCGTGCGCTCATCGAGATCGTCGTCGAGAAACGGCCGCGTTTCCATGTGCGCGTAGGCACTAAGAATGCGCTCTATCCCGTCGAGCACGAGAACAAAGGGCTGTTCGTCAAGCACGCGCCAGAGTTGCTCCTCGCGCTCTGACGTTGTCAGTTCGCGTACGGTTTTTTCTGTCTGACCCGACGCATAGGCGAGGGCCCGGATGATGAAGTTTTCGTAGTGTGCGTCGCTCTCATAAAAGCTCCACCACAACCACCCCACCCGGTCCGGCAGTTCATGTGGAGCGACATCGTTAAACCATTTCCATGTGAGCGCGCTTTTCCCCATGCCACCGATGGCCACCAGAGTGAATAGGCGCACGTCGGCCGGGACTTGTGTGTTGGTTGTGACCCAGTCCGTGAGCAAATTCAACTCGGTCTGGCGCCCAACGACCTGCGAGGTTTGCAGCAGTGAATAAGGATGGGCGATGTAAGTCTGTGGAGCCGCAGGAATAGTGTTCGGCGGATGGAAGTCGGGCGCGATCTTTTCCCCAGACTGCGCAGCCCGATCGGTCACTACTTTGCCGAGTGCGGCAAACACCTCCTGGCTCAACTCTTCTGGCGATTTGAACCAGCGGACAATCTGTTCTTTGCCGACGCGCTGCTTAAAGGTGTCAAGCTTCTTCTCGGCCTCGCCGGTTTCAATAGCGGAGCGCTTCACCGCGTGATCCTCGTGCATTAAGAACACAAGTCGTGGAATCTTCTTCGTCTTCGCCCGATTGAATTCCAGTTCGGTGACTGAAACAGTTGAGCCGTCGGGGACATAGCCGTAGCGGTAGGCGTAGACGCCGATGAAGACATCGCTTCCGTCGACCATCTCGATTGAGGCCTTGGTGGCGTCGGCGCCGCTGGTTGCCACCAAGTCTTCCATCACGATTGGGTCGAAACCCATTCGTTTGCAGGCGTGTTCTACCACCTTGCGATGTTCGGGCAAGTCGCGCGCGGTGCTGCTGATCATCGCGGTCTTCATTGGCTTCCTCTTCGTGCCTGGAGTTTTAGGATGTCGCGAGGTCGGCGGGATTATAGCAGCGGTCGAGGAAATCGGGCGAGGGATTTACAACCCTCTCGACCAACGGGTTGTGATTGGTTTTTGCAACCCTGTCAGGGTTGCGGCGATAGTTGTGCTGGATCCCAGGGTGGCGCGCCGATGCGCGCTTACCCTGGGCTATTTTATTTTCACGCCGTTGGCGTGATGGGGAGCCCTCGCTGACGGTCGGGCTATATGTTCCGGAAACGCCACTGGCTCGTCAAAACCACCTGAAATCCCAAGAAACATGGCCAAAAGTGACTAGAAATCGGGCCTTTGCCATCCGACATTTGTGAAACGTCTGTCGACATTTGCCGTATGTCAGACGACTATTTGTAAATGCCATTCAACCCGTGTCAAATGTCAGACGACACGCGGCGGTTTTCATTTAATCTTCACTGCATGTCGAACGACATTGGGCGATTGCCGTCAACATTCGACAAAAGTCAGCTGAGACTCGTTAGATGTCAGACGGCATTTGGCGTTGGTCAGATGACATTTAGCGTCTGTCAGATGGCACGCTTGCAGAGTCGTTAGGAGATCGGATTATGCTTGAAGAAGCTTTGCCTCAAAAGTCGATTACGGTGGTAACGAGTTTCGTGTTTAATTCGTGTGACTTCATGGATCGTTTCTTTTGTCCGGAAAACTTAAGGACGATCCACGAAGTCACACTAACCAACACGAAGCAAAACACTCCTGCCTCGAGCTAGTTCCAACTTTTGAGGCAAAGCTGCTTGAAGACTATGAGCCCTCCCTGACGGTCGGGCTAGTGCTCCGCCGGCTTGGAGTGAAAAGTTGTTCGCGCTCGTGCCCATTGCGGACGTGACCTCCGCGCTCCCGGCAGTTAGTCGCTCAACGTGAAGTACTATTCGCGCTTCGCGCTCAATGCGGACAGGGATGTCCGCGCTCCCAGCGACTGGTTCTGCGTTTTCCTCACGATTCACTTTCCAACAGTTCTCTGTTTATCTGTAACTCCTGCAACCGTTCCTTGCTGACGCTGGGGTATTTCAGTTTGAGTGATTTTAGTTTCTTGATGATGATGTCGGCGACGGCGACGTGGGTGAACCATTTGTGATCGGCGGGGATGATGTACCAGGGCGCCCACTTTGTACTCGTGTGATTGAAGACGGCTTCGAACGCCTTCTGATAGTCGTTCCAGAGCGCGCGCTCTTTCAGGTCATTCACCGAAAACTTCCAGTTCTTTTCCGGAGTATCCAGACGCGCCATGAAACGCTTGCGTTGCTCTTCCCGCGAGACGTTGAGAAAAAACTTCAGCACCTCGACTCCGTTTTCGACCAGATAGCGCTCGAAGTCGTTGATTTGATCGAAGCGTTGCTTCCAGATGTCCTTCTTTATTAAGTGAAGCGGCAGGCGTTCGGCTTTCAGGAATTCCGGATGCACGCGCAGCGCCACCACTTCTTCGTAGTGAGAGCGATTGAAGATGCCGATGCGGCCGCGTTCGGGCACCGCTTTGTGAATGCGCCAGAGATAATCGTGATCAAGTTCTTCAGCCGAAGGCGACTTGAAAGAGTGGACGTCAGTCCCCTGTGGATTAACGCCGGACATCACGTGCTTGATCGTGCTGTCTTTACCGGCAGCGTCCATCGCCTGAAAAACTATCAGCAGAGCGTGACTGTCCTGCGCGTAGAGGACACTCTGGTAGTCACAGAGCCGGGTGATGTCCGTTTCCAGCTTTTCGAGCGCGTCTTCCTTGGTCTGATATTTTCCGGTGTAGCCTGGATCGAAATCCTTGAGGCGAATCTTTTTGCCGGGCGGGACGATTAGGGCGTCGTGTTTCATGGGATTGATCTCTCGGTGAATAATAGGGTTCCTGTAATGATTGAAGCGCCGAAGGCGCGAAATGCAAAAGCCTGGGGCATCGCCCCAGGTTAGGTTGTTGTTGAATTTCAGCGAGCGCTGAAGGCGCGAAATTATGTCGCCCTTTCAGGGCTCGGTGATTTCTTAACAGGACGTAACCCAGGGGCGTTGCCCCTGGCTATTCCATTTCACGCTTTCAGCGTGAAGAGCGCCCTCCCTTACGGTCGGGCTACCGCCCCCTAAGCGTGAAGAACGCCCCATCACGGTCGGGCTACTGCCCCGAGCGGATCGGGGCGTTCCAGGGCTTTGCGATCCCAGTTGGCGAGATTAGCTCCGGCTTCATACGTGCTCTGGCAAAAGTCCATCAGAGCAGTTTCCGGCGAAGGCGAATTGCGCACGTCTTCGTAGGGCAGCAGGAACTCTTTCATGTCTTTGCTGTAGAAAGCGGCGCGTGGTTCGATTTCTGATTCAGGCGAACCCGCGGGTTCGGGCGCGGTATAGGAATAGAACGCGGCTTCGACACCGTTGCCGCCGGGCCAGAAGCCATGACTGATCACTTCGTGTGAATAGGCTTCGACGGTGATCTTGTCGGCGCCTTCGCGTGGCGGCGCCAACCGGCCAGAGAAGCGCGTGACGGCGTGATCAAAACTGCCCCACCAGAAATGCACCGGACTGACTTTGCCGATGAAACGCGCACGGAATTCTTTGAAGACCTCGTCGATGTTCACCAGCGCGCGCCAATAGCGGTTCGCATACTCGTCGTCATACGACGCGTGCGTTTCGTCCTCGTCAAAGCGAATCGGGTTCGGCACCTCGACCGGCATCGGCCAAATCTTTACTTGAATGTCGAGGCCTTCGAGCGCCGCCATCACCCGCTCGTAAAAAGCCGCGACAGATTCAGGCCGAAGTTCCAGCAGCTTGATGGCGCCGTCGCTGCATTCGATGGACAGTTTGTGATCGATAAAGTCGAACTCGATCTCAAAGATGCGATCTTGGTAGTTCATGGCAGAAGTGGTCAGGCCGCGCGCCGAAACGTAAAGCGGGACATTCCACCAATGATTGACGAGCGGGGTTGTTGCCATTCGGATCTTCCCGACGATCTGCGTCCACATGTGCAACGTGGTCAGGGTGTCCTGCCAGTCTTCCAGAATAAGAAAAGGCCAGGGTTGATTGGTCATGATTGGTAAACATACCGCGAAGTCTAAATATAGACCAGCGCATTCGGCGACCGATCGGAAGGCCCGCCGCAAGAAAGACCAGCCGGTTTCAGCGCCAAGGCGCGAGATGCAACAGCCTGGGGCATCGCCCCAGGTTTGGTAATGGTTGGAGGCGATTCGAGCGCTGAATGCGCGCAATCTATGTCGCCCCTTCAGGGCTTAATTGAATTCTAGTTTGATGTTATCCAGGGGCGTTGCCCCTGGCTATTACATTTCACGCCTTCAGCGTGAAAGCACCTGCCCTTTGCAGTCGGCCTATTTTGCGCTTTAGACTTTCACGATTACTCGATGCTAGATTCTTCCTTCTAATCAACTAAAATCGAATCCAAGGAAACAATTCATCATGTCATCACCGCAACCAGTGCAAACCAACCCGCATCGCTATCAACTGTTCATCGACGGCCAGTTTGTTGACGCCGAGTCAGGCAAGACCTTCAAGTCGCCGAACCCTGCCACCGGCGAAACCTTTGCCGAAGTCGCTGAAGGCGACAAGGCCGACATCGACAAAGCCGTTGCCGCCGCGCGCAAGGCCTTCGAAGGGAAGTGGTCGAAGATCAGCGCCCGCGAACGCGGCCGGATGATTTACAAACTCTCGCAGTTGATCGAAGCACACGCGGGCGAACTGGCCGAGCTGGAAACGATGGACAACGGCAAGCCGATTAAGGAATCGACCTACATCGACCTGCCGGGTGTGGTTGAAAACTTTGAATACTTTGCCGGCTGGTCGACAAAAATTGAAGGCGAAACGATTCCGGTTCCGGGCCAGATGTTCAATTACACTCTGCGCGAACCGGTCGGAGTTTGCGGACAGATCGTTCCATGGAATTTCCCTTTGCTAATGGCCGCGTGGAAGCTGGCGCCGGCATTGGCTGCCGGAAACACGGTGGTTTTGAAGCCCGCTGAGCAGACGCCCGTGACTGCGCTCGAACTGGCCAAGCTGATTCAGGAAGCGGGCTTTCCCGAAGGCGTCGTCAACATCGTTCCGGGTTTTGGCGAGACGGCCGGAGCCGCGCTCGCGTCGCATCCGGGCATCGATAAGATTGCGTTTACCGGCTCGGGTGAAGTCGGCAAACTGATTGCCAGGGCAGCGGCTGAAAATCTGACTAAGGTTTCGTTGGAGTTGGGCGGCAAAGCTCCGAACGTCATTTTCGCCGATGCCGACATGGATCAAGCAGTGAATGGCGCGATGATGGGAATCTTCTTCAATCAGGGCCAAGTGTGCTGTGCCGGCTCGCGCGTGTTCATTGAAGAGTCGGTCAAAGAGGAATTTCTCGGGCGGTTCAAAGAAAAGGCGGACCAGATCAAGGTCGGCGATCCAATGGACAAGGCGACTTTGATGGGCCCGCAGGTTTCGATGGAGCAGCTGAACAAGATCAAGAGTTACGTCGCGATTGCGCGCGACGAAGGCGCGACGGTGTTCGCTGGCGGCGGGCAGCCCGAACTCGAAGGCGCATTCCAGAACGGCTATTTCTTTCAGCCGACGATCTTCAGCGACGTCGATAATTCGATGCGAGTGGCGCAGGAAGAAATCTTCGGACCCGTGTCGTGTGCTATCACTTTCAAAGACGACGACGATCTCCTACGGCAGGCCAACGACACGATGTATGGTTTGTCGGCGGGGATCTGGACGCGCGACATCACCCGCGCGCATCGCTTCGCAAAGGCCGTCAAAGCGGGCACCGTCTGGATCAATACCTACAACATGATGAATGCGGCGTCGCCGTTTGGTGGGTACAAGCAGTCCGGGTATGGACGTGAGATGGGCAAGCACGCTCTGGAACTCTATACGCAGGTTAAGAGCGTCTGGGTTGATCTCTCAGGCAAGCCGATTGGATGGTTTGGGAAGTAACCTATGCGCATCGGGCCAGATGCTCGAAGTATCGCTCTCGCGTCATACCGGCGCTGCGCATGTTGTTCTTAATAATGAAGACCGGAACACTCTTGTATTTTGGTATGACGACCGGACGAATCACGCCAGATCTCGTGAAGATCATGTGGTCGCCTTCTTCGCGAACGCAGGTAAATCCCTCACGCTCGAATACGCATGCCAGGATTCTGTACGAAACCGGGCTAAGTCTGGACATGAGCCAGGGGGAGAGGGATAGTGACTCGCTTGGTATCAACGAGCCTGGGTCCAACGAGTGTTTGATTACGGCGTGAGAAGCCAGATTCCTTCAGGATCTGTTTGAGCGAGCCTTTTTTCTCGGCTTCTTCCAGGAAGAGTCGAACTGCCTGTTGAAGATTTGCTAAGGCCTTCGTTTTCGTCGTAGCGCAAGAAGAGATATCGAGCTCTGGAGCATAAGCAACGAACATTTTGCCCTCTTTGAAAACCTGACTGTTGAACTCGATTTTCATCCAGATAAGTATAACATCAGCAAGAGAGGATCGTATGGGGTGTAATGAAAGAAGCTAATCTGGAACCCACAATTAGAGTTGCGTCTCTTTCCCATCCAGAGTGCATATCGAAATTGCACTTCAACGACGGCTGGTAGTAATTCCTCTCGCCGGGCTAAATTGCCTCTTCCCCCTGCTCGGGCACACCATACTTTCGTAATTGAGGACAACCTACATGCGAATCAGACGCTCGTTCCGCCGGCCACTGCTTGTGATTGCCCTATTTGCGTTCATCGCGCCGGCGGCCCTCGCGCAATCGCCTAACACGGCAGCGATGGTCGTCGTGGTCACCGATCAAAACGGCGCCGTCGTTAAGGGAGCCAGAGTTTCGGTGACGAACACTGCGACCGGAGCGGTGCGCGATGCCGTATCAGGAGACGACGGCAGCGCCAACATCTCGGCGCTGCCGCTGACGGGAACCTATACGGTCACCGTGTCCAAGGATGGATTCGGCAACGAAGAGCTCAAGGACGTCGCGCTCCGATCGGGAGAGACCGCGACGCTTAAGGTGAAACTCCTGATCGGCTCTGAGAAGGCGGAGGTCACAGTCTTTGGCACTGCCGAAGGCGTGCGCGCGAATCCGCAGATTGGCCTGCCACTCAACAGCCCGCGCATTGACGAGACGCCCATCCTGGGACGCAAGGTGACCACGCTGCCGCTCCTCAATTCGGCGTTCCGCCAGGGGAAGGGCACAGGCGACCTCTTCGTCAACGCGACATACTTCATCACCGGAGTGGGTTCGCGCCGGGCGACCACGTTCGTGCTTGACGGCGCCAACAACGATGAAGGATGGGGCCGCCAGGTGGCGATCGCCACCGTGCCAATGGGCGCCGTCCAGGAGATGACGATTCTTACGAACGCGTTCTCTTCAGAATTCGGCTGGACCTCCGGCCCCGCGCTGAATATCGTCACCAAGTCCGGTACGAATACTCTGCACGGTGAAGGAATATACATGGCCCGTCCGGGTGGGAGCTGGCAGGCAAAGACATTTTCGACCAAGGGTTTCTGTCCGCCGTCAGTGCCGAGTTGCGTCACCCCCACTACGCTCACCGCGATAAACCCGGTCGACATTCCGGATCAACTCTCGCAGGTTTCCGGTTCGATCGGCGGAGCAATCGTTAAGGACAAAACTTTCTTCTTCGCCACGGCTGATCACACGCGACAAAATCGAACGACGTTTCTCTCGTCGACGCTGCCCGCGTTTGTGTTGCCTGCGGATGGGCACCTTGATTACACGGGTCATTACCGACAGTTCCTCTTCGACGGTCGGTTGGATCATAAGCTGACGACTAACCAGAACTTGATGTTTCGTTTTAACGTCGATCGGTTTTCAGACGACAACCCGCAGGATGCTGTGAGTGGTACGAGCGCACCCAGTGTCGCGCGCCGGTACTCACGCCGATCATGGACGCTGCAGGTCAATCACACTTCGGTCATCAGCAAGAACCTTCTTAACGAGGCGCGCTTCGCCTACCTGCATGGCAATCCGGTCACGCTCTGGGAAGCGCAGACTCTCTCAACCACCTACACACGAAGTGGCGCTGTGCCGTTCACGATCGGACAGTCGCGAGCTTCTAACATTCATGGTTACCAGACGCAGTTCTCAGACACTCTGTCATGGTCGCGTGGCAAGCACTACCTCCGCTTCGGCGGCAGTGTGATCCATCACACTTCGGGCGGCACGGGCAGCGAACCCGGCACCGCGATCCTGGGCACGTTCACTTTCAAGAACACGACGACCGCGCCGTTTGGTTCATTGACCCTGGCCGACGTACAGAACTACACGCAGCCGATCGATTTCGGAATCAACAGCTATGAATTGCCGCAATGGCTCTACACGGGGTTCGTGCAAGACAGCATTCATTTGCGCAGTGACCTGACCATCGACGCCGGCCTTCGTTATGATCGCCAGACGTTGACGAACGCGACGAAGAACTTCGCGCCGCGCATCGGCTTCGGTTGGCATCCGGGCGGCGATTCCCGCCTGTCAATTCGCGGCGGCTATGGCATGTATTACACGCAGATTCGAACGAACGCGCTCGCCGCTTACCTGGTAAACGGGCTGGATGGATTGACTACCTACACCGCGACTCCCGGGCAAACCGGCTTTCCGACTTGCCTAACTGGATCATGCCTTCCGGTCAATGTTGATCCTAAGACTGTCGCGGCTAGCCAATTGCCCGCGCGCGATATCACGATCAGGGCCGGCCAGGCAGCCTTCTATACCGCACAGTTCGCGAAGTATGGTCTGAACTTTAACCTACTGCCGAATTATCCGGACAGGTTCGTGAATCCCCGCAGCCAGGTGATCTCCTTCGGCGCCGAGCGCGAGATTACCAAGGGGTTGTTCTTCGGCGCCGACTACGTCCATCAGCACCTGAACAACATCGATCGCACGGTCGATCTAAATGCCCCGTCGATTTTCGATCGCACGTCGCCGGGACAGGTTAGAACCGTGGCGGCAGCCAATGCGACGCGGCCAATCCTGCCGGTCAACGGTGGTGTGCGTCAGGTTAACGTCTTAATGAACCTGGGCCTCGCGGTTTACAACGGGTTGCAGACGAATTTCAGCTATCGAGGCCACCAGCGAGTTTATGCCGCGGTTAGTTACACCCTTTCCAAGGCGACCAATACCACCGAACCGGATGGCAATGGTATTAACCCGAACCAGAGCATCATTCCGCGGCTCGGCGCGGCTGAACGCGGACTAAGCGTGGTTAATCAAACTCATCGTGCGGTCATCACTTTCAGCTACAAGTTCCCATTCAACATTACGGCCGGCACCCTGACTCAGCTCGCCTCGGGGCGTCCGTTCAATGCGACCACTGGCGTCGACAACAATGGTGACGGCGCGAACAATGACCGTCCCGTCATCAATGGCAGCGTAGTCAACAAGTCGGCGTTCCGCGGTACGCCAACTTCCGAAGTGGCGATGTTCGTCGAAGGTCGCATCAAAACGTCGGAACGCACGGCCATCCTGCTCAGGTTAGAGGGTTTCAATCTCTTCAACCACGCGAACATGCTGGGCCGCGGAGTGACAACCTACGGCGATGCCGCAACACCGGCAACTACCTTCGGCCAGTTCGTGGGCGGCGTCGGGACGGCCACGAACGCCATCCCGGCCTTCGCAAACATCGACCCGCCAAGGATGTTCCAGTTGCAGGTGCGGTTTGTGTTTTGAGTGAAAGCGGTCGAGGTCTGATCTCCCTCTCCTTTTGGGAGAGAGGACTAACATCCTTGACTCATCAAATCATGTGATTGGCAGGTTGTTGTCTTGAGCGCCGAAGGCGCGAAATGTAATAGCCCGGCCCAACGGGCCGGGTGCGGCGATGGTCGTTTGATTGAGCGCTGAAAGCGCG
>Ga0137404_10003385_pt1 | contig 10667 bp, 6 predicted proteins | sample CZOMad2_1_16fung_FD_108285 | JGI IMG/M metagenome (GOLD analysis project Ga0137404, IMG submission 108285) | Vadose zone soil fungal communities from Angelo Coast Range Reserve, California, USA - CZOMad2_1_16fungal (Illumina Assembly) | ecosystem: Environmental > Terrestrial > Soil > Vadose zone... | reverse complement strand
CCTAGTGGGCACCCGGGAGCACATACTCAAATCCGTGCGACGGAAGCGTTAGCGGCCTCAGGTCGTCTGGCTCGCTTCGCCGCGAAATGATTCGTTCCAAATTCATTCCGCCCTATGGCCTATTTTGCAAATGCTCGACCCAGGCGCGCAGTTGCGCCAGATGGTGACCTCTGTGTCGCACACACTGCGAGCGAACGTAAGAAGAAGGCACTTAGATTTCGGCCGCGGCGGTCGCTAGAGGGAAGTTCTGCTCCGAATCTCGCCTGGGGATTTTAACCTCCCATATTTCAAACATTTGAAAATCCGAAGAGTATTCGGTGGAGTGCCGAAGGGTAGGGACAACTCTCGTGGCCGGCCCGTGGGTCGCGATACACTGCCACTTCCACTCGGCATCTCTAGCCTGGTATCGGTCCGCCGTTCACTACAACTTGGTACGCCTCGAACCGCCTAAGCTGGCGTATTATCGTCGGCACTGGTCGGCCCCGGTTCGAGAGCAACTTCTCGAAAGGGCTTTGGGCAAGACTCTATGAGACGGAACTGCTTCGCGCTCACTTCTCTCTTGTTGTTCCACCTTTTTTCTTTCTCGATTCAAGTGTGTGGGCAAACCACGACGTCCGGTGGCTTGACGGGTGTGGTGAGTGATCCCAGCCATGCAATCGTGCCCGATGCAAAGGTAGAGATCAGAGACGCCAACAAGGGAACCATCCACACTGCAAAAACCGACAGCGACGGCGTTTACCGATTCTTCTTCCTGGCGCCCGGGAGGTACACGCTGACGGTCTCTCACCCCGGCTTTCGGGAAGAGAGCCAGGAGTTCAGCGTGTTGCTCGGCCCACCGGGGACTCGCAACGTCACCCTTAAACTTGCAGGAACAAGCGCGACAGTCAAAGTTTCGGATGAAATCCCCCTGCTGCAGGCGGAGAACGGCGATGCCGCGACAACCATGACTCAGAAGCAGATCTCCGAAGTGCCCAATCCGGGAAATGATTTGACCTACATTGCCCAGACTGCACCGGGCGCGATCATGAATACCGACACGCTCAGCTCCGGCTACCTGGGAAATTTTTCCGTTTTAGGGATGCCGGGAACTTCGAATTCGTTCACTCTGAACGGTATCAGCAACAATGAACCGATATTGAATACCAACCTCAGCGGCATCACAGGGATGATGCTCGGCCAGAACGAAATTCAGGAAGCGACCGTCGTCAGCGACGGCTATTCGGGCCAATTCGGAGGTGCGGCAGGAACCAGCGTCAACTTTCTGACAAAATCCGGAAGCAACGCTTTTCACGGGAATGCGCAGTACTACTGGAACGGCAGCGCGCTGAATGCCAACGACTGGATTGACAATGCGCTCGGAAACCCCCGTCCTTTTGATATCGCCCATCAGTGGGCGGGCTCTCTGGGCGGTCCGATCAAGAAGGACAAGCTATTCTTCTTTTTTGACACCGAGGGTATACGCATTCGGCTCCCGGTTAGTACGCCGGTTGTCCTCCCCAGCGCAAATTTTAGTTCTGCAGTCATGGGCAATATTGATTCGGTATTTGGAATAGGCTCAGCTTCTGACAAATTTTACCGGCAGATATTCAACCTCTACGACAGCACACCGGGAGCGAATAAGGCGACTCCCGGTACATTCAATCCGGGAGATTTCGGCTGCGACACTTGGCAGGGACCGCAAGGCCTGGGCACTACGGATTCTTGTGCGGTGCATTTCCTGGAAAACATTGCTCTACCCTCAAATGAATCGCTTGTGTCGGGCCGGGTGGATTGGAACCTGGGGGCCAGTGACAGAGTTTTCCTCCTGGTGCAGTACGGCTTCGGAAATCGCGGCATCTATGTCGATCCGATTAGCCCGGTCTTCAATGTTTTTAGCAGGCAGTCCACCTGGCAAGCGCAGCTGAGCGAGACGCACACTTTCAGCCCAACTGCGGCGAACCAGTTTCTGCTCGCGGGGATCTACGTCCACGGAGTTACCGGTGTTGCGGACTCAACGCAGGCTTTGGCAGCTTTTCCAACCGAGTTGAGCTGGTGGAATGACGGCGGTATCTTCAACGCGTTAGGTGGCTTGGACTGGTGTTGTGCGCTGCCCAGCATTGGAAGAACATTGACTTACCAAGTCTCCGACGACTTTGTGAAGACCTGGGGAAAGCATAAGTTTGGGTTTGGAGTGAGCTTTCAACGAAACGAGTGGTCAGGTTCCAATTTCAATTATAGCGGCGTAGGCCAACTGTCTCCGCAATCAATCGACGCATTTTTCTGGGGAGGAATCGATCCTGACCCGGCAAAGCAGAGCACGGATTTCATAACCCTTTACCAAACTTTTCCAGCGGTCACTCGCAGTCCTTTCGCGTTCTATCGTGTCGGGCTTTACGGCCAGGATGAGTGGCATGCCCGCTCCAACCTTACCGTCACTGTTGCCCTGCGCGCCGAACACCATTCCAATCCAGTTTGCAAAACTGACTGCTTCACCCGCCTCGCGGGTCCATTTCAATCCCTGAGCCATGACCCGGATCTGCCCTATAAGCAACTGCTCTTGGCGGGTCAAAAGCAGGCCTTTGCAAATACCGACAGCATTCTTTGGTCGCCGCGGTTCAGCTTCGCGTGGCAACCATTTGGAGTTTCCCGCAACACAGTGCTGCGCGGTGGTGTGGGCATCTTCTACGACCCCGTCGCCGGAATTCTATCCGGCGTTTTGGCCTATAATCCGCCGGTTGCAAATTCGTACACGCTCACCGGATACAATCTCGCGCCCGCCGAGACAAACAGCCTTACCCAGAACGCTATCAAGTTCAACGATGCCTTCTTGAAAGCTTTTGCAACGGGTCAGACTCTTTCCCAGATCAAGGCCGCCAATCCACAGTTTGTTCCTCCGATGATTCAAAGTCCGTCCCAATGGATGCACTCGCCCCAATATCAAAAGTGGAGCCTGCAGGTGCAACAGAGCTTGGGATCTTCCACGTCCTTAACCGTCGGTTATTTTGGAAATCACGGGCTGCATCAGTTGGACCAGAATCCAAACGCGAATGCTTTTGGTTTCGGGTCGTTCCCCGCGTCGGTCTGCAGCAGTCCGCCGGTCCCCCCTTGCGCCGACCCGCGGCTGGGCGGGGTGACGGAGTTCGACACCTCGGCCATATCTAACTACCACGGCATGGTGGTTTCCTTCGAACAGCGATTTGCTCGCTTGGGAAGCGGTCTGTTCCAGGCTAACTATACGTATGGGCATGCGTTGGACGAGGTATCCAATGGTGGGTTGAACCAGTTTACCAATGGCAGCTCTATTTTCCCGCAGGATGCCCGCAATTTACGCGGAAGTTATGGACCTGCGGAATATGACGTGCGCCATTCCCTCAACGCCAACTACGTCTGGGATCTCCCCGTCAAGGCGCTATTGCGTGGCCGCGGTTCGGATTCGTTAGTCAAAGGCTGGCAAGTATCGGGTACGATCTTTGCCCGAACAGGGATGCCCTACACGGTGATAGATTTCGCGGAAAGTGGTTTCTTGAACTCCAGAAATTTCTTTGGACTTATCTATTCCGTCCCGGTCGCTCCCCTTGGCCCCGCAAGGAGCTGCGGAAAAAGTGCGGCGATCCCCGCGTCGTCGGTACCATGCCAGCCATCGGAAGTGCTCAACGATGGCTCGCCCAATCCCGCCGCCTTGTTTTTGCAATCGGGTTGCGAGACGGGTTTCAATACCGGGAATCTCCCTGGCCCCAATGGCCCCTGCAGCGGCAAGAGCGTCACGTTTGCCCAGGGCCGGAATCATTTTCGAGGGGCGAGTTACTTCAACACAGATTTCGCGGTGATGAAAACTACCAAGATTCCTCTTTGGGAGAGCGGGACACTGACTATCGGCCTGCAGTTTTTTAATTTTTTTAACCATCCGAATTTTGGGATACCTGATCACGACAGTCCGGACTCGAGCTTTGGGCAGATCTTTTACCAGGAGCAATCCCCGACCAGCATTCTCGGATCAGGGCTCAACGCCAATGTTTCACAGCGAATGATTCAGATTCGCGCCCAGCTAAAGTTCTAATCGCGAGAAGCAGGAGTACTACCTGCGTTGCCTCGCGCTCAGAAGTTTTCCATGAGCCATATGTTGCCGGTCATGATGGAACCTTGCATAGCGAGGTGGCGACCGTCGAGCGTGGCATCCGCTTCAGAAGTTTTCCATCATCCACATGTTGTTGCTCTGATTCCTGTCAATAATGGCCAGGTGCCGGCCGTCGGGAGAGGGTAGGCCAAAACAAGTTTCGCCGCCAATGCAATTCCGCAGAGATGTCGCTTTTCCCTGAAGATCCAGATACAGCAGCTCGTTCCCCCTTTGTCCCTTCCTGGTCACAAAAAATCCCTTTTGGTCCGCCGACCAAGACAACCCGATCAATTCTCCTACTGATTGAGAAGGGATCTTGTGCATAAGCTGGCCGTGTAGCGAACGAATTTCAATCGGGCTTTCCGGACTTCGCGCCACTGCAAGACGAGTACCATCCGGGGATATGACGCAAGGCGGGACTTCAAGTACAGCGAGCTCTCGACCGAAGTCAAAGCGCGCCAACTCAGGTCCCTCGCCTTTTATCGGATCGAAAATTGAGACGATCAGTTGCTTGCGATCCTTGTCTTGTTGAGCTAGCACACACGTGCTGGAAGGCGGCCGGGCGCATGAAACATTGCCACGACGTGAGAGCTGCAATATTGTTTCTGGGGCTCCGCCGGCTAGCGGAATTCGCAGGATCGGAAAAGGAATTGCGGGGTCTTCAATACTCTCTCCGTTGGGCCAAATACTGCCGATATACCATTTGTCATCTGGACTCGTGGCTCCCAACAGCAGCGCGCCTTCGGTCCCCGAGGACACGATCGGTTCTGGCGTGTCCGAATCAAGAGATTGCTTGTACAGGCTCCAACCGTTTCCCACATTTTGAGCGACCATCACTTTACCATCGGCAGTCCAACCACGTACGCCGTCGTCGGTGTCCTCCAAAGTAAAATGTCTCACGTTACGAAGACGCGTTCCTCGAGCCTCAAGATCGGCGACGTATGAGGTAAAGAATCCCGACCACGCCACGAACGCCAATCGCTTGTTATCATTTGAGGCGCTGCCGCTAGCTACGCAAAAGCTTGGCCAATTCGTCAGCCGCCTGGGTTCCTGGAGGCGTCTGCCAGTGGCAAGATCGAGGCGCATTGTCCAGTAATTGCATACCTCACCGTTCGCGGGCTCGCTGAGGGAATAAACCAGGCGTCCATCGTGCAGCCAGACGAAGTCGTTTATCTTGGACATTTCAGAAGGTCCAAATAAGGTGACAGGGAGTCGGCTTTCTACGTTTTGACTCAACCCCGTGTCACCGGATTCATCCCTTGAAACATAGAGGTAGTATTTTCCGTCCGGAGACCAACCCCGGCAATCTGTGCCGGTGCCCTCTTTGGCTTCGTAAAACTTCCGCGCTTGCTCGCCATTCGGCCCCATGAACCAGAGTTGGCGCTCTTCCAGCTTGCTTTTATCGGTTGTGAACGAGATTGTGGTGCCATCAGGAGAAACGGCACAGCCGAGGGCATGCTCGCGAAGCTTTGTGGGCGCTCCGCCAACCACAGAAACCGTCCAGATGCTGCTGGTAACAGGACTCCAGTCTCTCGATTCTTCTGTAGCCGGATGAGCGTTAGCTAAAAACCTTTTGTTGTCCGGAAACCAGACAATTACTTCCCACTTCACACTCTGCTTCTTGAGTTCCTCAGGCTCGGGAATCGTACGAATCTCGCGGTTGTCGATGACTTTGAGGTGCAGCCCGCGAGCGTCGCTATATGCCAGGTATTTACCGTCAGGAGAAATCGCGCCGCCGAGCACAGGATTCTCGCTGGAATTCACTGTGAGTTGACGTAACTTAATTTCCGGCGCAACCGAGATTGCTTTTGGCTTTTTCATTAGCACCACAGTGAAAGCTGCAATGAAAGCTGTTGCGGCTATTCCCAAACCCATTGCCCACGCGCGCGGCAAATGCTTCGAAGCCAATTGGCGCTGCAAATCTTCCAGGTCGGCAAGCAATGCCGATGCGGTTTGATAACGAGCGGCGCGATCTTTCTCTAGGGCTTTATTGATTATGGTTTCGAGTCTGGCCGGAACGTCGGGATTCCCTCCCCGTGCCTCAGTGGGCAGCTGCTTGAGTATGGCTTCCTGAAGCGCAGGTCCCGTGTCGCCTTTGAAGGCGCGCTTTCCCGTGGCCATCTCGTAGAGCACTAATCCGAACGAAAACAGATCCGTCCGTGCGTCCAATGTCTCCCCGCGCACCTGCTCCGGAGACATGTAACCCGCCGTGCCCATCGCTGCTCCGGTGAGAGTGAGCGTGAGATTTGTGACTTGTTTTGAATCTGTCTCGGCGGGAACCGCCGGGCTCGGGTCCGAAGGATCAGATCCCTGCAACTTGGCCAGTCCGAAGTCGAGGATCTTCGCCTCACCTCGCGTGGTCACGAAAATATTCGCTGGCTTGATGTCGCGGTGCAGGATGCCGTGCGCGTGTGCCGCATGCAGCGCGTCAACAATCTGGACTCCAAACTCGAGCAGTTCTTCCTTCGGCAGCGGCTTCCCTCCGATTCGCTGCTCCAGCGTTTGCCCTTCCAGAAGTTCCATGGAGATGAACGGCGGGCCGGCGGACTCGTCAATATCGTAAATCGTGCAGATGTTGGGATGATTGAGAGCCGAGGCCGCGTGAGCCTCTCTTTGGAACCGCTCCAGCGCCTGCGGATCTCCTTTTAGCTCCGGGGGTAGAAACTTCAGTGCAATGGTGCGATGCAGCCTGGTGTCTTCCGCTTTGTAAACGACACCCATACCCCCGACACCCAGCTTCTCCAAAATCTGGAAACGTCCCAGTTTCAAGCCAGCTAGGATGGGGAATTCCTGGGGCTCTCCGGCGTTGTCGCCGGCCATGAGTTTCGCGGCGACTTCGAACGCCGGTTCTTCAATGAATTCCCGGGCCGAACTTTCGTACAAGAGGAGCGATTCGACTTCCCGGCGCAATTCGAAGTCGTCTTTGCAGGTACTTTCGAGCAACCGCGCACGCTGCTCCGCCGGGACAAGTAGCGTGGCGTGATACAGCTCTTCTACCTGGCGCCAACGCTCAGGATCCACGGCTTTCATCCCCGCTCAGTTCTCGCAAGAGCCACACCTTGGCCATCTTCCAGTCGCGCATCACCGTGTCCGGTGAAACTTTCAAGACCTCTGCGGTTTCTTTGACGTCGAGGCCGCCAAAAAAGCGCATTTCCACGACCCGGCTCTTCCGTTCATCCATAACAGCCAGCTTGTTCATGGCCTCATCGAGCGCGGCTAAGTCCGTGTCCTTTTGTAGACTTACCAGCAGCGCTTCATCGAAAGACACCCGAGCCACTTTTCCGCTGCGTTTCTGATAGCCGCGCGAACGTGCGAAATCCGTCAGGATCCGGCGCATTAACTGGGCGCACATCGCGAGAAAGTGGGCGCGATTCTGCCAGCTTACCTTCTGCACTCCCACCAACCGCAAATAGGTTTCATGGATAAGGGCTGTGGTCTGAAGCACGTGCCCGGGCCGCTCCTCCGCCATATAACGCCGCGCCGCCTGCCGAAGTTCACGGTACACCAACGGTGTCAGTTTCCGCAGGGCTTCTTCATCACCCCGGCCCCAAGCCTGGAGGAGGCCGGTCACTTCATGTGCGGAGGAGTTCGCCAAGTAACTCGCTCAAATGTTTAAGTTTGTGACTTTATTGCGCGAGCTTATCACAGCTCGCCCCTCTCCACTACCGGCTCTCACCACAGAAAAAGTTTCTTGCGTGCCAGTTTTTCCGTGGATTTCCCGCCTTACCAGATAAGCCCGGAGTTTGAATTGTTTCACGGAGACTTGAATCCGGCCCTGAGGAGGCGTCATGAAGAAATCTCGATTACTGTTCACTTTCAGCTCCGCGTTGTGCCTCCTCAGTGCTAGCGGTTGTGGCGGCGGTTCTACCCCCCGGCCCGCGCCGAGCGTCACTCTCTCTGCTTCAGCCAGCTCGGGCACTGTGGGCCAAGCTGTGACACTAACTTGGTCGAGCGCGAATGCGACATCCTGCGCAGCCACTGCAACGCCGAGCGAGGCAGACTGGTCCGGCTCGCAGTCGACGAGCGGATCAAAGTCTGTTTCGCCCGCTTCAGCAGGTAGCGTCACCTACTCTTTAACGTGTACAGGTACCGGCGGAAGCGCTTCTGGTTCGAAAGGGGTTAACTGGATCGCAGAGATCAAGATTAGCTCATCCCCGCCCCCGGGGGGCACGGTTGGAGTCACCTATTACTTGCACTCTTTGCCCTGCATTCAGGGATTTCCAGGCTGCGTGTGTGTGCCGACTTTATCTGGAGTTCGCTGCTCTCTGCGCGTCTCGGGTTTTCCATTCACCGCTTCTGGAGGGACACAACCGTACGCGTGGAGCTGGGCAGCAGCGACGGGCTCCACGCTGGCTCCGGGCCTGAATCTCTCTTCTGCAGGGGCCCTCACAGGATCACCTACGATGGCGGGAAATTTTAATGTTCAGATTACGGTCTCCGACTCGGCTTCACCGGCAATCCAGTCCAGCACGACATACAATATTGCCATCAACAACCCGCTACCTCCTGAAATCAGCACGACACGTGCACCTTCCATAGGGGCCGTGAACCTGCCATATAGCTTTATCTTTACGGCGGCGTTCGGGGTCCTTCCCCTTACGTGGAATGAAACGGGTGCTCTGCCACCGGGTTTGGCTTTGAGCGCTGACGGAGTACTCTCTGGAACGCCAACCGCGACTGGAAATTTCCCGATCACGGTCACCGCCCAAGATTCGGTCGGTCAATCTTCTGCCTCACAAGATTTCACGATTCAGATTGGCCTGCACGGATTCAAGGCGACCGGCAACATGGCAGCGGCACGCTCAAAATTCACCGCTACTCTGCTCAACAGCAGCAAAGTGCTCGTCGCTGGAGGGTTCTCCGGGAGCGCAAGCCTGGCGACGGCCGAACTTTTCGATCCAAACAGTGGCAGTTTTGCACCAACCGGTAGCATGGGAGCTGCTCGCTTCGCGCACACGGCGACGCTGCTCAGCGATGGGAAAGTGCTTGTAACGGGAGGAGAAGACGTCAACGGTAATTTCCTTGCGACAGCAGAGCTGTTCGATCCGGCCAGCGGAATTTCCTCGCCAACCGGCGGTCTGGCAACTGCGCGCAGCAATCACACTGCGACTCTGCTCAAGAATGGAAAGGTGCTGATAGTCGGGGGAGATGGGCCCGGAGTCGAACTCTCGAGTGCCGAATTATTCGATCCGGTCACCGGCGTCTTCTTGCCAACCGGCAGTCTAACCACTGGCCGCTCTGGGCACACAGCCACCTTGCTTAATGACGGGAAGGTACTCGTCACCGGAGGATTGGGCGGCAGCCTATATCTGGAGAGTGTTGAGCTTTTCGATCCGGCCAGCGGAAGTTTTGCCCCGGCTGGTAGCATGACAACAGCTCGCGTAGAACATACGGCGACGTTACTGAACGGTGGCAAAGTGCTCGTAGTGGGATTAGATGCCAACGCAAACGGGCTTCCCGCTGCGGAGCTCTACGACCCAAGCACTATGAGTTTTGCGGCCACAAATTCCATGCCGAGCCCACGGAGTCTGCATACGGCGACACTGCTCGACAATGGCCAAGTGCTCGTTGTCGGCGGCGCGAGCTTCTTTACCTCGGGCGGAGAGAGCGATTCGCTCTCGTCAGCGGAACTATTCGATCCGTCCAGTGGGACTTTCGCACCCACCGGAAGCATGGGAATTACGCGTAGATTGCATGCAGCGACGTTGCTTACAGACGGCAAAGTGCTAGTGATGGGTGGAATCGACTTGAACAGAAACGTGCTGGCGACAGCGGAGCTGTACCAGTAGCGCACCAGCAGCTCACCAGTAAGGCGAACAGTCGCTTTCTCGCGCATCGATTGCGGTCACGTCAATCAATGAGCAGCCGGACATCATATATCTCCGGTCTGGACCCAAAAGGAATGGTGGCTCGTGGGGACTCGAACCCCAGACCCCAGGCCTCTACCCTGCCGAGGTAGCCGCACCGCATTGATGCGTCTCGATCTTTTCCGCATCGCCCTGACCTGTTTCAGCTTGCCGCAAAATTCGTCAGCGCTCATCAGTAGTCGGAAAAATTCGTACTGGCTACAGTCTCCGCTACATCGCCAACGTTCTTGCTAATTCAATCACGACCGCTGATGATTTTTTGGGTGCAAGATTGGGTGCAACTTAGAAGAGGGGAAAATGGCTCCAGATTTCTCGTAAGCGACACCAAAGACGGCACTTAGACTTTTGACCGCCTCGGCTGTTAACCGAAGGGTTGCTAGTCCGAATCTAGCCCGGGGAGCCAAATCTTCTCCTGAGGCCGATTTGCTCCGCAACTTCCATTCGGAATTTCGTGTTCTTGCATCATCTTGACGTACCCCGTCGGTCTCCTCGCCGTCACTCGCATTCGCGGTCCCCGTGAACGGTTTCAGGACACCAGGGCAGGCGCAGGGTGCACCTGGCGCTCTATCTCGGAGATCTTGCCGGAACGCCTTGTAACTTCCAGATCAAAGAAAGTTTGGAGGTTCAGCCAGAACTCGGCGTTCGTGTTGAAGTATCGCGCCAGGCGCAGCGCGGTCTCCGCAGTGATTCGGCGCCGCTCGTGCACT
>Ga0137404_10003384_pt1 | contig 10667 bp, 9 predicted proteins | sample CZOMad2_1_16fung_FD_108285 | JGI IMG/M metagenome (GOLD analysis project Ga0137404, IMG submission 108285) | Vadose zone soil fungal communities from Angelo Coast Range Reserve, California, USA - CZOMad2_1_16fungal (Illumina Assembly) | ecosystem: Environmental > Terrestrial > Soil > Vadose zone... | reverse complement strand
GGTGACGGCCTGGCGCAGCCTGGCCCACTTCGTGGCCGAGCCGCCACCGGCCGATTGGCGCAAGCAACTGGCGCTGCGGCTGGGGCAGCGGCCGCGGCGCATCGGCGCCTGGACCGAACTGGCGCTGTTCGGCGCGCGCCAGTGCCTGGACGCCGCCGGGGAAGCGGCGTTGCCCGCGGGCGTTCATCTGCGTGTGGCCAGCCTGAGCGGCCCGCGCAACGCGACGCGCGCGATCATCGAACAGGGCGCCCTGGGGCTGCCGATGCCGTTCAGCTTCATGCAAAGCCAGCCGAGCCAGATGCTGGCGGCGCTGAGCCAGCACCTGGGGTGGTCGGGCGATGCCCGCTTCACGCTGGGCCGCGACCGCGACACCTTGCTGCGCATGGCGCAGCGGGAGTGCGGCGCCGCGGGCGTGCTGATCGGCTGGGTCGAAGAAGACCAGGCCACCGAGTGGTGGCGGCTGGCGGCCGTTTCCGACTGACCCGGTTCGCGTGGAAGCACGCGTCCGTGCGCCCGAGACGTCCTTGACGGTCAATACATAGGAATTGTCTATTGAAACAATTCCATCAATCAATTTCCTAAACCGACAACAGGTCAACACAATAGCCCTGTGGATGCGAACTACTCTCATTTGAACGACTCTCATTGGTATCGCGTCCGCTGCATTCCAACCCACCCAAGAGGATCCAAAACCATGTCTCTGATCAACACCCCAGTCCAGCCATTCAAGACCCAGGCCTTCAAAAACGGCAAGTTCATCGAGGTGTCCGACGCCAGCCTGAAAGGCAAGTGGTCCGTGCTGATCTTCATGCCGGCAGCCTTCACCTTCAACTGCCCGACCGAAGTCGAAGACGCGGCCGACAACTACGCCGAATTTCAGAAGCTGGAATCCGAGGTCTACATCGTCACGACCGACACCCACTTCTCGCACAAGGTGTGGCATGAGACCTCGCCGGCCGTCGGCAAGGCCAAGTTCCCGCTCGTCGGCGACCCGACGCACACGCTGACCCGCATGTTCGACGTGCACATCGAAGAAGAAGGCCTGGCGCTGCGCGGCACCTTCATCATCAACCCCGATGGCGTCATCAAGACCGCCGAGATCCACGACAACGCCATCGCGCGCGACGTCAAGGAAACGCTGCGCAAGCTGAAGGCAGCCCAGTACGTGGCCAAGAACCCCGGCCAGGTGTGCCCGGCCAAGTGGCAGGCAGGCGCCGCGACGCTGACCCCGTCGCTGGACCTGGTCGGCAAGATCTGACTCTAGAGAGCGGCATTAGCGGGCGGCCCGGCGCCGGGCCGCCCCAAGCCGGGCCACGCCCCCCTCGGGGGCAGCTTGCAGCGCAGCTTGCAAGCGTGGGGGCTTCATGACTCGACAGGACCTTCGGGCCCTGTCGACAGCGCCCGCTGCTGCGTGGGTGCTGTCGACCGGGCCCGTGTCGTCTCGCCCGTTGAACCAAACCAAGAAAGGAATCTCGCCATGCTCGACGCCACCATTCAGGCCCAACTCAAGGCCTACCTCGAACGCATCGATCAACCTGTCGAACTGATCGCATCGCTGGACGACCGCCCCGCGTCGCAGGAAATGCGCACGCTGCTGGAAACCATCGCGACGCTGTCCGAACACGTGACCGCGCGCTTTGACGGCCAGCACGACCGCCGCCCATCGTTCCAGGTCACCCGCGCCGGTGCCGACATGGGCCTGCGTTTCGCCGCCGTGCCGATGGGCCACGAGTTCACCTCGCTGGTCCTGGCGCTGCTGCAGGCCGGCGGCTACCCACCCAAGGTCGAGGCCGAGTTGCAAGAGCAGATCCGCGCGCTCGACGGCGACTTCGTCTTCGAAACCTGGATGTCGCTGACCTGTCACAACTGCCCGGACGTCGTGCAGGCGATCAACCTGATGGCGGTGCTGAACCCGCGCGTCAAACACGTGGCGATCGACGGCGGTCTGTTCCGCGAAGAAGGCGAACAGCGCCAGATCCTGGCCGTGCCGATGGTGTTCCTCAACGGCCAAGCGTTCGGCTCGGGCCGCATGGAACTGGCCGAGATCGTCGCCAAGCTCGATACCAACTCGTCCTCGCGCGACGCCGCCAAGCTGGACGCCAGGCCGGCCTTCGACATGCTGGTGGTCGGTGGCGGCCCGGCCGGTGCGGCCGCGGCCGTGTACGCCGCGCGCAAAGGCATCCGCACCGGCGTGGTGGCCGAGCGTTTCGGCGGCCAGACCCTGGACACCCTGGGCATCGAGAACTTCATTTCGGTGATGGAGACCGAAGGGCCGAAGTACGCCGCAGCGCTGGAAGCCCATGTGCGCGCGTACGAGGTCGACATCATGAACGGCCAGCGCGTGGACAAGCTCGAACCGGCCGCCGAACCCGGCGGCATGGCGACCGTGCACCTGGCCAACGGCGCGACGCTGCAGGCGCGCAGCGTGATCCTGTCCACCGGCGCACGCTGGCGCAACGTCAATGTGCCGGGCGAAGCGGAGTACCGCAACAAGGGCGTGGCTTACTGCCCGCACTGCGACGGCCCGCTGTTCAAGGGCAAGAAGGTCGCGGTGATCGGCGGAGGCAACTCGGGCGTCGAAGCAGCGATCGACCTGGCCGGCATCGTGCAGCACGTGACGCTGGTCGAGTTTGCAGACCAGCTGAAGGCCGATGCGGTGCTGGTCAACAAGCTCAAGAGCCTGCTCAACGTGACGATCCACACCAACGCGCAGACCACCGAGATCACCGGCGTTGGCGGCCGGGTGAACGGCCTGCGCTACAAGGACCGGGCCAGCGGCCAGGAGCATCTGGTCGAACTGGCCGGCGTGTTCGTGCAGATCGGCCTGGTGCCCAACACCGAGTGGCTGAAGGGCACGATCGAGCTCAGCAAGTACGGCGAGATCATGGTCGACGCCAAGGGCGCGACCAGCATGGCCGGCATCTTTGCCGCCGGCGACGCGACCACGGTGCCGTTCAAGCAGATCATCATCGCCGCGGGCGATGGCGCGAAGGCGGCACTGGGTGCTTTCGATCACCTGATGCGCAGCAGTTCGCCGGTGACTTGAGCCCCCGGCCTGCGGAGATACCGCAGGCCGCCCCCCGCGGGGGGCGCTCAGCCGCCTTGGGGCGGCGCGGCGCCAGCTGAGCTCGCGTTGAATACCGTCGATGGCTCGGTCAGCGCAGGTCGCCCGCGAGACTGGCCAGCGTTTCCGGGGCGATGACCACGTGGGCCGGGTAGTTGCGGTGGTCGCACCCCAGCTTCACCAGCGCCCCGGCGCGAACCGCGTCACGCGCTCCCTTCGGAAACTCGAAACGCAAAAAGTGCACCGCCGAGGTCTTCTCGTCGGTCTCGCGGTCCAGGTCTTCGTCGGCGACGGCGTAGACGCGGGCATGGCCTTCTACCTCGACGAACATGCAATCTTCCACGCCGATCAAGCGCGCCAGCTCGCGCTTGCGCTCGTGCACGTCGGGGTATTCGATCAGCATCGTGGCCTTCCAGTTGCCGCCGTCGGGTACCAGCGGCTGGTAGGCGTCGATCTCGCTCTGGATGCCGTCTTCGTCGAAGATTTTCTCGATGTACAGCATCTCCTGGATCTGCCGGCGGATGGTTTGCTCGTCCTCGAACTGCAAGTTCAGGTGCTCGCCCAGCTCCACCGAGCGCAGCCGCCGGTGCGCGATGAAAGCCGGCTTGTTGGCCTGGCGCACCTTCGAATAGGCCTCTAGTGTCATCAGGCTGTCGCGAGAAATGGTCATGCCCTTCGTCTCCTTCATCATCACAGCCCGTAGGCAATGCGCAGCAGGCTCAGCGGGTGAGCGAGCGTCGCGGCTGGCGCCCCCTGCTGTGCCATGCCTTGGGCAATGTGGTGGCCCGCAAGCTGGCAATCCGAACTGATGTAGTCGGGCTGATTCGTCGCCATCGCCTTGAACACCGGCTTGCCGATCTTCATCGCGACAAGGTGCGTCGGCGTCTTCACGCCATAGGTACCGGCGTGGCCCGAGCAACGCTCCACCGTGTTGAGCTGCACCGCGACCGCCCGGCCGATCAGCTTGAACATCTCTTCGGTCTTCTTGCCGATCTTCTGCACGCGGCCGTGACAGGGGATGTGGTAACTCACCTTGCCCAGGTCCTGTTTGAAATCGGTCTTCAGCAAGCCATCGCGGTTGCGCGCGACCAGGTACTCGAAGGGGTCGAACATCGCCTCCATCACCGCCTGCGTGTCGGCGCAATCGGGGAACAGCAGCGGCAGCTCCTGCTTGAACATCAGCGTGCAGCTCGGTATCGCGCTGAGGATCGCAAACCCCTCACGCGCGTACCTCACCAGCACCGGGATGTTGGCCTGCTTGTGCTTGGCCACCGCGTCGAGGTCGCCGAGTTCGAGCTTGGGCATGCCGCAGCAGCTTTCTTTCTCGACGATGGTGTACGGAATCTCGTTGTGCTCCAGCACCTTGATCAGGTCGTGGCCGATGCCGGGTTCGTTGTAGTTGACGAAGCAGGTGGCGAATACCGCCACCTTGCCGGGCGTCAGCGCGCCATCCTTCACCGTGGTGGCGCTGCCCTTCTTGTCGGCGCTCCAGCGAAAGCGGCTGCTCGCCAGGTCGGGCAGCCAGGCATCGGGGTGCACGCCGAGCGTCTTGTCGAGCAGCTTGCGCATCGGCTTTGTCTTGTTCAGCGCATTGACCGCCTGCACGACGATCGGGATGCCGGCGAACTGGCCGTGCGTGTCGGTGGAAGCCAGCAGTTTCTCGCCGGCACCGACCTCGCCGTTCTTGAACTTGATGGCCTTGGCGCGCAGCATGGTGTGCGGAAAATCGAGGTTCCACGGGTGCGGCGGCACGTACGGGCACTTGGTCATGTAGCAGAGGTCGCACAGGTAGCACTGGTCGACCACGTTCCAGTAGTCGGTCTTGGCAACCGCTTCGACCTCGCCGCTTTCGCTGGCGTCCACCAGATCGAACAGCGTGGGGAACGATTGGCACAGGCTCACGCAGCGCCGGCACCCATGACAGATGTCGAAGATGCGCTCCATCTCGTGAAGGCAGGCGTCTTCGTTGTAGAAATCCGGGTTCTTCCAGTCAATCGGGTGGCGCGTCGGCGCTTCGAGATTGCCTTCTCGGTTCATGGAATCTCCTCTTGTGGGAGCAAGCTGGTGACCGGCGAGGCCGTGAGCCGAAGCGCCGGACCGCCCCAAACCGGCCCGCGCCCCCTCGGCGGGGGGCGGGCCGATGTACCCATCGACCGGGGGTCGGTTAATCCACCAACGCGTCGAGTGCCTTTTGATAGCGATTGGCATGCGAGCGCTCGGCCTTGGCCAAGGTCTCAAACCAATCGGCAATCTCATCGAAACCTTCGGAGCGAGCGCTCCTGGCCATGCCGGGATACATGTCCGTGTACTCGTGGGTTTCGCCCGCGACGGCTGCCTGCAGGTTCAGGCGGCTTGACCCGATCGGCAAGCCCGTGGCGGGATCGCCCACGGTTTCCAGAAATTCCAGATGGCCGTGCGCATGGCCGGTTTCGCCTTCTGCGGTGGAACGGAACAGCGCCGCCACGTCGTTCTGCCCTTCGATGTCGGCCTTGTTTGCGAAATACAGATAGCGGCGGTTGGCCTGTGACTCACCCGCAAAGGCGTCCTTCAGGTTTTGCTCGGTCTTCGATCCTTTTAAGCCCATGTCACTCTCCTGCATGTAAGTCAATTGGACGCGGCTGGCTGAGAATCAGGCAGCACGGTGGAACCGTACCGCAGCATCGCGTGCACTGCAATAAAAAGCTTCAATGCACTGCATAGCACGCTGCTATGTTTGAGGGTTAACGTGAAAGGTCTGTCGCTCAGCACCTTCTCGCGCTGCAGTGCGCCTGTTTGATAGACTTGCTTTCTGTTGGGGGGGTAGCTCAGCTGGGAGAGCGTCGCGTTCGCAATGCGAAGGTCGGGAGTTCGATCCTCCTCCTCTCCACCAACATGCAATCCAACACGGGCCCTCGCGGCCCGTTTTCTTTGCGGCTCAGCGGCTCGGCCAGAACGAGCGCTGCAACGCGATCGTCTCTTCGGCGATACCGGGCACCGGGCCGATCACTTCCACCGCCTTGTGGCCGTGCTGGAACACCTGCCGACACGGCAGGTTCATCGTCGGGTTCTCGGGGTGTTCGCCGGTTTCGGCGAGCAGCTGTGCCTCGGTCATGCCGAACACCACCCGGCCGATGTTGGCCCAGTACGCCGTGCCGGCGCACATGCAGCAGGGCTCGACCGCGGTGTACAGGGTGCAGCCCCACAGGAACTCGGGCGTGAAATTGGTCGCTGCGATGCGGGCAAGGGTCGACTCGGCATGGTTCACCGTGTCGATGTTGCATTGCTCCAGCAGCACCGTCTCTTGATCGGGGCCGACCAGCACGGCGCCGAACGGGTGATGGCCCAGGCCGACCGCGCGGCGCGCCACGTCGTTCGAGCGGCGCAGGTGGCGAAGAATCTGTTCGGCAGTGGGTGCAAGTCCCTGGGAGGGCAAGGTGGACATCGAGAATCCTTTTTGACTCGTGGCCCACAGACTGCAGGGAAACAGGCGTCGGCGCAAGCGCCGATCGTGGCACACGGCACGGTCACGAGCACGCCCGCGCGGCTCTCGCGCCATGTCGCACTTGTCTTGGCTGTCAGTGCGTCACATCAGCCATGCGACGGCTGACCGTGGGCCAAGCGAGTTGGTGCCCGACGGTCGCTCGCGCAAAGAAATAGTTGGCGCGGCCCTTGTCGCTGAGGCGGTCGAGATTGACCTGCCCTCGCCCGTCGCACGGAAACGCATAGCCGTGCCCTGCATGCGCCAAGTCCGCAAATCGCAGTTCGTAGTCCGAATCACCGAATGCACAAACGTCTTTCATGACAAGCTCCGCAGGTGTGACAGGTCGATGCTGAAAGACTAGGCGTCGGCAGGCGGGATGCCATCGGCCGAAAGTCATCGCGGCCGATGGACGAAAGTCATGTGCGAGGCAATCTCAGCGGGCGCGGCCATCGCACCCGGCACTTCTCGCGATCACCCGGCGATGGCTATCGCGCGTAGTAGGCCCTGAACCACTCCGTAAAACGCGCCAGTCCGGTCTCGATCGAGGTGCTCGGCCGGAACTGCACCCACTGCGCCAGCGCCTCGATGTCCGCATAGGTCGCGGGCATGTCGCTCGGCTGCATCGGCAGCATGCAAAGGCTGGCCTGGCGACCGAGGCAACGCTCCAGCGTGGCGATGAAATCCATCAGTGGCACAGGGCTGTGGTTGCCGATGTTGAAGATCTTGGCCGGTGGTTCGGCCGCGACAGCAACCGGCGCACGGTCGACCACACGAACCACGCCCTCGGCAATGTCGTCGACGTAGGTGAAGTCTCGCGCCATGTTGCCGTGGTTGTAGACGTCGATGCTGCGGCCTTCGAGGATCGCCTTGGTGAAACTGAAGTAGGCCATGTCGGGCCGGCCCCAGGGTCCGTACACGGTGAAGAAGCGCAGGCCGGTGGTGGGCAGGCGATACAGGTGGCTGTAGCTGTGCGCCATCAGTTCGTTGGCTTTTTTCGTCGCGGCGTACAGGCTGACCGGGCGGTCGACCGGGTCCGACTCGGAGAACGGCATCTTCGTGTTGCCGCCGTACACGCTGGAACTGCTGGCATAGACGAGGTGCTCTACGCCGTGATGCCGGCAGCCTTCCAGGATGTTGACGAAACCGACGAGGTTGCTGTTGGCATACGCATGCGGATGGGTCAGCGAGTAACGCACCCCCGCCTGGGCCGCCAGGTGCACCACCCGTTGCACACGCTCTTGGGCAAACAGCGCGGCGGTGGCCGCCGAGTCGGCGATGTCGAGCCGCTCGAAACGAAAGCCGGCATGCCGGCCGAGTTGCGCCAGGCGGTCTTCTTTCAGCTGGGGATCGTAGTAGTCGTTGAGGTTGTCGATTCCAACGACTTCGTCGCCCCGCGCCAGCAAGCGTTCGCAGGTGTGCATGCCGATGAAACCAGCCGCGCCAGTCACGAGAATCTTCATGTTCCGCGGTGCCTCATCGTGCGTGCCAGTGTATTCAAGCGCGCGCTCATCGGTTTTCGCTCGGGCCGGCGATGACCAGCGCCATCGCGCGCTCTTGGCGGATCAGCGTCAGCGCTGGCGGGCGGTCGGAGCCCGGGGCGCCGAGGCGGTCGACGCGGACGATCGCCGCCTCGCCGGGTTGCGGCCCGCGCAACGGCGCCGCCTGACCGCGGTAGAAACCGGCGCTGGGTTGGTGGAGACGCCATTGCACCAGCGGCCATCCGCGCTCGCGCGCCTCGGCCGCCAGGACACGCACCGGCCCATGCAGCGCCTCGGCCCACCACGGAACGACCTGGGCGCTCATCCACAAGCCCGCCACAGCCGCCGCGCCCAGCAGCGCAGCGACACCGCGCTCGGGCCGCAGTTGCGCCAGCAGCGCCGCGGCGCCAATGCCAAGCAACGCCAGCGCGGCGAACAGCAGCGACGGCGCGGCAGGCAGCGTCGCGGGGTCGAGCAGCAGGCGCCAGTACGCGTCGCCCCAGCGTGCCGCTGCTGCCGCGGCCAGGGCCGACGAACTGGCACCCAAGGCCACCAGCACTGCACTGGCCAGGAACACCGCCTTGGAACACAGCCCCGACACCGGCCCCGACACCAGCTTGCGCGCGGCCAGCAGAGCAAACGGCGTGTAGCCGTAGAGCACATAGTGCGGCAGCTTGGTGCCCGAGAGCGAGAAAAAGACGATCACGAAAGCCGCCCACGCCAGCAGAAACCGCGTCTCGCTGGCCAGGGCGCCGCTGCGCCACTTGCGCCACGCGGCCGCGCCAAGCGGTGCCAGCAGCGGCGTCCAGGGCAGCATGAGCAGCGGCAAGAACACCAGGTAGTACGCCATGCTGCCGCCGTGCCCTTCGAGCGGCCCGCGGAACCGATCGATGTTGTGGCGCATGAAAAAGCCGTTGATGAACGCGGGGCCATGCCGCCACCACGCATACGCATACCAAGGCACTGCGATCACGGTGCCCAGCGCCCAGGCCCAACGGTCGGACAGCATGCGGCCCAGCGTTCGCCAGTCGTTCTTGTTTCGGCCCGCCGCCGCCCAGACCACAAAGGCACCGATGGGCACCAGCACCGCCACCGGACCCTTGGCCAGAAGTCCGAGGCCGGCCCAGGCGAAACCACGACGCAGCACGCGCTGGGCGTGTGCCGGCACTGGGCCTTCAGGGTGCGCCGCCGAGCTCTCGCAAAAACGCCACAGGTCGAACATCGTGAGCACCAGCAGCACGTTGAGCAGCGCATCGGCGGTCGCAGCGCGACCGATGAGCAGCGGGCCCAGGCTGGTGGCCACCATGACCCCAGCCGCCATGCCGACCCTGGCGCCCCAGCGGCGCGCGGCGAAGGCCCAGGCAGCCAGGCACCAGCCCCAGGCGCACAGCGCCGACGGCAGGCGCACCGCGAATTCGTTGCTGCCGAAAGCCGCCAGGCTCGTCGCCTGCAGCCAATAGACCAGGATCGGCTTGTCGAACCGGTCGGCACCGTTGAGCGTGGTGTGGCCCCAGTCGTTCGAGGCCAGCATCTCGCGGCTGGCCTCTGCGAAGGCGCCCTCGTCGACATCGAACAGCGGCGCCGCGCCCAGCCACAACAACCACCAGAGCAGCAGCAGCGCGGCGACCACGACCATTATTTTTCGGCGGGCGCGATCGGCCCTGTCGTCGCCCGCTCCGTGCGCCAGCCCGGCCTGCTGCGGCGTGGACGTCATGCCTGGGTCGCGTCGCCGCCGCGGTGCCAGCCGGCGTCCGCTGCCGGCGCCAAAGCCTCGCGTTGGCGATAGGGTGCGGCCTGCCCGCGGTCGTAGTAGATGCGGATCAGCAGCTCTGCCACGACACCGGTCGTGATGAATTGCAGCCCGCCGATGACGAGGAAAAATCCCAGCGACAGCAGGGGCCGTGCACCGATGGCTTCGCCGTGCAACTTGAGCCAGAACAGCCACGTCAGGATCAAGCCGCCCAGCGACGATATGGCCAGGCCCACGCCACCGAAAAAGTGCCCCGGGCGGGATCCGAAGTTGAGGAAGAAGTGCATCGCCAGCAGGTCGGTGATGACGCGGAAGGTGCGCGAGAGCCCGTACTTCGACACCCCCGCGTGGCGCGCACGGTGGTTGACCGGCTCCTCGGACATGCGCTCGGGCGAGGTCACCGTGGCCAGCCACGCCGGCATGAAGCGGTGCATCTCGCCATACAGGCGCACCTGCCGAAGCACGTCGGCGCGGAATGCCTTGAGGCTGCAGCCGAGGTCGTGGAAGGCGAGACCGGTCGAGCGGCGGATCAGCCGGTTGGCGAGCATCGACGGCAGGCGGCGCAGCCACAGGCCGTCTTGTCGGTTGACGCGCCATCCGGCGACCAGGTCGAGGTCTTCGGTCAGCAGCCGGGCCACCAGTTTCGGGATGTCGCGCGGATCGTTCTGCAGGTCGCCATCCATCGTGACGATGACGTCGCCACGCGCGGCGTCGATGCCGGCTTGCATGGCCGCCGTCTGGCGAAAGTTGCGCGTCAGCCGGATCACGCGCACATGGGGCCCCCGGCGCAGCGCGGCCCGTTCAAGCGCGGCGCCGGTCCCGTCGGTGGAGCCATCGTCGACGACGATCGACTCGAATCGGCTGTCCGCCGGCCACTTGTCGAGCACGCGTCCGATCTTGCCGGTCTCGTTGAGC
>Ga0137404_10003378_pt1 | contig 10675 bp, 8 predicted proteins | sample CZOMad2_1_16fung_FD_108285 | JGI IMG/M metagenome (GOLD analysis project Ga0137404, IMG submission 108285) | Vadose zone soil fungal communities from Angelo Coast Range Reserve, California, USA - CZOMad2_1_16fungal (Illumina Assembly) | ecosystem: Environmental > Terrestrial > Soil > Vadose zone... | reverse complement strand
CGGTTTGCGCGGCTGGACAGCTGTCGAGATGCGCAAACTTACGGCGCGAAAACGGTTCGAGCTTGTTCATTTGAATGAGCCGCACGCTTTGACGGCCGCATGGCTGGCGAGGGCTCACGCGCGTGTTCCATTGCTGCTCTCTCGCCGAATTGGATTCCCGCTACAGAGAAATGCGGTGTCCCAGGCGCGATACCGCGCCGTGGAACGATTCCTCGCCAACAGCAAAGATGTGGCACAGAGCCTGGTTGATTCAGGCATCGCGGCAGAGAGAATTTCGATCGTGAATGAGGGTGTGGAAATCTCTCCATTGCGAACACTCGAACAACGAGGCAGCGCGCGGAAGCGCTGGGGCGTGCGAGACAGCGAATTCTTGTTCGGATGCGTCAGTGTTTTTGTACCGGAGAAGGGACAGCGGCACTTGATCGAAGCACTCCCTCTAGTGAGAGCGCTGCACCCCGAGGTGCGGCTGCTGCTCGCAGGAGACGGCGCCTGCCGCGCCGAACTGGAGGCTCTTACAAGACGGCTTGGGCAGACAGAAGCGGTGCTTTTCCCGGGATTCGTAAAGGAAGTTGCTCAAGTGTACGCGGCTCTCGACGCGTTTCTGTTCCCGTCGGAGTTTGAAGGCCTGGGAACCGCATTGCAAGCAGCGATGGCCGCAGGCCTGCCTTGCATTTCGACAAAGCGTGGCGCGCTCGGCGAAGTCGTGGATAGCGAACGAACCGCATTGGTGGTGGAACCCAACGGCAAGGAGTTTGCCGCCATGATGTTGCGACTGATCAATGATGAAGAACTTCGAAAGAAGCTCGGCGATGTTGGCCGTTGCGAGGTGGAACAGCGTTTTTCGGCAGCTCGCATGGTCGAAAACACCATTCTCGTGTACGAGGACGTGCTCAAGAAAAGGCGAGGAGCATGATAACCCAGGAACTCACGGTGATTCAGAAAGCTGTCTTGAACGAGCTTCCGGCGCTTGGATTGGCGCCAGGCGCGAACGTGCTCGATGCGCCGTGCGGCGGATCGGCAGCGCTAACGCTGGCTTTGATCGAGAAAGGGTTCCATGCAATCGGAGCCGACGTCGATCCCGAAGCAGCGACGCGTCTTGGAAACGCTTTCTCGAAGGTAGACCTCAACGTGGCGCTTCCTTGGCCGAACCAGAGTTTTGAAGCAATTTTTTCAACGGAGGGGATCGAGCATCTCGAGAATCATTTTTCGTTCCTGCGCGAGATGAGCCGCGTCCTCAAGCCGGGCGGCATCCTGGTCCTCACAACACCGAACATCACGGCGCTCCGGTCTCGCGTACGTTTCTTCGGCAGCGGTTTTTTCGGACGCGACGCCAGGCCACTCAATGAATCCTCACGGCATCCGCTTCATCATATTGGGCTCGCGACATTTCCTGAATTGCGTTACGAATTGCATATGTCCGGCTTCCGCCTGGTGCACGTGCGGCATACGCACATCAAGCCGGTGAGCTATCTCTATGCGATTTACGCTCCGTGGATGTGGCTCTACACGCGCCTGGCGTTCCGGAAGGAAAAGGATCCCGCTCAGAAACAGAGAAACAAAGAGATTCTGTCGACCCTGCTCTCCCCTGCTGTTCTATTTGGGGAATGCCTGATGCTGACCGCAAAAAAAAAATAACCGGGAAAATCGGGTAGAAACGGTTGCAAAAAGGATGAAGCGCTTAGCAGATTTTAGGATCTGCCAAGCGCTTCAGACTTTCTTGTAACTTTTGCGTCAGTTTTCTGTCTTCTTTTTTGTTCCAGGCGTTTCCCTCCTATCCGCTCGCCGTCTTACGTCAAGCTATCTTGGGAATTGAACAACCCATCGCCCCTTCGGTTCGAGGAACTCCACGCCAATGGCAAAGCCGTCGCCTTGCAATGGCTGGCAGTAAGCAACACGACCCGAGGAGCGAAACTCACCGGTGCGCGAGGCGAAAACCAGAGGTTCGCCTTCTTCCCAGCGGCGCACACTGACCACGCGCGCGCCACGCGCACTCACATTCTCAGTAAAAGTCGATTCCGAGCCCGGCGCCTCACGATGGCCATCGATCAGAACGGGAATTTCCATCGGAATGCGTCGTTCGACTCTGTGAAACGAAAATCTCTTCGCGTGAGGCATGGTTTTTCTCATCCTCACAGGCACGCGGCGATGCGCGTGAGATTTTGAACGCTGCTCCTGCCAGGGTGCTTCATGGCATAGAGGGCGCGGTCCGCGGCGCCAAGAAGTCTTTCCGGCGTGTCGCCATCTTCCGGGAAAGCCGCGACACCCGCACTGACGGAAAGCGCGGGATGCTCCGGCTCAGCGGAGAGGCGCTCGCGGATTCGAGAGACGACGCGAGACGCAGTGTCCTTGCCGGCTTCCGGGAGAACCAGCGCAAATTCGTCGCCGCCGTATCGCGCGGCGGTGTCAATCGCCCGCGAATGATTGCGCAAAATCTTGGAGATGCGCACCAGCGCGCGGCTGCCGGTCAGATGTCCGTATTGGTCATTGATGATCTTGAGGCCGTCCATGTCGAGAAGCACGACGCTGAAGGGCCGCTGTGTGCGGCGAGAGCGGTCAAGCTCCGCTTCGAGAACGCTGATGAGCCGGCGGTAGTTCGACAAACCCGTGAGTGGATCGGTGATAGCCATCGAGCGCACTTGCTCAAAAAGGCGAGCCTGATCCAGCAGCGCGCCGGAAAGCATAACGACGTAACTAAATGTCTTGGTCAATTCCGAAAGAAAAAAGGGACCGTCGAAAAGCTGCCGGGAAAATGCCGCTGATAGGTGGCAGACGACATTGAGAGAGACCACGATCAGGAGAGAGTGATCAAAAAGGCTGGCAGTGCCTTTCTTGTCTCTGTCGTTCTTGAGGCGCTGACGAAAACAAACGGCGGCAACCATGAACAGCCCAGCGGGCAACAAATCCCAAGGACGCGACAAGAGGTTCGCGGCATGCGCGATGGGAGCGGCTGGCGCAGCGAGAAACGCGGCGCTCGTCATGTAGGCAGCCAAGGCAACGACAAGCAACCCGGCTGCGGTTTCCTTGCTGGGCTGCCTCGCCGTGGGCATGTAGCGCTCGACAGCGATGGCAGCGAGCAACAGGACGGCGAGTAACGTCCGGCTCACCATCCAACCCATGGGGATGTACGAGAGGTCAAAGGCACCGGAGTTCAGAGAATCGTTCAGCCCAAAGCACCCAACAGTCTCAATGATTCCCGAAAGCACAAACCCAAACGCAAGAATCAAGGCTGTACGATCGTGGGTGCCGCGAAAACGGACCAGGGCATTCGCGGCATAGCAAAAACTGACGAGCGTGCCGCCAACTTCCAGATACAGATAGGTTTGCGGAGAGCTAGCAGCGCTTATTTGCCGCAGGGAGAAGACGACGGCAAGAAAAAGGGCGAGGGACAGTGCGCCAGTTACGACCAGAACACGTTTATGAAGGTTCCGCGTGGAAACCGAATCGCTGTCCCCGCCGAGAAACCCTGTGATCGTACCCCAAACACCCACAATATCCCCCAAATGCCGAAGAAAAGCTGCCAACTAGCGAGGAATGCAAGTTTGTGCCCTTTTCCGTCTGGAAATTGGCTCTCGTAATCTGTTGAAATTAAATTGGTTATAGACTTGTGTCACGGGCACAGAAACTCTTTGGGACACGGCGAGACGGCTGCGATCCGCACAGTTTTGCAGATTGGCGCGCTATCATTTTTGTTTCGTTAGAGTTACCGGTCGGAAGGCTAGTATCAGGCAGGAATTCGGGACTGTCTCAGCTTGAGACAGTCTCAACATTTGAAACAGCATGTAGCTTAGTCGGTGCGCCCCCCTATAACTTAGGTTTTGGCGGGGGCAGCTCCCGAGCAGCCACAGTATCGGCGAAGCCACAGGTCTTGTGGGAACCGTCGCAGAACGGCTTGTTGGCGGAGTGCCCGCAACGGCAAAGCCCGATCGTGGTCCGCCCGGCCAGGCCAAAGGGCTTTCCTTCGGGATCAAAGATCTCGAAGTCGCCTTCTACCCGGATAGATCCGTTGTGATTCACAGTTATTCTCGTGGCCGCCATTTTTTCTCCTGAAGAACAGAGAGTATGCCCATACTCGCGCGCAGCGACAAGCAGAAAGGCACGCCCCCCACCCCCCACCATTTTGTATGAATGTCAAAAGAAAGGGCTTACAAAATTTGCATTTCGTAAATGATTGATTCTAAAGGGTGGCGATCGAGCCGTGACCCCACGATCAACAACGCTGTCGAGAAACAAAAAAGGCGGCAGTAGTACTCGCCGCCTTTCTAATTTTCAGAATAATTCCTAAAAACAGTCTAGCAGTTTTGCCGGGGGAAGTCCAGGAAAATTTGTGGTTGGCACGGTTGATTGTCTGAAATCAACTGCAAAAGCTGCTCTAGTAGCTGGACGCTCAGGCTTGGAAACAATTCAGTATTTTGGAACGGACGGATCTACCTCGTCGGACCAAGCAAGGATGCCGCCTTTCAGGTTGAGAATCTTGCGGAAGCCGGCTTTGCGCAAAAAGTCGACAGCCTCGGCGGAACGCTTCCCGCTGCGGCAATGCGCGACGATTTCCCGCGACGAATCCAGTTCGTGGACGCGTCGAGTCAGCTCCCCAAGCGGAAGCAAATGGCCTTTGAGATTGCAGATCTGGTATTCGTGGGGCTCGCGCACATCGAGGATGAACAAATCATCTCCACGGTCGAGCCTGGCCTTGAGTTCGCGCGGCGTGATTTCCGGCACTTGCACAGTCGGCCCGGGAGCTTCTTCGCCGCGCACGCCGCAAAACTCGTAGTAATCGATCAGCTTGTTAATGGTTGGATGCGTGCCGCACACCGGGCAATTCGGATTCTTGCGTAGCTTGAGCTCGCGGAACTTCATTCCCAGAGCGTCAAAGAGCAGCAGGCGTCCCACTAGATTGTCGCCGCGGCCGAGAATCAACTTGATTGTTTCCATCGCCTGGATAGAGCCGACGATGCCGGGCAGGACGCCGAGGACACCGCCCTCGGCGCAGGAAGGCACAAGCCCCGGCGGAGGCGGTTCGGGATAGAGACAGCGGTAGCACGGGCCATCGGGCATGCCGAACACTGTCGCTTGCCCCTCGAAACGGAAAATCGAACCGTACACGTTAGGCTTTTTCAGCAAAATGCAAGCGTCGTTCACTAGATACCGTGTCGGGAAATTGTCGGTCCCATCCACGATCACATCAAAGTCCTTGAAGAGCTCGAGCGCGTTTGCGCTGGTCAATTGGGTCTCGAACGACTGGATCTGAATGTCCGGGTTGAGGTTCGCGAGTCGCGCACGCGCAGCTTCGCTCTTTGGCTTGCCGACGTCGCTAGTGCCAAACGTGACCTGGCGCTGCAAGTTAGTGAAATCAACGACGTCAAAATCTACCAGGCCGAGTTTGCCGACGCCCGCAGCGGCGAGATAAAGGCCAAGCGGAGCGCCAAGCCCGCCCGTACCGATGAGCAGCACCTTGGCGTTCTTCAGCTTGAGCTGCCCCTCCATGCCGACTTCCGGCATGATGAGATGGCGGCTGTAGCGCAGAATTTCTTCGTTCGATAAACTCGCTGCCGGTTTCGTGCCGGTCTGCGGTTGTACAGTGGTTGCCATTGTGAATCCTTGCTCCTTTAAGACCTTATTCCATCATCAATTAGATGCAGCCGCCGGCGATGGACGGAATAATGCTGATGGTGTCGCCATCTTTCGTCGGCGTGTTCTCCTTCGCGAGATAACGAATGTCCTCGTCGTTCACGTAGACGTTGACGAAGCTGCGCAGTTTGCCGTCTTCGGTGAAAAGATGCTTGCGCAGTTCCCCGAATTCTGTTGTCAGATGGCCGAGGGCTTCCCCGACGGTCCGGGCACTGAACTCGGCTGAGTCGCGCTTCCCCGCATAGGGGCGAAGCGGCGATGGAATCATTACTTTCACGGGCATTTCATTTCTCCGTTGTGCTGGATCCACCGGACTAGACTGCGGCGCGGTGGCGAATCTCAATTCCTTCTGGCGAAAACTCCGCTCGATCGTCGTTCAAGCGCCAGGAGGTCATATCCTGGGGCGCGCCGCTCTGTACGCTAACGATGATATAGCTGTACCACGGCCAGGCGTGATCGCGGTCATACTCGCTGGGCCGAGCCGGATGGTCGGGGTGCGAATGATACCAGCCAACCACTTCCAGGCCCAGCTCGCGCGCCGCTTTTTCCGCCGCGAGGACGTCTTCCGCGGTCACTGAAAAGCGGTTGCGCGGGGAGTCGTCCCGCCGATTGACGAGGGGAAAAATTTGCAGGATCTCCCTCGCTGGCACGGCAGCTCTCCGATCGCTTTCGAGGACAGCGCTGGAATCGCGGCCAAGCAGCGCCCCGCAGCATTCATATGGATACGTCTCCGCGCCGTGCGCGCGAATTTTCTCCGCAAGATGCCCGCTGATCCAGAGAGCTGTTCCGTCCGCCATAGCTAGTCTTCGTCCCAGAAACGTTCGTTCAAATACTTTGCAGCCGAATCCGCAAAAACCGTGACGATGACCGCCTTCGCATTTCTCGGAACTCCATCGGCGACCTTGAAGCAACCCAGCAAGGCCGCAGCAGCGCTGGGGCTGACGAGCAAGCCCTCTTCACGCGCCAGGCGTTTCACCAGCCGGTATGCTTCCTCCGTGGAGACTTCCAAGTTTTCGTCGGCGAGCGTGTCATCGTAAATCGCCGGGCGGATGGCCGTCGGCATGTGCTTCCAGCCTTCGAGACCATGGAAGGACGCGTCCGGCTGTAGGCTCACGCAGCGGATTGCGGGATTGAGTTCCTTGAGCCGCCGAGTCGTCCCAACGAACGTACCGCTCGTTCCGAGGGCCGCCACAAAATGCGTGATGCGGCCGGAGGTCTGCTGCCAAATCTCATTCGCTGTGCCGCGATAGTGCGCTTGCCAGTTCGCAGGATTGCTGTACTGGTCCGGGTAAAAATACTTCTCTAGGTTTCCGGCGACGATTTCGTGCACTTTGCGAATCGCGCCGTCGGTGCCTTCATCACCGGGGGTAATCACCAACTCTGCTCCAAGCGCGGCGAGGATTCGCTTGCGCTCATGCGAAGCGCTGTCTGGCAGGCAAATCTGCACGGGAAAACCCATGGCCGCGCCGACCATGGCATAGGCAATTCCGGTGTTGCCGCTGGTGGCGTCAATGATGGTCTTGCCAGGCCGCAGCGCCCCGCTGGCGATACCAGCCTGAATCATACTCAGGGCGGGGCGGTCCTTTACGGAGCCGCCGGGGTTGAACCACTCTGCCTTGGCACAAAACTCAGCGTTTCGGAACTCCTTGCCGACACGTTGCAGCCGCAGCAAGGGCGTGTTCCCAATGCGGTCCAGCAAGGACTCCCCCGCTGGGCCCGGCTGAGCCGCTGATTCGCGGGGAGATGCAGCGATGTGGCCTGTGGTCGCCATATGGGTGAGTCTCTTATCCCGGCCCAATGAGGGCGGGATATCCGACCATTTTACTCCGAATTAGATGCGCCAGCCTAGCCCGGAGATATGCCAGGCTCTTCATCAAACCCTGAAACGGAAAAGCTCCCAAAATCACGATTTCAATAAGCACCACGGCGTAGAGCCGTCACCGGAATTTGCTGGTTGGAGCGTCGGCTTGGCGGTCTGCCTTAGAGGCCGTGACATGCAAGCCTCCGGATGGTCCTCATTGATTGGGTAGGGACAAAGAGCTATGCTTAGAGCAATTACACACTACGTAACTCGCGCAATTTCTCTAAAGTGGACGCAAGACTGAATCGTTAGAGAGTGCCGATGTCCCAGCTTGCAAAATTCCCCCTGAAAAATGGCGGCTTTCTTGCCGTGGAAGTGGACGGAGCGGAGGGCCCGGGCGGCCGGGTCATGCGCGGTTCCCCTTCTGCGAACGCGCTCGCTGAAGCCAGCGACACGTTTGAAGCTGCGCTGGAAAAGGTGCGCAGCGCCGCCGAAGGCATCCTCGATCAACTTCGTTCCCTTGCGCAACCTCCCGACGAAGTCGCCGTCGAGTTCGGCGTCAAGATGAGCGCAGAAACCGGGGCGATCATCGCCAAGGCTTCGGGTGAGGCGAATTTTAAGATCAACCTCACGTGGAAAAAAAGTCCCGCGGGAAAGTAAGCCGTGGCAATGAAGTATGACGATTTCGATCTGCAGATTGAGCCCGCTGGCAATAGGTTCCGGGTTCGTTTGCTGAACGCTCCGACCGGACAAGCCACCACGGAGTTCGCGCTGCCCTTCACCGAAATTGAAGTCGCCAATTTCTTGAGCCGTATCGGGCAGGTGCGCCGCGCCATGCGCCGCGTGGACGCTCCCGAATTGCAAGCGGCGAAGGAATTTGGCGGGAAGCTTTTCGGCGCGATTTTTTCCGGCGAGATGATCGCGCAGCTTCGCGGCAGCATGGAGCAAGCGTCGGACAAAGACCATGGGTTGCGAATTCGCTTGCGCCTCACGGATGTCCCGGCCCTTGCCGACTTGCCGTGGGAATTTCTCTACGATGCCAACCAAAATCATTTCTTGACCACCTCAAGCGAAACGCCCGTGGTGCGCTTTTTGGATCTGCCGCAGCGGATTGCGCCGCTCCGTGTCGCGCTGCCTCTGCGTGTCCTTGTGACGATCGCCAGCCCGAGAAACCTGAAGCGGCTGGACACGGACGGCGAATGGGAGCGGCTTCAGGAATCGCTTGGCGATTTGCTGAAGGGTGGACAGATTGTTCTGGAGCGCCTGCCGTCGGCCACGCTCGACGCCTTACGGCTCCGCGCGCGCGGCGCACCGTTTCATGTTTTTCATTTCATCGGCCACGGAGGCTTTGACGAGGCCGCCCAGGATGGCGTCCTGCAATTTGAAGATGAATCAGGGATGTCCTATCCGGTCCGCGGCGAACTGCTGGGCATGCAACTCCACGATCACCGCTCTCTGCGGCTGGCCGTGTTGAACGCGTGCGAGGGGGCTCGCAGTTCCCGGCAGGATCCGTTCTCGGGGGTAGCGCAGAGCCTCTTGCAGCAGCGCGTGCCTGCGGTCATCGCGATGCAATTTGAAATCAGCGATGCCGCCGCAAAAGTGTTCGCTTTGGAGTTTTACCGCGCCGTGGCGGAAGGCAACCCCGTCGATGCCGCGGTGTGCGAATCCAGAAAGGCCCTCTTCAAGGAAGAGTTCGGCCAGGAGTGGGCGACACCGGTTCTATATATGCGCTCGCAGGAAGGCCAGCTATTTGAGTTGCAGGCAGTGGCGCCGCCGCCTCCCGCGGATGAAGAGCGTAAGAGAAGGCAAGCGGAGGAGACGGAACGACTAGAGGCTGCAAGAGCGGAAACTGAGCGCCAGACTGCGAGAAAAGCAGAAGCGGATCGCCAAGCTGCGGCGAGAGCGGCAGCGGAGAATGCTGCGAAAGCAGAAAGAGAACGTCTTGCGCGTGAAAAGGCGGAGCAGGAGCGCCTGGCTCTTGCAAAAGCGGAAGCGGAGCAGCAGGCTGCGACCAAGGCCGAGGCAGAGCGTCTGGCCGCGCAGAAGGCAGAAGCCGAGCGTGTTACGCAAGCGGAGAAAGAACGCCGCGAGCGTGAAAAGATCGAAGAGGAGCGCCGGGCTGTTGCGAAAGCGCAGGGGGAACTCCGCGCAGCGGAGAAAGCCGCGGCCGAGCGTGCTGCAAATGCGGAGAAAGAACGCCAGGCGAAGGAAGCCGCAGACCTGGCGAGATCGATTCGTCAACGGGAAGAGGCCGAGCGCCGGGCCAAAGAACAGGCAGAATACCAGCGGCTCCAACGCGAAAAAACGGAAGCGGATCGCCGGGCACACGAAAAGACAATCGCCGAAGGATTTTCTGCGCATCGAAATGACGACATCCGTCCGCGTCTTGACCGCCGTGTCTGGCTGGTTCTCGTCGCGATTCCCATTCTCGGGCTTGCCGTTTGGATTGCACGCGCTTACGAGGTCCGACGCATCGCTCTTCGTAATCCGGAACTACACTTTCAGAAAGGGGAGGCGTTGCGCGCTGCGAAGAGTTTTGATGCTGCCCTTACCGAGTATCGTGAAGCCTTACGCTTGAAGCCTGATTACGCCGCGGCTCATTTCGGTCTAGGAATCACGTTCCGTGACAAGGGCGATCTGGCCGATGCCGCCGCCGAGTTTCGAGAAGTGATCCGCGAGAGCCCGGATGACACTGGCGGATACAACGCACTCGGCCTCACACTCTTTCGAAAGGGTGATTTCGACGGAGCGATAGCTGAATATCGAGAGGCCGCGCGCTTGAATCCTCAGGACGCGGAAGCGCACTATCTTCTTGCGGGCGCTCTGGACAAGAAGGGCGTCCACGGTGTAGCTATTGCCGAGTATCGCGAAACACTGCGACTGAAACCCGATTTCGCTCGCGATCATCCTATGCCGGAGTTGCCAATTGTGGAGAAAACGGCCAACGGTGACGTCTCGGACGCGCGACCTGCTCCACCACCAATAGGCCAGCCTGCAAAGGAGAAACCCAGCAGCAAACCCATTCGGCAAGGGGGAAACGTACAGGCGGCCAGGCTTATAAGGCGCGTGAGCCCCACATACCCGCCGTTGGCAGCACAATCGCACATTTCGGGCACGGTGCGACTACATGCGATCATCGGCAAGGAGGGGACGGTTCGGGAAGTCGACGCTCTTTCAGGGCATCCCTTGTTGTTGCAATCCGCCATGAATGCTGTGAAACAATGGCAGTACAAACCCACGCTTTTGAAT
>Ga0137404_10003376_pt1 | contig 10675 bp, 9 predicted proteins | sample CZOMad2_1_16fung_FD_108285 | JGI IMG/M metagenome (GOLD analysis project Ga0137404, IMG submission 108285) | Vadose zone soil fungal communities from Angelo Coast Range Reserve, California, USA - CZOMad2_1_16fungal (Illumina Assembly) | ecosystem: Environmental > Terrestrial > Soil > Vadose zone... | reverse complement strand
GCCGCCGCCGCCCCCCACGCCGACTCCGTCCCCACCCACGCCGACTCCATCGCCCTCAGGGACACCAACCAAGTTCGGTATGCCAAGCACGATTACTTCCCCGAATCCTTACGTGATAACGAGTGACACATTGATATCCACCGACCCCTCAATCACCACCAACGGCGTAACCGATTTGGGTAAAATCTATCGCGGACGATCGATTGACGGCGCTTTCTCCGCGTGGGCCTTTGGATCGACATCGGCTTTTGACACCGCGATCGGCTTTGACGACCTAATCGGCGACAGTTCGAGCGCGGCCTTCAAGTTCACCGCTCTCCAGCTAACCGGTGATCCAACCATCGACACCACAAATGGCGAAATCAATCTGAGCCTGATTGCCGTCAATGGCATTACTTCCGGCGGTCCGGGCGGTGTGTTGACCTTCTCCGGTATCCACAGTCTTTTGCTGGCGACTCAGAACGGTCCGATTACCCTGGGTCCGGAGATCTCGTTCTCCGGTCTGCACGACCTGACGATTTATGCTCGCGGTTCCAGCAGCGATTTGACCCTCGGCTCCGATATTAGCACAACGAGCCAAGTCAACCTGTTTGCCGAGCGCGACATGTCACTGACGTCGAGCATCACGACGGACAGTCCAACGGGCCAAGTCCTCCTGATTGCCGGGCACGACATATCACTGACGTCGAGCATCACAACAGAGGTTGTGTCCGTCAACGGGCAAAACGTTTCGATTAGTGGCGACGGGGCCATCCATGCCCCCACGTTTTTTCTACTCGCCGGGCAGAACCTGAATTGTAGCAATCTCATTTCTGATGAAACGGCGTTCAACTCTAGCGGAGATGTAGCCATCGTTGCCTCGCAGGCCATCAACGTCGCGAACGACCTGACCATTATTCGACGAAATGGGGGAATTACTTCGGGTCTCGACGTTTCCCTTTTCGGTGCTGACTTGCAGGTCGGCGGCGACCTCGCAATCGCGACCGATATCAGCAACCTAACGAGTGGAGCCAATATCACGGTACTGACTGGGGGAAATGGCGGAAATCTCAGCGTTGGCGGCTCGCTTGCATTGCTAACATCGGCGACTGCCCAATCAGGAACCGGCGCTAATATCCTCGTTAGTGTTGGCGGCAACTTGACTGCGGGCGATTTGTTCGCTGGAGTCGAGCTCGGAATAAATGCACCACAAGAGAGCGGCGAAAATATTCAGCTCTTCGTTGCGCATGACCTGATCACACACAACGATGCCAACTCCGGTGGCGTCGAGTTGGAGATAATTACGCCAGTTCAACAAACCGTTAACTCCGGTGCGAACCTTTTCTTTGGCGTCGGAAACAATCTGACTACTGATGCCGGGGGCGATACCACGCTGTTGATTAACAACAACATCAATCATGTCGTTGATGGCGCCAACATTGTCGCAGGCGTCGGAGGAAACCTCGAAACGAACAACCTCAGCCTGACTCTTTTAAATAATGGCGGCGAAATCGGGACCGGAGGCCTCGTCAGTTTGGGCGTGTCCGGCAACATAACCGCTCACGGCGACGCCATTTTCCAGATTCAAAACAACGGCGGGACAATGGACACAGATACGGCCATCAGCGTTGCGGCAGGAAATCTCAGCGCGAATTCCTTGTCTGCTACGATCGATAACCGCGAAGGCGTCATCGGTGGAGCGGGCGTTGTCCAAATGAATGTTGCAGGCAACGCAAACGTTGCTCACGACGCCACACTTGCGATTTACGGCAGCGATGGGGCAGCAGGCAGCGCGATTAATGTTTTCGGCGGTAATTACAACGTTGGTGGCACCTTCCTCACCTATATCGACGGGGCGGGAACGATCGCATTCAATAATGCCAGTGTTCACGCGGACGTGCTTAAAGCGGGCGTGTTCGGAGCAAACGGCTCACTCATTATCGGCGGCGGCACTCTGTCAGCTGATGAAACGCTGAAACTTTATGCGCCGGGGAGTAACGGCCAGCTCAACTTTGTTTCCAATGTTACCCTGGGCGGGAACAGCAAAAAGATTCTGGCCGCGGATTCGATCACGATTTTCGACAGTGTGGTGGTGACGATAGGAGGTGAAGCTCTGGCTGATGTTTTCACAAATCACCCCAATTATACGGGCTTTGGCGGCAATGGTTCGACTACTGGAACGTTTGCCGGTGCAGGCGCAAACCGACCGCGCCCGCTGTCGGATGCCCCACCGTTTGGTCCTCAAGCGGCGCCCGGAAATCCCATGAATGGAAAGAGGACCAGGACAGTAATCAATGTCAAAAATAGCGGGCAATTGCTATCTCTGCTGGACGGCGCTGATCCCGGCCCTGGGGGAAGGCTTAGATTTCCACACCACAATCACCGCAATTCGAACCGCGCTGATCATCTCAATGTCGCTCGCATGACGAAAGTAGACCGCGACGTAGCGGATATTAGGCGCATGCGCGATCGCGGAGTGATTAATAATCGTCTTGGTTCCGGAACGCGAGCCTTCTAATATCAACGAACTGGCGTTTAACCTGCTCATTGATATGGCTCAAAACTCGAACGGCATCAGGGACGAAAAACACAGCAAGTGGTCGTGCTCGTGAGACTTCGCCCTGACCGTCATTTGCGCGGGTTTGTCACGACGTTGTGCGTGCTCCTTTTTACCTCAGCGAGTGAGGGCTGGGCTCAGACCGCCGACCAGGCGCAGTTGACGCGCGAGCAGGCTCCCTCAGCCTTTCCTTCTACTGTTCCTCCAACGGGGGCTGAAGGTGGAAACGTCGCCGCCGCACCCGGCGACGCTGATCTCGGCGAACAACAAATCCTCAAACGCACTGATGAGTATCACCCGTTCACTATTTCCGCCGGCGCGCCGTTTTACTGGACCTCCAATGTGGCCCTTACGCGGAGCGGGGAGCAAAGCGATTTTGTCGTTGCACCGGCAGTAGCGGCCTTCTACGAGCCGCGAATCACCAATAACTTGTATGGGCTAATAGATGTCCGGGAGCAGCTGTTTTATTATGATCAATTCGACAACTTCAATTTTGGGAGCTTTGACGTCGAAGTAGGGCTGAGATATCTGGTCCCGCAGTGGCACAATCTGTTGTTGCGCTTGGAGTACGACTACAACCGGCTCACCGAGAAGAACAGCTTTGCAGCTTTTTTTCAAAACCACGCCATGATCTTGGACGCGTCGATTCCGTTTCAATTTGGCCGCGCTCAAACACTCACTCTTGGCGCCGACTTGGATATCAGCATCGCGGCCGACGAATCTGGACAGCCGCCAAATATCAACGCCATCTCAGCCCAGCGAAGCGATTATGCACTCTATCTTGGGTATTCGGCGGTAATCACCCGCTCCTTTTTCGTCAATGCCGTGGGCACGCTGGTAGTGCGCCAGTATTACGAAGGAGGCCGCGACGACATCAGCGAAGTTCTCGCGCTTACCGCAAACTATCGTTTGAACAAATATCTTACGGTCAGCGCTGTGAGTACATTGGCGGCAAGCCAATCCAACCAAAGCGTTTTCGATTATCAAGTGGCCAACCTTGGTGGCGCAGTGGCCTTCCAGGTGAAGTTCTAGATTCCTCGATTCCGGTCCCGGATAACCCGAACACACTTACGGAATAACCAGGCTCTGACCGACCGTAAGCCTTTTGGGATCGTGAATACTCTTCCTGTTCGCCTCCAGGATTTCTTTCCAGCGTTTGGGCGATTTATAAAACTTTCGCGAAATAGAGAAAAGTGTATCGCCCGATTGTACAACGTAGCTTCGATCGCCTTTTTTTGCGGCGGTTTTCTTTGCGCTTGTGTCGCCTTCCTGTGATTTGTCCGTCACACTTCGCGCCGGCATAGCGCGCGTTTCAAGTTCCTTGTGCAAATTAAGGTTTTCGTTTCGCAAGCGGGCTGCTTCAGACCGAGTGATGACGGAATCGCCAGACAACACCGTCAGCGCGGCGATCTCGTCATGTTTGATCGAGTTTTTGACATCAGCAGCATGAACGCCATCCGGACTCAACGCGAGATAACGCCTGAAATGATGCAGCGCGCTCACGGGGTCGCTTAGCTTGTCGTCATAAAGAAGAGCCAGCTTGTAGTGAACTTCAGCACAACGCGGACTGTCATCGAGCGCGGCTTCATACAAGTTGATCGCGCGCGCAAAGTCTCCCTGTGCCGATTTGGTGTCCGCGTCCTGAACCAACTGGGCACGGCGCGAAGCGCCCATGTAATCACAACTGGTCAAGCCAAGAACGAAAAGGATCGATAGCCAAATACAGACCTCGCGCGCCGTCCCCGACAATGGAAAAATCGAGCATGCAGGTCGAATCTTGTCAGAGCACGACATTGTCGCCAATTTGCTTACTTGTGACCCCACGCGCACTTCAATTCTTTTTCTTTATCGGAACATTCATTTTACTTCCGGCAGCACGTCTAAATGGAGCCCTTTCCATCGGGGCAACCTACTCGGTCGGCTTTGTCGACATTGATGGAAATAAACATTCTACGGCTGATGGACATGTGACTGTGATCGTACTGACCACCCCTGCAGAAAGAGAAAAGGCGCGCACTGTGGGGGACCGCGTTCCGGAACGTTGCCTGGGCAACCCGGATTACAGGATGATCACAATTGTTCGCTTCGTCAGAAGACATACGGTGGTTGGGCGAAGGATCGCTACAGCGTTCATCCGGCATCGCGTTAACGAAGAAGCAAATCGGCTTCAGGCCCGATATGACGGAAAGAAGGTTGCACGTGATGCACGGAAAGACATTTTCGTTGCGACTGACTTTGATGGATCCATATCGTCGCAGCTTAGTGAGGCGGAGGGAGCAGCGAATTTTTGCGTTTTTGTATTTGGCCGAAAGGGCGAATTAATCGCTCAATGGCATGGAGTGCCAGGTGCCGAACAATTGGCTACTGCGCTCAAATAAATTTCCTGCAACAGTCTTCCAAATTTCCTGGCTTAACGCAGATTCCCTTAATATTTCGGCACGTTGGGATCGACTTGGTCCGACCACGCATCGATTCCGCCTTCAAGATTGTAAACTTTGGCGAAACCATTCTGCTGTAGCAGCCGTACCGCCTGAGCGCTACGCATTCCACTGTGACAATGAACTATGATTGGCTGCTCGCGTTGCAGCTCGTCTAATCGTTCGGCAATTTCTCCAAGGGGAATCAATTTTGCGCCGTCAATCTGCGCAATTTCGTATTCGAACGGTTCCCGCACATCGATTAATTCGAATCGTTCGCCTGCATCCATTCTCCGCTTTAGTTCGTGCGGGGAGATCCCCGGTATCGCTCCATCGTCGCGCACTCCGCAAAATTGTTCGTAGTCAATGGGCGAGAAGATTGTCGGATTCTCGCCGCACACTGGACATTGCGGATCGCGCCGCAGGTTGAGTTCGCGAAATTTCACCTTGAGCGCATCGAAATGGAGAAGACGTCCAATGAGTGGCTCGCCGATGCCCAAAATTAGTTTCAATGTCTCAATCGCCTGCAGCATTCCGATAATCCCTGGCAAAACACCCAGCACACCGGCTTGCGCGCAGTTCGGAACAGACTCCGGCGGCGGTGGCTCGGGAAAAAGGCAGCGATAGCACGGTCCGCCGAGATGAGGCGCAAAGACCGTTGTCTGTCCCTCAAAACGGAATACTGAGCCATAGACATTCGGTTTGTGTGCGAAAACACTGACGTCGTTTGACAAATATCGCGTTGGAAAATTATCCGACCCGTCAACGATCACATCGTAGCGGGACACAAGGTGAGGCGCGTTTTCACTCGAGAAACGGCACTTGTGCAATTCGATCTCGATCTGCGGATTGATGTCGTGCAAGCGATCCCGGGCCGACTCCAGCTTGCCGCGACCGATATCCTTTGTTCCGTGAAGAATTTGGCGCTGAAGATTCGAAAGATCGACATCGTCAAAATCAACAATACCGATCGTCCCAACGCCGGCAGCCGCCAGATAAAGGGAGGTTGGCGATCCGAGTCCTCCGGCGCCGATGCACAAAACGCGCGCAGCTTTAAGTCGACTCTGCCCGTCGGATGTAACCTCGGGCATGATGAGATGACGCGAGTAGCGTTGCAGTTCTTCGACGTCCAGGTGCATCGCGGCGCTGCGTTCTTCGTCAATAATGCTCCGATTCATATCCAGCCTGTACCTTAGCACAGAGTCCTGGAGCTGTAGCCGGGATCGGCGAAGCAGTTAAACCGAACCCTGCTTCAGCCGGTGGGCATCGCCCGAAAGGATCGGACTGACAACGCCCCGTTATTTGAGCTACTCTGTGACCTTTACGGGCGTGCCAATAGGGGCGTTTTCGTAAAATCTACTCGCCATTCCCTTCGGTAAACGAATACAACCGTGAGAAGCGGCAAAGGGGGGCACATAACCCTGATGCATCGCGTAGCCGCCCCGGAAAAACATGGCATACGGCATTTCTGCACCGTCGAAATGAGTCCCTGGGGGACGCCGATCCTTCCGAGCGTCAATGTTTGATCTCACCACATTGCCGTAATCATCTATGTAATCGCCGAATATCGTTGAGACGTGGTCCGGACTCTTTGAGAGAACGGAATAGCTCCCGGGCGGCGTGGAGAAGCCTGGTTTGCCGGTGGAAACGGTCGATTCACCGACCAAAGTTTTGCCCCTGTAAAAGTAGGCTTTCTGTTCGCCGATATGAACAATGATCCTGGCCGGCCCGGACGCGCCTTCGTCATTCCAAAAGCCGATCTCGGTGGCACGAGGGTAGGGACCCTCTGGAAGAGTCTCGCAACCGCAAATGATTAGCGCGATCAGGCATGCGCCTGCAATGCGGACAAAACAGCGAGGGTTCATGAAGGCCGCTATTTATCCCCGTTTAGTTAGGCCGCTTCAACTTAAATTATGCAGCCCCATTTGGGCGTTTGTAGCCATAGCCCTGTGGGCCGTTTCTGGGGCTTCATTGAGGACGCGCCACAGCGCGTGGCTACAGTGTTTGACGCTGTGCGTTTGTCCCAATACGCTCTGCGTGATGCAGACTGTGCAACCGCCGATCAATTTGGACAATTGGGTCGAAGAGAACGCCGATAAATTCAAACCTCCGGTAAGCAATCGTTATCTCTATGACGGGCGCGATTTCTTCGTGATGGTCATCAAAGGTCCGAACGCGCGGAATGATTTTCACCTCGTCGACTCGGAGGAGTATTTCTATCAGCTAAAGGGCGACATTAAAGTGCGCGTTCGCGAAGGCGACCGCATCGTGGACCACATCGTCAGAGAAGGCGAAACATTCTTTATCCCTCCGAATGTGCCGCATTCGCCGCAGCGCCCGCCGGATACGATTGGTGTTGTGGTCGAACGCCGCCGGCCGCCGGGAGAAAAAGAACACGTCATTTTTTACTGCGAGAATTGCGGCTCTTTGGTGGAAGACATCCATTTCGACTGCGCAGATATCGTTGAGCACTTCAGCCAGGCGATGCTCGATTTCTGGAATGACGATGCGCGCCGTACCTGCAAGAAGTGCGGCAAGAAAGTTGAGAAAGCGTCGCCAATGCGCGGTCTGTAGGGCGTTTCTGTGAAACGCCGGTTCAAAGGAAATGGCGTCTGACACAGACGCCCTACAAATGAAGATCGACCTCCATACCCACATTCTGCCGCGCGAGTGGCCGAACCTCGACGCAAAATACGGTTACGGCGGATTCGTCAGGCTTGATCATTACAAGCCCTGCTGCGCTCGTATGATGATCGGAGACCGTGTCTTCCGCGAGATCACGGACAACGTATGGGATCCCCTTCAGCGGATCGAGGAATGCGATCGCGATGGCGTCTCGATGCAGGTGCTCTCGACCGTGCCAGTGATGTTCAGCTACTGGGCAAAACCGGCTGACGCTTTGGATCTTTCGCGGCGACTAAATGACCACATCGCGGAGGTCGTTCGTGAACATCCGAAGCGATTCGCAGGTTTGGGGACGATTCCAATGCAAGATCCGGATCTTGCCGCAGGCGAATTGGAACGATGTATTCGCGAACTGGGATTGCGCGGCGCAGAGATCGGCACGCATGTGGACGCGAATCCTCACTCTGGACGCATCGATCCTTTGAACCTCGATAATGCCTCGCTTCAACCTGTCTGGAGCGCCGCCGAAAAACTCAACGCCGCAATTTTCGTCCACCCCTGGGACATGGTCGGCAAAGAACGCATGCCCAAGTACTGGTTACCGTGGCTTGTTGGCATGCCGGCTGAAACCTCGCTGGCGATTTGCTCGATGGTCTTTGGCGGTGTGTTCGAGCGCTTTCCCAACCTTCGCGTCGCTTTCGCCCATGGTGGCGGAGCATTTCCCTTTACCATTGGTCGTGTCGAGCGCGCGTTTCACGTGCGGCCCGACCTGGTCGCCGTGGAAAACAGTACAAATCCACGCGCATATCTGGCTTGCGGCAACGGGCCGGCGCGGTTCTACGTCGATTCACTTGTCCACGACATCGATGCACTGGCCCTTTTGGTGAAGCTCTTCGGCGCGCAACGCGTCGCGCTGGGCTCCGATTATCCATTTCCGTTAGGCGAAACGAAACCAGGCCAGCTAATCGAATCGACGAAACTTTCGGCCAAAGAGAAAGCACAGCTGCTTTCCGGAACAGCGCGCGAATTTCTTGGGCTTCGTTAGGCGTTAGAGCGTCAAAACGCTCAACGCGTGGTTTCCGCGCTACATTTCGCGTCGGATGGCCCAGAGATCGTGAAACACCGGCTTGAACAGTGATTCTTTCAGAAAGGGCACGCCGGGTGATCCTCCTGTGCCTTTCTTCGCTCCGATTGTTCGCTCAACAAGCTTGATGTGCCGGTAACGCCACTCCTGCAGGCCTTCGTCAAAATCGGTCATCAATTCGAAAAGGATCGAGCATTCAGGCGAATTCTTGTAGAGCTGCAGAATTTGCTCCTGAACACGCTCGTCGGGTTCATTTGGTTTGCTGACATCGCGATTCTTTAGGTCTGCGGGAATTTGTGCGCCGCGGGTAGCAAGGAAATCGTAAAAATGATCGACCACACTACGTTCTCGAAGCAGTTGTTGCAGCCGATCGTATCCCGGGAAATCCGGCTTCAGGTATCTGACCGTCGATTCGCGCTTGTATCCGAGCACAAATTCAATTTCTCGAAACTGTACGGATTGAAATCCCGATGCAGTTTCGAGGCGGTCTCGAAAACTCGAGAACGAAGAAGGAGTCATTGTTTCAAGAATATCTACCTGGGCAACGAGGACCTTCATGATTGTGCGGGCACGTTTGAATGTGTGAATCGCGCCGAAAAGATCGCCCGCAGAAAAGTCTCTTTTTATTTTCTCGAACTCATGCAGCAACTGCTTGAACCAAAGCTCGTACGTCTGATGAATGATAATGAAGAGCATCTCATCGTGCTCTGGCGGACTTGAGCGCGGTTTCTGAAGCGTAAACAAGTTCTCCAGATCAAGGTAACTCGCGTAAGTCAGAGGCGGCGGCATATCGGAACTGGATACTAAGACGCTGGATACTGGATAACAAAGCGCGATTCCATTGGGTCTTTATCCGGAATCCTTTTTCGCTTCAATCGATGGAGCGAAGATAATAACGGTCCCACGCGGCGGGAATGCTCTCCCGTGACGAGTACGGGCCTGGCGTATACGCGCGTGAGGCAATGCCTTGCTGGCTCAACTCGCACACGTGCCAGTCCTGTTTGTTCGTCATGTCCCAGAACTCGATCGCGTCTTCGGGTTTGAAATCTTTTCGCTCGAACGCCTCCGGATGAAAAAACCAATTACACAAAATCAAAGTCCTTGCCGGTGACAGAGGATGAAGCTGGTGCACCATCGCATAATCCGGGTGCAAGCTGAGCAGGGTATTTGGGAAAATGGAATAATAAAAAACGCGATGAAAGTCGTCCTCGCCGAAAGCGCCCACCGACAAGGCGCAAGATTTGCCGCTGATGGTCAGGCTGTTGCCTTTTGTGATCCGCATGAATCCTCCCAGGAACGGCCCTTCGGTCAGATCGTTCTCTGCCGAGTCGTACGGGGATAATTTCGAAAGCTCCGGATGCACTCCCGGGCAGTGATAGCACTCCGAGTAATTTTCGAACATCAGCTTCCAGTTCGCCTGCACGTTGTAATTGATCACTTTCGCTGAGCGCAGCATCGGCAAATTCCAATGCGAAAACTTCCCTGCCAGCGGTGCAAACCATTCCTCCACCGGAGTAGGGGAATCCGCCAGATTTACGAAAATCAATCCCTCCCACAAACCGAGGTGCACCGGATGCAGTGAATAATCGGCTTTATCAAACCCGGGGACATCATCCATGTGCGGCGCGCCCACCAGCCGCCCGTCGAGTGCGTACGTCCATGCGTGATAAGGACACTGAATTGCGGAGGCATGGCCGCTTTGATCCTCCCGGAGCCTCGTCCCGCGATGACGGCAAACATTGTAAAAGGCGCGGATCGTCGATCTTTTATCCCGGATGACAATCAAACTTTCGCCCGCGACTTCCGAAATAAAGTAATCACCGGATCGTGCGATCTGGTTCTGATGCCCAACCAGCACCCATTGCTTGGCAAAAATCTTCTTTTGTTCCTTAGCAAAAATTTCGGGCGAGACAAAATAGCGTTGTGACAAGCTCTTGGCGCCGACCGTGAATTTGTCAGCCGTCTGGCGAGATGATGACGCTACATTGGTCTGCGTCGATGGCATTTGAGAAT
>Ga0137404_10003375_pt1 | contig 10677 bp, 21 predicted proteins | sample CZOMad2_1_16fung_FD_108285 | JGI IMG/M metagenome (GOLD analysis project Ga0137404, IMG submission 108285) | Vadose zone soil fungal communities from Angelo Coast Range Reserve, California, USA - CZOMad2_1_16fungal (Illumina Assembly) | ecosystem: Environmental > Terrestrial > Soil > Vadose... | reverse complement strand
GTGACCGCGCCGGCGATGGTTATCGTCCCGCTGACGGAGACCGTACCGCTCACGGGCTGTGTGGTCGCCGATGCGTCGGTGAGCAGGGCGCCGCCGGCCGATACGGTGGCCTTGCGGCCGCGCGTGGTGGCGTCCTCGAGGACGAACATCTGCGCCCGCTTGCTATCGATGCGGGCGGCGGCGATGTCGTTCTCGGTGAGCGCGGTGCCGGCGACGTCGTCGAAGTAGTAGCCGACGGCGAAGAGTTTGCTCGAGTTGTCGGTGTAGCCGGCGTTATCGACGAAAACCGGATCGTCGATCAGCTGCAGAGAGGTGAGCGCCGAACCACTTTCCTGCACGGCGAATGTGCCGGCGTTCGTGATGGCGCCGGCGATGGTGAAGGTGCCGCTTCCGCTGACCGGAACCGCCGACGCGCGCAGCTGAGTATCGGTGAGCGGGCCAGTGACCGCGACCGAACCTGAGACGGCGACGGTCCCATCGACGGTGATCGAGTTGCCGCCGTCCTGGATCGGGAGTGCGTTGGCCCCGGTGTCGACGTCGGTCGCCGTGCCGTCTGGTCCCCAAACAATCTTCTTGCGCGGGACCAGCGTGCCGCCGCCGATGTCCTCGGCGGAGAAGGTCTTGGTCGCGCCGACCGAATCAAGAACGGTATAATTTGTGACCACGGGATCAGAACCCGTTCACGATCCAGCCGCTATTGACTGGTGTGTTGAAGATCAGGGCTCCAGGCGTGCCCGGCGGCGTGACGCTTGCTTTGCGAACGCGGTCCCGGATCAGCAGCTTGCAGACCCGGACCAGGAAGGCCACGGGATCACGCCGCCAGCGCGGCGCTGACCTTGGCGATCCTCGCCTCGAGGTCGGCCTCGGCGTCGGCCATCTTCCGGGTGCGGTCGGCGAGGTCGATCTCGGCCTGCTTCACCGCCTGCTCCCGCGTGGCGATGGCGGCGTCCTGTTCGTCGAGCGCGGCCTTGCGGGCGTCGAGATCGGCATTCGAGGCCGCGCGCTCGTCGACGAACGCGGCGCGGTCGGCGTCGAGGCGGCCCTGGGCGATGGCGATCTCGGCTTGGGCGGACTTCTTGGCCTGTTCGGCGTCGATCGTCCTCTGCGTCAGTTTGGCGCCGCCCTCCAGGAGCCTCGCATTCTGCGCATCGAGATCCTGAGTCTCGGCATCGAGGTCTTTCTCGCGCTGGGTGACGGCCGATTCCCGGGCCTCCAGGTCGGCAGCCGCCGCGATGGCATCGGTCTTGACCTTCGTCCATTCGGCGAGCTTGGCCTGATAGTCGGGCGACTGCAGCAGGGCGAGTAGGCCGGCGAGCGTGTTCTCGGCGGTCATGGTGCGGGGCGGGGTCGGGATCGGCATGGACCTAACTCAGCGCTGCGAGGGTGCCGCGGCCGCTGGTCGAATCGGCGCGGGCGTAAAAGCCTTCCGGGCCGAACTGCAGCGGCAGCACGACGCCGGCAGCGAGCCAGAAACCCGTAGAGGACGTTGGGTTCTGATTATTGCCCTGTCCGATCCAGCAATCGACGTTGGAGGAGAACATCGCGGCGACGGTCCCCGGCTTGTTGAACGTGGTCACGCCGGCGGTGGTGACGGTCTGATTATCGATGCTGTCGATGTGCATGACCTGCATCGGGCCGCCGGAAACTGGTGCCCCCATGGTGTCCCCTAGCTGTAAATCCCCCGGAGTGGACCGCTGTCGCGGAACTCCCGGCTGCCGGAGACCTTATACACGACCGGATAGAGGCTGTCCTTATGCCTGTCCTCGTCGTCGGCCTTCTCGACGATCTCGCGCCAGGAGCGGTCAGTCATTGGCAGATTGGTCGCCATCGCGTCACCTGAAGCTGAACGTTTTGCCCGCCTTGGTCGCCGTGCCGGTCGCCGGCGCCGACTTCGCCATGCCCGACGCTCGCCTGGCCTTGTTGAGGCCGATGGCGATGCGCTGCTTGTTCGCGGCCTTGGCGCCTTTCTTCTTCGCGGTCTTCGCCAGGATCGCCGGCGGGTTGGCTTTGATCTCGTCGAAGGCGTTCTTGGTCGCGGCTTTGGGCGGGGCTGGCGGGAACGCCATGGCTGGTCTCCCTAGGAATCGACGAACACTTCCGGCTCCAACGGAAGACCACCATATACACCGCCGCTCTCGTAAGCGATAGGCGGAACGGGGTCGCAGTCGTACAGGCGCGAGAGCGCATCCAGAAAGTCGCGCCGAGGACCGAACGGGAACAGCAGATATTCGTCGTAAAAGCGCTGCAGAACGTCGTAGAGCTTGCCGTCCTCGTCGGCCGCCTTGATCGGTTTGGCAACACGCCACGGCTCGTTCTGGCGGAGGACGTAGTCGACCTGCTGCCGAATCGCCGGATCCTTGTCCTCCATGGGATCGCACGGCTGCGGGTTCTTGTTGCCGTCGATCTTGAAGACACCGGGGTACATCAGCTTGCCGCTGCGGAAGTCCGGCTCGAGTCGCTCGATGCGCGCGGTCTTCGAGCCCGGTCCCTGCCGCGGCCAGGCCAGTTCCTTGATCGGGAAACTAACGCCGTCGTTGAGCATTTGTAGCTCGAAGAATTCGATGTCGCTCTGCATGCCGTACTGCTCATAACCGACCTCGACCGATTCGATACCGGCCGTCTTCGTCCATTGGTTGTAGGTGTTTTTCAGGAGAGCCCACCGGCGCGACAACGGCATGCGATGGCAGTAGCCGCCCAGAATATATTTATTCTGGCCGACGTCCATGCCGACCACGACGATGGCGGTGTTGTCAGAATCGGCGTGCGGTCCCTTCGACGGGTCGACCATGATGTAGCAGCTGAGCTTGCGCGGCCGGATGTACCAGGGCCGGAGCCAGCGCGGATCGAACTTGTTCTCGCTGCCCTGGAGCGGGTCGAGCAGCATCTGGGCGGCGATGGTCGACTTGCTCTGTTCCTTCTTGATTTTCTCCCACTCGGCCTTGGTGAGAAAAAGGGGCTCGCCGTCGAAGGTGCCGTCGTTGGTCGCCGGGTAGCGGCGTTCGCGCACCACACCGCGGGCCAGGATCTGGCCGTAGGTGTCGCCATAGTGGTAGCGCGTGCCGTCCATCCATTGGCGGCCGCCGCGCATGCCCAGATGCTGCGACAACTCGTAGCGCAGCGTGGTCTTCTGGATCATCTCCGAGCTGGTGACGTATTCCTCAGTCACCACGTCGTCGTAGATCCGCAGCCGGAAGTGCTTGCCGGTGGCCATGCCGTCGAGCAGGCCAGAGGCCTCGAGCGTGGCCTCCTTCGGGTTGCTCTTGCGCTTTACGACGATGCCCTCGTTGAGCGACCACCAGGGCGCGTCCTTGGCCGGCTCCTGGTAGAGAATGTCCGGGAACAGGTCCTTCAGCAGTTGGTTGCCCTCGAGCTCGATCTTCACCTGATTGACGAAGTCACGGGCCTTCGACTGGTCGGCCGAGAAGATGCAGATCGTGATCTCCTGGTCCTTCAGGATCTCCTGGATCGCGCCGGCGAAGGTGATGATGGTACTTTTGTAGTGGGCGCGGGACCAGAGATCGAGATAGTCGTCAGGATCGGCCTCGACCTCGCGGCAGCGTAGGAACGTCCAGTCGCGGACGTGCTCCTCGGCCATGTCGGGCCGCCGCAAGAGGCAGGTCAGCAGGAAGTAGCGGTCGTTGCGGGCGAGCCATCGGAGCGCGTCGCGGTCGTTCTTGCGGAAGGCGGCGGCATAGACCGCCTCGGCCATCGGCCGCGGCAGCGACCAGAGGGCGACGACATCCGTCGGGATGCCCTTGCGGATCGATTTCAGCCAGGGCGCGTAGAGGCTGCAGGCGAGGATCCGGATGTTGGGCGCGCGGCCCTTCTTGGCCATGGCCCCGTTATCTCAGCGCGGCGTGTAGGTCGCAACCCAGCAGGACGTTTCGTCGGCCGGACAATCGGTCTGCCAGCGGAAGGAGCAATCATAGGCGCGCGCCTGGGCGAAGTAGGCCCAATCCTCGCGCAGCGGCAGGTGATTCGCGAACTCCAATTCGTGGGTCGCCTCGTGTACGAGGATTTCCCAGTTGTCGGCGACGACCACGCCGCGCGGCTTCAGGGGATAGAACAGACCGAGCGTGTTGTCGGGCACGTCGGCGCGCGCGATCTCCCGCTGCGAGACAGGACGTTGTTGGAACTCGGACAAGGTCGTTGGCATCTTCAGGTCGATGCCGGCACCTTGCAAAATCAACGCGGCGCACATGATGGCGTCGTCGAGCGAGAGGTTCATGCGCGTCCGGGCTCCTTGATCGTTTCGGTTCCATCGGCATGGACGATGATTCGCCTGCACCAATAGCAACCCCTGGCCTGCGCGGCGATGGCCTCGTCGCCATCGAGCAGGCAACGCGGCGGCCCCTGGCAAACGACGATCACGGGGTCGGCATCGCTCACATCGATGGTGCTCATCAACGCAGCCCCATCTTGCCGGCCCCGACCGGCTCTTGCTGCAGGTCGACCAGGGCCGCCTTCAGCACGGCAATGTCGGGATTCGACATCCAGCACCAGGCGGCGTTTTTACCGTGGCGCTGGCGGGCGCGCTTCTGAACCTCCGGCTCGAGCATCTTGAAGCTGACCTCGAGATCCTTCTCGTGGGCCTCGACGACGGCATGAGCAGCATTGATCAGGGTGAGAATCTTATCGTCCATCCGGCTGCTCCTCCAGAAAGCGCCTCATCTCGTGCTCGCTGAGGATGCGACCGTTGACGTTGTGGAAGAGAGCGCCGGACCGGAAGACGCGGAAGCCGAGTCGCCGGAGTGCGCGCACGGTCTCGTAGATGCCGTCCGATTCGCCGCGGGTATTGACGACACGGCGCGGCTGAGGCGGGAAGACAAGCGGGAGATCGCTCATGGTGCCCCGTCTTCCATGTCGATCTCCGGGATGTAGCGAGTGAGGCGCGCGTTCTTGTGAGACCAGTTCTTACCTGGGCCGGCGGTCGCCTGCTTTCGCTTCGGATGCGGCTTGCCGCCCTTGCGAGGCAGTATTGTCGTGATCTGCTGCGTCGCCGGCGAGTAGACGACGATCAGGTCCTGGCCGCCGTGCCGCATGAGATAGCGAGCGCCAGCGCCGGGCACAGTCGCCCGTCTCAGCAGCACGCCGCCGCCCTCGCGAATCGTGCGCGCCATCGCCTTGATCTCCGACGCCGTAATCGTCAGACCGTAGTGCTCCAGGGCACGTTCCATGGCGTGGCTCAAGCTGCCTCCTCGTTCCGTCCGTTGGTCATCAGTACATGCAAATATATTACCAAAGAATCGGCGGCGTTGTCCTCGGCGACGCGATAGCCCTGGGCGCGGAGGAATTTGATCACCTCCGGCTTCTTGATCGCGCCGTTCCCGGTCACGGTCTTGCGCGCCGTGCTGGCGTAGACCTCGCGCAGCTCGATGCCGCTCTTGATGCCGACCAGCTTGGCGATTGCCTGCAGGCCGAGCAGCACCTTCTGAGTCTGGAAGTTGGTCACGCCCATCGTTGGCACCGCGGCCTCGACCGCGATCAGGTCAGGCCGATTCTCGCGGATCATCGTCGCGAGCCAGATCTCGAAGCCGTAGAAGCCCAGCCCCTCGCCCTCGCCGGCGCATTTAACCTCGTACATGCCGAAGCGAATTGCGCCGTTGACGGAAGTCGCCCAGCCGGTCTTGCTGGCGATGTCGAGAGCGAGGACCTGCATTGGTCTACTCCCGCGGCGGCCAGTGAAAGGTGCCCAGGCCGTCGCCCTCCTTCTTCGAAGTGGCCCAATATACATCGTTGCCATCGAGGTAGACCTGGCCATTGACGTAGTCGCCGGGCCACGACATGACCACCATCATCGGGAAGATGTTCCCGGCGTGAGCCTCGTTGCCGACATGGACGATCACGCCCGTGGCGTTGAGATTGTGCTCGTGCATGTGCGCGCGAGCATGGGTGCGACGACGGTTGATCGATTCGGCGTCCTGCTCATTGAGCACGTAGTGGACGATTCGTCCGAGTGTTGGCTTCATCTAGAAATCCTCTTGATCGAGCGGCGTGCCCCTGATCGGCATCGGCGGCTTGGTCGTCTTCGCCGGGCCGGTGCCCGTCGCCAGCGAGGGTTTCTGCTCGGGTTCCGCGCCGTTGCCGTTCGCCTTGACGCCCCTCGCGACCTTCGCCGGTTTCTGTTGCTTCACGTCCTGGCCGGTCGTCTTCAGCCAGTCGAGATTTTCGCCCGGGGACAGCGCCTCGAAGGTGAGGCGGAAGCCGTCGAGCGCCGTGTCCTGGTCGTCGCCCTCGAGCATGATGATCCGGCGGGCGGCGTTGAAGTCGGCCATCTTCATGCCGAGTCCCTTGATGCGGCCGCGCTGGCCGGTCATCTGCTCGCGGATCTCGCCGGCCTTGGCCTCGAGCTTCAGCAGCTCGTTGTGGACGCCGCGGATCGTGGCCTTCATCGCGGTGGCGTTGCCAGACATGGCCATGCTCGCGGCCTCTGTGGCCTGCGCCTGCTTGGTCTCGGCCTGCTGCTTGGTCGGCTTGCGGGCCGGGGTCTTCATCGATTTGCGTGCCAATTCCCTATCTCCTTTGCTGGGGATGTAAGAGCCGGGGATATCCCAGCTACGAAAACCATCTCCCGCCGAACGGCAGGAACGTGAGCGCGCCCATGGCGTGCGAATCGGGGCACTTCTTCACGCGCCGCTGCTTCACCGCCTTCTCGACCATGGCCTGCTCCTGCTCCTCCGTCAGCCTCTGCAGAGGCGCGCCCGTGAGCGTGCGCACGGGACGAATCATCCCGGGGGCGATCTTGATGAATCCCTTGCGGGCGAGGCGCGCGACTGCGCCCCCGACGATCTGCTCGGGTAGGCGAGCGTGAATCGCCAGATAGCTGTGATTGCGGCTGTGGGTGCGGAAGATGGCGCGCAGCACGGTGGCCTCAGTTTCGGTCAAGAGCGGCGTTGCACCAGGGATCGCCGCGGCGGACGGCTTGCGTCCATTCAAGGGAACAGCGGGCACCGCAGAAGTCGGTATCGTTGTGGGCGTCGAAGTAGCGGGCGCGTGGCTGCCGTTGGCCAGCCGCGACGACGAAGCGGCCGCTATTGGCCTCGGTATCGATCTCACAGGGAGCGCCGCACCAGCCGCAGACCGGGAGCGCATTGCCGCTCACCGTTTCCGTCGCTTGCGCTCCGGTTTGATCGGCCCTGGCACCGGCGCCGGCGTGCCGTTGGGCGCGGCCGCCGGCGGCGAAGGGTTGCCGAGGATCGGCTGCGGCTGCCGTCGCGGCCGTGAAAGATTGATCACCTGGGCGAGGTTCTGCGCCGCCTGAACGATGTGCGGGTTCTGGGCGAAGACGTCTGGATGGCAGATGACCTGGCCCTCGCCGAGTTCGTTCACGATGACGCTGGCGACGCCGAGCGAGACCTGTCCGCCGTGGCCAAGCTTCTGCAGCCACTGGCCGAGCTGATTGAGGACGTCGACGGTCGAGTCCTGCCGGGCCTTCTGGGCGTTGAATTCCTCAGCCGTCGGCTGTGCTGTCGCCGCCGGCGGCTCCTGTTCCGTCGTCATCGTCTTTCCCCACACTTTTGAAGGCGCGCATGATTCGCGTGACCGCTTTGCGATCGGCGCTCGATAGGCTGGCATAGAGGCGCTGGAAATGGCTGGCGCTGCGCGGATCGATCGGCGGCCCACTATCCCCCACGATGATGATCGTCTCGACGGTCGTGAAGCGGCGGCGGCAGGTCGTGCAGCCGATCCTGCGGCGCACCTCTAGGCCATCGCTGCGCGGCCGCGACTCGAGGACATTGAGGGTCTGGGCGCCGCATGCCGGACACCGCCGCGTGCCCTCTCTCTTGCGCGTCAGCAGATTGAGCGGGACGGAGCGGTCGGTCGGCGTGGACATGGCCAGCGATTCCATGGCCGCAAGTTCTACGCCCACTCGATTCTCGCCGTCAATGGGATAATGGGACGTGGCCCAAGATCAACCGCCGGGTCCTTAGTCGGCGTGATCGTTGAACGAGCCCGGCCCGACCTGGATGTGCGCGCGACGCACGGTGACGCCGTTGCGGGTCACGATGGCGCTCGCATGCACCGTGCCGGCGCCGGTCGCGCTGCCGGAGATCGTGACGCTGCCGGTCGACGACGAGGACGCGCTGGAGGAGGCCGAGGCCGCGAGGGCCTGGTGCGAGAGGAAGATCACGGCGAGGGCGGGAATGAGTTTGCGCATGGGGTGTCCTCCTTCGGGGTTCGAGAGAGGACGACGGCATAGCACGATCGTGGGACGTGGCCCAAGCGAAAAATGATCAGGCGTCGGGGTTGACGCCGAAGCCCTGCAGCTCGACCAGGAACTCCGCCTTGGCCGTCGAGGCCGCATACCAAGCGGCATAGATCGAGAAGAGGAACTCCTGCGGCGCGCTTCCATCGGGTGCGGTATAGATCAGCTTGAACCCGCTGGCATAGGGCGGCCCCGCCGGCGTGACGAAATTCCCGAGGCCCGCGTCGAAGATGAAATACGCGTCGTCGGTGTTGGGATCGCCATCCACGAGCGGCGCCAGCACCGCCTCGAGCGCCGACGCCGCCTGGTATTGCGCCAGAAGCGCTGTGATCGCGGCGAGATCCGTCACGGCCGGCATCGGCAAAACCTCACAGGTTGAAGTTGACGCCCTTGCTGTCGAGCATCTGCTCGAGCCGATCAATCGTCGCAGACAATCCCACCAGCGTCCCACCGAGCCCCACAAATACGCGAGTGACCGGACCGCCGTCCGCAGGCGCATACTCGACCACATAGTAATCACCCACTGTCCCGGACGCATTGAGCGTGTCGTAAATCGCCTTGGTCGCGGTCCGCCGCACCACGGCGTCGTCGAGGTACGCAAGGTCCGCGCCAGATGGGTTTGTCATCGCCGCCCTCAGCCCGGATCCGTCACGCCGAGCGCCACCAGCGCGCTCCTGAGCGCCGTCCGCTCCGACGCCAGCGCCGTCACCGACAAATCATTGTCCAGCTCCGTACTCAGATTTGTCCCCGTCGAACCCGCAAACGACAACGTCATCACCTCCGCCCCATCCGCACCCATCGCGGCCTGCATCGCCACCACCTGCTGGTAGCGCTCGTACAGCGCATTCGCATCGTCGACGCTGGAACCCGCAACAGTCACGGCAAATACCTCTCAGGATGCTTCACGCCCATCATCTGCAGCATCTCCAATGGCGGCATCTCGCGGATGTTATCAGCCGCCGCCATGAACGCCGCAAGGCGCCGCCGCTGCCTACGCCGCCGAAGTTTCCGCCAATATCTCCAGCCCACCGCCGTCATTTCCCGACGTCTCCCACCGACCAGATGAACGTAGTGTCACCAGTGTAGCGGATTATCCGCCCGGTCTCGACAGCGTTCGCAAGGTCCGTCAGAAAATATTGGCGCTCATCAGATGATCGCGTGTCCTTAATGCTGCGCAGGATCGCCGCCAGATCCTCACCCCTCACGTTCGCGAACTCCCGCCGCTCCAGCACGTCCGCAATCCGCTTCAGGCTGATCGCTATCGACGCAAACCCAGCGCCAGCATCAATCATCGCAATGTCAGGCTCCAGCCGCTTGACCGTTTCGAGATAGACATCGGACTTGTCAGCCATCGCTCGCGGGCCCCCTTCCTCCAAAATCTTAATCGTGGGACGTAGCCCTATCACATCCTCGGGTCCCCTTCCTAGAAAATTCAGGAACTCAGAGGGTCCCTTCTGGCGAATTTAGCCGCGACATGGATATGCGGAAAGCGACGGATGTGTGTCCCATCGAAGTACCATCGGGCAACCGCTTGCGTCCGAATGTCGATCGGGCGATTCGGTTGGGTCCCCTTTTGGGAATTCAGGAATGCAGGGTGAGAGCGGCGCGAGGCCGGCGTGGCATCGAGGCGCGCCGATGATGGGTCGAGGCCGAGACTAGGATGCGCGCCGCGGGGGTTGAGCGATTCGGGGAAGGAGGGCCGGCCGCATGCTGCGGTGCGACTTTCCATAATAGAGAATTATGCGAACGAGACTGTATTCCCAATGGCTTAAGCATGGGAGCGGCGCAGCAGATCAGGCTTTTTCGCCTGTTTTGTCTATTACTGGTGGGTCGTCGCTCTGCTGCGATGCAGGACGGCCGGCGTTCATCGTAGCCGCAAGCGCGCTCGCAATCGTCTGCTTGAGCCAAGTCGGCGCGTGGTCGCTGAAGCTCTGCACCGGCGCTGCGCCATCGGCGCCAAGCTGCTTCTCAAGCCGCTGGATGTGGAAGCGCAAGCCATCGATCTTGGTCTTGCCGGCCGCGGCGCCAGCGGCCTTTGAGAGCGCCTGCATCTGTCTCTCGGCCCACGCGAGTTGAGCGGCCTGGTAACGTCGAACGAACCGCGGATAGCGCTCTTTGTCAGTGGCCCAGCCAGCGATCATGCGGGCCAAAGGCATGGCTGGGCCGGCGCTTTCGATGTCGTCGAAGGAATGTCCGTCAGCGATCATGCCGGTGATGATCTTTTCGAGGCGGTCAGTGAGTTCGCGGGGGCGCTCGATATAGGCTGGTGGCGCGGTGCCGTCAGTTGGCTGGCTTTGTGCGGCGGTCGCGCGTGCGGCGGTAGCGCGCTTCTTGGCCTGTCGCTTGTGGTAGCGGTGACGGTGCTTCGCTCTTGAGAGGGCGATTTGCTCAGGGGAGGCGTCTTGAATATTCGCCACGAGCTTCAGAAGGAGTGGGAGATAGGGAACATCGAGACTGTGACCCTGGTGCGG